>Ga0181505_10013499_pt1 | contig 25608 bp, 20 predicted proteins | sample PEATcosm2014_Bin_5_FD_127743 | JGI IMG/M metagenome (GOLD analysis project Ga0181505, IMG submission 127743) | Metatranscriptome of peatland microbial communities from MTU Mesocosm Facility, Houghton, MI, USA - PEATcosm2014_Bin05_30_metaT... | ecosystem: Environmental > Terrestrial > Soil >...
TCGCGCGGAAAGAAGATTCTTTCCCTCTTCGAGCAAGTACCGCGCGCGAATCTCGGCGGCTCGGTCCCGCACCAGTTGCCGCTGCGCAGAGGTCAAGGGCAATTGCCGGTCGGCTTTATCGAGGATCGACCAGTACGCCTCCGCCATTTTAGCGCGCGACTGGCCGAGCGATCCCGGCCGGCCCTCGTTCATGCGCGCCTGGATCTGGCGGCTGTAGCCGATCTTGGCGCCGTAAAACGCGGTGCGCAGCCACATGTCATAGTCGTCGCAACGGGCCAGACTTTCGTCGAACCCTCCCGCCTTCACGATGGCCGCCTTGCGCACGACCACGGTGGCAATCGATACCACGCAATGTTCCACCACCAGGGCCTCAAAGGTCGCTTCACCGTTGGAGGGGTTTCGATCCATGAATGTGATGGGGCGAGCCGGGTCGCCGGTCGCATCCGCGTTGGCGTAAACCAGGCCGAGGGAAGGGTCCGCTTCGAACTGCTTCATCTGCGATTCCAGGTGGTCGGGCAGCCACGTGTCGTCACTATCGAGGAATGCCAGAAACTCGCCGCGCGCTTTCGCGATCGCCGTGTTCCGCGCCCCCGCCGCGCGCTTGTTCGCCTGCTTGATGTACACAATGCGATCAGAGTTCCGACCAAAGTTCCGATCAGAGTTCCGATCAAGGTAGGGCTGCAGCACCTTCTCCAGTTCGGCAGTATCCGGCGAACCGTCGTTGACCACGATGGCCTCGAAATCCTGAAAGGTCTGGGCGAAGATCGAATCCAGACATGCGGCGATCATGGGCGCGGTGTTGTAAGACGGGATGACGATGCTCACCCGTGGCGCTGCTGGCGGTTGGTGGCCCATAGCTGATTCCATAAAGAAAGCTGTTTACATAAAAACTGTTTCGATCAAGAACTGTAAAAGACCAGTTCCTTCTCACCCTTCACGATGTGATTCGCCGCTTCCACGCCCATCAGGACCGAGTGATCCATGTTCCCGATTTCGTAGCGCCACGCGCCGAAACGTCCGCGCGAATAAATGCCCTGCTGCATCAGCGCCGGCTGCAAAATGGCGAGTGCCCGGTCGCGATCGATCGTCGGAATGGGATAGGAATATCTCACCAGGCGGTGGTAGCGCGAAATGATGCGCGCAGGGTCGGATTCGTCGAGGATTTTCGAACGGATCAGACCGGCGAGCATCTGTTCATACACACTGTCGATATCCACCGTTTGCCCCAGCGGAATCGACATCTCGCCCATCAGCGAACTGTACTGCTCGGTGTCGCCGTTGGGGACGTTGAAAGGCGAGTAATGCGAGAAAAATGTCGCCCGATAGCAAGGCATTTCCGGGTCCGCAAAATAGACCCAGCATTTGCCGGTGTCGATCTTCTTTCGCAATCCGATACCCATGACGAGCAGATCGTTGTGTTCGAGCAGCGTCGCGGCCTCGCGCAGTCTCGAGTCGGCGGGCTTCAGCATGCCCGCCAGCAGATCGAGCGGCGCGGTTGAGATCAGCACGTCGTAGTTGTCGCCGGTGCCATCGCTAAAAGAAATCTTTCGCTTCGCCGTGTCGACCTCGGCGAGCTGTTTTCCGGTCCGTATCTTGTCGGGAAACCGCCGCGCCATGCGCCGGTAGATTTCCCCCGTGCCGCCGTGCAGCGGAAAGCGGAACTTATTGTTCGGGCCCCAGGCCACGTCGTCTTTTTCGTAAAGCACGTTTTCCAAAAGTCGCTTGAAGTCGACCACCGACACGCGCTCGGCAATCCATCCCTTCGACATGCGCTCCAGGGGCGTGGTCCAGACTTTGGAGTTATAAGGGAACATGAATACCTCGGCGATGCCCTCGCCGAATGTGTTCAGCGTCCACTCCCGGAAATTCGCCGCGTCGCCGTTTCGGCGCGCCGCAGCCTTGGCCGCGCCCATCAGGCAACCTACCTGCAGCGCCTTCGGCAAGTACCGCAGGTTGTTCTGAAACGGATACGGAACGCATACATCTTTCAGGTATACCCAGCTCTCTCGTATCCGTTCGTGCACTTCCTTCCCCAGCATGTCGTCGATCAGTTTGTCGAAATACGGATAATGCGAAAAGATAACGTGTCCGCCCTCATCCCAGACAAATCCCTGCAGATCCACATGCGAGGTAGAGTGTCCGCCAACGTCATCGGACTTCTCGTAAAGCGCCCAGTTGTTGTAGCCGAGTTCGTGCAGACGATAGGCGGCGCCCAGCCCCGTCGGTCCGCCTCCAATGATGACGACTTTCTTGTTGACCATGCGATTTTCCGGCTGCCACACCAGCCTATATGCGTCCTGTTGCGGGGGAATTACAACTCGCGATGCCGCTCCCTATCTTGACACAACATCACACCCTCGCTGATTCGAACCAGTCGCTGGGGAGTCGCCGGGCGAGGTCCAGCGCGGCTTGAAAGGAGCAAAATGGAGTCCAAAGTCGGAGGGTCTCAATCCCTGTATCCTGTTAATTATACTTGGGATCAAGGCGGAAGCGTCCAGGCCGGTTATCCAAAAGAGGAAGCGAAGCGCCTGCGGCGTGGGTAAAGTTTTTCCCACTACTGCCCCTCCCGCCCGTCGGCGCAGCAGGCGTCCCCGCTACCAGGCATGCTTCATGGCCCGGGCAAATTCCGCCGCAGGCAAGGTATTCAGCACATCTTCTTTCGTGAGCCAGGCCCGCCGCGCCTGCAGAATTCCGTAGCGCATTTTCTCCATGTGCGAAGTGTGGTGGGAATCGGTGTTGATGACGATCTTCACGCCGTGCTGTTTCGCTAGCCGAAGATGAACGTCGCTCAGGTCGAGCCGGTCCGGATAAGAGTTCAGTTCCATCGCGACTTTGTGTTTGGCCGCCGCCTTGAGAACCGCGTCAAGATCGAAGGAGTAAGCGTCGCGGCGCAGCAGCAGGCGTCCGGTGGGATGCCCGAGCAGCGAAGTATTGGGATTGGCGACGGCCTTGAGCAGTCGATCGGTCATGGCGGCGCGGTCCTGGTTGAATTGCGAGTGCACACTGGCGATGACGATGTCCATCTGCTCGAGCACCGCGTCGGAGAGATCGAGCGAGCCATCGCCCAGAATGTCGACTTCTATTCCCGCGAAAATGTGAATGCCTTCCATCTTCTTTCCGGCCGCCCGGATTCGTTCGATGTGCGCGAGCGCGCGTTCGTCGGTGAGGCCGTTGGCGAAGGCGAGATTCTTCGAGTGGTCGGTGATCGCCATGTACTGGTAGCCGCGCTCCCGCGCTGCTTCGGCCATCTCTTCAATGGTGTTGCGCCCGTCGGTTTCGACAGTGTGCATATGCACGTCGCCACGAATGTCGGATTGCTCGATGAGCACGGGCAGCGTGTGCGCGGCGGCGGCTTCGATCTCTCCCAGATTCTCGCGCAGTTCGGGAGGGATGAAGTCGAGCCCCAGCTTGCCGTAGATCTCTTCCTCCGTTTTGCGCGCGACCGGCTTGTTGTCTTCAACATTCGCCAGACTGTATTCGTTGAGCGTGAATCCCATCTTGAGGGCGCGCTGGCGCAGGGCCACGTTGTGCGCCTTGGAGCCGGTGAAATATTGCATGGCCGCTCCGAACGATTCCGGAGGCAGCAGGCGCACGTCCACCTGCATGCCGTTACGGTGGCGGAAGCTGACCTTGTTCTCGCCTTGCGCGATGACGTCCATCAGGCCCGGAAAACGGAGCAGATGTTCGATGATTTTCTGCCGTGGTTCTGACTCGATGCAGGCCTTGCCCGTGACCAGGATGTCGAGGTCGCCAACGGTTTCGCGTCCGCGGCGGAGCGATCCGGCAGGGGTGACTTTTTCGACGCCCAGATCGCCCAATGGAGCCGCTAAGAGATGCTCCACGACTTTTTCGGCCAGCTCTTCGGCGGTGTCGAGCAGGAAGCGCCCGGCGATGCGGCGATAGTCTTCGATCGCCTTAAGCAGTTTCAACTCGTGCTTCTCGCCCATGCGCGGCAGCGTGCGAATCTTGCCCTCGCGCGCCAGTTTCTCCACGCCCTCCAGGTCGCTGACCTGATAAGCGCTCCAGATCAAGGCAATCGTCTTCGGCCCGAGCCCTTGAATCTTGAGCAGCTCAAGCATCGACGGCCGATATTTTTTCAGCAGCTCGGTGTGCGCTTCGATGCTGCCATCCTTGAAAAGCATCTGCAGATTGGCTAGCATCCCTTTGCCAATGCCCTGGATTTCGAGAAGTTTCTTCGGCTCCTGAATCAGGTCGGCCACCTGTTGCGGAAGCGCCTCAATGGCCGCTGCCGCATTGCGATAGGAGCGCACGCGAAACGAGTCCTGCCCATCGATCTCCAGCAGATCGGCAGTTTCGTAGAGAAGTCCGGCGATAGCCTTGTTGTCCATTTAGAGTGATTAACCCGAGAGAGATTGTAACGCTGAAGAAAGCGGCAGGGAGCCGGCAGACGCCGGAGGACACAATCGGCGCGGGCGTCGTAGCACAGGTACCTCGGTCGGGAAACCCCGGCCTGATTGAAACAACCTCCGCTCAGGGAGTCTTGGTTACATTGGCCGCTTGCGGCCCTTTCTGTCCTTGGACGATCTCAAACTCCACCTTATCGCCCTCCTGCAGGCTCTTATAGCCCTCGGTGGTGATTGAGCTGTAGTGAATGAATACATCCGGTCCATCGTCGCGGCCGAGGAAGCCGTATCCTTTGGCGTTGTTGAACCACTTGACGGTGCCTTTCAAACGTTCCACGTGCTCCCCCCTTTTTCTTGCGCTTCTTCCCCGAAAAGGCGCGATTCCAGGGCCCGCAAAAAAATGTGTAGGAATTGTGCGGCTCACCGGAGGGACTGTCAAGGATTGGAATCACATAGCCGCGGCTGGCAGGCGGACCCATGAGGTAACCAGATGGTTATCGGCGCGGCTCTCTCCGTCCGCGGAAGAACCGTGGTTTCTCATCCGGGCATCGGCGAAACCACTCAAGTTTCGCATCGAGGCATCGTTTTGGCGACGCCGAAACCCCTCGAAATCATACGCCACTCCAGGGTTCGGGCGCCGGCAACCAAACTTCTCCCCAGCCGGCTTCTACCGCGCTGGGCGCGCCATCTCAGTAAAGCACAGGATGCCGGCGATCGTCTTGGCATCGCGAATGCGCCCATTGAGCGCCATCCGTTTCGCTTCCGATAAAGTGAAAAACTCAATCGCGATCTTCTCGTCCGGCTCCGGCTGGGCTTCACCGGCCCGGAGGCCCTGGGCCAGGTAGATGGTCATGGTTTCGTCGAGAAAGCCGGGGCTCACATAAAAATGCAGGATTCTCTTCCACTGGCGGGCGCTGTAGCCGGTTTCCTCGAGCAACTCGCGTTTGGCGGCAGTGAGCGCGGTTTCGCCGTCGTCGATGCGTCCGGCAGGCAGCTCCCACATCATCGACTGCGCCGCGTGGCGATATTGGCGCTCGAGCAGAACGCGCGGCTCGCCTTTTCGGGCCGCCTTGGCCGCGTCACCCGAGGCCAGATCGTCGATGGCCAGAACCACGATAGAGCCCGCATGCCGGACGACATCGCGCCGGGCGCGCACGCCTCCAGGCTCTTCCACTTCGTCGGTGGTAACGCTGAACACCGGACCCCGGTAACTGACTCGCGAAGAGAGAACGCGAGCTTGCCCCGATTTCGTCCCAGATGATTTCGTTCCTGTCGATTTCGCCATAACAACTATATAAGGTATGCTGCGCGGTTGAGCATGAAACCGATGGCCGCAAAACCGATGCTAAGAAAGAAAAAGAAGATGACCGGGAAGCCCACCGTCGCCATTGTCGGAGCCGGCAGCCTGGCAACCTTTCTGGCCACAGCGCTGCGCGATGCCAGCTTCACCATTACCGAGATCGTCGCGCGCGATTCGCCGCCGTCGTTTCGGAGAGCGCGCCTGCTTGCGGCGAAAGTTGGCGCGCAGGCAGGCACGGCCCATTCCGCCGCACTCGACGCCGAGTTGCTGTGGTTCTGCGTCCCCGACCGTGAGATTCAAAGTGCGGCTTCGCTTCTGGCGGATCATCTGCTTGCGCGCGTGCTCCTTCACCAAAAAGCTATACCCCGTTTCGCCCTGCACTCCAGCGGCGCGCTCTCCAGCCGTGAACTCGATCCTCTGCGCGGGGCAGGCGCCGCCGTCGCGTCGGCGCATCCGCTGATGACGTTCGTTGCCGGAGCAAATCCTTCCTTGGAGGGCGTGCCTTTCGCCCTGGAAGGCGATGAGGCGGCGACGCAAGTGGCACGCCGCATCGTCTGCGAGCTGGGCGGCAAGAGTTTTTCATTGCCCGCTAAGCGCAAAGCGGCGTACCACGCGTGGGCCACGATGACCTCGCCGCTTTTGCTGGCGTTCCTGGTGACGCTCGAAGAAACAGCGCGCGCCGCCGGACTTACGCGCGAGGATGCACGCCGCAAGAGTCTTCCCATCATCCGGCAGACTCTGGCGAACTACTCGAGCCTGGGTCCGGCGCGGTCTTTTAGTGGGCCGCTGGTTCGCGGAGACGCGGAGACGGTGGCGAAACACTTCGCGGTGCTGAAGAAGCATCCCGGAGAGCGCGAGGTTTATGTAGCGCTAGCGCGAGCCGCGCTGCGCGGGCTGCCAGTGAAGAATCAGGATGAACTAAAGCGATTGCTGCGAGACTGAGGGCCTCTTCAGCAATTACGTAGGGACTAGCCGCCCTCGGCTGTCCAGGCGAGCGAAGCTCGCCCGCCGCCGATCAATCTAATGCTGATCCCGTCAATGTCAATGCAGATCCCGCCGATGGCTAAACAAGTGCCCCAGCTTCTCCTGCTTCGTCTTCAAATATTCTTCCGTATGTTCGGTGGGCGCGACTTCGCAGGGCACGCGCTCAGTCACCTGGATCCCGGCGCGTTCGAGCGCAGCGACTTTGTCAGGATTGTTCGAGAGCAGGCGGACTCGTCGAATGTCCAGCGCCTTCAGGATCTCGACCGGCATCAGGAACTCGCGCTGGTCGGCTTTAAAGCCGAGGCGTTCGTTCGCTTCCACCGTGTCGAATCCGCTGTCCTGGAGCGCGTAAGCCTGCAGTTTCGCCATCAGCCCAATGCCGCGCCCCTCCTGCTGTTCATAGATAAGGACGCCCGCCCCCTCGGCCGCGATCATCGAGAGCGCCATTTCGAGCTGCTGGCGGCAATCGCAGCGCAGCGATCCAAACACGTCGCCCGTCAGACACTGGGAGTGGATGCGCACCAACGGCGACCCGGAATGCACTTCGCCCATCGCCAGCGCCACCGCCTCTTCGGTCTTGGCGCCGTCGCCGGATGCGGGCGCCACGGTCGTAAACCCATGAATCAGAAAATGTCCCCAGCGCGTAGGGAAGTCCGCCGACGCCACTTGTTTCACCTTGGAAGAACTCACGATCAAATTATATAGGTTCGATTTCATGCCCCGCTTCGAGAGTGCCCGCCGCGCCGAAAGCGCCGGGAAGCGCGTGATATGATCGGCGTGATTATGCGGTTGGCAGCCGGCGATGCTGTCGCAAACTGCTTCTCCTGTTTCGGCGCGAGGGCAAGCACGCTGCTCTGAATCCCCCTGAAAACTGAAAGGCTTCCCGCGTAGCATTTCTGCGGAAATTGCTCCGTTGCGGCATCGCAGACGCTGCGCCAGTTGTACCCTACAGGCCGGGACGAAAAGAAAAAATGGCAGGGAATCCGCTCCAGGTCGTGATCTTCACTTCGGTTCCGCCGCGGCAAGTGGCGCGCATTATGGCGCGCATTCGCCGGGACGCTCCGGAAGCGCGAGTGGTAGGAGTGCTTTATGAACGGCGCCCTCCGAAGACGCTGTCCCAGCGGATGGGGATATGGCGCAAAAAAATGACCCGCCTGGTGTATTGGCGTTATATCCTGCATCGCGTCTTCGCAGCCGTCGATCGCAAGCTGACCGGCCGGCTCGACGCAGTCATCCGCTTTATTCATGCGGCTCCGAAGCGACCGAATGGCAACCCGGGCTATAGCCTCGACGATTTGGACGCGACCTGCAAAGCCCATGGAGCCGAACTTTTCATTACTCCCGACATGCACTCCGGCGAAGCGCTTGACTTCGTGCGGCGACTCAATGCCGACCTTGGCCTGGTGTTCGGCACGCGCATCCTGAAGCCTGTGCTCTTCGAGATTCCGAAGCAAGGCTCGATCAACATTCACAAGCGCAAGGTTCCCGACTACCGCGGCGGCGGCGCGGTCGGACTCTGGGAGTTACTCGACGGCCAAAAAGAAATCGGAGTCACGGTTCACCGCGTCGAGGCGAAGGTTGATGTAGGCGGCGTAATTCGTTCGGCGCTGATTCCAATCGACCCCTTCGACGATCTGGAGAGTCTGGCGCTGAAGGCCGATGTGGTGGGCGCGGACCTCATCGTGGCTGCGATTCGCGACTTCGCCAACGGAACGGTAACGGAAACTCCGCAGACCGGTCCCAGCAAACTGTTTCGAAATCCTGCCGCCGAGGACTTGCTGCAGATGAAAAAGAAACTGGCGGCGCGGCGCCAGCGTTACGACGATTCTTTTCGCTGGCCGGCCTGGAAACTGCTGCTCAAGTCTCTGCTGTATGCCGTGCCGCTAGCGCTCCGCAACTGGCGGCGCCGGCGGCAGCGGGATTTTCCGGTGATGATCCTCTATCACCATCTAGTCTCCGACCGCCCGCATCGCCTTGGAGTTTCGACGGCGTACTTCCTGCGCCAGGTGAATTACCTGCGGCGGCACTATCGCGTGGTAAGTCTGAGCGAGGCAGTCGAACTGGTGCGGAAGGGCGAGGTCAACGCGCCCACCGTAGCCATCACCTTCGACGACGGGTACGCCGACAATTTTGTAAACCTGCGTGCCGTCACCGAAGAGACCGGCTTGCCGATCGGATACTTCATCTCGACCGAACACATGTCGAACGGCCGCGAGTTTGCCCACGACCAGTTGTTCAACGAACATGGCTTTCTGCCTAACACCTGGGAGGAGATCGAATTTCTGAAGCGCTGCGGCTATGAAATTGGCAGCCACACGCGCAATCATGCCGATTGCGGCTCGACCGACGAGGAGTTCTTGCGCCACGAGATCGTTGGTTCAGGCGAGGATATCAGGCGGAAGCTGGGGCCGACGGCGCACTTTTCTTTTCCCTTCGGGCTGCCGTCGAATATTTCCGCTCCGGCGGCGGAAATCGCGTGTGCCAGCTACAAGAACGTTTTCTCCGCATACCGGGGCGGTAATTACCACGCCGAAGCCAGGAGGATTCTGAAACGCGGAAGTTTCCCGCACACGGCGTGGGAGCTTGAGCTGCAATTGCAGTCCGTACTGACTGGCGACGCAATCGAGCCGCCGCACTTGAAGGCTCGTATAGACGAGCACGAATCCAGCAACCGCGTCTAGTCGAAACCAGTGCACGGCTGCTAAGATTAAGAAAGTGACCAGCCATCCTGTGGGGCTATAGCTCAGTTGGGAGAGCGCATCGTTCGCAACGATGAGGTCGTCGGTTCGAGCCCGACTAGCTCCACCAAATCAAACACCATTAGAGCCAAGTTTGCTCGCGGCTTAAAACAGAAATCTATAGATCGGTGCCTGCTATTGTCCAATGGAGCCGTTCCGGTGGACCCGGCCGCCTTGAAAGAACCGGTGACGCACCATGCTATGGCCAAGCAGAAAAAGGATGACGGCCAAGCCGACTATTAACAGGAACTGGCCAATTCCGAACGAGGGTGGCTTTCGCCCAGCGGGGTCCGTCGCATTCAAATCGGTCGTCATCAGATCGCCCTCCCGGGACGGTCATTCATCTTATTCCCCGTGCTGCTTCATCTAATTCTCGCCGGCGCTCATCGATCCGGCGCTCATCGTCCGGATGTCTCTTTGGGACCGGGGTTGTGCCAAGAGCCGCCTGTAGCGATGATCGCGTCAGCCGCTTTCGGTCCCCAGCTGTGGCGTTTGTAGGGGCGGGCCCGGTAGTGGGTCTTAAGGACTGGATCAACCACCGCCCAGGCGGCCTCAACTGCGTCCTCGCGGGTAAAGAGCGCTCCATCGCCGATCATGGCGTCGCCCAAAAGGCGCTCGTAGGGCGTTTCCTCTCCCTGCTGTTCTTCGCACAGGTAAAGCTCTCGCTGGTCCCCAACGAAGTCCTTCCCTGCGCGCTTGACGCGAGCGGCGAGGGCGATGGCCGAGTTGGGAGAGAGCCGGAAGCGCAGGTAATTGGCGCGGCCGGTCTTTGGAATTGGCGCCGAGTCAGCGAAAAGCCTCTGCGGCGGAGGCTTCAGCTCCACCAGGATCTCGGTCGCGGTATCTGGCAGGTATTTGCCGGAGCGCAGATACCACGGCACCCCCTCCCATCGCCAGGAGTCGATGAAAAGCCGCAGGGCGCAGAAAGTCTCGACGTCGGAGTTCTTCGCCACATCTGGCTCCTTCCGGTAGCCAGCGTACTGGCCGCGCACCAGGTCGTCGGGCGTCAGAGGACGCATGGCTTGAAAGACTTTCGCTTTCTCGCTCTGCACGGCTCCAAAATGCCGGCCGGCCGGCGGCTCCATGGCAAGCAGCGCCACGATTTGGAAGAGGTGGTTCTCAATCACGTCGCGCAGACAGCCGGCAGTTTCATAAAAAGCGCCGCGCCGCCCCACGCCGAAATTCTCGGATAAGGTGATCTGGATGCTGGCCACGTAGTTGCGATTCCAGATCGGCTCCAGGAAAGAATTGGCGAAGCGGAAATAGAGGATATTCATGATCGCCTCTTTCCCGAGGAAGTGGTCGATGCGGAAGATCGAGTCTTCCGGGAACACCGAGTGCGCGACTTGGTTGAGTTCCCGCGCGGAGGCCAGGTCGCGCCCGAACGGCTTTTCGACAATGACGCGCGCCTGCTTGGTCAGGTTCGCGGCGCCCAGTCCTTTGATCACTGTCTCGAAGAGCGAGGGCGGAATAGCGAGGTAGAAGGCCGGGCGCCGAGCGCCGCCCAGCTCCTTTTTTAGCGCCGCGAACGTAGCTGGATCTTTGTAATCCCCGTTCACGTACCTGAGCGCGGACAGAAGATGATGGAGCGCACGCCGGTCATCGATCCCGCCCGAGCGCTTGATGCTGTCCGTCACCCGTTTGTGCAGACGCGATAGACTCCACTTCGGAAAAGCGATGCCGATTACCGGGACTTTGAGGGCATCTCGTTTCGCCATCGCATAGAGCGCCGGGAAGGTCATCTTGTGGGCGAGATCGCCGGTCACACCGAAGAGCACAAGCGCGTCGGAACGGGCGGCAGTCATCGGGCGCATCCGTTCTTGGCGGCGGCGTTTTCTTCATGGCCGCCGAACTGTGCCGATCGGATTCGTGAATCTCTTCGCATCGACCAAAACGCCTCGAACAAAGTTTTCACGCTCACCTCTTGCTTCTCCAGCGACTGCACTTTAGCGTTCCCACGGCTGCAGTTCGCGCCAGAGGTTAGCGTCATTGGTGCGCGCAATTATAGTCCAGTGACGAAGCATGCCCAAGCCGCTGTGATCAACGTCACTCCGACGAGTGACTTGCGGCATTTTCACGCCATTAGAATGACGCTATGGTTGGGGAATCTTGTCCATTTGAGCCCCTTCTGGAGTTACATGCATGGACCAACCATTTCGCTGGGATCGGAGCTACAGCGTCAACATCGCTGAGCTGGATCATCAACACCAGCGACTCTTCCGCACAGTTGCCGAACTGGAGTACGCGCTCCGCGCGGGCCGCGCCGACTATGTCATCGATGAGGTCCTGGAGAAGGTGATCGAGCACACGATCAGCCACTTCGCCGCCGAGGAAGAACTTATGCAGCAGCACGGATTCCCCGGCCTGGCCGCCCATCGCAACGACCACCAGCAACTCGCCCAGAAACTTGCCACCTTCAACCTGTCGAACATGGCGGGCAGGCCCGACCTTCCCCCGGCCCTTTTGGATTTCCTGCAAACCTGGCTGCGCGAGCACATCCTCAAAACCGACAAGGAATACAGCGAATACCTCAACGCCCGAGGCGTGTCCTGAAGCGAAACCGCACTCGAATCAGCCGCACCTAAGTTGGTAACGGCGCAGCCTTTGGTGCAGGCAAGACCGGTGCAAGCAGCATTTGTATCAGGATATGCCTTTAGGCATACCGCAAGCGCTGCGTTATTAGGGCGCCTTAGGCGCTGGTTTCATCTGCAAGAGTTCAGCGCAGCAAGTCGGAGATCGGTTCTCCTAGATGGGCCCCGCATTCCTTTGAGCGGCCCGAGCAGATTACGGAAGTACCGTTGACCCTCCTCCTTTAGGGATCGACCATTCAGTTGTACAAAAAGGCAGCTGCGCAGGCGAACTCGATGACTGTCGGGCAGGCGCGCCGAACCGTGGTTCTGACCCGTATGCGCTTCAGACGGTGGCAGCCCGAGAACGCCGTGTTCCATGCTCACGCGGTCATTCAGCGCAAGAGATTGTTGTTGGACCAAAGCCGCTGCCGGGGTTGGTTGCCATGAACATCCGTGGGTAGAAAGCGGGTCTAAAAAGGAGCGAACTCATGGTTCGCAGAGCATTTCCGGCCGTCATCATTCTTCTGTCCGCTTCCTTGGCGGCCAGCGCTTCTCAGATTCAGCCGATCAATCGCGGCGCGCCTGTGCCGTCAGCCAATCACCAGACGTCAGGTCCGTCAGTCGGTTCCATTGGCATTCAATTCCAGACCGGAAATCAGCCGCCCGAACAAGTTTCCAACATTGTGGTCGATAGTGTTATCGAAGGCGGCCCTGCAAGCACAGCCGGCCTCAAGGCTGGCGACACCATCACATCCGCGGACGGTCGCGCGGTTGGCAACGCTGCCGAGTTCGTAAACGCGATCACTGCGCACGCGATCGGCTCAACCATCGCCATCGGCTATGTCCGCAACGGTCAGCCGTCCGAAGCCAGCGTTACTGTTGTCGACCGGAACGAGCTGTGGACAACCTGGCTCACCAGGGCTTCGGAGGCGGAACAATCCGCGAGCGAACTGGAACAGAACGGCGCCCCGCTCACCTTGCGCCAGGCAATCAGCGCGGTGACCACCGGGTTCCAGAGCAGTCCCATAGCGATGGCGGCGGATCCCGCCAGCTTCAAGTTCAACTTTGACAGCTTTGAATTCGACGCCAAATTCTCCAATTTCAAGGGGTTCCAGCATTACAAAGTGGACCTGACCACCCTCCCGCAGGTCTTCCCAAAGCGCGGCTTTGGCGGAGTGTACCGATTGAAGGACGAGGCCGGGAACGATCTCCCCAAGCCTATCGACCACCTGTGGTGGCACTCCCACTATCAGCAGGACCAGGAGAACGCCGAGCTGGTGGCCAAAGCGCTCAACCGTTTGCGGTATATGGCGGGCGATCACGGCATCATGGCGCCGCGCAATTTCTCTGGGGCTGTGTCGGTATGGCGCACGCTGTCGCCGAAACCTCCGATTCCGGAGGCGGTCCGGGAACAACGCCTGCTCGCCGAGACTGCTTTCAAGGAGGGGAAGGTCGCAGATGCCTTGTATCACTACGAAAGGGGCGTGGAGATGGATCCGGTATGGCCCGAGGGCCGCTTCAACGCCGCTCTGATCGCTGCCGAGTTGCAGTTCTACGACGAGGCGGTCCAGCAAATGCAAGCCTATCTGGACTTAGCGCCTGAGGCTCCCGATGCGTCATCGGCGCGCGACCAGATCGTGATCTGGAAGGACAAATTCAAGCAACTCGCCGCCGCACTGGCCAAGAATACCGAGCAATCGCAAGGCGGCGCGAAAAGGCGAAAGTAGCAGGCGGCGATACCGGCTGCGCAATAGTAAGGAGCCGGCGGCGCCAGAGATGGTGGTAAGCGATTCGGCGACGTGACCGAATTCGCGCACAATTCGAAAAGGAGTTTCGCATGACTCGCGTATCTAGAAGTTTCGCAATCATTGCCATCTTGTCGGTTGTAGTCGCATCCGTCACACAGCGCTCTGTCGCGCAGGATCGGTCGAGCCCGCAGACCCCTCAAGCTGCGCAAACCGCCACGCCGCAGACAAGGTCGATGACTATCTGGCAAGCGCGCAAAGCGGTGATTATGGGACTGCAGCATGTGCGCCTGACCATGGCCTTGCTCACGGTGCCTTCCCAGATCAAGATCAATGCTGAGAGCATCGAGTTTTACGCCGCTGTATTCCCGGGCATATTCACGCCGACCTGCACTGTGCCGGGCTCGCCTTCTGGCAGCACATATAGGGTGGACTTGAAGCGCATCGGCACCTTTACACTTGCTGGCCGTCGCAAGAACACGTATTCCTGGTCTGATCACGCAGATGGCACCGGGGTATTGGTCGATGGTAAAGAACCCTTTTTTTCCGAATCGTGGAGACTAACCTGTTCGAACGTCAACCCTGACGAGAACGCGAGAATCTGGGGACTTCTCTTCTGGCAGACTCGCGATGAAACCCAATTATTTGCCAACGCAATGAACCGTTTGCGCTCCGCAGCCCGCGGCGAGCGAACGCCGGACGATGATGCCGGGGGGCGCGACTTTCAGCAGAAAGCCGACGCCTGGCGCGCTCTGTCCCCCAAACCGCCAATCCCGGAAGAGGTTCGGCAGGACCGGTTATTGGCCGAACACGCGCTTCGCGAAAAAGACCTCGATACAGCGATCAGCGAGTATGAGGACGGACTGACATCCTATCCCGTTTGGCCGGAGGGGCATTTTAACGCCGCGCTGATTAGCGCGGAGTTGGGGTATTACTCCGAAGCCCTGCAGCACATGCGCGCCTATCTCGAACTGGTTCCCGATGCGCAGGATGCACAGCAGGCACGCGACCAGATGATCATTTGGGAGGCTGAACTCAAGAAGGCCAGGTAACGGAACGGTCCGCGTGCCCAATGGAGAGAAAAAGCAAATGAGCGAGGGATACGAAGTCTTGCAAAGAAAAATGGGAGCCCATTCCGGCCAATTCCGACTGCTGTTTGTCATGATCGCTTGCTCGTGGTGCTGCCTTCCGGGTTCTCTCCACGCCATCAACCCGCCAACCCCGGCCGACGATCAAGTTTGCTGGGACGCCTATAACTCCGGAATTAAGGCCGATGCAAATGGAGCCATCGCCAAGATTACCGCTGTCATCCAGCGAAACACCCGGTCGTGGTTGTGCTTTCATTTGCGGGCTGGCTTGTACAACCAACAAGGCGATCTCGATCAAGCCTTCCTCGATGTCAACCGCGCGGTCGACCTGGCTCCCAAGAGGGAGGCAAACCCGTATGTGCTGCGCGCAGCGCTAGACCTGGAGACGCAGCGGTGGGACAAGTTGCTGGCGGATTCCGAAGCAGCACTTGCTAGAGACCACAAAAATGCCTGGTGCCTCGCATATCGCGGGCTGGGCTTGCACGGCGTGGGACGCTATTCGGAAGCGGTGGCCGCCTTGGACGAAGCCCTGAAGCCTCGGAACCAGCTTCCCGATTCAGTGCGACAAGCCGCCTACGAATGGCGCGGATACCCACTGTTGATGCTGAACAGAAACGCGGAGGCGATTGACAGCTTCGATAAAGCGGTCGCCTTAGGGGCCACCGACATACCTTTGTACATTTTCCGCGGAATCGCGGAGTGGAAGCTCGGTCAGCTCGATAAAGCCAAGGCGGATGCAGCGATACTTCTGCAGCGGGACCCGCGCTTACAGGCAAGTTTTGGCGGAGATCATTTGCTCGAAATGTTCGACCTCGAGAAGCGCGGCGCGGCCACCATGAAGGCCATTGAAGCGGCCCAAACGGCTGAGGCCAAGGGAGACTGGCCGGCTTCTTTCGAAGCGTGGAACACCGCATATTCCGATTGCACCATATTCATGGCGGACGGGCAGGCAATCTGCAACGTCAAGATCCCGGACGGCCTGTTCCGAATCTATCCAAAGCTTGCGGTTAAACCAGCCATGCCCGAGCTCGCCCGGCAATACCAAGTGCAGGCCGAAACCTATTTCCGGGAGAAGGACTTCGCCAAGACCACCGAAGCGTACGGCAAGCTGATCGGTGTCGCCCCGTGGTTTCCCCAGGCTTATTTCAACCGCGGTTTTTTGGAGGGCGAGCAGCAACAGCAGTACAAAGCTGCCATCGCCGATATGCAAACGTATCTGAAGCTGGCGCCGAATGCGGCAGACGCTCGCAACGCGCAGGACCAAATCTATGTATGGCAGGCCAAGGCGAAGTAAGACGATGGCAGCGCTTTGCTTGGACGCAGTCGTTTGGAGGCACCCGTGAAGAAGGCTCTAGTCGTCTCTTTTTTCCTGTTAGCAGTGTTGGCGTTGAGTTCGCCGGCGGCATTCGCGCAGAACTGCAGCAGCGCTCCGAACAACGGCTGGGGAGGGAACTATTCATCCTACGCGGATTGGTGCTCGAGATGCGGCGGCTCTCCCAGCAACAGCAATGGAGTAAGCTGCACGCCCGGCCCCAATTGGGGCAGGACCGGGGGCAACTCCTCCACTGCCAATGCCAACATGTACAACGGCTTCTATCAGCTCGGTTATCAGTTTGGCCGGTGGCTGATGAGTTCGAATTCGAATCCGCAGGCCGACTTGCAAAGGCAGCAGATGATGGCGGAACTGCAGCGCCGACAGGCCGAAGCCGAGCAACAGCACCGTGAAGAAGAGGCGCGCCGGTTGGCCGCAATGTATAACCGTCTCTCGGCAACGCTGAAACTGACCGGATTGCCCAGCCTTCAACTAAAGGATGTGGCGAGCAGCAGCCCTGGTCTGGCGCTCAAGTTCGGCGACAGCACCGGTGGCCAGGCCGGAATCAAAGGCTTGCCCGGCATTTATCTCAACGACGGCAAGGTGCCGTATGGGATTCCCGGGCTGCCCGGAATCTACACCGGCGGTCCCGGACAAGGATCGGGACTGTCGAATTCAAAACTGGCGCTGAAGACTGGCGACAGTGACACGGGATCCGCGCCAACTGCGAATGTCCCCGCCGGGCCGAATGAAGGCGGCCTTCCTCCCGGAGCGCCAGCGGATGCAACCAACGGTCCCGCACCGGCGCCGGCGAACGAATCGGGCATGCAGCTTTCGGGCTTACAACTGAAGACCGGCGATAACGCCGGGTCGGCCGCCCAAGCCACCATGCTCGATCCGAGCAAGATGACTCCGCAGCAGTTGGCCGATGTGGCCGAGCAGTTCAGCAAGCTTCCGCCCGAAGAGCAACAACGCATGCTGGGCGGGGCGCAAAGCGACGCGGCAGCCGGGCAGCCGAATCCAGGCGCCACGGCGCAGCCCTCGGCAATGGCATCGCTAGGACAACAAGCTGCGGCTTCGCAGGCAGCCGCGTCCGCGCCAACACTGGAAGGCGCTTCTGCGGGAGCGCGCGCCGGTTTCGACACACCGCTGGGGCCAGGCGCAACCCAAGCGCCCGCATTCGCCACCTCTAGCCAGCCGTCCTCCGCATCGTCATCGTCATCATTGCCGCCTTCGGCACCGGCTGCGACCGCGAGCCGCGGCGGTGGCGCCGGTTCGCCGCCTGTAAGAACAGGCATGACGGCTCCGCCTATAGTGACAGCCCCACCCGCCGTGACTTCCTCCGCCGCGGTAAGGCCCAGCCCATCGGTAAATCCGGCGATCCTGCCCACGCCACTGCCGGGCGGCACGCGCCATATCGAGAGCGTGGGGGAGTGCCTTTCGCGCTATGCGCCTACCGGGACGAGTGGCTCCGCTCCGTCGCTCGAGGACTTGCATAAAAAGCTTGAGTTGGAGCGTGGAGCGCTCGAGAAGTTGCTGGAAACGCAAAAGCGCGAGAACGAAGACCGCAATGAGTGGTTGAAAGAAATGCGTAAAGCGGCGCAGGACGTGGCTTTCAACGCGATCGACAAGGGAGTCGACGACTTGTTCGACTCCTCCAAGGAAGCTCTTCGCGATACCGAGGTTGAATTGCACGACGAAATCCAGGAGACAACCACGGAGGCCCGCGATCTGCGGCAGCAGATGGACGATGCCCGCAAGGCGATGAGTACCGCGAACGACGATCCTGCGCACCTGGCAGCTCTCCAGTCGCAGTGGGCCGATATGGAGAAGAACCAGATCCAGCCTCTGCTCCAACGGCGCAAGACCCTGGAAGGCCAATGGGAGAGCACCTTCAACTGGGAAACGCGCGTCGAGGGAATCACGAATGCCCGTGACTTTGGCGGCTGGTTGACCGACATGGAAATGCCATGCGATTACGAGAACGACCAGGTCACCTGCAAGAATTTCAAAGAGAACAACGCGCTATCCAAGACGGCCGGGGGAGACTACGAAACTGGACTCGACGGGCTCAAGATGGCGCTCAAGTATGCCGCCCATCACGCCGACCAACTCAAGAAACTATCGAATGCTGCCGTCATCGGAACGACTGCGGGAAAGATTGCCGCCAATGCCACCTTCGTCGGAGAGGTGTGGGACACAACCAGCTTAATGATCGACCTAAGCTACGACGCTACGGTTGGATATCTGGGCTATCGGCGATTGCAGCAGGTGCAGCAGAACGACGCGCAGTTCGAAAAGGCGAAGTCCATTCTGGGCGCGCGAATCGATCGCATGAACGCGGAGGCAAGCTGCTATCAGAATGCAAATTGACCGGGCGGGATGCGGGGAAACACCTCAAGGCTGGCAGGGCGCAACCTGGCATAAAGAAAGTCTGCGGAAGCAATTGCGTTTCCGCTCCAGCACGTCACAGGAGCGCGTTCCGTTCTGAAGCAGAAGTGGCAGGGAGAATCCAATGAGCCGAAAGAATTTGTTGTACGCGGTGATTCTGGTGTTATTGATCGCGCCGGGCACCTTACTTCACGCCGATGAGAAGGCCGCCATTGCTATTGCTTCCGTCAAAAAAGGCGATCCGCCGCCAGCCAACGCGAGCGCCCTTTCCATCCCTCAGGCGCGCGCTATGCTGATCGGGGCCATCAGGAAAAGATATGTCGGCACCATGAGAACGTGTCAGCGAGTTCTCATGGTGAGGGGGTGCTTCACCTTTGAACTCTCCCCGGCGACCGATATCCGCGTTCGCGCCCCAGGTTTTGATTTCGTAGCTCCATACACGTCTAAAGTTACGGCTGGGCCCCTTACCAATAACGCGGGTAAAGTGTCCGTGAGCTTCACGAAAGCGGGTTTCAAAGCAAAGGATGCATCGGAAGCCATTGACGCCACGGACTACATCCAGGCGTATCGCCTGGGCGCATCCGACCCTAAGGGTGGAGTTGTTGCTGGCAAATTTTCGTATTCTCCTAGTCCCCTTTATAACGTCGGCTATGTCCCCGACCCTGGACGCTCCCCTATCGCTGGGCAGGTTTTCTATTGGACGGACGCAACCGCCGCGCAAGAGTTTGCCGATGCGTTCAATCGGCTTCTGTACGCTGCCTATCAAAACGAGGAGTTTGCAACCTTCGCCGCGGCTGCAAAATCCTGGCGCGAGAATCCCGTCAAGCCGCCGCTCAGTCCCGAAGCCGATCGTCACCGGATATTGGCGGAGAATGCAATTAAAGAAAAGAACCTGGATGGCGCCGTCGAGCACTTCGAGAGCGCGCTGGAAATTCAGCCCATGTGGCCGGCGGGCTGGTTCAATCTGGCGCTGATTTATGCCGAGCAGAACAACTATGCCGATGCCACCGATCGCATGAAGCACTATCTGGAGCTGGTTCCGGACGCTCCAGACGCCAAGGACGCCCGCGAGCAAATGATTATCTGGGAAGACAAGGCCAAACACTGAACGGAACGATAGCTACGAACCGGCGAGGGGCTCCGGATCAGAGCGCATCCGCCGGTCGGCAGTCGTCTTTCCGTTACATCCGTCTCTTTAAGACCCGGCTCTGCGGTTGTTCTTCGGGGCTCTCCTGAGCTTTCTCCGTGGCCTTGTCCTGCCAGATCACGATCTGGTCGCGCGCGGATTGCGCATCTTGCGAATTGGGCTCCAGTTCCAGATAAGCGCGCATCTGCTCGACCGCATCGTTGTAGAACTTCAGTTCCGCCGAGATCAGAGCGGCGTTGAAGCGGCCCTCGGACCACACCGGATCGAGCTCCACGCCGGTTTCGTAGTGATACAGGGCCTTCCCCAGTTTCCCCTCCTTGAAAGCGGCCTCGGCCAGCAGTCGTTGCGCCCGGATCTCTTCCGGAACCGGAGGCTTCGGCAAAAGCGCTCGCCAATCCGCCGCTGCCTGCGGGAAATTGCGCAGCGCCATGCCCTGCTCGCCTGCCATCTCGCGCAAACGATTGATCGCGTTGGCCAGCAATGGGACGTTCGACGCAGCCGCGGAATCTGCCCACAACATGTTTTTGAGCGGCTCGGGAAGGTCCTTCCCGTGCTCGTCCTTCAATCGGTATATGCCCGCAAAGCCGCGTTTGGCGGAGACCTGTGGCAGGGTCTTCAGGTCCACCTTGTAGTGCTCGGACTCTTTGTGCCTGATCGGTCGGGCATCGAATTCAAAGCTGTCGAGGCTGAATTTGAAGCTGCTGGGGTCGCCGACGACCAGCATGGAACAGGTCCGGAACTCGGTGACGACCATCTTGCGTGCCTGCCAGAGGGTCAAATGAGGCCCGTACTGTTCCAGTCCCGCGGCAGGCTGTTCCGCGTCCGGCGCAGCGGCAGCTCGGGCTGGTTTCTCAGCCGCTTGGCTATATGCGTGAAAGGTCCCGAATACCAGCAGGAAAACACTGAGGGTGGCGGCACTTCTGAAGGTGCGAATCATAGGATGCCATATCTCCGCCCTATTGTTGTCTTCTAGTCAGCGTAGGAGCAACGGTACTTTTGTAATTGCCTCCCGTTGATGACCATCCGCGCCGAACGCTATCCCAGAAATAGACGGGACGCTACACTAAGCACTTGCATCCATTTTCTGGAGCAGGCCGTTCGCGAGATCTCGCATGCGCCTCGCGGTACTCATCGCCGTCCTAGCTTGGCTAGCCCTGGCCGCCGCTCAAACCCCGACGCCGGCGCCCACCTCCCCATTCACAATCGCGGTCACCGACGAAAATGGCGTCGCCGTACCCTCGGCGCGAGTGTCGTTACAAATGCCGCCCGCGTTCAATCTGCGCTGCGAGACTGACTTCTCCGGCCGCTGCCGCTTCGCCGCCATAACCTCCGGAACCTACCAGCTTCGCGTCGAAAAAGAAGGTTTCTACGCTCTCGTTCAGCCCGCGCTCGAAGTCGGGCAGTCCGCAACGCTGGAGGTAGTTCTTTCCCACCAGCAGGAAGTCCGCGAAGTGGTCGACGTGCTCGAATCCTCGCCCGCTATCGATCCCGCCCAGATCGCCGCGCAACAAACCTTAAGCGGACTCGATGTACTCGACATTCCGTATCCTGCCACTCATGACTATCGCAACGTGCTGAATTTCATTCCCGGCGTCGTCCAGGACGTCTACGGGCAGCCTCACATCGCGGGCGCGGAAACCTATCAGACCGTAACCGCGCTCGATGGCTTCAACATCACCCAGCCCGCCAACGGCCAAGTGCTGGCCCGTATCAGCAGCGATGCTTTTCGCTCCATTCAGGTCGAACCGGCGCGCGAGCCCGCCGAGTTCGGCAAGGGTTCGGGAGGGCTGCTCCTGCTGAATACCGGAATCGGCAACGATCACTTGCATTTCTCCGCCACCGATTTCGTGCCGTCCTGGCAAGACAAGGGAGGATGGAAGTTCGACCAGCTACTGCCGCGCTTGACTCTCTCCGGCCCGCTGCGGAAAAGGAAAATATGGTTCTACGAGGCTCTCGACGGCGAATATGACAACACTGTCTTTACCGAACTCCCCGCCAATGCCGACAACGGTCACCTGCTGCGCATCGGCAACCTGGCCAAACTCCAGGCCAATGTCACCAGCCGCAACATCGTCACCACCAGCTTCTTGGTGAACCATCTCCACGATCAATACGATGGTCTCTCGCCGCAGAGTCCGCAGCTGTCGAACCCCCTCGACGTCGAATCCGCCTACGTGGCCAGCGTGAAAGACCAGCACTATTTCCCGGGTGGCGAACTGCTCGAAGCCGGACTGGCATTCGATCAATACAAGCTGAAGTGGACTCCCTACCGAACGTCACCGTACTACATCACCCAGGAGACGCTCGGTGAGACGGCCAACGGAAGTTACTATCTGTCCGAAGCCACGCGCGCCCGCCGCTGGCAAGCTCTATCGAATCTCTTTCTCGCTCCGAAACGATGGCATGGCCGCCACGATTTCAAGTTCGGAGCCGACTTCGACCGTCTTACCTACGACGCCCAGTTTGCCCGCCAGCCCATATCTTTTCTGCTGGGCCAAACGCCGCCCACGCCCCCGAATACCTGCCTTACCACTGCGCTCTGCTCGCGCTACTCGACTTTTTCCGGAGGTTCGCCTTCTTCCACCTACAACTTCGAGTCCAGCGCCTACGCCGAAGACCGCTGGCTGATTACGAATCGTCTTCTCGTCGAACCTGGCCTCCGCCTCGATTGGGACGAAATCATCCGCACCCCACTCCTCTCTCCGCGCCTTGCCGGAACCTACGTCCTCGACAACTCGGGCAATACCAAGCTCTCTGCGGGAATCGGGTTGGTCTACGATCCCACCATCCTGTTCCTCATCGCCCGCCCTTTAGCCGGTCAGCGCACCGACTATTTCTTCGACACGTCGGGCGTGCTCACTTCAACCGTGCCCACGACATTTTCCGTCGATCGAAACGCCCTCCAAACTCCACGTTTCGTAAACTGGAGCGCAGGCATCGAGAAAAAACTTCCCGCCGCCATCTATCTCAAAGCGGAATTTCTGGAAAAACGCGGTTCTCGCGGCTTCGTCTACAACACGCCCAGCGGGTCCGGCGGCAACTTCATCCTCGAAAATACGCGCGACGACCGCTACGAGGCCTTCGAATTGAGCCTCCGCCACAACTTCCGGGAAAGCTACATGCTGATGGGCTCCTACACCCGTTCCCGAGCCCACTCCAACCAGGTTCTGGATTTCAACGTCGACAACCCTCTGCTCAGCGCACAGCAGCTCGGGCCTTACACCTGGGATACACCCAATCGCTTCCTTTCCTGGGGATACGTGCCGCTCTTCAAACTGCCCATCATTCACCAAACCGAGATTGCCTATTCGCTCGAGACGCGCACGGGGTTCCCTTTCAACGTCACCAACGATCAGCAGCAACTGGTCGGTCCGCCCGGATCGCGGCGCTTCCCCGATTATTTTTCTCTGAACCTTCAACTCGAGAAGCGCTTCCATCTCTTCGGATATTACTGGGCTCTGCGGGGCGGTTTCGACAACATCACCGGCCACGCCAATCCCTACCTGGTCAACAGCGACATCGACTCGCCACAATTCCTCACCTTCAGCGCCTTCGAGGGCCGCAGCTTCACTTCCCGCATCCGCCTGCTCGGCCGCAAGTAGGTGGATGGAAACTCCATTGACACCAATGCTGGTTGGTACTAATATCTGCCCACCAGTAACGTCTTCCCTGTCTGTAGTCCTATAGATTCACGTGTTAAGCGGCCTTTTTTTTGGCCGGCGAGTCTTCCCCGCATTTCCCGACTGGAGGTGTCCCCATGGGAAGCAGCATCTCAAATTCACTCCCCCGTAATCACCATCTTCTGACCTGCGCGAAAACGTGGTGGAGGAATCCGTCTGCGTTTGCGTCGCTACCGATAGCGGTAACGATCGCGGTGACGCTTGCGTTAACGTTCGCAGCGCCAGCAGTCGCGGCACAGTCCCGAGAAGCGGTAGCGCATCGCGGGCAGGCCGCCGCCGGCGATGCTCCCCCTGCGCCCGAACCGACTCAGACCATCATCTATCACTCCCCAGGCGTGGCGCCCCCCATGTGCGGCTTCGGAGGCATGACTTCCGGAGGCGGCGCTTCCGAGGCGCGGGCTCACCTGCTCGACAAGGATGGGCCGCAATTGCCGCGCGTGTTCAGCATGAGTGCGTTCTCCGTGATGGGTTTCGTGAAGGGCAACTGGCCCGTGGTCTTCGACTACCAACTCGAGCGCGACAGCCTGTTGATCGCGGTGATCGCGCCGGAGGGGATGGAGCCCATCATCTACCGGCTGAATGGAAAGGCCGGCCACTGGCAGAATCGGCTGTCGGTTCCCGCGGGAGTGGGCGGCGAATCAGTGGTGGCGGAGTACACGCTGCGATCGCTGGATGACGGCGCGGGCCAATTGAGTCCGGCGCATCTGCACGTACACGGAGTCGCAGCCGGTCCCAAGGCGGTGGGTTCGATTGGAATCGACCAGGTGACTTTTTCTCCGGCAGCGATTCACCCGGCGCGCGGAGAGCGCGCGCATTACATGTTCCATTCGATTTCCGACTTCAAGAACGTGGAGGTCAACTTCGTCCGGGTGGCCAACGATCATGGCCAGATTATTGCCGCGCGCATCGGTAAGAAGTCGGAGGGCAGCATCGCCAGGAACGAGGCCAAGAACGGCGACTGGGACGGGAAAGGCGACGGCGGCGGCAAGGACGCGGAAGCCTTTCCTCCGGAACTGCAGCAGTGGCTGAAAGCGCCGACCGGCCAGCACTTGGTGCAGGTGCGCGCCTGGTATGGAGCGAAGGACGGAGATTGGGCCACGGCTCTGTCCGAAGATTTTGTCACCGTGGAGTGAGGCCATGCCAGGAAACGTGCCAGGAACTGCGCCAAGGCCTACGCCAGGAAATGAGCGCATCTCAAATCCGGCCGGGCAGCGCGCTCAGCCGGTGTCCAGAGCAAGCCTTTGGGCAAGACTGGCGGAATTCTACCGCCGCCCGCCCGTTCAACGCGCGATCGTGGTGATGGTTCTGGCCGCCGCTGCCTACCTGCAGTATTACCTGGTCAACGTGCCAATCGCCGATCTCAGCCAGACCACCAAGTTCAGTCCGGCAACGGTGAAGGCGGCGGAGCAGGTGGTCTCTTTCAAGAATCCCGAAACCGATGCGGGCGGCTTCGAGTTCGGGTTTGACCAACCCGCCGAGTCGCAGAAGCAGCGCATGGTGGTGGATGCCTACTTCGACCAGGCGACGCTCGCGGACGAAACCTTGCACAATCTGGCATCTCTTGGAGTGCACGCGCCGCCGGAAACGTCCGCGATCAGCTACCTCACGTCCTCGGCCCCCAATCGCAGTTGCAACACGGCGGTGCAGGTACAAACGAAGGACGACCAGACCAAGGACGTGCAGACTACGGGCGCACAGACCTGGGCCGTGCCGGCCACGGGCATTCCGGGACAGGCACGCGCCGTCGAATTCTCGCAAAGTGAACTGGCTCCCTCCGACCGGCACCGCTTGCTGGAAGTGAAGATGCAGGGACTGGACTCGACCGTGACCCTTTCGTCGCAAGGGACGTTCGGGGACGCGATTCTGTCGAACTCCTCCTGCAAAGTGACGCTGCGTGTTGGCGACTGGCAGCAGGTCACGGGCGGGTTCTTTCCGGTCGTGGTCAAGGTTCGGGCCGGGTCGGGCTACCGCCTGCGCTGGGAAGCAGCCGACGTTCAGCCTTCGGGATGGCCCACGGGCGGTCCGCCGCTCCCGCTGCTAACATTCGGACACGCGCACCGGCAAAGCTTCCGTGCCGAGGAAATTGCAGTGTTTGCAGCGCAGGCTGCGGGGCAGAACAAACCGCACGACGGCTTGGTGGCTCAATCTGCGCACAAAGAAGCTCCTCTAACCGTAGATTCTCTAATGATCGGCACCGATCGCCTCCAGTTTGGAGCCTCCGGCAAGGGCCGCGTTCTGGAAAACGGGAGCGCGATTGTCACCGTCAATTTTTTGGAGACGATTAACAAA
>Ga0181505_11111479_pt1 | contig 25261 bp, 21 predicted proteins | sample PEATcosm2014_Bin_5_FD_127743 | JGI IMG/M metagenome (GOLD analysis project Ga0181505, IMG submission 127743) | Metatranscriptome of peatland microbial communities from MTU Mesocosm Facility, Houghton, MI, USA - PEATcosm2014_Bin05_30_metaT... | ecosystem: Environmental > Terrestrial > Soil >...
CACTGTCGGCCTGCTGAGCCGCCTCGCCGTGACTTCGCTGCTGGAGTTGTTGCCCCCACGCATGGGCGAGTTCAACCGCTTCTATCAGGACGTCATCGTCCGACAGATAGCCTACGGGGCCGCGCCCGACCGCGGACGCACCTTGCTCGAACTGCTCGAACTGCTCGACTCCCTCATCCTGCCCGAGGCCATCGACGAGATCGGCATGAGCCAGGACCGCAGCGCCAGCGCCAGCCTGATTGCGCTCGCCACCGCCGGCGTAGCGCACAACCGTCCGCCTTTCGTGCAACTGAAAGCCATCGAGTCGCTGGGCCGCTTGCGCGAAGTCGAGGCCGTTTCGGTTCTGCGTACCATCGTCGAAGACAAGAAATTTTTTGGCTACAGCCAGCACCGCGAATTGAGAATCGCAGCCATTCAGGCGCTCTCCAAGATCGATCCGCGCTACGGCACCCAGGCCCTGGCCGACAGCGGCCTCGAGGCCGGCGAACTTGCCATCGCACCGCTCGATTCCGGGCCCGGATGTCCCTACGTTCGCCAGCGCCGCTACGAACGCATCATCCTGCCGCGCACGCTCTCCGCCGTTCTGTCCAGTTCCTGGGGAAAGTCGAACATCATCATGCGGGAGATGAGTTTGGGCGGCGGCATGGGCACGCGCAGCGACAATCTCCGCGTCGGCTCGGAAGCCCACGTCGAAATCTCTCTGGGCGTGAAAAAAATCCGCGGCGAGGTGCTGCTGCGCCGCGCGCGCGTCAATGAAATCGGCTTCGAGTTCGTCAGCATGGATCTCGACAGCCGTTACCGCCTGCGCCGCATCCTGGTCGAAGCCCTGCAAAAAGTCCCTGACAATCGCGGCGCCAACTGGGACGGCGAACGCAAAGTCTAGCAGGCTGCGGAAAAGTACTTTCCACGTTGCAGTCTGACCTCAGCGGCTTTGCAAACAGGCCACTTATCGCAGCGGTGAACCGCTGCGCCACCCAAAAACCAAATACCGAATCGAGTTTTTCCGCAGCCTGCTAGAGCACGATCTCCGCTCTCAGCCATCGCGCGCTTACGGCATAGAAAGAAAAAGCCCCTGCGCACAGGGGCTTCTCCCACATCAACAAATCACAAACTCGCTTATACCACTTTCACGAAAATAATTACCAGCGCGAACAGCACCAGGGACTCGATGAACGCGAGGCCGAGAATCAGCGCCACCTGAATGCCCGCGCGGGCGGCCGGATTACGTCCGAGCGCCTCGCACGCCGCCGACGCGGCTTTGCCCTGGCCCTGGGCCGCCAGCCCGGAGGCGATGGCGATCGCGAAACCGGAAGTGATTGCCACCCAGTTGGTGGAAGCTGCTGCGCCTGCGCCCGTCTGCGCGAAGGCCGGGACAGCCAGAACCGAGAACATCATCATCACGAACAACAACATCACGATTTTCCGCATTTGTTTCTCCTTGTATGAATTGCCCCCAGTGGGTGGTTGACGCTGTGCAAGTAAGCCAGCGCCCTCACGCTGCGAGGCGAGGTGTCAGTTGCCAGGTCTCAGGTCTCAGGTCTCAGGAAAACCGTGCCGTTGAATTTCCTGAGACCTGACACCTAAGACCTGAGACCTTCTCTAGTGCTCGTGCGCCGTCGCCTCGCCCAGATACACGCAGGCGAGCAACACAAAAATGTAAGTCTGAATAAACGCCACTCCGACGTGCAGGCCCTCGAATATGATCGGGATGCCCAGCGGTACTAGTGAGAAAAATACCAGGGTCACCATCTCGCCGGCGAACATGTTCGCGAAAAGACGGACGGTCAGCGAAAGGACGCGGGCCGCGTGACTGAACAACTCAATCGGGGGCAGCAGGATCAGCACGATAATGCGCGCCCACCAAGGTATGCCTTCTTGCGGCCCGATGAAATGCTTCAGGTATCCGATCACGCCGTTTTCGCGCAGACCCGCATAGTGGTAATAAAACCAGGTCAGCAGGGCACAACCAAGCGGCACGACCACCACGGCCGTCGGCGATTCCAGTCCCGGTACCAGCCCAAGCAGGTTGCACGTCAAAATAAACATCCCCAGCACGGTCAGATACGGAACAAATCTCTCCGAATGATGGCCGATGATCTCCTGGGCCAGGTTCTCGATGAAACCGCTAATTCCTTCCATGGTCTGCTGCAACCCACCCGGACGCTCCACCGAAAGCCGCATGCGCACGGCAATAAAAAATATCGTCAGCAGGATTACCACCAGCAGTTCCATGGCGAAGCTGTTCGTGATCGGAGTCGCTTCATACTTCGGATGAATGTGCAGCTTCAGCAGCAACGCCAGCACCGGCGGGCCGAACAGACGATTCAGAACTGCGGTAAAAGCTAGTTGTTCCATGCGATTTCAGACTTTGCGATTTTCACATTTCGATTGCCTACTTAGGGTTTGCCGTGCCCAGCAAAGGTCTACCTTGGCCGCCGGAAGGCCGTGTACCCTTCCCACGCCGCCTCGGCCATCAGGGCCGCCACCGGCACACACAAGCCCCACAGAAAGCCTCGAAACGCCAGCGAAGAACTCTTGAATATAGCATAGGCAGCGGCTCCCACCAACCCGTAGCGCACCACAAAGCGGAGGATAATCCGTCCGCCTTTTTCGCGGCTGTTTCGGTTGACGATGCGATCGGCCAGTCCTTCGACGCCGCGCGTGAGCGAACTGAAATTGACGTAGGAAATCGCGGCTCCGAAGGCAAACCCAATCGCTCCAGCCCAGCGGTAAAACCAGAATACCGGCCCCAGCAACAGAACGCTGACGATCAGCATATTGCGCAGCACGCGCGGAATGATGCGCTCATAATTCGAGCGCTCATCGTTCGTGCGCTCCGCGAGCGTCTCCGCCGCCGGAGTTTCCGCCGCCCCGTCGAGCTGCTCACGGTCATGATTTATCATCTTTTTTGAACGCGCCCAGGGCCATGCGGATCATCTGCCAAAATCCCACGACCGCGCCAAACAACAGCCCGGCTAGATAGAGCCACTTAGTATGCAGCCAGTAATCCGCCAGCTTACCCAGGAAGAACCCCAGCAAAATCGCCGCTGGAATAATGAATCCTATCTCGGAATAGCGAGTGAGCGAGACGAGAGGATCTTTTTTGTCTTTGTCCGGGGGATTTGTGCGCTCAGGCATGCGAAGGAATTGTAAATCAGCCGCGAGCTGCGAGCTTCGTGCTACGAGCACCCTGAGCCCCGCCAAGCCGCGAACGACGAACAAAGCCGGAAGAAGGCGAACCTACCGCAAGCGCCTGCTTTGATTGCTCGAGGCTCGTGGCTTTATTTAATCATCGCCGCTACATGCGGCGATTGCACAATGTTTAACGACCAGTTGACGCCGCGAATAAACGGCTCAGGATAAACTCCGATGACGAGCGTCGCCAGCGCGGTCACACCCAGCGCGCAACGCATTCCGAGGCTGACGGGAAGTCGTCCAGTCTCCATCGGAGCGCGCATCAGCATGGCGTTCGCAATCTTCAGGTAGTAATAAAGCCCGAACAGCGAATAGAGCACGCCGAGCGAGGCTAGTCCGTAATGTCCGCTTTCAATCAGGCTCAGGAAGATGTAGTACTTGCCCAGGAATCCGGCGGCGGGCGGAATGCCGGCGAGCGATAGCAGAAACAGCAGCATCAGCGCGGCTTCGACCGGCGCGCGCTGGTAAAGCCCAGCCATATCGTCGAGCTCGTCGCCAATCACGTTGCGCTGCCGCAAAGAAGTGATCACGGCAAACGCTCCCAGATTCATGAACGTGTAGACGAGCAGATAAATCAGGATTCCCTTGAAGCCGTCGTTAAAACCCGGACTGCCGATCTGCGATGTACCCATGGCCACAAACGCCAGCAGCATGTAGCCGACATGCGCAATCGAGGAGTAGGCGAGCAGCCGCTTGGTGTTCGTCTGCGTAAGGGCCGCGAAGTTGGCGCCGGTCATGGTGGCGATGGCGACCACCACAATGACGGGGGTGTAGAGGGCGCGCAGTGGGAACAATCCGAGGACGACCACGCCGCGTGGGAAAATAAAGACGGGGTATCCGAGTATCCGCAGCAGCATCGCCCAGCCCGCCGCTTTCACCGCTACGGACATGAAGCCGGTGATGCTGGTGGGCGCGCCCTCGTACGCGTCTGGCGCCCACTGATGGAATGGAACCGCGGCGACCTTGAACAGCAATCCGACCATGGTCGTAAGTAGCGCGATCACTACTACCGGATTGTGCGGTTCCTTCCTTGAAATCTCCGCGACCGCGCGCGCAATGCCCTGCAAGTTGGTGCTGCCGGAGATTCCGTAGAACAGCGACAGGCCATAGGCAAAAATGCCCGACGAAAATGCCCCGAGGAGCAGATACTTCAAGGCCGCTTCGTTCGAGCGCCGGTCGCGGCGCAAAAAGCCAACCAGCACGTAAGTGGAAATCGCCATCAGTTCGAGCCCAATGAAGAGCAGCACAATGTCGATTCCCGCCGCCATGCACATCATGCCGACCACGGAAAGCAGCAGCAGAGCGTAATATTCACCGTGGTGTTCATCTTCCGTGTCGAGGTAATGCACCGAGGCCACGATGGCAATTGCCGCTCCCGCGAGAAACAGATACCAGAAATAGATGGCGTAGCGGTCGACTAACAACGAGTTATAAAACCCGATGAAGAAAGGCGCCGGACCCAGCGCCGACTGAATCTGCCAGACGCACAAAGCCGCAAACGCCACGCCGACGAAGGCGCCCGCGGCGTTGATCCATTTCCATCCCCGCGGAATCATCAGGTCGATCAACAGAATGCCGAGCGCAAAAATGGTAAGTTCCACCATCGGCAACATCAGCCGGTAATCGATTGGTGAGAGGCTTCGCACTCAGTTGCTCGCTTTCGGTTTGACGACATTAGGCGCGACGACTTCAGGTTTGACGGGTTCAGATCTAACAGATTCAGGTTTGACAACTTTCGGCTTGATGACTTTCGGCTTGATCGCGGCGGCTGGCGCCTGCGGAACTGGCGCGGGAGCAACCGGCGCAGACACCGGCACATTCGCATTGGCCTTATCGTGAATCGTCTGCACAATCTGGTTGACCGGCTGTTCGAGAATCTGGAAAAACGGCTTCGGATAAAGCCCGATCCAGAACGCCATGATGATCAGTGGCACAAACGTAAGGATTTCGCGCGGCGTCAGATCGTGCAGCTTCTCGTTCTTCGGATTCGTCACCGTGCCGAAGAAGACGCGCTGATAGAGCCAGAGCAGATACGCAGCCGCAAGAACCATGCCCGGCACCGCCCACGCCGCCCACTTCCAGTTCGCGGTGAATGCTCCCATCAGGATGGTGGACTCACCGATCCATCCATTCAACAGCGGCAATCCCATCGACGAGAGGAACATGATCATGGTGATCGTCGCGTAGATGGGCATTACGTTCGAGATGCCGCCATATTCGGCGATCTCGCGCGTGTGCCGCCGTTCATACAAAATACCGACGATCAAGAAGAGCGCGCCGGTCGATATGCCGTGATTGACCTGCTGCAACACCGAGCCGGCCAATCCTAACGGAACCAGCACAAAGATTCCCAGTGTGCAGAAGCCCAGATGGCTGACGGACGAGTACGCCACTAGCTTCTTCATGTCCTTCTGCATGAGCGAAACCAGCGCGCCATAGATGATGCCTACGAGCGACAACCCGATCACCCAGCTTTGCACACGCGGGTGCGATACGACCGAGGGAAAGAAGGGCAGCGAGAAGCGCACGAATCCGTAAGTTCCCATCTTCAGCAAAACGCCCGCCAGAATGACGGAACCGGCCGTCGGCGCTTCCACGTGCGCATCCGGCAGCCAGGTGTGGAACGGAAACATCGGAACCTTGATGGCGAATCCGATAAAAAAAGCGACAAACAGCCAGATGGCTATATGGAACGGAATCAGCGGCGCCGTCTTATAGAGCTCGGGAATGCTGAACGTGAATACCTGCGGGTTACTAACTGCATGGTGGTGGAAGTAAAGGAACAGAATGCCGAGCAGCATCAGCACGGAGCCCAGCAGCGTATATAGAAAGAACTTGATCGCGGCATAAAGTTTGCGCGGGCCGCCCCAGATGCCGATCAGCAGATACATCGGCACCAGCATCGCTTCCCAGAAAACGAAAAAAAGGAAGAAATCGAGCGCCATGAAGACGCCGAGCATGCCCGTCTGCAACACCAGAAACCAAACGTAATATTCCTTCACCCGAATCTCGATGGCGGTCCACGAAGACAGAATCGAGATCCATCCCAGCAGCGTGGTCAGCATGATCAGCAGAAACGAGATGCCGTCAATGCCCAGGTTGTAACCCGCGCCAATCGAGGGAATCCAGTTATTCGCCGAGCCTTCGAGGAACTTGAACTGATGTCCGGCATCGAAGCGCTGCGCCCAGAACATCGGCACCAGCGGAAGCGAGATCAGGAACCCGCCCAGCGCGAAGAGGTTCGCAATCCAGCGGATCGCGTTCTTGTTCTCCTTAGGAACGAACAGGAGAACCAGCGCGCCCACAAGCGGCGTGAAGAGAATGATCGAAAGTATGTGACTCTGCATAAGTTCAGCTTCTGGCTGCTACCTACTGGCTTCTAGCAATCTACGTCCGGCTCCAGATACCGCGCGACCTTGCTTGCTAGAAGCTAGGAGCCAGCAGCTAGCAGCGCTCTTACTTCCACACGTAATACACGCCAAATCCCAGCAGGCCGGCGATCATGACCAGCGCGTACCATTGCACCAATCCCCATTCGAAGAGGCGCGCCGGATAAGAGATCATCCGCGCCAGAATCGCCGGTCCATTCACGCACAGGCCGTCGATGATCCACTTATCCCACCAGGTCGAAAGGGTAGCGACGGCGCGCGTGACCCAGCCTGCATCGTTGACGGCTCCGTCGATGATCTTGGCATCGAACCACGACGAGGCTTCGCCCGCGCCCATGGCGCCCAAGCGGACCTTGCCAATCTTGCGGCGCCCGGTGAAAGCGTAGTCGTAAGCCTCGTCGACAAACCACTTGTTGTAGAGCACGGTATAGAGCGCGGGAGCTTTCACGGCAATGGGCTCGGGATAATCTCTGCCGGCGTTCGCGTAGTAGCCATAGGCCCATCCTCCACCGACGACCGCAGCCCCGACGGAGAGCAACATCAGCCCCCATTCCAGATAGCGATGGTCTTCGCCAGCAGGCTCCTGCGGCTCGACTGGCGCGGCGGAAGCGGACGCGGCAGTCTCTTGCGCGAATACCGGCTCCAGAAATTTTCCGAAGGCGTTGGTCCCGCCCATACTCGCCGGCACGCCCAGCCATCCGGCGCAGACTGAGCAGATTGCCAACACGACCAGGGGGCCCGTCATGGACTTGGGCGATTCATGAATGTGGTGCTCGACTTCGTGGCTCATCCGCGGCTTCCCATAGAAAGTCAGGAAGATAAGCCGCGCCATGTAGAACGCGGTCATCAGCGCCGTGCCAAAGCCAATCAGCCACAGATATGGAAAGCCGCCCTCGGCGGAACGGTATGCCTGCCAAAGGATCTCGTCCTTTGAGAAAAATCCCGCCAAAGGTGGGATGCCGGCAATCGCCAGCGTCGCGATCGCCATCGTCTTATAGGTAGTTGGAATGCGCCCGCGCAGGTTGCCCATGTTGCGCATGTCCTGCTCGCCGCTCATGGCATGGATCACCGAACCCGAGCCGAGGAAGAGCAGCGCCTTGAAGAACGCGTGCGTGAACACATGAAAAACGCCCGCAGCGAAGGCGCCGACGCCGAGCGCCAGGAACATGTATCCCAGTTGCGAAACGGTGGAGTAGGCAAGGACGCGCTTGATGTCGTTCTGCACCAACCCTATCGACGCGGCGAAGACGGCGGTAAGTGCGCCAATGATGGCTACTACTAACATCGCCTTCGGAGCCAAAACGAACACGGCGTTAGAACGCGCCACCATGTACACCCCCGCTGTGACCATGGTCGCGGCGTGAATCAACGCGGAAACTGGCGTCGGGCCTTCCATCGCATCGGGCAGCCAGATATAAAGAGGTATCTGGGCAGACTTACCACAGGCTCCGACGAAAAGCAGCAGGGCGGCAATTGTCAGTACGTGATCGCCTTTCGCGAAGGTTCCACTGTGGGCCAACTGGTTGATGTCGATGAAGCGAAACGAGCCCAGATACCAGGCCAGCGTGAGCGCGCCGAGTATGAATCCGGCATCGCCGATGCGGTTCACGATGAAGGCTTTGTTGGCCGCGGTCGAAGCGGAGTTACGATGAAAATAAAAACCGATCAGCAGATACGAGCACAAGCCGACGCCTTCCCAGCCCACAAACAAAAGCATGTAGTTATTCGCCAGAATGAGGGTAAGCATGGAAAACATGAACAGGTTCATGTATCCGAAGAAGCGGTAATAACCGCCTTCGTGCGCCATGTAACCGGTGGAGTAAATGTGGATCAGCATGCCCACTCCGGTTACGAAGAGCAGCCAGATGGAAGAGAGAGGATCGAGCAGGAAGCCGGCGTCGGCGTTGAAGGAGGCGAGCGTCCCGTCGCGCTTAACGAAGTTCAGATGGCCATCGCCGCTGCCGAGCCAGGTGTAAAGAACTTTCTGATAGGGCGCGCCGGGGCCGCCAAAACCGGCCTTTGGCTCGGTGTACAGGTTGTAGTCCCTAACTACGCCCAAAGCCATGAGAAAGGCCAGTACGACCGCGCCGACGCACACGGCATTTACGGCGCGTTTCGAAAGACTGCGGCCGAAGAAGAACATTGTCACCGCACCGAATGCTGGCAGCAGTGGAATAAGCCAGATATGCGGGAGAAAGAAGAACATGTTGTCGGCCGCAGAATGCATAGGTTCTTCGCTTCGCTCAGAATGACAAGAGCTAAAGGCTAAGCGCTAACTGCTAATTGCCACCTTCTACCATTTCAACAAATCAATCTCATCCACATTGACCGTCTCTTTATTACGGAAGAAGGCGATCAAAATACCGAGGCCTACTGCAGCTTCGGCGGCGGCATCCACCACGATAAAGATCGCGAACACCTGCCCATTTAAGTTCGACTGCCCGTGCACGGTTCCCCACATGTGCGAGAATGCCACCAGGTTCAAGTTCACCGCGTTCAGAATCAGCTCAATCGACATCAGCACAATCACCACGTTGCGGCGTATGAGCACACCGATCACGCCCAGCACGAATAGCGCCGCCGCGACGACGAGATAGTGAAATGTTGTTATCGGAACCATAGTTAAGCTTCTAGCTTCTGGCCACTAGCTAGTAGCTAGAAGCCAGTAGCCGGTCTCAAATCTTCTTCTTTGTCATTATTACCGCTCCCAGAATCGCCACCAGCAACAAGAGCGAGGCGATTTCGAAGGCGAACGTATATTGGCCCATCTTGCCAGCTTCTCCGTAGAGCATGCTGGCGATCTGCTGCGTGTTCGACGATTCGGGCAGCGGCATTCCGCGATCCCGGAGCAGCTCCTTGCCCTTCACGAACGCCGACACAAACAACCCCAGCAGCGTGCACGCTGCCACCAATCCTACCGGCCAAATGCGATTGAACCGCCGCTCTTTGGACGCGCGTTCGATGTTGACCAGCATGATCACGAACAGGAAAAGGACCATGATTCCGCCGGCGTAGACGATGATCTGCACGCCAGCGACAAACGGGGCATACAACATCAAGTAGAGGCCTGCCACCGCGAGCAGGGTCACAATCAGTGCTAGCGCTGCGTGCACGGCGTTCCGCAGCGTGATGACGAGCACGCCGCTGATGACGGCCAGTCCTGCCAGTGCATAAAAGAACCACGGCGTCGCCACCGCTGTCATTCCTGAGCTGAGTGCTGAGTTCATTGCGGGGTTCATGAAAAAATCACCCCCACGATGGCAGTCAGCATCAGCACACCGAGCGAAATCGGCAGCATCACTTTCCATCCTACCTTCATCAACTGGTCGAAGCGGTAACGCGGCCAGGTCGCGCGATACCAGATGAACAGATACATGAAGACGGCGACTTTGAGCACAAACCAATATACGTAGCCGATGCCTTCGTTGAACCTGGCCGCTATGCTCGTGTCCGCGGAACGGCCTGCGATCGCGATCACGAGCAGCAGCAGCGCGATGAAGCCGAGCAGCGCCGCGAAAACGGCGAGTCCGATGCGCTGAATCTTGAAGAAGGACTGCACCGGCATGCGCGCCGTGCCGATAAACGCAATCGCTGCCAGGCCTCCGAATGTGAGCGCGGGAAACAACGAGAAGATAAAGTCCCACGCCGCCGCGTGCAGCAGGTTCGGGAACGGACGCATCCATCCGCCGAGCCAGAGCGTGACTGCTATCGAAGAGACGGCGATCATGGCCGCGTATTCGGCGAGCATGAACAGCGACCAGCGCAGTCCGCTGTACTCGGTGTGAAATCCGGCGGTCAGTTCCGACTCGGCTTCGGCCAGGTCAAAGGGCGCGCGGTTGGTCTCGGCGACCATGGCGATGGCGAAAACTGCGAACGCGATCAGGCCCAGCGGGAAGAACTTGAAGATGAACCAGACGCCCTGCTCATGCTGCGCCTGGACGATCCCGATCATGCTTAGCGTCCCCGTGCCGCTTGCGTTCATGCTGGTCATCAGGATCGCCGCGACGACTGCCAGCCCCATGGCAACTTCGTAGGAAACCATTTGCGCGCTCGACCGCAGCGCGCCGATCAGCGGATAGTGCGAGTTCGACGCCCATCCAGCGACCACGATGCCGAGCACTCCGAGCGACGAGACCCCGAGCATAAATAGGATGCCGATGTTCATGTCGCTTACTGCCTGCGAAGGGCCAAACGGAATCACGGTATAAACGGTGAATGCCGCGAGTAGCCCGATCATCGGCGCGAACCAGAAAACGTACTGGTCGGCCTCGGCGGGGATGATGTCTTCTTTTAGCATCAGCTTGAGCGCGTCGGCGATGGGCTGTAGCAATCCGTGCGGGCCCACGCGCATGGGACCGAGGCGAACCTGGAAGTGCGCCAGCGCCTTGCGCTCGATCCAGTTCATGCAAATCACGGCCACCGATACGCCGGCGAAAATAATAAGCACGTAAATCAGCGCCCACAACTGGTTGCCTGCCTCGCCCGGCGTCATCGTGCTTCCGAGATAGGACATGAAGGCAGTCAGCATCAGCGGTCCACCTCGCCGAGCACGATGTCAATCGTGCCGATGACGGCGACCACATCGGCTACAAGCAAGCCGCGCACCATGACATCGAGCGCCTGAAGATTGACGAACGATGGCGGACGCACGCGCAGGCGGTAGGGCTGGGTCGAGCCGTCGCTGACGATGAAGTATCCGAGTTCGCCTTTCGGCGCCTCGATCGAATGATAGATTTCGCCCACGGGCGGCTTGATCACCTTGGGCACTTTGCCCATGATCGGGCCTTCGGGAATAGTGTTGACGGCTTGCTCGACGATGCGCATCGACTGGCGCATTTCTTCCATGCGGACCAGGTACCGGTCGTAGGTGTCGCCGTTGGTGCCGATCGGAATTTCGAAATCGAATTCGGAATAGGCGGCGTAGGGCTGGGCTTTGCGCAGATCCCACTGCACGCCGCTGGCGCGCAGCACCGGGCCGGTCACGCCGAGCGCAACGCAATCGGCGGCTGAGATCACGCCGACATTCTTTGTGCGCTCGAGCCAGATGCGGTTGGTGGTGAGCAGCGCTTCGTATTCGTCGATCTTCGGCGCGAAGAAGGCCAGGAAATTCTTTACGTCTTTTTCGAAGCCGGCGTACGTCTCATACTGGCAGCCGCCGATGCGAAAAGCATGCGTGGTCAGGCGCGCGCCGCAGTACTTTTCGAAAATCTTTAGAATCTCTTCCCGGTCGCGGAAGGTGTAGAAGAGCGGCGTCATGGCTCCGATATCGAGCGCGTGCGTGCCCAGCCAAAGCTGGTGGCTGGCAATGCGTTGCAGTTCGGTCAGGATCACGCGAATATATTTGGCGCGCGGCGGCGCTTCCACATTCATCAACTTCTCGACCGCTTCGCAGTAGCCAAGCCCATTCGACACGGCGGCGCAATAGTCCATCCGGTCGACGTAGGGATTGAACATGGTGTAGGTGCGGTTCTCGGCGATTTTTTCCACGCCGCGGTGCAGGTATCCGATGACGCATTCGGTGCCGAGAACTTTTTCGCCGTCGAGCTTTAGGATGACGCGCAGCACACCGTGCGTGGCGGGGTGCTGCGGACCCATATTAATGATGAGCTCGTTTGAATCGAGATAGGTCTTGTCGGGAGTCTCCAGATCGAGATTCGCGCGAGATGTGATTGGGTCGGCCATGGGATCGCTATGGGACGATGGTCACTGTGACCGTATTTGAATCCACCACAACTCCCGGGCCATCCACGCGATGAACTTGGATCGTATACTTTCCCGGTTGGCTCAGATCAAACAACAGGTCAGGCACTTGCCTATGAAAGACGCGAGATTTACCTGCATCCAAAGGGTATGAGGTCTCGCTTCCAAGGCCCCACATCCTTACTATGGTTTTCCCGGACCCGTCGGGCGCCGCAGGCGCAGGAGCTTCGTGTTTGAGGACAGTCCGTCCCTCCCTCGTTAGCGACTGGTTCCCCTGGCTATCTCGAACGTCCACTTGGCTATACCAGTCCCTGCCGAACGCTTCGATCTCGACCGGGTGACTGGACACATTAGTGATTGTCATGTCCACGAATACCGGTGATCCCGCCTTTACCACGTCTTGGGCCGCACTAATGCTGACTGAGACTGTCGGCTTGTTGGCAGCGTGTGACTGCGCAACGGCAGGAGCCAGGTCAGCGGACTGAGCCGCACAGATACCGACCGACCCGACCTCCAGAGCTAGGAGTAGGAGCCTCGCCGAAAGTCTCACATTTCCGCTGCGCTCGGTCATTGTCCGCTCTCGATTCCGAGATTGATCTGCACCCATTCTTTGTCTTGTTGCAGGATGCCGTAATCCTTGCGCAGGGGATGGCCTTTCCAGCCGTCGGGCAAAAGAATGCGCTTCAGGTCGGGATGGCCGTCGAACTGGATGCCGAACATGTCGTAGACCTCGCGCTCCAGCCAGTTCGCGGTTGGCCAGATCGCAACGCTGGACGGGATCGAAGCTCCGTCGGCAATTTGCGTCTTCACGCGCACGCGCTCGTTGCGCGGGAAAGAATAGAGGATCCATATGACATCGAATTGCTTTTCGCGCTTCGGATAATGCACTGCGGTGATGTCGACGCAGTAGTCAAAGTGTTCTTCGTCGCGCAGCAGGCGCAGAAGGTCGGGGATCAGCGAACGGTCGACGCTGAGGTAGTTCTGTCCCAGATAAGTCTGCGCGTCGAGGCCCGAGCCGTACTGGCCCTTGTATTTTTCAACCATCGGCGAGGTCCACGGCATCGGGACGGGACCGGCGGGCTTGGCAGGAGCGGCTGGCTTGGCGGGAGCAGCAGGCTTCGCAGGCGCGGCGGGCGCCGCTGCTGCGGGTTTTTCCGCCGTCGGCTTGTTCTCACCTTCCGGCGGCGGCGGTGGAGCAGGCGTTTTGACTTCCTCGGCCATGCTAGGGTCTGTGGTTTACAAGAGCCGCGCTAATATCAGGAAACTTTCACTTCTAACATCTGGTTGCGTCACCGTCAATGACCGATATCACAATGACCCGCATCACAATGGACAGCGGGGCGAGACGCCCGTCCCTCAACAATGACTGTCAGTGCCGGGCCGTCTGGAAGCTTTCGACCAGGTCGCGGATGCGCAAGGCGTCGGCTTTGCGATGGCCGTGACTGGTAATCGGATCGGTGCCTCCGGTCGACTCAATCAGGATGTCGGACCAAAAGACCCCGGTCGAAATCTTCACCGAGGCTACCTGGGAAATCGAAATGCTTTCCTCGTTACTGCCGAACAGACGCCTCTTCACGCGGCTCACGCGCAGCGGGCTGACCACGATGCGGGTTGGGAACCATAGATTCCCCCTAGTCCAGCGGCTCGCGCTGAAGGTCTCATCGGAACTAACGGGATTGGGAATGGTCGAAGTTACACCCATTCGAGCGCGCCCTTCTTCCAGATCCACACGTACCCGACGATCAGGATGCCGAGAAAGACCAGCATCTCCATCAGTCCGAAGACGCCGAGCGCTTTGAATTTCACGGCCCAGGGAAACAGGAAAATCGTTTCCACGTCAAAGATCACGAACATGATGGCGATGATGTAAAAGCGGACAGTGTAGCGTCCGCGGGCACTGTCGTAGGGATCGATGCCGCATTCGTAAGGCATCAATTTCACGCGGTTGGGACTTTGCGTGCGGATGATTTTGCAGATCACCAGCGTGATGGGAATCAGAATGCCGACGACGGCGACGAAAAGAAAGATGGGAATGTAATTCTGCGGCATGAGGCCTCGAAGCGGTCGCGATAAGAACGAATTTGAATAGTAACGCCGAAGTGGCCAGGCTTCAAGGACGGAACGTGTCAGGCATCAGGTGTCAGGTCTCAGGATGCGAAACCCGAATCGCGGAGAACGCAGAATCACCAGACCCAGCACCCACTGCAGGATGCGCAACGCCGCGGGCAAACGGTTTTGTGTCATTTTTTCTTCGCTTCGGTTTGGTTCTCCGAAGCAGTCTTGCTCCCCGAGCGGCGCTTGATTTCGGTGAGGCGGTGGCTGGCGCTGGAGTCGAGATCGAGGGCGTAGAATTTTTTCAGGTCGTGAATGCGCTTGAGCGAGGCAGAACTAAAGGGAGTCTTGCCGTCGAAGGCGTGGAGCACGATGCCTTCGAGCAGATCGCCCAGGGACATGTCGTTATATTCGGCGAAGGCTTTGAGGACTTTGAGCAGGCGTTTTTCCATGCGGACGCCGGTCTGTACACGTTCGACGAGAAGTTGCGATTCATTGATCATGGTACGAATGTACCATGGTACCAAAATAATAGCAAGCGCCACCTGACGCGAGAGACGTGGCAAGGTGAAAGATTGCGCCGCGCCAACCGAAAGGCAAATGCCACTTGCGCCCCATCATTTATAATCGAAGCACAGTCGGGGCGTAGCGCAGCCTGGTAGCGCACCTGCCTTGGGCGCAGGGGGTCCGCGGTTCAAATCCGCGCGCCCCGACCAAATTTCACACTCGATTCGCTACTTGCCGGCTCCAGACGGTTTCAGAACGGCGGTATTCCGTTCGTCCGCGGCGATCATGCGGTAGAACTTTTTCAGCTCGTCCATTTTGCCGACCGGAACGCTCAGTTCCCTGATTTCCAGGGCACGCGTGTAGTGCAACACTTGTCCGTTCGCTTCAGTCTTGCTGTGATAGCTGCCAAAGCTGTAGTCCGCATCCACCGGGGGCGGCAACTCGTCCACTTCATAGCCCGGCGGCAGCGCGATATCGAAACTGTCGGTATCCCGCGACGGCCCTTCGAATTCGACGGGGAACTTCCTCGGCTCCTTCGTCTCCAGCACGCCTGACGACTTGCTTCCCAACACTCGCGGCCGCACCAGCAGCAGATTTCCCGCACTCTTAGCGTAGTTGTAGGACTCGAAAGTGTAGTTGAAACCGAACGGCTGATCGGTGTGTTCGTAGTTGACTACGCTCGCTCGCAGAATGTGAAAACTCGGAAGCGACCCCGCCAGCAAGTTTTCGATCGGTTTGATCCGATCGGAGTCCTTGGTTACTGCGCGCAGTCGCCAACGCTCCGACGCAGCCCGATCGCCCAGCCGGACTTCCGTTACGTCGCCCTTCAACACTCCGTTGGCATCAAGCGTCAGCTTGCCCACCCGTTGGATACTGTTCATCGCCGACGGCTGTTGCGGCAACTCCACCAGTTCGCCACCTTCCGGAGTTACCAGCAAACCGTAGTTGGCCTGCAAGTATCCTCCGATCTGGCCAAAGGGCGTCAGCTCGTTGGTCGGGTCGAAGAACAGTATTCTTCCCAGCCTGGGATGCTGCAGCACGGCAATCAGCGATGGATCCTTGATCTCATCCGGCAACTTGATCGCCAGAATCTCGTGGTTAAAGCCGTCGTGAGCGGGAGCATCACGAGTCACCACACCCCTTTGCGCGTTGATGACCACGTGGTAGGATTCCACGCCAATTACACCTAGCATGGTTTGCATCAGGGTCGCCTTGTCTTTGCAATCTCCGTAGCGATGCGAGAAAACGTCCGGAGCGGCGTGCGGTTGCCAGCCACCGATGCCCAGTTCGATCGCAACATAGCGAATGTCGTGCTGCACGAACAGGGCGATGGCTTGCATCTTCTGCAGTTGTGTGACCTTGCCTGCCGTTAGCGCGCTTACCTTTTGCTTGATCGGGTCGGACGCATCCATCCGTCCGGTGTACAGACTTTCTTCCCAACGCCCCATGCCTTCCCAGCTTGCGAATTCGTTGTTCCTGGCGGTTCCACCTGCGGGAAAGAATGAAACGACCATCTGCCCCGCCACGCCCTCCAGCGGAGGCATATCCGGCTCATGCCTGATCCCGTTGACGTCGCTGACTGCCCATTGCAAAACGTTGCCTTTTCCCTCGTCCGGCTTTACCTCCGGATGAAAAAGCCATGAAGCCTTGAAAACCCAGCCGGGGGGGAGTTGCAGTGAATAACGGCTCTCGCGCACGGGATCGGTACCCTGGAAGTCCCAAATATCCTGCAACCAGAAGGGCTGTTCCTCCACTTCGTATTCGTAGCCAACGATATTTCCCGGATCGGGCGCCGGCACACGCAGGATTCTGTACTTTATGTCCTCGATTAAATAACCGCCTTCGGCCGGCGCAGCAAAATCCAGTGCGTCCTTGTCTTTAACTTCGTAATCCTTGCCCTGCGCCGGGATGCACCAGCCATGCAGACTTATGATTTTGCGGTTCGGATTGAAATAGACATCCACGGTGCCGTGCTCCCGTCCTGCGGGCCGCAGAATCTTGTAGGCCTCGCGCACGTGCCTTCTGATTTTGTCCGCGGACAGAACGGTGACGTTGGTTTCGGAATACAACACCACCGCGTCGGTCTTCTCGTCATAGGAGGGCAACTGGACTCCGGTCAGCGCGTGCATCCACTGCGGAGCATCTCCGCTAGCCGCGGCTCGCGGAGCCATGACTACAACACAGATGGCGATCCAAAAGAAAAACAGCAGCGCCCGCCGCTTAGTTGCTGGCATGGATTTCCCCCGGTTGCAGGACAATCTGCTCCCCATCGCCCGTCCTCACCACCTGAAAGAAGTTACGCAAGGGCGTGTAGTACTTCTGCTCCAACATCAAAACGTCGATGGTTAATTTCCTCGTCAGCCGCAGTGTTCCCGGGCCGTGGTCAACTTTCAAAGTGTAGGCAACGACGTGCCCATTTTGATTCAGCTCCGTTGGCACACTGCTCACTTGCCACCCCGGCGGAAGCTCGACCGTTACGTCATCCGCCTTCTCGTGCGGATACTCAAAATAGATAGGATGCACCCGGTTGGCATGTTCGAAGACGCCTTTCTCTCCGGCGGTAAAAATAGCGGCGGGAACCACTACGCGCCTGCCGGCATTCGAGGCCCAACCCGGAATCTTCAGGTCAAATTCCGCAACCAGCGGCGTTTCTGAATTAGTCCAGTCCGGTTTGTTGGTCAGCTCCACCTCGGTTCCCGCCTCGATTTGTGACTTCAGCCCTTCTTCCAAATACAACTTGCGTGCCACCTCGTCGGCGTGTCGTTCTTCCAGTCGCTGGTACATGGCCTCCAGACCGATGTAGGTGACGGTCAGCTTCCCTTCAAGATCGCCGGTATCGGAAAGCCTCAGCTTTCCCGCGCGTTCGATCCGGGACTCCGAAGCTTGCGGGAGAGTGGTCTGAATCCAAGTTCCGCCGTCCTTATCCAGCCGCAACCCCAGCACCCCGGTTTCCGACCAAGTCAGTAAGCCAAACGGTGTAAGAGCTACTCCCGGACCAAAATAGAGGTCTTTCCCATTCAGCTTGACGAGCACAACGTTGGTGTTCAACTTCCCGCTTTGCATCGTAACGGGAGTGAAAAGATATTCCCTACGATCTGAAACCCAGCATCCGTAGGCTTCAAATCCCGCCGCTCGCGCCAAGCCAAGGAACAACCAAGTTAGCTGTTGGCCATCGGCATAACCTCGCTTCCACACTTCCTCCACATTTTCTGGCGGCTTTTCTTTGGCGCGCTTTTCCTCCTGCTCGGTCTTCTCCACTTCGTACGACGTGTTCCGAATCTGCTGCACCCGGTCATAGATCTTGCGCAGTTTCACCTCCTGCGAGTCGCTCGGTGAGACGATCTGCGCCACTGCCCCCTCCATCGCCTTCCGCTTTCCTACGAAGCTCTCTAATTGCCCATTGCGCTGCTTCCCGAAGTGCTTCCAGAAGCCCGCCTGGTCTTTCTCGCCGAGGCCCTCCTCATAGATAAAATCCACTCGCGATTTCAACTCGTTCGGAGGAGGCATGAAGTCTTCCGTCTGGAACGCCGGTATGTTGTTCGCTTCCATCCGCACGACGCCGTCGGGCCCCTGTTTGGGAACGGCGCCTGCCGGCAGGGCGTTCCAGCTCCAGCGCAGCGAATAATTCCCGTAGTAGTTGTCGTTGAAGGGCTTCAGCGAAAACTGTGCTCTCTTCGTGAACAGCTCATCGCTCAGGATCCAATGAGAATCGAAGAGCGTATATTCCTCGAAATTCATCGTGTAGTAGTACTCGATGATGCTCCCAATCTGGACGTCGGGCAGAGTAAAAGTCTTCGCCAGGTACTTCAATTGCCTCCCCCCGACCCTACCCTTGACCAGGTACTTTTCAAAGACTTTGCCGCCAAAGTCTGCGATCGATCCGTCCGGTCTGATGGTTCGAGCCTTCACGCCCACTACGCTCCCGCTATCCTTGAAGAAGGGAATCTCGACATCGGCGTGCTTCCGTCCCTCTTCGGTCAGGATCTTGATGCGAAAGTAGTTGTCTTCGTGGGGAGTGTGGATATTGTCATTCCGGTCCACCTGGCGGTACAGAATGATCGCGGGTGCTCCCGGCGCCAGCGGCTCGCTGGTCATCTTGAGCTCATCGGGCGAAACCGGCTGGAATCCCGCGCCCGCCTTCGCTTCTGGCGCCGCCAGCACACAGACCGCAAACCCGAGCGCGACCCACTTGCCGAACCGGAACATAGTCATCGTCATATCTCCCAAGGTAAATGCAGGATCAACAGCGGTATCAAGAAGCAGGGTTTGTTGCAGGGGGGAACCACCAACTCCAAGGGGACTAGTAAGGCTCTCCGCGGCGAAACCAATTCCGCCTCCTCCGAATTCCGGGCCCCCTCGAGCCAGAATCCGGCAACTGAAGTGAACGCTTGAGTATAGCCGGAAGCGACCCTCCGTCAAGGACGGAAATCACATGTTCTTGAGGAAACCGTTCGGCGGGAGAAATCGATTCGCGATGCCCCGATGCGAACCGATCGCTGAGGGCTGACGGCGGATTGCTGAGCTTTACAGCTCGTACTTTTTCATCAAGTGACGGAACGAGCGGTAGGAGATACCGAGCACGTCGGCGGCCCGGATCTGCACGCCGTGGGTCTGTTCCAGAGCGGACTGCAGCAGCGCGCGCTCGATCTGCGCGACATAGTTTTCCATGTTTACGCCCTCGGGAAGGACCGCGCCGGCGGCGATGGTCATGGTCGTACTTAGTGCGGTTTCCGCGCCGGCGGCCACGGCGCGCGCTTTCGGACGCTCCGCCGGCAACTCGACGCGCAGTTCGCTCGTGGTTTCGAGCGCCACCGCGCGTTCGATGGTGTTTTCCAACTGGCGGACGTTGCCCGGCCAGTCATAACCGGCGAGAGCTTCAAGCGAGGCTGCGGCGACGCCGTGAATGCTCTTTCCGGCGCCGGGCGCATATTTTTTCAGGAAGTGATTCGCCAGCAGCGGTATATCCTCGCGGCGCTCGCGCAAGTCCGGCACGCGAATGGGAATGACGTTCAGACGATAGTAAAGGTCTTCGCGGAACGTGCCCTCGGCGACCTGCCGGTCGAGGTCGCGATTGGTGGCGGCGATGACGCGGACGTCCACTGGAATTTCGCTGGTGCCGCCGACCGGACGCACCGTACGCTCCTGCAGCACGCGCAGCAGCTTGACCTGCATGGGCATGGTCATGTCGCCGATCTCGTCTAGAAAAATCGTGCCCTGGTCGGCGACCTCGAAAAGTCCGCGCCGGTTCTGGTTGGCTCCGGTGAAGGCGCCTTTAACGTAGCCGAAGAGCTCGCTTTCGAGCAGCGTCTCCGGGAAGGCGCCGCAGTTGACCGAGACAAAAGCTTCGCCGGCTCGCGGAGAGCAGGTATGCACGGCCCGCGCGACCAGCTCTTTGCCGGTTCCGCTTTCTCCGAAGACTAAGATCGTGCTGCTGGTGGTCGCGACGGTGCGGATGGTCTGCTTCAGTTTTTCGAGCGCTGGACTGGCGCCGACGATGTTGTCGAGCGAGTTGCGCGTGGCGGCGTCGCGGCGCAGCGCAAAATTCTGGCGGCTCAGTGAAACCTTCGTGAGCGAGCGGGCGATGGCTAGCTTGACCTCGTCCACGAGGCCGGGACTTTTGCGGATGTAATCGGTCGCGCCGCCCGCTTTGACGGCCTCCACAGCAGCTTCGTAGTCGTCGACCGCGGTCATTAGAATGACGGCGGATTCGGGGGAGACCTGGTGGGCGTGGCGCAGGACTTCAACCCCGTCGACGTTGGGCATTTTGATGTCGGTAACAATCACGTCGAAGAGCGCGCTGTCGATTTTGCGCTTGGCGGGTTCGCCCCCGGTGACAGTTTCGACTTTATGGCCATCGCGGCGCAGGGCAATGTCGAGCAGTTCGCAGATGGAGCGCTCGTCGTCGACGACGAGAATGTTACCCACGCCCGCCTCCTTTTGCTCCCGCTCCCGCTGCGGCGGCGGCGGCCAGCGCGGATCGAGGGGATGCGGATGCCGACGCGGTAGACGTTCCGCCGGCGGCGCCCCGCCCATGGTCATTCTCCATCTCCATGCGCCGCAGCCGCACCACGAAGCTGGTGCCCTTGCCGACTTCCGAACGCGCCCACACCTTGCCCTCATGCGCCTGGACGATCTGGTACACGATGGCCAGGCCGAGGCCGGTTCCACCCTCGAAGTTCGACTGGAAGGGCTCGAAGATTTTTTCCGTCTGCTGCGGGTTGATGCCGGGGCCGGTGTCGGCAAAGCTCATCTCCCAGTCGGGGCCGCGCTCGGTCAGAGAAACGGTCAGCGTTCCACCTTTATTCGTCGTTTTTATTGCCCGCACCGCGTTTTCCGCGAAGTTCCAGAACACCTGTTTGAGCTTGTCGCCATCGGCCAGCACCCAGGCTTCGGACTTTGGAAAGCTACGCTCGAGCTGGATGCGCGCTTCCTCGGCGGCTAGCCGGTGTCCGAGCAAAGTGAGCGTATCCTCGAGCAGCGGAATCAGGTTCACGCGCTCGAAGCGGTACTGCTTGCCCCGCGAGTACGCCAGAAAATCGGTGATGATGTTGTTGAGGCGATCGGACTCGCGGATCACAATCTGCAAAAGGGCGCGCTCTTCGGCATTCAAGGAGGGCGCATCCGACAACATGCTGACCGACCCGGCAATCGAGGTCAGGGGATTGCGGATTTCGTGAGCGATGGCAGCGGCCAGGCGGCCCACGGCAGCGAGACGATCCTGCATGCGCACCTCGCGCTCCAGGCGGCGGATTTCGGTGAGGTCGTCGAAGGAGTAGACAAAGCCCAGGTCGCTGCGCACGCTCACGTTGAGCGCGGACACCATCACGCGAAAAGTCTTGCGGAAACCGTTGGCGGCCACGTAGCGGACTTCGGCATCGCTCCGGGCTACGCCGAAGTGGGGCAAGGGATCCTGAAAGAGATCGCCCACCGAGCGTCCGCGCAACTCGGCTTCGGAGATTTCGAGCAGTTGCTGGGCGGCTCGATTGACCAGCGTGATGCGTCCGTCGAGCCCGGTTGTGATGACGCCGCCGCTCATGGACTGCACGATATTCTCGTGGAGCGCCTGCAAGTTTTCGAGCGCGCCGCTGGTATCCTTCAGTTGCACATCCGCCTGGCGAAGCTTGCTCATGAGCAAGCCGGCCAGGTAGGCGATGGCGAAGTAGGCAAAAAGATTGACGAAGATCACCACCTGCAGCGCCTTCAGCTTGGGATGCGAACTGGCATAGGAGGGAATGACCAGGTAGTAGTCGAGCTCGAGGACGCTGCCGAACAGGATGAACGCCAGGGCTGCGCTGAGGTATCCCCAGGATCGCGGCAGGAGCATGCACGCGACCACGATGACCAGGGGGTAGAGGAAATTCAGCGAACTGTCGATGCCGCCGGTGACATGGACGACCAGCGTGACCATGGCCAGATCGGCAAGCACCTGCAGCATGGCCTGCAGGCGGTGCTCGTTCCAGACCAAAACCAGAAAAAGGAAAAACAGCGAGAGCACGAACCACAGCACCATCGCGGTAAGAAAGGGCAGGACGGGCAGCGGGCTGGGAGTAAGGCGGATGACGGCGAGTTCGATGGCCAGCAGGACCAACAGGATCAGGATGCGAACCTTCACCAGCCAGGTCAGCCAGTTGCGCTCATCGGAGATGGAGTGCATGGGTTTCGTTGGTCGTTCGCCGTTCGCGAGCCGGTTGCTTCGAGCTTCGAGCCGCGAGCTTCGAGCAACCCTCTTGAGTCCTTGCCCGCTCGTAGCCCGCAGCTCGCCGCTCGCAGCCTTTTCCTATCCCGCCAGTTTTGAGATCATGGCAAACAGCGGCATGTACAGCGAAATGACGATGCCGCCGATGGTGACGCCGAGACAGCCGATGATGGCCGGCTCCAGCATGGCCAACATGTCTTTGGTGGCGGCGTCGACTTCATCCTCGTAGAAGTCCGCGATCTTCTGCAGCATCGAATCCATGGCGCCAGTGGCTTCGCCCACGCCGATCATCTGGGTCACCATGTTGGGGAAGACGCCGCATTCGCGCAGCGGATCGACGATGGTGCGGCCTTCTTCGATCGCCTTGCGCACCTTCATCAGCGCTTCTTCGAGGACGGCGTTGCCCGAGGTGCGGGCGGTGATGGCCAAGCCTTCGAGAATCGGAACGCCGGAGGTAATGAGCGTGCCCAGGGTTCGGGTGAAACGGGCGACCGCGATCTTGCGCAGCAGCAAGCCGACAATGGGCAGCTTGAGCAGCATGGCGTCGAAGTAATAGCGGCCGCGCGGATGCTTGCGAATCCACTTGACGCCGAAGACGGCGCCGCCAATACCCGCGAAGAAGAACCACCAGAACTGGCCCACAAAGCCGCTGAGGCCTATGACAATGCGGGTGGGCAGCGGAAGCGCGACTCCCAACCCAACGAAGAGGTTGGCGAAAATCGGCACCACCCATTTGAGCAGCGCGCCCACGATCAGGCCGGCAAGAGAGACGACGGCCACCGGGTAGATCAGCGCCGACTTGATGGCCGCGCGCAGCTTGACCGCCTTTTCCACATAGATGGCCAGGCGTTGCAGGATGATGTCGAGAATACCGCCGGTCTCGCCGGCCTCGATCATGTTGGTCGTAAGGTCGTCGAAGACGACGGGATACTGGCGCATGGCATTGGCCAGCGAGGAGCCGCCTTCGACCGTGGTCCGGACCCCGAGCAGGGTTTTCTGAAAGCCGGGATTCTCCTGGTTGGCGCCGAGAATCTCCAGGCACTGCACCAGCGGCAGGCCGGCGTCAATCATGACGGAGAACTGGCGGAAGAACACCGCGACTTCCTTGACCTTGACCTTGCCGCTGCCAAACGTGGGCAGGGAGAATTCCTTGCCCTTCTCCCGGATGGAGCCAGGGGTGATGCGCTCCTTCCGCAACTGGGAGGCCAGTCCGTCCTTGGTGGCGGCTGCGCGCTCTCCCTGAACTTTCTCGCCCGAAGCGGTCTTTCCCGAAAACGTAAAAACCGGCATGGTTGCTTTCTCCTTATGAACCAGGTGTCAGGTCTCAGGTCTTAGGTCTCAGGAAAACCTGACACCCTAATCTGCAACTTCTGACGCCTTTTTTGCCTAACATCTCACTTCTGACTAAAAACCTAAGACCTGACGCCTGACACCTGATCTCAGCGCTTCGCCGTCACCGCACCCTTGGCCATCGGAGCCGGACCACCCCGGTTTACCAGGACGGCGCCGCGCGAGATCATTTCCTGCAGTTCGTCCTGATTGCTGGTCCGCGACAACGCCAGTTCCAGCGTGATCTGCTTCTGGAAATAGGCGGTGGCGAGCGCCTGGTTGAACGTCTGCATGCCAAACTTCTCCTGGCCGGACTGCATAGAGGAGTAGATCTGGTGAATCTTGTCTTCGCGGATCAGGTTGCGCACGGCCGCGTTGGGCACCAGGATTTCCATGCACATGACTCGTCCCTTGTTGTCCGAGCGCGGCAGCAGGCTTTGGCACATGATGCCCTCGAGCACCAGCGAAAGCTGGGCGCGGATCTGCGATTGCTGGTGCGACGGAAACACGTCGATGATGCGGTTGATGGTGGACGACGCCGAATTGGTATGCAACGTGCCGAAAGTGAGGTGGCCGGTTTCCGCGATGCGCAGCGCCGACTCGATGGTTTCGAGGTCGCGCATTTCGCCGATCAGCACCACGTCCGGGTCTTCACGAAGAGCGGCGCGCAGAGCGTCGGTAAAGCTCTTGGTGTCGGAGTGCAACTCGCGCTGGTTGACCACGCAGTTCTTGTTCATGTGCACGAACTCGATCGGGTCCTCGATGGTGAGGATGTGTTCGTGGCGCTCGTTATTGATCTTGTCGATCATGGCGGCCAGCGTGGTGGATTTGCCCGAGCCGGTCGGCCCCGTCACCAGCACCAGCCCGCGCGGTTTGTCGCACATCTTGCTGACCACCGGAGGCAGGCCCAGTTGATGGAAGGATTTGATCTCAAACGGAATCAGACGGAAGACGCACGCCGAAGCGCCGCGCTGGTTGAAGACGTTGGCGCGGAAACGAGCCAGCCCCTTCATGCCGAAAGAGAAATCCAGTTCGAGGTTTTCTTCGAAACGGTGCTTCTGCGAATCGGTCATCACGCTGTAGGCCAGCTGCTTGGTCTCGGCGGGCGTCAGCTGGGGCAGGTCGAGAGGCACCAGATGCCCGTGCACGCGGATTTGTGGCGGCGAGTTGGTGGTGATGTGGAGGTCGCTTCCCCCCATCTCCAACATGCGGCGGAGCAGATCGCTTAGTGAGAGTGCCATATTCCTCTTTCTTTCTTCTTCCCGATGCGGTTTCTAGTGGATCGTTTCGCGAGCCACTTCTTCGAGCGTGGTCCAGCCTTGCGCGACCTTGATCAGCCCGCTGCGGCGCAGGGTGATCATGCCGCGTTCAATCGCTTTCTTCTTGAGTTCGA
>Ga0181505_10192484_pt1 | contig 25087 bp, 20 predicted proteins | sample PEATcosm2014_Bin_5_FD_127743 | JGI IMG/M metagenome (GOLD analysis project Ga0181505, IMG submission 127743) | Metatranscriptome of peatland microbial communities from MTU Mesocosm Facility, Houghton, MI, USA - PEATcosm2014_Bin05_30_metaT... | ecosystem: Environmental > Terrestrial > Soil >...
CTCCCATAGCTGAACACCGCTCCCTGCTGCTCGTCATTTCCTCGCATCCCTACTTCTTATCAGCTTTCCCTGTGCATCTCTCGTTCGAAACGCGATTCCCCAACGACTTTTTCCGCAAGCTGTGAAAGCCGTGCCGTTCCCATTCCCGGCCGCCTCTGCAGCAATTCTAGAAATGCTCTAGTGATGGAGCGCCGGGCGGGGACGCCCGGCACTCCATACGCAGTAACGCACTTTCAGAAATTGCGCCGCACTCGAAACGGAATCTCCACCACCGCTTCGAGCGCCACTGGCTTCCCGTCTCTTTCCGCGGGCACAAATTTCCATCGGGCCAGGGCTTTCGCGGCATAGGAATCCAGACGATCGTCGGGGCTGTTGAGCACGCGAATTTCGCCCACCTTGCCATCCGAATGAATCACCGCATAGAGCGTGACCATGCCCTGCACATTGGCGCGAATCAACTCCAGTGGGTAGCCGGGGTCCGATTTTTCCGTGGCCACCGGCGCCAGCAGTTCCCCGTCCTTCCGTCCCGCCGCGAGTTCGGCAAACCGGATCACCCAGCTACCGGTCGAGGAATTCAGATTCGGCATGTTCAGCGTCATAGCGTAGAAACGCTTGCCGCCAAAAACCTGGCGGTCGACGTCGGTGACTTTATCGCCGGCAACCGGAGACGCAGCGCGCACACTCGGGTTCGCTCCCGCCGTTCCCACCGACGAAAGGCTAGCCGTCTCGCGTGGGTCGTCCGCGCCACTGCCGTTCGATGCGCCGTCCGCCGCTCCCACATGCAGGCCAGCCGGTAACGAGCTGTTGGTGCGCCCGCCAAAGCCACTTTTCGCTTCCGACTTCGGTCCCGCCAAATCCGGCGTTCCCGAAGCGCCTAGCTTTCCCTGCGGAGTCGCGGCGAATGTTCCCCGTCGATTGCCCGCGGGAACGGCCACCGGTCCGCTGGGTGCGACGGGGTGAATCCCTAGCGCGATCAGCCGTCCGCCCGCGCTGGCTCCGCTGGCTGCCGCCACGCTTGGCGGAGGGGCCACCGGCTGCACGCTTCCGTCCGGCAAATGTCCTCTGCCGCGCGCCGCCAGTGAATGCTGTTCCGCCAGCGTGAGCTGCGGAGCCGGCCCGACGACGTCACTGGGCCCAATGTTCATGAGCCCGACGTGTCCCTTCGCCGATTGGGTCAACTCCGGAGGCGGCGCGATTATTTCCGATTTCATCGCCGATTGGACCACGCGCCCCGGCGCAAACTCCACCTCGGGCGCGGGCGCCACCACTTGCGTCTCCGGTGCGGCCATGCTTTTTACTGACGCTCGGGTAGCATCGAGCGGAACCGCCGGAACGATGGCTGCGGCGGCAATGATATTGGGCAAGGCGACGTCGTGGTCGAGCTTCAGATCGGGCGGCGCGACGATGGTTTGCGACCGGTTGTCCGGCTCCCTTGGAACGGAAAGAATCGGCTGCCTGGCGTAGACGGGATCTCCCTTTTGCGCCTTCGGAGCCTCGGACGCGCCCGTGTCGAGCGGGGGCAGATATTCTTGCGGCGAATAAGTCACCAGCGACGACCGGTCAAAGGCGGCGTTAGCCAGGATTCTTTGCTGTCGAATCCAGGCGAGCGAAATCGTATAGATGAGGGCAAAGGCCGCCGCATGCAACAGCGCGGATTGGAGGAAGCGTCCCCAGGGCAGAGGTTGCTGGACGAAGACATCCCGCCACATGCCGAGTTCTTTGTCGGCGGGCAATGTCGCCGCCGGCAATTCCGACGGACTCAGAGCTGCGCGAACTTCACTCCGAACTCCGCTCAGAAATTCCGCGGTTGCGGAATCTGGTTCCAGCAAAAATCTCGACAGTTCTTTCCCTGAAGATTCCATCTCGCTCCCAGTTGCGTTCCAGCTAGCTGCGGCAGAACTCAAGTTCTGTGTCAGGGCATCACGTTACAGCTTGCGGAAAAAATACCCTTCTACGCCGCAGTCTGACCTCAGCGACTAAAGCCTGGAACTGAAAACACGCCAATTATCGCAGCGGTAAACCGCTGCGCCACCCAAAATCAAGTGCAGCATCGAGTTTTTCCGCAAGCTTCTTAGCGGCGCCGTAACCACTTCGATATATAGGATGCCCTTTTACGGGCTCGGAATCGACATCCTACTTTTTTGCAGCGTTTTAGCCAACTCCCACAACGGGCCCCGGAAAGCGGGATCCGAGGCGCTTTCGCTGGCTCCCCACGGACGGCTACTGTGTAGACAGATTATAACTGACGGCGCGGGGTTGCTTGCCGGGATTGGGTTTTGCTCGCATCCTAACCACGACCGCTATACTGACTGTTTCGAGGTGAGCATGGCGATTCCAACCCGCTCCTGCGCGCTGCAACTTGCGTGTTTCGTTCTTTTGGCATCGATGCTTGCTGGCGCGCAGGCGAAATCAAATCAGCAGAGTCCAGATCGACAGAACCAAGACCCGGAGCACAAGGGTCAGCAGAGTCCAGCGCCCGGCGCGGACTGCTCCGGCATGTACAGCTTTTTGCAAGACGGCGAGTTTGTGCAGATCACCGTCGAAGACCAGGGACGCGTTACCGGCTTTGTTTCGCGCTACGGCGACTCGGAAGGCGAGCGCGGCGCTTTCGTGGAGCACTTTTTTGAGTCGGGTAAGCTCGAGGGCAATCGACTCGCGTTTACCACCAGGACCGTGCATGGCGTAGGGTTCGAATTTCGGGGGACGGTGGAGCGCGGCGAGGGCAAGAGTCGAGGCGACGAAGCGTATTACTCGCTGAAGGGAACTCTCGTCGAGAACACGACGGACGAAGCGAAGAAAACTTCTTCCCGCTCCAGCCAGGTTGAGCTAAAAAGTTTCCCACAGGATATGACTCCGCCAGAGGCGGAAAAGAAGTAAAGGGCCAATCGGACTATCGATTTGAACCGTCGACTCGAACGGCTTCGTCCCCAGGCAGGAGGGTACGATGTGGGCAGGCTCTGGCATCGGCGCCCGGCATTGGCGGCGGACTGCGCCAAGCCGTACAATGGTGGCACTCCATGTCTCCACATCCAGACGACCTTACGGGCATGAAAGACGATATGACGGCCTTCATTGAAGGTCTGGGCATGCGCCGTTTCTTCGGCTACGTCGAATGTGAAGAAGTTCCCAGCGTGCTGTGGGACTCGGGACAGAATCCGGATGGCTGGAAGGATTTCGTGGAGCTGGCCAAGTCCACGGGCGCGCCCTTCCTGACCATGCATTCCTGGGCGCTCGACCGGGAAGAGTTGGAACGCTTGTCCCAGCAGCCTGCCGACAGCGATTACCGAAGCGAAGAAGATCTGGAAGAGAGCCGCTGGCTGAAGAGCTACGTCGGGAAGACCGGCTTCGTGCAGCTTGGGTGGGCGTACCAGGGATGCGTCTTCGTCTACGAAGCAGGCACGGAATGGTACGGGCATTATCAACACCTGCGCGAACTGGCGGACGATGGCGGCGGATTCATGATCGACGAGCCGGATCAGGACGAAGAGCGGTAAACCTATTGCAGAGGTTAGAAGTCAGATTGCAGAGGTTAAACCCTGGACGCGGATGCGGTGAGGTTCTAACCTCTGCAATCTAACTTCTAACCTCTGACCTCGGTTTACGCCAGCTCAATCAAATTGATTTGGTTTGCGATTTCGAAGGCGAGGTCCCGAGCATCCGCAGGGAATCGCTTTCGCTCTCGTTCGGGAAACGAGCCGACAATCTCGGCGTAGCTTCGAGCGAACCGGCACGGAATTACGGCGAATCCGAGCGCATCCGCCAACGCACAACTGGACCCAATCAATGAAGTTGCGTCCGGCGGGTGCGCTTGCGGATGATGATGGCGCGCGGCGATATCGATGAAGGCTTCGGGGAGTTCCCAGGCAACCACCAGAGAATGTCCTGCCTCGCAGTGGTCGATTCCGCACAACTCGCGCTCAATCTGGAGCACGTCCTGGGGCCGGTCTGCACCGCGCTCGATGACGCGAGCGTATGCCTCCTGCATGGTCGTAGCCAGAGCCAGCCTGCCGATGTCATGCAGGACTCCTGCCGTGTATGCGAAATCCTTGTCCAGTCCGGTCCAACTTGCGCTCCGCTCGGCGATGATCGCGCAGGCGACGCTGTGACGCCAGCATGACTTCATCAGTGGTGTGAACGAGTCTTTGAGATACGTCCTCAGGCCAACCGTAATTACCAGGCTTCTCAGGCGGCGAAAACCGAGCAGCATCGATGCCTGTAGCACGCTGGAGACGTCCTTGGAGAAGGCGACCAGAGGAGAATTGGCCATTCTGAGGACCGCAGTCGAGAATGCGAGATCGGCACGAATCAGATTGCAGAGTTCAAGCAAGGACGTGTCCGTGCCCGCCATCAGGTTCAGCGCCCGCAGCGCGATTGCCGGGAAAGGCGGAATACTGTCTGGATCCCAGCGCAGTTCCGTCAGCTTTGCCGCTTTGGATGTGCCCGTCGCCGTATTCATAGCATTCCCGCAGCCTGGACTTCTCGCTTCCAATGCCGCAGGCGTTTGCGGCACACGCGAGGGAAGCTCCAGGTTCTCCTCAGAGCATTTCTATCGGCAGTCTGGCTGTGTTTCTTGAATTGCGCAGTTTTTCTCACTTCTGGCGATGTGACGGGGCTGCTAATCTGGTTACTTCCGGAATCTGGGCATGCGATGGTTTTCCAATCCGCTGAATTCTCCTAAAGCCAGGGTGCTCGAAGCGGTGCTGCATGATTCCAAATTAGGGATTTCTGCTTCAGCTTTCCCCGTGCTTGCCGATCTGCTTGTGGGGCGCGGGATCGACGAACCGGAGGCGGCTGCGCGTTTTCTTTCGCCGGAACTGGGCGACCTCCACGACCCGCTGCGAATGAGCGGCATGAAATCCGCTCTCGACCGGTTGGAAGGGGCGTTGGAGCGCAAAGAGAAGATTCTCATTTACGGCGACTATGACGTGGATGGCACCACCGCGATCGTCATTCTCAAGACAGCCATCGAGCTTTGTGGCGGGGCGGCTGACTTCCATGTGCCGCACCGCATTCGCGAAGGCTATGGCATGCGCGACGAGGTAATCGAGCGCGCCGCTGCCGACGGCGTGCGGCTGATCGTCAGCGTGGATACCGGCATCCGCGCCTTTGCTGCCGCCGAAACCGCGCGCCGCACCGGAGTGGACCTGATCGTCACCGATCATCACTTGCCGGGGATGGACGGCGTTGCGCTAGCGCTGGCCGTGCTCAATCCAAACCAGGACGGCTGCGAATATCCCTGCAAGCATTTATGCGGCGCGGGCGTGGCTTTCAAGTTGGCGCAGGGATTGATGCAGCGGCGACTGGATACGAAGGACCAGTCGCGCCTGCTGATGTCATTCATGAAAGTCGTGGCCATCGCCACCATTGCCGATGCCGTGCCGTTGCTTGGCGAAAATCGCGTGTTCGCGAAGCTGGGATTGCAGGGGCTGCGCCGTCCGGTGAACGTTGGCCTGAAGGCACTGCTGGAAGTTGCGAAACTCGGGGACGGGCGAGCGCTGACCGCGACCGAAGTCGCTTTCCGCGTTGCGCCTCGTCTGAACGCTGCCGGACGCATGGACGTGGCCCGCGACGTGGTGGACCTTTTTAACGAGAAAGACGTCGAGCATGCTCGAAAGATTGCCGGCCGGCTTGACCAGTTGAATGCCGAGCGTCAGGAAGAAGAGCGGCGCATCATGGACAGCATTTTTCGCCGCCTCGAGGAAGAGCCCGCGCTGCGCGAGGCCTATTGCGTGGTGGTGGATGGCGAAGGCTGGCATCGCGGCGTGATCGGCATTACGGCGTCGCGGGTGGTGGAACGCCATGGACGGCCGACGCTGGTCATCTCGCGCGAGGGTGACGACGCGCACGGCTCGGGACGATCGATTCCGGCGTTTCATTTGCTGAACGCGCTCGAATCGTGCCACGAGCTTTTTTCCCGCTACGGCGGACACGCGCACGCGGTTGGTTTTGCGCTGCCCAGCGCCAACGTGGAGAAACTGCGCGCGCATCTGGATGGCTACGCGCGCGCGCGGCTCACTCCCGCCGATTTCGAACCGCAGCTTGAGTTTGATCGCGAGTTGCCGCTGGGAGAAGTCACTCCCGAACTTTACCAGGCGCTGCTTTTACTGGAACCTTTTGGGATGGAGAATCGGGAGCCGGTTTTCGCCGCGCGAGGGGTGCGGCTGATGGCGCCTCCGCAGGCGGTGAAAGACAAGCATGTGCGGCTGCGAGTGGCGCCGGCCGTCAATGGCTCGGCTCCGGCGGCAGACTTTACTCCCCGCTGCCATCCCGATGCGGCAGCGATTCCGAAACGAGATGGTGTAGGGACGGGGCTCCGCCCCGCCACCACACAATCCTCCTCCTCATCATCATCCTCTTCTTGGCGCGACAACATTGCGTTCAAAGCGATGGGCTGGGGGCTGAAAGAATCCTGCGACCGGTTGCAGTTGCTGGCCGGGGACCGGCTGGATATTGCCTACTCGCTCGGCATGAACGACCATCCTGAATTCGGCGGCCTAGAGTTAGCGTTGCGCGATGTCGTGCGCGCTCGGTGAGGACGGTTGTTTCCGTGGGCTGCTCTTGCGGTTCATCTTTATTTTTGACAAGCAGCCAATCAATCTTTATAGTGCCGGGCATGAACGGAACTTTCTTCTGCAATAAGTGCGGCGCGCAAAATGCCGCCGAGGCTCAGTTTTGTAATCGCTGCGGAGCGCCGACGAAGCCAGCGTCTGGCGTTGCCGCGACACCGATCGGTTCACCCGGCGTGGCTTCCTACTCAACCGCAACAACTTCGTATCCGCCGGTTGTGCCGGTGGCCGGCGTGGGCTACGGAGGATTCTGGATTCGGGTGGTCGCGGCCATTATTGACACTACCATTCTGCGGATTGTCGTGACTCCCGCCGGCTTGATTTTCGGCGGTCTTGGGATGGCTGGAATGATGCGTGGTCTCCCTCATGCCGGACTGCGCCTCTTTGGCGGTGGCGTCACCTTCATCTTGTTGCTTTTCGGTTCCTGGTTGTACGAGGCTTTCATGGAAAGCTCGTCGTACCAGGCGACGCTGGGCAAGATGATTCTTGGGATGAAAGTTACCGATCTCAATGGTAACCGAATCTCATTCGAGCGCGCGACGGGAAGACATTTTGCGAAGTGGCTCTCCGCGATGATCCTGGGCATCGGCTACATCATGGTTGGCTTCACGGATCGCAAGCAGGGACTGCACGATATGCTGGCCGGGACGTTGGTGCGGCGGGCGTAGAGTGGCATCGGATTTCCTGTAGAGACGCAGCTTGCCGCGTCTCCTGCCGCGGAGTGAGACGGGGCAAGCCCCGTCTCTACACGAACCGTTACGCGTTACACTAGCCTCTAATGTCCCTTCCGGTTTCACGCCTGCGCCGCTGGTTCGCTTTGATCGCGATTTTGATGATGGCCACGGTCGCGGGGATGTATTTCTATGCGCGCTGGAGTCTGCGCAAGGCTGTCCACGACATTCCGGCGAAAATCGGCTTGGACATTCAGCAAACCGCCGAAGGTTTTTCCATCTCCAAGTCGGTCGAGGGCCGAACGCAGTTTACGGTGAGTGCCTCCAAGGCGGTTCAGTTCAAAGAAGGCGGGCGGGCGGAGTTGCACGACGTCAAGATTGTCGTCTACGGCAAGGATGCCAGCCGCTTCGACCGGATTACCGGGGATGATTTCGAGTACGATCCCTCATCGGGCAATGTCAACGCCAAGGGCAGGGTGCTGATTGACCTGGAAGCGAATCCCGAGGGGATACGGCATTCGGACCAGACGCCTCCGGCGCAAACCAGAAGCCCGATTCATCTGGAATCCGACGGGCTGAGCTTCAACAAGAATACCGGGGACGCTTCCGCCAGCGGGAAGGTGGTGTTTCAGACGCCGCAGGCATCCGGCTCGGCCGTGGGGATTGTCTATGTGGCTAAGACAGGGACGATGAACTTGTTGTCGGCGGTCGCGATGACCGTCAACCGGCCGCAGCCGGTTCATCTGACCGCAGATCGCGGCTTGATTACGAAGCAGCCTCACCAGGTGTTTCTCACTGCTGTGCACATGAACCGGGAGCAACAGGAAGCGTGGTCCGATCACGCGACGTTCTTCCTGCGCGAGGACAACACGGTGGACCGCATTCTTGCCGAGGGCGATGTGCGGACGGAGCTTCATGGCCGGGCGTCATCCAACTCGAAAACATCCAACGCGGAAACGCGCGAGCGTTCCGATCAGGCTGAACTGTGGCTGACCGGGACGCGGAATCTGCTCACCACGGCCATTCTGAGCGGCAACGTGCAACTCAATTTCCTGGGAACGCGGCCCGCCGACGCTGCCGCCGGACGGGTGACGCTGCACTTTATTGCGCGGGCCGGGCAGCAGTTGCTGGAGACGGTTCATGCCGAAGACGGCGTGCGGCTTACCCAGAAAAACGGCCAGACCGGAGCCGTGGTGGCATCGGCGGCACTCTCGTCGCCAGCGTCGCCAGCAAAGGCAGGCGGGCAGAATCAAGACATCGAAATGACCGCGCCGGTGATGGACTTCATCGTGACCGACGGCCGTCTGCTGCAAAGCGCCGAGACCAGCGGGCCGCCTCAGATCGTAATCACGCAGCCGGGCTCGAATCAGAGGACGGTGGTTACGGCCGCCAAGTTTACCGCGAAATTCACCGAGAAGAATCGTCTGTCCACGCTGCACGGCGAACCGGACGCGAAGATCGTCAGCAGCATGGTCGACAGCGGCGGTACGATCGTCGCCGGTAAGAGCGGCAGCGCTCCGGGTGCCACGGATCGAGTATCGACCAGCCAGATGCTGGATGTCGTGTTCGGGCCAGAAGGCGGCGTCTCGTCGATCGCGCAGACAGGCGGGGTTGTCTACGTCGACGGTACAGAAAAGGCTTGGGCGCAGCGCGGGCAGTATACAACTGCCGATCAGGTGCTGGTGCTGACCGGGTTGCCTCGGGTGGTGGATGGCGGCATGACGACGACGGCACAGATGATTCGCATGAACCGGACGACCGGCGAGGCCATTGCCGAGGGTAGCGTGAAGAGCACGTACTCCGATCTAAAGGCGCAACCGGACGGAGGCATGCTCGCGTCCGGCGACCCGATCCACGTGACCAGCCGCAGCATGACGGCACATCGTTCGCCTGCGATTGCGCTGTACACCGGCGACGCCCGCTTGTGGCAAAACGCCAATGTTGTGGAGGCTCCCACGCTTCAGTTTGATCGCGACCATCGTTCGTTGCTTGCGCAGGGGGCTCAGGGTTCGGGCAGTGTGGCGCAGCCGGTTTCGACTGTGCTGGTGCAAGTGGACAAGAGCGGGAAGGCGACCCCAGTCCACATCACATCGGCACGCCTGAATTATTCCGATGCGGCGCGGACGGTTTTCCTGGATGGCGGGGTGACCGCGAACCAGGCCGACGCTACCATGACCGGCCAGCGGATGACGGTATTTCTGCTGCCGCGGAGCCAGTCACAAGTTGGGGCGAGCCCGGGAATGCCTGGACAAGTGGAGCGGATCGTGGCTGAAGATGGGGTTGTAATCACGCAGCCGACACGGCACGCAACCGGCGAGCACCTGGTGTACACGTCGACCGACGACAAGTTCGTGTTAACGGGCGGACCTCCTAGCATTTTTGATGCCGAACGGGGCAAAACCACGGGCGATTCGTTGACTTTCTACAAACACGATGATAGGGTGCTCGTGGAAGGCAAAGAAACGGCCCCCGCCGTGACTAAGACGCAAGTGGCACGATAAATGCACACGCTGGCCACCGACGAAATTGGGAAGTCCTATCGTGGCCGACGCGTAGTCAGTGGGGTAAGCCTTCAGGTTCGGCAAGGCGAAGTGGTGGGACTTCTGGGGCCGAACGGCGCCGGTAAGACCACTTCCTTCTATGCCATCGTGGGTCTGATTCCTCCCGACACTGGCAGGGTGCTGTACGACGACGAAGATATCACCAGCGTTCCCATGTACTTACGGGCGCGCCAATACGGCATCAGCTATCTTCCGCAGGAAGCCTCGGTTTTTCGCAAGCTGACGGTCGAGGAGAATATTCTGGCCGTGCTGGAAGTCCAGCCCATTTCCTGGCATGAACGCCGGGAGAAGGCGGAGAAGCTGATTGACCAGCTCGGGTTGGAGCATATACGGCAGAATCGCGGGTATGCGTTGTCGGGCGGGGAACGGCGGCGGGTCGAGATCGCGCGATCGCTCTGCATCAGCCCCACATTTATATTGCTCGACGAGCCGTTTTCGGGGATCGATCCGATTGCGGTTTTGGATTTGCAGAAGATCATTTCCGACCTGCGGGCCGGCGGGATCGGGATCCTGATCACGGACCACAACGTGCGCGAGACGTTGTCGGTGACGGATCGGGCGTACATCATTAACGAGGGCCGAATCTTCCGGTCCGGCACGCCGGAGGAGCTGGGGAGCGATCCGGAGGTGCGGCGGGTTATTTGGGGGAGAGCTTTTCGTTGGTGTGAGGAAGCAGTGGTCAGTGGCCGGTGGTCAGTTGCCGGAAATGCGTGGCGACCAGTCACTAAACACTGACCACTGACCACTGTTTCTAGTTACCAAGGCGTGCACACATTGACCTTTAGTGTCCATACGATCTACCTAGGTGCATGAGAAGCTAAGATTTCCACACTCGGAAGTGCAGGACAGTTAAGGTGTGGCGGGTTGACAGAGAACTGAGAACCGGGAACTGGGAACCTTTTGGGGAGAGATGGTACTTCTTCAGCACAGACTGAACGTCAAGTTGTCGCAGCGGCAGATTCTGACGCCGGGACTCGTGCAAATGGTCTCCGTGCTTGCGCTCAATAAGCTTGAGCTCAAGGACATGATCAATGCCGAGATGGTCGAGAATCCGGTGCTGGAAGAGTTGGAAGACGCCATCCCGCTGCTCGACGATGTGGGGCGCCAGGAGGAAGAACGCGACCGGCTCGCTGCCAAGGCCGCTACTCCGGAAGAGGGTCCTCCGACGCTCGCGGATGAGAAGAAGGATCCTTTCGAAGAGATCGATTTTGGCTCGTTTTTCCAGGATTATCTGGATCCCGGCTATCGCAGCTCGGGAGAAATGGAAGAGATCGAGAAGCCATCGTTCGAGAACTTCCTGTCGAAGCCGGGGAACTTGAGCGATCACCTGCTCTGGCAACTGGGCGCGATTTCGGTGCGGCCGCCGGTACACGAGGCGGCGGAGCTGATCATTGGGAATCTGAACGATGAAGGATACCTGATAGCGACTGACGAAGAGCTGCTGGGAATCGCTCCAGTTGCGCCTCCCGAGGCCGATGTGGAAGTGGCGGCCAAGATCGTCGGTGAAGCGCAGGCGCTAGGGCTGGCTGTGGCCGAGACCTCGCCCGAAGCCTCCGAAGACGAAACGGCTAACATCGAAGCTTCCGTTCTTGCCCCTGAGCACCTCGCTACGTTGGACGCCGTCTATTCGCGACTGACTACGGAAAGCGCCGAAGCTGAGTTGTCTAGTGACGGGGCGGAGCCTGTCCTGAGCGGAGCCCAAGAGCCCCTTCCCGCCGGGGCAGAGCCCCGCCACTACACGAATGTCGCGCAAGATGCGGCGCAGGATGTTACGGCGGACGGAACACCGGATATTCACCCTGGCATGACAGCCGAGATTCCGCTGACCAGTGCGGCGAGCCCCGGAACCAATGCCATGGCAGCGGCGGCCACGGGAGCGGCGGCCACGGCAGCAGCGACGGTGCCAGCCCGGATTCCGGCTGTGACCTTCACAGTCGCCGATCTGCACGAAGCGCTGGAAGTGGTGCGCCAGTTCGATCCGCCGGGGATCGCCTGCCGCGACCTGCGCGAATGCCTGCTCTATCAGTTGCGTTACCATCTCGCGCAGTTACAACTGCACAGCAATGGCAGTGCCGAGACCGAGCAAGTGGTAAGAGACGCGATTGCCGTGGTCGACCAGCATTTGAAAGCGGTGACGCTGAAGCAGTTCAAGGAAATCGGGCGCGCGATTGGGCGTCCCGTGGAAGCGGTGCAGGCGGCGCTCGACTACGTCCGCACGCTCGATCCCCGGCCGGGCTTGCGCTACAACAAAGTTCCGGCGCGGCTGATTGAGCCCGATGTCGCTTTCGTGAAGCATGGCGACGAGTGGCTGGTCATCATGAATGACGATGACATGCCGCAGTTGCGCTTGAATCCCGCCTACAAGCGCCTGCTGACTCGCGACGGCAACGACCGCGACACCCGCAACTACGTCAAAGACCGCTACAAGTCCGCCATCCAGCTGATCAAGAACATCGAACAACGCAAGCAGACGATCACCAAGGTGTGCTATTCGATCGTGGCGCGCCAGCAGGACTTTCTGGAGCGAGGAATCGATTTCCTGAAGCCGATGATGATCAAGGAGGTGGCGGAGGAGATTGGAGTACACCCTTCGACCGTCAGCCGCGCGGTCGCGAATAAGTACGTCCACACGCAGCAGGGCGTGTTCGAATTGCGGTATTTTTTCTCGGAGAGCGTGCAGGGGCCGGAGGGCGGCGGTACATCGCTGCTGATTCTGAAACGCCGGGTCAAGAAGCTGATCGAAGAAGAGGATACGAGCCGGCCGTTGACCGACGAACAGATCACCCGCATTCTGCAATCGCAAGGCATCCAGGTCACTCGCCGAACCGTCGCGAAATATCGGGAAGATATGAAGATTCCGAGCACACACCAGAGAAGAGTGAAAAAATAATAGGTTTCAAGGTTTCAGAGTTTCAACGTTTCAAGGTGACCCTAAATCTTGCAACATTGAAACCTTGAAACTCTGAAACCTTGAGGTCATTCGATGAACGTGGAATATACCGCGCGGAAGTATGTAATCACGCCCAGCATCCGCAGGGAAGTTGAAACCGGCCTCAACAAGATCCGCAAAATCCTAGGCGATCGGTTCGAGACCAAGGTGATTCTGGCCGTGGAAAAGCGCCAGCACAAGGCCGAGATTACGATCAACCCGCCGAACGGTCCGATCGTAGGGCTGGCCCAGACCGGCGATATGGCGTCGGCGGTCAGTGAAGCTCTCGACCACCTGCAAAAGCAGGCCCTCAAATACAAGACGAAGTGGCTGAGCAAGAAGCGCAGGGCGGTCAAGAAGTTTGACGGCCAGTCGTTACAGGACAACATCGAGGCGGCGCTCGGACTGGCCGAGAATGCTACCGTTTCCGTTCTCGTTCACAAATTCCCATCGGTGGCGCGGACCACCGAAGTGCACCTGGTGTACGCAAAAGACTCGGTTGCGCTGCGTCCGATGACCTTGGAAGAAGCGATCAAGGAGGCGCATTTCCGCGACAAAGATGTTTTCGTATTCCGCGATCCCCAGGGCAAATTGATAGTGCTGCACCGGACCCGAGACGGAAAAATGGAGTTGATCGAAGCGCCATAGAAGCAGGTTTCAGAGTTTCAAGGTTTCAGGGTTAACCCGGAGCGGCTGCAGTGGGCCATCCTGGCGGAGAGCAACCCTAGGCGGTAAAGCGAGCGATTTAAGACTCTGAAACCTTGAAACTCTGAAACCTGCACTTTCTCAGATGCCGCTGGTTGCTTCCTGTGCCCACTGCAGCGCCTGCCACCAGGTGGTAGCGACTTCTTCGGCGGACAGTTTCAATTGTCTGGCGAGTTGGCTCGATTTGGACCACTCGCCCGCTTCCTGGGCCAGCATGAGTTGGTAGAGTGGCTGGAGGCTGCTTTTCTGGCCGAGGAGCGCTGCCTTGGTTTCGTGATCCACTGGCAGTTGCTCAAGGAGCACGTCCATGCTGACCTCGAGAATGGCATCCATGATGGAGAGCAGCCCCATGAGGAACAAATCATCGTTCGACGGCAACTGATTGGAGAGCAGTTCACAAAAACGGGCGCGGGCCAATCCCATGAGCACGAGTTCGCTGCACTTCTGTTCGGCCGCGCCCACGGTGACGACGAGCCGCACCCAGCGCCGCATTTCGCGTTCTCCCAGAACGGCCATGGCGTGGCGGATGGACTTGATTTCGAGGGAGAATCCAAAGAGCGGGGAATTCAGATAGCGGAGCAAGCGGTACGAAATCGAGGCTTCCTGTTTGAGCATTTTCTCGAGCTCGATCATATCGATTTCCAAGTGGGAGACCATTTCGAGCAGCCGGATGTAGTGCAAGCGGCTGGCCGGAACTTCGCGGCCGACGACGAGTTCGGGGCGGCAGAAAAAATATCCCTGGAAATAGACGAATCCCATGTCGCGGGCCTGATGAAACTCGTGGGGAGTCTCGAGTTTTTCCGCGAGCATTTTGCGCTTCGGGGAGCCAAAGCGGCGCATCATGCCAGCCCGTTCCTCGGGCCTGGTTGCGCGAATGTCGACTTTGATGATGTCGGCAAACTCGACCAACGGGATGCGCGGATCGTTGGGTGCGAAGTCGTCGAGAGCGATGAGATAGCCAAACGATTTCAGCCGCTTGCAGGCGGCGATGACGCGATCTTCGGGCTCAACCGTCTCCAGAATCTCGGCCACCGTCTGGTGCGGGGGGAGCAAGGTGATCAGATCCTTGAACAGGACCTCACGGGTGCAATTCACAAAAGCGAGGCGATTATCGCAAAGCGTGTTGATCCCGTAAAGCAGGGAGCTATCGAGCATGGAGCGGGCGGCAAGCTCGGGATCGGCGTTGAAGTAGTCTTCGACGCCGTTGCGGAAAAGAAGTTCGTACCCGAACACTTTCTGTGAGATGTCAAAAATTGGCTGGCGGGCAACGAAGCGCTGCCCTGGAAGCGCAAGCGAGTGCTTGGCGGAGGTTTTCTCTCTGGCAGGGGCCGGTTTCACTTCTTTTATATCGGCGTAGCCGTGGTGGAACTTCAGGCAAAACTGCGCGGCTGTTATCTTCGAGAAATGCCAGGCTGATGCGAATGGACTGGTTACAAAAAGGTTCCGCACCGGCGAGATGGCGGAATGCCGCATCTTCGTAGGGAGTCTAGCCCCATCGTTACCTTTGCTAATGGTTACATGTGGAAAACTTAAGGGTGCTCCCCCCTTGCGCATTTGGCGGTTTCATGAGTAACATCAGAATGTTCCCAATGGCCATGCTTCCAGGCTGGCCGTTCGCGCCAAGCAAGACTCCAGGGCGCCAAGATAGTTTGAACATCGATCATTTTGAGCATCGTTCTCGAATAGCATCCAGCCGATGTGGGGTTTGGTCAGCCGGCGTGCAGTGGGACACGCGTTGCGGCGCACTTTAACGTGCCGACGGCGAGGGAAGACGAACAATCGGCCTGGGATCCAGGCCGGGAATTAGCTTCGGGGATTAACTTCTAAGGATTAACCAGAGAAAAAGAATATGAATGCAGGACCCGGACATCCCTCCGCAGGAGGAGGGAAACACAAACGGCGCCGTGGACGGCGTCCGCCGAGACGAGGCGCGGGTGGCCCGATGGGCCGCGACCGCCAGGAGCACCAGGGCATTTTTACCGCTCCCATGGATCACAGCTACCGCGCCAATATGGGCATGGATAGTGGCAAAGGCAACGGCAACCAGGGAAGAGGGCCGCGGCGGCCCGGTTTTTCCTCCTCCTACGCGGTGGTCGATCCCGAGCCTTTACCCGCTCCACGAGAGGACGCGGCTTCGCGCGTCTTCGCGTTTGTCGAAGACCTGTTCTTCCTTAGCAAGATTCAGGACACCGGCCGCAAGATGAACGTGAAGGTGGAGTTCGTTAAGAACGAGAAGGAACTCACCGAGCGGATGAAGAGCAACGGCGAGGAGAAGCCATCCCTGATCATCTTCGATTTGAACAATGCCAATGCCAAGCCTTTGACGCTCATTCCGAAACTGAAAAGCAAGCTGAAAAAGGGGACGTCGATCATCGGATTTCTCTCGCACGTGCAGGGCGACTTGAAGCAGAAGGCGCACGAAGTGGGTTGCGACATGGTACTGCCGCGCTCGGCGTTTTCGCAGAATCTGCCGCAGTTGCTGCGCCGGCATGGCGCCATCGAGGCCGATTCCGGGGCAGGCGACTAGGATTGCAGAAGTCAGAGGCCAGATTGCAGAGGTTGCGCCCTTTAATGCAAACGGCAAAGGCTGGAGGCTTTCACCTCTGCAAATCTGACCTCTAACCTCTAACCTCTGCATTCCCCTGATACAATTTCGGCGTGTTCCCTCACAAACTTCCGATCATGGCGGCGGCCGTGCTTATGGCCGCGGTGGCGAACGCCCAGCAACCTCCGGTAAACGCCCAGCAGCCTCCCATAAAAGTGAACGTCATCAATGTGTGCGCGCCTTCGGCCGATGAACAGAAGGAGTTATCGTCGGCGCTGGCCAAGGTGCCGGGCAAGCCGGTATTCAGCAAGGATTACGAAGTGGCGCGCGGGCATTCCACGCTCGACCCGGGCACTCCCATTCCCGGCATGCCGGCCTTGCCGCCGGGCGCGGTCTCGGCAGCGGACTGGGTCCGGGTGCGGCGCGATTTTCCCAACGCCACGCTGTTCAGCAACGTCCAATACTCGTTCAGCGTGGATTCGGCGAATATGGTGGAGACGCTGGTGCTGCGGGTGCGCGAGCCCAAGCCCAACGACCTGATGGAGGTTTCCGTCGAGGACAGCGCTTCCGCAGTCGCGTCCGCGGCTGCGATGTTGTCTTCAAATACTCCGGTTTCGCGCGTCAAACTCGAGCGCTTTGGCAAGGCGTCGGTGGCGCTGGCGCGGTGCACTGGAGTAGAAGGAAGTCCGGCGACAGATCAGAGCGCGTACGAGCCGATCTTCGGCGCCGCTTCTTCGATTATGGAGCGTTATCGCGATGCTCTGGGCGCGCGCAAAATGGTGCCCCAGGAACTGGCTCGCCTGGGCGTGGGAACCTCGGCCAGAACTCCGGCCAAGGCGGGCGCAGGCAGCAAGAAGAAGCCGTAGTACCGCAAAATCATGCTGATCATCGGCGGAGAGAGCATGTTTGACTACGATCCCCCCAAGGCAAAGGAACCTGTAGACTACACGGGCCTCAAAATTGGGGCCATTTTGGTACCTGTCTTTGTGCTCTTTGTTTTCTTGGGTAATGCAGATCTGGGATTGACAGTTTGCATCGTCCTAGGAATGATAATGCTTGCCATCAAAATCCGCTGGAATTTGAGGAAACATGTCTGGTTCTGGGCGGTTATTGTTTTCATATTGGCTCTCCATATTCCATTATTTCTTATCGTTCGATGGCCGCAAGGGAAGCTCCCCACGATTTTCTATACGATGCCACTCGGAATCGCGGATTTTCTGATCATCTCTGGAGCTTTGGGACTTGCAGAGAGACTTCTTTCGAAGGGTTCTTCTCTGATGATGAAAAGGGATGATTAGATTCGGGCCGGGTTCGGGCGGCTGAAGCGAAATCTGTTTTTCGGAATCTATCTAGTTAGCGCTGTTCTTCAACACGGTTCCTTACCTCTTATGGACATTCGCAATGTCGTGATTATGGGCTCCGGATGCGCCGGTCACACCGCCGCTCTCTACGCCGCCCGCGCCAACCTCAAGCCGCTCGTGATCGAAGGCCACGAACCGGGCGGACAATTGTCAATGACCACGCTGGTGGAAAATTTTCCCGGTTTTCCGGAAGGCATCCAGGGGCCGGAACTGATCGAGAACATGCGCAAGCAGGCCACGCGTTTCGGCGCCGACTATCGCATGGGCCACGTGGTCAAGGCCGATCTGAGCAAACATCCGTTCGAGCTAACCGTCGGCAAGGAGACCATTTCGACCCGCACCCTCATCATCGCCAGTGGAGCGTCAGCGCGCTGGCTCGGCCTGCCCAACGAGCACGCCCTGATCGGGCACGGCGTTTCTTCCTGCGCTACTTGCGACGGCTTCTTTTTTTCGGGGAAGGAAATTGCGGTGATCGGCGGCGGCGACTCGGCCATGGAAGAAGCGACCTTTCTGACGCGCTTCGCGAGCAAGGTGACGCTCATTCATCGGCGCGAGCAGTTCCGCGCTTCGAAGATCATGCTGGATCGCGCCCGTTCCAATCCCAAGATCGCTTTCCTCACCGATACCGTGGTGGACGACGTTCTCGACGTCAGCAAGAAGGAAGTGACCGCACTGCGTCTGCGCAATCTGAAGAGCGGCGAGAGCTGGGAATTTCCCGCGAGTGCAATGTTTCTTGGCATTGGCCACATCCCGAACGCCAAAGTGTTCGAAGGCCAGCTTGAAACCGATGCGGACGGCTACCTAGTTACGCACAAGAACGTATTCACGCGAGTGCCGGGCGTGTTCGCGTGCGGTGACGTGCAGGACCGCCGCTACCGCCAGGCCATCACCGCCGCTGGTTCCGGCTGCATGGCTGCGTCGGAAGTGGAGAGATTTTTGGAAGAAGAAGGACACTGAAGGGGGGCAGCCAAATCGGCCGTATCGGTCACATGCCGGTCGTTAAAGAGCGATAACCACGTGGGTGCACAGGGAGAATTCCGCCTTGTTCCCCCGTGTACCTCTGTGTCCCCTGTGGTTAAGGTTTTGTTCGCTCGCGCAGGACTTGTTTCCGCGTAGCTGCCGGCAGCGTTTCGCAGGCCGTGCGCAGCACCAGTCGCGGTGTTTTCTCTCGGATCTTCATCAGGTACGGGACGGTGCGCTTCGGATCGGCTTTGGCCGTCTCGCGCAAGAGCCAGCCCAATCCCTTCAGGACCATATCGTCTTCTTCTTCGTTCTGCAGCAATTGATTCGAAAGGCGGACGATTTGTGAAAAGAACTGCCGCTCGCGCGTTCCCCGGATCAGCGCCACACAGGCCGCGCGCCGCCGCCAGCGGTTCGGCGACTTCGCCCACAGGAAAACCTGGCGGCAGCGGGCAGGATCGGCGGCCACCATCGGAGCCAGCAGATCATGCACCAGCGCGTCGTGATCGGCCCAACTGGAGACGCGGTCGAGCCAGGAGGCGAAGAGCTGGAATTCGTCGTCGCCAAAGTTCTTGGTCTGTTTTTCGAGCAGGAGAACAGCCATCACCTTCTCTTCGAGGATCCGTCCGGAGAAGAGTTCGTTGGCGACTTGGACGAGGAAATCCATTCCTCGTTCGCGGACGATGCTGCGCCGGAAGCGCACTGCAAATTTTCTAAGCTCGGCGGCGTACCAGCCGCGCGATTGCACTTCTTCCTTGAAAAAGTGTTGGACTTCTTGCGAGTGCGGCGCCGACCCGCCATCCTTGAGCACGCGGCGGATGTGGTCGGCGATGTAGCTGGGCGTGACTTTGCGTTCGGGCATAATCTTTTCATTCTCCGGCGCGGGCTGTCCGGCGACCCACGTCTCGAAAAGCGCGAGACGTGGGGCACCCACGTTACACCAAAGTCAACTACCCCACCCTAACGTCGAAAAGCACGACGTTAGGATGGGGCACCCGCTGTGCTTTTTGCGCTCACCATCTTGTCGTAGATCCAAAGCAGCGTCGCGGTAGCCATGCCTACGGCGGTGACGCTCCACCAGATGCGCGCGGGTTGGTGCGTGACTTCTCCGAAGTGGTGAACCAAGGTGCCGCCAAACCAGCCGCCGATTAGCGAGCCGATGCCGATGGGCAGGAAGGCGAAGCCCATGTAGGTGCCTTGCTGTCCGGGAGGCGCGAGGCGCGAAATGTATTCGTAATAGCGCGGCGCCTGGATGATCTCTCCGAGCGCCAGCACGAACAGCGAGAGCACGACGCCCCAGATTGTCGGGCGAAAGGCGAGGATCAGCCATGAAGCGGACGTGATCACCGTGCCTAGAATGACGGCTTGAAACGCGGGGATCTTGCGGGTCAGGTAATTCACCACGAGGGTGAGGCAGATCACCGTCAGGCCATCCGTTACCAGAACGATTTCGGCGTCGGCGTTCGCGTTGATGTAGCCGTGAATGTAGCCGGGCAGACTGATGTACTGCTGCCAGAACACGATCCAATAGCCGGTGAAAAGCGCCAGGAACCACATGAAGCGGCTGAGGCTGGCGAGCACGAGGACCAGAAGGCCGCACCAGATCCACCAGGGCACGCTGTATTTGGGATAGAGGAATAACCCGGCGCGGAGCAACAAGGCGATCAGCAATACTGGCAGAACCAGACGGTAATTGCCTACCACTACGCAGAAGTTCCTTGCTACGGTTGCAATCGACGAGGGAGGGGCGTCTTCGGCTTTGCGCGGCTCGCGGAAGAAGATGATGACCACGAAGAACATCGCGAAGACGCTTAGCGCCGCGACGCGGTAGACGTTTTCGAGGCCCAGATGGCGATGGGTCCAGGACGCGAAGTATGGGCCCGCAGCGCCGCCGATGTTGACCATCGTGTAATAGATCGAGTAGCCGATGGAGCGGACGTTCTCCTTGGAGGCGCGCGCCGTGGTGCCCACCACGCAGGGTTTCACCAGCGAAATACCGAGTGCGGGGAGGATTAGAATGCAGCCGACAAATAATCCCAGCGGGACGGCGTTGCGGACTGGAGCGAGCCAGGAGGCGCCAATCGATCCGATCAGGAAGTAGGCCGCGGCCAGGATCAGGTAGGCGATTGAGAGAGCGCGGCGGAAGCCGAAGCGGTCGGCGGCGGCTCCTCCGAAGATGGCGAGAAACCATACCATGCCGCCGAACAAGCCGGTCAGAGTGCCGGTTTGCTCGGTCGAAAAATTCAGCTTCTCCTGCAGATAGAGGGCGAGCGACGCAAAAGCGCCGTAATAGGAAAGACGCTCGAATATCTCGCTGATGTTCGCGATCCAGAAGGGCTGCTCGAAGCCGGTGCGGATCTCGTGGACGCGGTCGGATAGGGTCAAGAGTGGCTCCTGAACAGCCCCTAAAGGGGCGTCCGATTTTGAAGATCCGCGGTATCGCGAAAGCGATACCCTGATACGAACCTGATTCCTGGCAGCGCGTACGACCGTGCTTCAGATTTTCAAACGGCTTCTAACTTCTTCGGCCGACAAGCCTGCTACGCGGATCACTTTATTCCGGCTGGTCTGGCCGGCTGCAATAGTAACGGAGGAACGCGGCAGGTTCAAAAGCTTTGCGAAGAATTCGATACAGGCCTCGTTGGCTTTGCCGTCGACGGGCGGTGCGGTCAGGGAGAGCTTCAGCGCGTTGCCCACTTCGCCGGTTATGGCGCTCTTCTTCGCGCGCGGGTGTACTTTGACCGCGAAGGTCGCTCCGTTGGGCGAGTTTTTTATCGTTGCCATCGAGAGGCTCTACCACAGAGGGCACAGAGGTACACAGGGTAACCCAGTCGTCGTTTTTTGAAATTCCCCTGTGTACCTCTGTGACCTCTGTGGTTAAGGTTTTGCTCTTTCTCCGAAAATAGCGGTCCCTATGCGCACGCAGGTTGCTCCCTCTTCTATGGCTACTTCGAAATCGTGCGACATGCCCATGGAAAGAACAGCGGCGCCGGCTTGCGGCAGCTTGCGCGCGGCTATGCTGTCACGAATTTGACGGAGTTGGCGGAAATAGGGTCGCGCGTCCTCGGGATCTTCTGTGTATGGCGGGACGGTCATCAGGCCCTGAATATTCAGATTTCCCCATCGTGGCGCGCCTTGCAGAATCTGCTCCAGTTCGTCTGAGGCTGGTTTGTCTGAACCTTGTTTGTCTGAACCTGGTTTGTCCAAACAAAGCGCGACTCCGCTTTTTGACTTTTCGCCGCCTACGTTGATCTCGATCAGGACGGGTAACGTCTTGCCCGCGCTTTCGGCGAAGGCATTCAGCTGCTCCGCCATGCGCACGGAGTCTACGGAATCTATGGCGTCAAACAACTCCACCGCCTTCGTGGCTTTATTGGTCTGCAGATGTCCGATCAAGTGCCATTCGGCGTCGGGCAGGTTGCGCAGGGCGGCCGCCTTGCCGGCAAATTCCTGCACCCGGTTCTCGCCGAAAACGCGGAGACCGGCAGCATAGGCCTCGCGGATGCGTTCGGCGGGAAAGGTCTTGCTCACAGCCATCAGTGTGATTTCTTCCTGATGGCGGGCTGCTCGACGCGCGGCTGCCGCGATTCGCTCGTGGACTTGGGCAATGTTCTCGGCGATCGACATAAGACGCTGGTGATGCTGTCGGTGCTGCCGAGCTTTGCTCGGCTGGACGGCCGAGGGCGGCCGTCCCTACGTGGTTCGTGGTGGGAGAGACGGACGGGGCGGAGCCCCGTCACCACACGAGCATCCGTTACCATACGGGCATCACATGCACAAATAGCCTCACATAATTGCCGTTGGCGGCGCTGGATCTTCGGGCCTGCCGGCGTTGGCTAGCGGGACTTGGATCATGACGATGGCCAACACGGCTAGCGCGCCCAGCGCCAGCAGAAATGACGGAGTCCACTTGAACAGGGTCACATCGTGGCCAGAGCCTACCAGGCCCGCGATGAGCAGGCCGCACAGCGCTTCGCCTGCGATTAGACCTGAGGCCGTCAGGACGCCAGCGTTTTCTACTCGCGCTTTCTGGGCATCGTTCAATCCGCGACGGTCGCGCAAATTGTCGGTGAGCCAGCGAATCACGCCTCCGATGAAAATGGCAAAAGTTGTGCCCAGCGGCAGATACATGCCGACCGCGAACAGCATCACGCTCTTGACTTCGATCATGATCATCGCCAGTCCGAGCAGGATGCCGACGATCACGAGCGGCCATGCCATGTCTCCGCCCACGATTCCCTTGGAGAGCATGGCCATCAATCCCGCCTGCGGGGCTGGGAGCGCTGGGCTTCCGAAAGTGTATGCCTTGGCAAGGATGGCGACCGGGAAGAACAGGACGAGCGAGGCCACCACGATGCCGAGAAGGTCTCCGATCTGCATCTTGGAGGGCGTGCCGCCGAGAATGTGTCCGACCTTCAAATCTTGCAACATCTCGCCTGCCACCGCGGAAGAAACGCACACCACGGCTGCTACTCCGAGTACCGCAGCGACTCCGCCAGTTCCGGAAACGCCGAGCGCGACCATGAGCAGCGCTGCGATTACCAGCGTGCAGAGCGTGAGTCCGGAGACTGGGTTGTTCGACGAGCCGATCATTCCGACCAGGTTGCCGGACACGGCGGAGAAAAAGAATCCGACGATGATCATCACGCCGGCCGCGACCAGGCACCCAGATAATATTCGAGAACTGGAGAGCGTCCCGGCTGCGTTGATGAAATAGTAGTAGAGCAGAATCATGGCCACGAATACGACGCCGATGCCGGCAAACACTGCCTTGGCGGGCAAATCCCGTTCCGTGCGATTCGTCGCGGCATGCACTGCCGCCGACTTTTTCAGATCGGAGACGGCGCGGCCCATGCCGAGTGCCAACTGCTTGCGCATCTTGAAAAGCGTATAGGTCGCGCCCACCAGCATTCCGCCGACAGCAATCGGGCGCACGATTGAAAAGTAGATGGCTTGCGCCAGCAGCGGCCAGGCGATGGTTTGTCCCTGCGGCATCGAGGCCTGGATGTAGGGACCGACGGTGAAGGTCAGGAGTGGAACGAGCAGGCCCCACGCGAGCAAGCCTCCCGCGAAGTTCAGGGCGGCTAGCCTGGGGCCAATGATGTATCCCACGCCTAGATAGGCAGGACTAATGTCGGGCGCGGTCAACAGTGTGGCGCCACCGGTAATCGTTGTGGCCACGTTTGGATTGGTGCTGGTGCGCAGCAGCAACTTCTTCCCGAGGTCGCTGATCTTCACCGGAAAAGTGTTGTTGGGATTGAAAACATTGACGGCTCCGAGCAGATACATGAAGGCGCCGAAGCCCATGTTGGCAAATAGAATCTTCGCGGCTTTGGCTCCCTGTTGTCCGGCCTTGTGAATCTCGGAGGCGGCTACGGATTCAGGGAATGGGAGATCGGGATCCTCGACCATCACCCGGCGCAGGAGCGTTACGAACAGGATGCCCAGCGTGCCGCCGATCATCATCAGGGCCACGGATTTCCAGTATTCGGGCGAGCGAACACTGGGGGAAAGTGTCGGCCACAACCCGGCCATGACAAAGGCGGGGATGGTGAAAATGGCGCCGGCCGCTACCGATTCTCCGATCGAGCCCACGGTTCGCGCGATGTTTTCTTCGAGCAGCGAGCCTTTCATCAAGCGCAGCAGTGCCATCGAGATGACGGCGGCAGGATAGGTCGCGGCGATGGTCATCCCCGCCTTGAGACCGAGGTACGCGTTGGCCGAGCCTAAGAGAGCAGTCAGGAACAGGCCGATCAGCACGGCCCGGAAGGTGAACTCCTTCATTTCCATCGATTCTGGAACATAGGGGCGATGCTTGTGGGGGGCTTTATTCGCCGCAGGAGTGCTCATGGGGTCCTCGTGGTCACTGGGGATTTCATTGCCGATTCAGAGTAGCAGCGACGGCGCACCTTAACATGCCGAAAGGGAGCTTTACAAGTGCAGCGGTCACTTCCGTGTCGTGGCACACTAGGAATGGCCTGCACACTGGTTCTCTCGGGTGCTTCCGGTTCGCCGTTCGATTTGGCAGGAGTACGCGCCGGTTGGATCAACTGCGGCAGACAGTTGACGGCCGGACGAAGGAACTGGCGTGCCTTCGTCCGGCCATTGTCATTACGTTAAGGCGATCGGGCAATCACGCCGCCGCCCAATCACCCCGCGGTCTCTTTGTCCTGTCCTTGCCGCGCTCCAAACTAATGACTGCCGGGGTCAATGGCTAGCGGCCACTCCCCGACAGACGTTTCCCGTCCTGCGCCGCTGGGGCTGTGGAGGCTTGCGTCGACGCTCCTGGCAGCACCGCTACTTCAGACACGGGAGTCTCCTTCGCAATTCTGCCCCTGACCAATGGCCTCAGGACAAACAGGGAGAAGATGGCCGCGATGGCACAGAGTACGGCCGCAATGTAGAAGGGCACGGCAAAAGAACCGCCGAAGTACGCGGCCAGCGCTGCCGCCCCAAAGCCGGCAAAAATGGAAGCTGCGCCCTTGCTCGTATACACCATGCCATAGTTGGCAGAGGCGTTCTTGGGGCCGAAAACATCGCCCGTCGTCGCGGAAAACAAGGAAAATATTTCACCCCAGAAAAGGAAAATAAACGAGAAAAGCACCACAAACGCGACCGGCCTTCCCGCTATTCGGGTTACCAGGAAAACCAGGATCGCTTCGACGCCAAAGGTTAGAAACATCGTACGTTCGCGCCCCAACCGGTCCGAGACCGAGCCCCACAAGATTCTGGAGAGTGCGTTACAGAGCGACGTCAGGGTTGCGGCCAGCGGAACAATCGCGAAACCCC
>Ga0181505_10613192_pt1 | contig 24817 bp, 20 predicted proteins | sample PEATcosm2014_Bin_5_FD_127743 | JGI IMG/M metagenome (GOLD analysis project Ga0181505, IMG submission 127743) | Metatranscriptome of peatland microbial communities from MTU Mesocosm Facility, Houghton, MI, USA - PEATcosm2014_Bin05_30_metaT... | ecosystem: Environmental > Terrestrial > Soil >...
CGAAAACCCACCACGGACACTACGGCCTACTTCCATTGCCTGTCGCTCCATCTCAGGATGCAGAAATGGGGCGGCCAAGACAAGTTCCTTTCCGCTTTGCCCCGACCACGGGCCGGGCCCCTCCCTGTTGAAAAACTCTTTTCGTGCCCCGGTTGCCAAGAAATGTGCCTCGTAAGCTGTTGATCCTTCGTTCGCGCAAAGCGCTTTCAGTCGCCAGAATTACTGTCTTGGTTCCTTTTTCAACACTCTCTCATGTTGGTGGGTAAGTGAACCACACGATCTGTCGGATCACGATATCAAGCACTTAGCGGCGCAGATTCGCTCGGGGGAATTGGGCAAGCGCCCGAGAACGGGCGGCGCGCTATTCCGAGGCGGCAATGTAGGTCATGCTGCACTCGCCAATGCCACCGGCAACATGCAACGACCTCGCTTGATGCAAGCTGTGCGGGATTTTATCGTCAGAAGCCGACCCGCCCACTCGAATTAGTGCGGACCAACGCTGAGCCCCGTCCGCCGCCTGGCCAGCGGCATTGATGTGTTCACGCTCCTTCAATTCCGGGAATTCAAGGCCGCCCGTGACCAGACGTCCTCGGGGTGTGGTGCAGTTTCGGGTTAGCGCGTTGTACCACTCCGGATGGCCGACGACTCGGAAGTTATGGCATGATGGCTCGAAGTTTTGAGCATCTCCGCCGTGCCGATGCTTTATTCCTGAGTCCACTGGAGTTCAACATGTCGATCCGACCGGTTAAACGGCTCATCAAATCTAAACCGACGCTCGAAGGTGCGGGAGTCCATCTCCGCCGGGCCTTCGGCTTTGGAAACACAAAAGACTTCGATCCGTTCCTTCTCCTGGACGATTTCCGCAACGACGTTCCGGAGGACTATCTGGCCGGATTCCCATGGCATCCGCACCGCGGAATCGAGACGATCACTTACGTGCTTGCCGGAACCGTGGCGCATGGGGATAGTATCGGCAACAGCGGTGTCATCGGTACGGGCGATGTGCAGTGGATGACGGCGGGCAGTGGCATCATTCACCAGGAAATGCCGAAGGGCGATCAAGCAGGACGCATGCATGGATTTCAGTTGTGGGGCAATCTTCCCTCATCGCTCAAAATGACGTCGCCGCGTTATCAGGAAGTGAAATCCCAGGAGATACCTGAAATCACCGACGATGACGGCACTCGCGTGCGAGTTGTCTGCGGAAATTTCTGGGGAAGGAAAGGCCCAGTGGAGGGAGTTGCCGCTGATCCTGTCTACCTCGACGTGTCGATCTCTCCAGACAAAAGAAAGACGCTTCCGGTCGAAACCGTTCGTCATGCTTTCGCCTATGTGTTCGCAGGCAGCGGAAAATTCTGTAATGCCTCGGGTCCACTGGCAGTGCCGACCGAGGCGATTAAATGGCTGGACACCAATCCGCCTGTGGAGGCGGATAATCGTTCCCTGATCCTGTTTGACCACGGCGACGAAGTCACTGTTCAGGCCGGAGAGGATGGAATCCGATTTCTGCTCGTCTCGGGGAAGCCACTGGAAGAGCCCGTCGCCTGGTATGGTCCGATCGTGATGAACACACAGGAGCAACTGCAGCAAGCATTTACGGAACTCCGGGAAGGAACCTTCCTGAAAGAAGGGACGAAACCTGGGGGTCGATAAAAGCCTGCCTTGAAGAAGGCGGGATGATTGCTTGGAGGTCCTCGTGCCCATCCTTCGAACCTGCAAGTCATGTGGTCGTCAGAACCGCATTCCCGCCGAGCATCTTGCCGATACCGGGCGGTGCGGAGCTTGCAAAGCATCACTGAGTCCCGTTGGTGAGCCGCTGGAAGTCGATTCCCATTTGTTCGACGAGATCATTGAAAAGGCGCGAGTGCCGGTGCTGGTCGATTTCTGGGCCGCCTGGTGTGGTCCTTGCCGGATGGCAGCTCCCGAAGTTTCGCGCACTGCTGCGGAGATGACCGGGCGAGCAATCGTGCTCAAGGTAGATACAGAGCGGTATCCTGACCTGGCATCCCGCTTCAATGTGCGTGGCATTCCAAACTTCGCCGTTTTCGCCCGCGGTCGTCTCGTCAAGCAGCAATCGGGCTTAGTGGACCATGAGCAAATGGAAAGTTGGCTAGAATCCGCTGCTCAAGCCTCAGTGGGCTAGTAGCAGCAGTATAGGTAAGAGAGAACGGGGCGTTCCTTGAACTGAGCCGTCAATGGACGCCAAGGTGATTCTGCAGAAACTGACATTGCTTGACGTGCCTCAATCTCCGGATGGTTAACAATCCGGGAGCCTCATGATCACATGGTCACAAACGCGTTTATGGGGAGTGATCGGACGCAGAAGCCGATTTGTCTTCTGGCAGAACCACTTGTGAGCGATCGCGTCGCTGTTCAGCTACAAAAACCTATTACTCACTAGCGGCCGAAGTTGCGGCGAGCAGTCTTCCCGCTCTCCAGGCCGGGAGGCTCGTCGCCTTCGAAGTGCGGATCGAACCCGCCGAAGAATAAGCACTCCAGCCCGGGCAAACCTCGAGGCGCCCTGCTGGCTGGGCCCGTTTATCACTCCCTGCGGGGGCAGAGGTCACTGACAAACGCCCACCCCAAGAATGAGAATGTGTATTGCAGCCCGGAGAGGATTTGCCTGTTTTTTTCCCATGGAAGCTAAAACGCAAATTCCGGGTGCAACGTCATGTCCAACCTCACGGCAAGTGTCCACGACCGCTCGATCGAGATCACGCATCAACTGCTTGAGGACATAACCGCCGGGTACCCGCGGCGCGATTTCGCAATACGGCTGTGGGATGGCTCCATCTGGGGGGATGGGGAGCACTCGCGGTTCACGTTCGTGCTGAAGCACCCCGGCGCGTTGCGCTGCATGCTGTTGGGCGCCAGCGAAAAAGCGCTCGGCGAAGCTTACATCTACAGCGACTTTGACGTCGACGGGGACTTGGAGGCAGCATTTGAGTTTGGCGAATACCTGATTGCCCAGGAAGTAGATCTCACCAGGAAGCTACACCTCGCCGCCCTGCTCCTGAAGCTTCCCGCTAACGGCCCCCACGGACACGAAGATGCGGCGCCGCACCTCGAGGGCGCTCTGCACTCCCGGCAACGCGACCGCCGGGCCGTCACTTATCACTACAATCAGTCGAATGATTTCTACTCGCTGTGGCTTGACCGCCGCATGGTGTATTCGTGCGCCTATTTTGAATCGGGCGACGAAGATATTGACACGGCGCAAGAGCAGAAGCTTGACTACGTCTGCCGCAAGCTGCGGCTGAGGACGGGTGAGCGCCTGCTCGACGTGGGTTGCGGCTGGGGCGGCCTTATCCTGTACGCGGCACAGAAATTCGGCGTACACGCACGCGGCATAACGCTCAGCGAACCGCAGGCTGAACTAGCGCGGACACGCATTGAGGAAGCGGGATTAGGCGATCGCTGCGAGGTGCAAATTTGCGACTATCGTGACCTTGAGCCAGCGCCTTCCTACGACAAGGTTGTCAGCGTGGGAATGTTCGAACATGTGGGCGAGTCGCGATTGCCCGAATATTTCCGACAGGCATGGAACCTGCTGAAAGCGGGCGGCGTGTTTCTCAACCACGGAATAGCGGCTTCCGCTACCTCCCGACGCAAGGGCGCGTCTTTTATCAACAAGTACGTTTTTCCCGACGACGGGCTGGTTCCGCTCGCCACCACCCTGCGCGCCGCCGAGGCCTGCGGATTCGAGGTGCGCGATGTCGAGTGCCTGCGCGAACACTACGTGCGCACCTTGCGTCATTGGGCGCGACGGCTCGAATTGCACTACGACGCTGCAAGGCATACCACCAACGAAGTCATCTGCCGCATCTGGCGAATTTATCTGGTGGGCTGCGCACGCGCCTTCGCCACCGGAAGGGTGAGCATCTATCAAGTGGTCCTCAGCAAGCCAGACCACGGGAATGCAAATCTGCCGTTGACGAGAGCGGATTGGTATATTGGCGGATCGTGAAAAGTGGGTTGTGGTTCAGGGGAAGCGGATAGATTGTCGTTATCAGTCCCGCTGCACCATACGTCAGCGACAACGAGCACATGGGAGGCTTCTGCGATGCCAAGTGCTGAACTCAAACTTAGGTTTGATGTCGTGTACTACCACGTAACCGACATGGAGAGGGCCATTGCCTTTTATCGCGACACCCTCGGACTTCGCCTGACCTCACGCGACTACGTCGCTCGCTTTGACATCGACGGGGTGCTCTTCGAGCTAGTGCCTAACGCTCCGGCGAATGTGCTGTCGGGGACCGGCAGGCTACGGACGGAAAGTAATTCGGGCTACTAGCATGACAAAGGAAGAACGCAAAGAAGCCCTTCTGAAACTGGAACAGACCTACGACCGACTGTGTGCTCAAGCTAAAGACTTGGTTTACCAGATGTCGCGAGAACCTGCCGCAAGCGCTCGTAATCAGTTCCGAGAGAAGCTGATCTCTATTGATCAGCAAAGAAGTAACCTATATGCAGAGATGGATGCCCTGTGGAAATCAGATTGACCCACTACCGATAACTGATTTGGCTTGCATTTGGGCATACTCCCTAGAGCTTTGCGTCAAACTCAAAACCTACCTCAAAGAGGCGCCCTTTTATAATGCGTCTTGTTGGGGGAAGTTTCACTTGGCCGTGTAGTCGGCTAGTCGGACAAATGCCGTTGGCGCCTCGGATACCGGCTTCGGGGAAGTTGGCCGGATTAGCACGGTGCAGTCGGCTTCCGGAAGTAACGCAGGGCGCCCCGATTCTGCGAAGTCAGTTGGAAAAGCGGAGGAACCACGCAAAGAAAACGCAGAAACTTGCGTTTTTCGAGGCGAGCGGTACCGGATATTCTTTCCGCACTTCGGACTGTCCGGCTGGGAGGCAGTCGGTCTGCGAACCATTTCCAGAGTCGAGTCGTATCGAGCGCAGCCCGTGGTGCCCGATGATCGCCAAGTGTTCGCCGATGGATCGGTCGCGAAAACGGACCTACTCGACCCCTTAGCCATGTAAAGTCGGCGATTGCGTCATAACGTTAGGTGGAGACTGCGCCGCGGCAGGCGAGAGGGTCGTCGTGGAAGCAAAGAACGCAGCGGGCTATGACTTGCCGAAAGCCCAGCAAGAGCTCGACATTGCACGGGCCAACCGCGAGGCGTCGGTTGGAGTCTTTGTCTTCTCTAAAGGGGTGAGTTGCCGCGCTGCCGTCTCTTGGCCCCGCTGCTGCTTACTCTTCGTCTCGTTCCTTTATATATAGATACATAATAGCGGAAGCTTGCCCTCAGCCCCCTCAGCAGCGAATAAAGGCGATCTTCCGGGGTTTGCGGTTTCAACTTTCGTGCAGTGCATTCCTCAAACCGCAGCTCGACTAAATAGGCACTGAGTTATGATTGGCTGCCAGAGGCACTCGGTGAAGCAATTCAACGCTGAATGAACATCGTACTGAACGAGATTGAGGCCCGCGTGTTGGGGGCTCTGGTGGAGAAGGACATCACGACGCCGGACTATTATCCGTTGTCGCTGAACGCGCTAGTCAACGCCTGCAACCAGAAGAATAACCGCGACCCGGTCATGAATTTGGAAGAGGGCGCGGTTCGGGACGCGTTGAATGGGTTGCACGACCACCGACTGGCGGGTTCGGTCAGCGGAGCCGACAGCCGCGTAACCAAGTACGAACACCGACTGCAGGAGGCCTTCAACTTCTCGCGCGGCGAGACCGCTGTTTTGTGCGTGTTGCTGTTGCGCGGGCCTCAGACGCCGGGAGAGTTGCGCGGGCGGACGGAGCGCATGCACCGCTTTGAAGATCTGGATGCGGTGCAATTCAGTCTCAGAAACTGATGCAACGCGAGCCTCCTCTGGTAGTGGTGTTGCCCAGGCAGCCCGGTACAAAGGAATTCCGTTACGCGCATCTGCTCTCTGGCGAGATGGAGGCAGGGAAACTGCCCTTACCGCGAGTGGCCTCGCCGTCGAGTTCTTCGGCTGACGACGAGCGCGTCAGCCGATTGGAAGACGCGGTCGCTGCCTTGCAGAACGAAGTCAGTGAACTCAAGCAGCAACTAGCGGAGTTCCGCAAGCAATTTGAGTAAGGTTCTGAAATCGCGGGGTCTAAGAATAAAGGGTCTGGCAAGGCTCCGTGAAATGACGAAAAGAGCCGATCAAAACGCCGCGGATTACTAAGCCGGAGATCCGTCGCAAATAACAATGTCTGTGCAGTGGCTACTGCCGAAGAGGGGCCATTTGCCTGGTTGCTCGCGGACGCTTACTGCGGCGGCCCAGATCATTTCTAGTTTAGCCACTTGAAATCACGAAATGCCCTCCGGAAGGTGTGCCGCAGGTTGTCACCGCCGGCCAATGAAGGCAGCACTGATCGCGCTCCAATTTGTAAGAAGATAGAAGGGCCGCGGTGAGCAGACCCGGTAGTTTCCTGAACCAGATAATAGGATTGCCTGAAGTGGGATAATGGAGATGCATGCTTACTCAGGTCGGCTCGCGACCTGAATTAATGGCGCCTAGGTGCTTCCCTGGTGCTACAAATTGGCATGTTCTACGGCGGCTAATTCACGACATGAGGAAAAATGATGGGACGTATATCGCAGTCGTTTTTTCCGCCACGATACTGGCAAGAGTTTGAAGGTTTGACAGTTGCGGTTTTCCGGTGGCTTTTTGACGATCCGTCGCCCACAAAGTTCGGGCGCTCCGGACAAAGTCAGTACGGCGTGGATGTGTATGGGACTTGGAAGCACACCAACGAAATCATAACCACCGTCGCCGCGAATATCTAAGCCCGGGTAAACCTTCGCCAGCTCGAGTTTGACCCGGCTGCTAACCGTGGGCACCCGAAAGCCAGGGTGTTCGACATAGTAGTGGGACCCGCCGCTGCCAGTCCTGACGTGTGGCGCAAAGCCAAGCCCCTGAAGGGTCGCCGCACCTTCGTCTCCGTCAAAATCCAAAACGATCACCTTGCTGATAGATCCCGTAATCACGGCCGAACCAGTCGGCCGCAACTTTCTGTGCCACTCCAGAAGCTCGGCTACACTGACGAGTTGGCGTTGGTATTTCTTCCATGGGAAGACTGGGCGCTTATCGACACGGACGGGAATAACGTTCCATCCGCGAATCAACAAATCTTCGGGATTGAGTGCGCGAGTCATGCTGACACGCCGCCCCGACTGCGCAACCGCACGCCGATAACTTGCCCGTCCTGGATCCGCCGGACCAAAATCCAAGCGACGATTGCATGCATCTGGCGCAGTCATGGCGTCAACGTCCTGACTCCTCGCCGGATCCGCTCTGCGTGTTCGTCGCTCCCCTCGCCCGAGCCGAGTCTCTTGCTGCCCGCGAAGGCCTCATCGCGCGGAAGAGCCAGCCACCCTGATCGAATGGAGTTGCGCTGAGCGCTATTCTATGCGCTATGCGCAACCCCTCGATGGGATCGACGCTGGCGGCCACTCGCAGCGTAAGATTTTTTCGATGGAAAACCGGAGGTTGACACCGACGAAGGTCGCATCAAAATCTGATGATTCTGGGCGGCGCACCGGCGCGCTATCCAAATGTTCCAGGATCATGCACTTAACCGCGAATCGAAGGGCAGTTGGGCAGACCGTCAAATCCAAACTGCATCAGTTGCCAGTGATTAGCGGTGAGTGATCCTTTCGTCGTTGTGTCCTGCGCTAGGCAACTGTCTGCCTAGCTGGCCAACTTCCTCGCTCGCACCCGGATCTTCTCGAATTCATACGTCCCCAAGCCACGCTTCGCGGCCATTTGCAGATACGGGAGCGATGAGACATCGAGGTTCCAGAACGCCTTGGCCACGTAGGCGTCGAGTGCCACCGGATCGGTTCCGGCGACCAGTGACTTCTTGAGCACAACGTCCTCCAGGTTGCCGCCTGTCGGCCCGTTGCGGATGAGCACGCGATAGCAGTCGATGATGGTCAGCGTGGGACGGATGAAGTCGGCGAGGTCCACCAGGCTCTCGTGGATTCTCTGGTGCAGCTGATGGCGCGGACCGCCTAGGATGCCGTACCAGTTTTTCATCCCTAACGTCGTGCCAGTGAGGCTGTGATGCTTGGCGATGGGGATGTTGATGATTTTGTCGGCATTGAGAATCGGCGCGAAGACCGGCCAGTTGCGCAGTACTTCACCTTGAAGGTCGACATCCTGAAAGCTGGCGGGGTCGGGCAGGATGACCTCCGCGCCTTCGTGCTGCGCCACAGCCGCAATGCCCGATCGCTGGAAGCAGCGGCGCGGATCATTACAGCTCACATCGGTCACAACAACCCGCTTCGCACCGGCATTCCAGCACTGACGCACGACCTCGGCGACCAGCGTAGGGTTGGTATTGGCCGCCTGCTCCGGCGTACGGTCCCAGCCGATGTTGGGCTTCACTATGACAATGTCGCCGCGCGCGATGAAACGGCGCATGCCACCCAGTTCTTCGATCGCCTGTCTGGCGAGTTGTTCGGGATTGTCGCCTTGCAGGATTGCCATGTCGGGAAGGCTGGAATCCGCGGCGACGGTGTGACTGCGTTTCACGTTCGTCGCCAGCGGGGACTCAGGCCGCGAACCGCGCTCGCTGAGCCAGAATCCCAGGCCAGCGGCGCCCAAGCCAGTCCCCGCCAGGCGCAACAGTTTAAGTAGCGCCTGCCGGCGGTCCATTGTGTCAGTGTCGGACGGCATGTTGTCGCTCGTCTTTGCTTTTGGAAGACGACTGAATTCTAATTCCGCTCAGGTGGCAATGCCTGTGCAGTCCGTCACAGCTCCGCGTGCCAAGCAGCCGCCGCGCGCGATCCGGGGTGCTGTTGCCCTCATCGGATTTAGTGCGGTCATCGGGCAGATCGTACTCATGCGCGAGCTGGTCGTCGTCTTCAACGGCAACGAAATGTCGCTGGGAATCATGCTGGCGACATGGCTGTTTTGGACGGCTGTCGGCAGCTACGTGAGCAGCCTCGTCAAGCTAGGCGAGAGGAACGCTCGCACGGCTGTCGCGCTGCTCGAGTGTCTTCTCGGCGTCAGCCTGTTGCCAACCATCTGGTGGTTACGCGCCTCGCGAAATGTATTCCAGACGGTGCCGGGCGAGTTGCTTGGACCGGTGCCGATGATACTTACCTCGCTGGTGTGCCTGAGTGTCTTCTGCGCGCTTTCCGGATGTCTGTTCGTGGTGGCGACGCGGATGTATGCACAGGCATGTGGAACGTCCGCACGTGTGGCCACCAGCTCGGCCTATCTATTGGAGGCTGCTGGCTCCGGCGCAGGAGGAATTCTGGCCAGCGTGGTGCTGCTCCGCTTCTGCAACTCCTTCCAGATTGCGGCTGTCGTAATGCTGCTGAATTTGTGCATGGCGGCAATGCTGTTGTTGCCACTGCGTCGCGTTCAGGTGATATCGACCGGGCTGGCGATCGCTGTCCTCGCAGGCTTTCTTCTGATTTGCGTTACACCGTGGCTGGAGGAGTCGTCGCAAAAGCGCTTGTGGCGCGGCTTTCATCTGCTGGCATCGCGCGACTCGATTTACGGCCAACTGGCGGTCACAGAAACCGGCGATATCCGAAGCATCTACGACAACGGTATGGTCCTGGCCAGCGCGCCCGACGAGAGCGCTGCGGAAGAGGCGGTCCACTACGCGCTGTTGGAGCACCCTGCGCCGCGGCACGTTCTGCTCATCGGCGGCGGGGTAAACGGCAGCATCGCGCAAGCGCTCAAGCATCCCACCATCGAACGCATCGACTACGTCGAGCTCGACCCGGCGCTGGTTTCCATCGCCCGCCAATTTTTTCCGGAGCAAGCTGCGTCGTTCTCTGATCCTCGCGTACACGTGCACTATGCGGACGGACGGCACTATCTGAAGGCAACCGCCGAGAGATTTGACGTAATCGTTCTCAACCTGCCCGATCCGCAAACCGCGCAGTTGAATCGTTTCTACACCCGTGAGTTCTTCGCGTCCGCGCGAGAGCATCTGGCTCCGGGAGGACTGCTGGCGCTGCAACTGCGCTCCTCCGAGGACTACATCAGCCCCGATCTGGCGGCGTTTCTGCGCTGTATTCAGCACACGCTGCGGCAGGTATTCCCTCAGCCCGCAATCATTCCTGGCGAAACGATTCATTTCTTCGCTGCGATGCAGCCGGGCGTACTGACTGAGAATCCGCAAACCTTGATTTCCCGATTGCAGACCCGGCATGTGGAAACGCGCTACGTTCGCGAATACTTTCTGCCCTTTCGCATGATGCCGGATCGCATGGCTCAGGTGCACGAGCAACTGCAGCCATTGCCGGAAACGCCGGTGAATCGTGACTTCGCGCCCATCGCGTACTACTTCAGCGTCGAACTCTGGAGCGTGCAGTTCCACTCCGCTTACGCTCGCTGGTTCCGAGCGGCGGCGCAACGTAGTTTTAGCAGCTCGCTGGTTGGGAGCTGTACGCTGCTGGCGCTGTTAACGATTATTCTGGCATCTCGTCGCGTCCGCGAAAAACGCGCTCGCGCTGCCGCGGTCTTTTGTGTGACTGCGACGGGCTTCACGCTGATGGCGCAGCAGATCTTTCTCCTGCTCTTGTTTCAGTCCGTCTACGGGTACGTTTATCACCAGCTCGCCGTCCTCATCGCCATGTTTATGGCAGGCATCGCCTTGGGAAGTTGGCTGGCTATTCGTCATGTGGCTTCCGGCGTCGATATCGGCCTAATGGTAAGCGCGGCATCCATTCAATTGCTTCTGGCCGCATCAGTGCCGGCCCTAATGTTGGTGATCACGTTGCTCGCGCAGAGTTCCGGCGGGATCCCGACTTTGCTGACGGCGCAGCTCGTCTTCCCGTTGTTGGCTGTTCTCAGCGGATTGCTCGGTGGATACCAGTTTCCGGTTGCGACCGGAATTTATCTTCGCGATGACAGCGCCCAGCGCGGAGTGGGAACGCTGTATGCTTGGGATCTGCTGGGTGGCTGTGCGGGCGCTTTGCTGCTCAGCGGATACCTCATCCCGGTATTCGGCTTCTGGAAGGCGGCGTGGTTCAGCGCGGCGATAAACCTGGCGCCGGCTGTCCTGGCCGCGAAGCTGAGCCGGGAGCCAATGGCGGCTGAGGCGGAGGCACCTTGGGCTCACCAAATACGACGGCGGTAAACATGAAGATGTCGGTGTTCTCGTCTTTCCAGCAGTTGGTTTGCATCCCCGCCTTGATGCACGTCTGCTCAAGAAATTTTTGGCGATCCCATCCTTCCTCCGTAGGCACCTGAGGAAGCAAGAGGCCTTCGTAATCCCCGTTCTTCATGAGCAGTCCATCCTGTCCGACCTTGATCTGCCGGACATCGATCACACGCCGCAGCGGCGAGAGCACCGAGATTTCGTACTCGAGCATGCCCAGCTCCGATGCGGTAACTGGCCGAAAGCGAGAATCGCGTAAGGCAGCCAGTGTGGCCGTGTCGCGCACCGTCACATAGAGCGGCTTGCTGGCCGAAGTGTAACCGACGCAGCCGCGCAACTGGCCGGCTTTGGCCAAGGTCACAAAGGCGCCGCGCTCCTGGTTGAGCGTGGTGCTGGAGCTGGCGGGGACTTCGTACGGCTTTCCCGTGCGCACCGCTTGTTCGACCGACTTGCGTGCCAGAGTGAGCAATTCGTCTTTGTCGGGAGAGCTCAGGGAGAACGGCTGCTCCGCGCTGCGCTGGCTCTGCGTCTTCAGCAGAAGGACCGCGCTGTATCCCACCACGCGGGAGTGGTCGCCAGTCGTGTCGCCCGAGTTGGCGTACTTCAGCAGCTCAGCCTGGTTCGCTCCCATGCGTTCGGCAGCGATCATCGCCGCCACGATGGGTGCTCCTCCGCAAGCTTCCCAAACGCGCATTGCAAAATTGCGAGACATGCTGAAGTAATCCCAGTCCTGCAGTGCGGCCAGCGTCTTATGATCCTCTGCGCCTGCCTCATCGTAAGTGTGGTAGTGCGACAGATCCGAACTGGCGAGGATGAGGGTGTCGCTACCGTGGATCATCTTGGCGAGCGCCACTCCCAGAGCGCGGCTGCTTTCGTAGCTCTGGTCACCCATGACGATGGGCACAAGTTGGAAGTTACCCAGCACACGCTGCAACCAGGGCAGCTCAACCTCAATCGCATGCTCCGCCCCTTGCGATGTGGGCGTGTGGCCGCGGCTGGAAAGCTTGATGCTCGGGTCCATCTTGGCTAACTGCAGTGCGAAGGTCTTATCCACCACGGCGTTGCCGAGCGGCGTCGCGTAAGCGTCGCCGTCAAAGACGGACGTGAAGTCGAAGGCTTCGTAATGCGACGGTGCAATCACCACCACGCGCGAATACTTTCGTCCCTTCAACGCGGAATAGGTGTACGCAGCCACGGGGCCGGAGTATGGGTACCCGGCATGAGGAGCAATGACAGCAATAATCGGGTCAGTGATGTTCGGGGTGGTGGTGTGCGCCAGCATGTCGTCGATCATCGTCGTCAGCGCTTTGCTGTCGGCGGGATAGAATGCGCCGGCGACACCGGCCTGCCGTACATTTTCCGGACTGGAGCCGCGGGAGCATTCTGGCACGATGACGGCCAAGGCCGCGAGCAACGTGACCACCAGCCAAGCAAATGTAAATCGAGTCCGCATGACGAACCTCCTCACTCACGCGTGCCATATGCCCGGAATCGGATGCTTGCAGAACGGACAACTGTTTTTCTGAATCAACATTTGGCTGGTCGTCAATCCCATGCGTTCCACCAGCAGCTTGCGGCACTTCGGGCAGTACGTGTTCTCCGCCGGATGCCCGGGAACGTTGCCGATGTAGACGTAGTGCAGCCCCTCGGCGTCGGCAATCGCCTTGGCGCGCCCCAGCGTAGGAACCGGTGTTGGCGGCAGGTTCTTTAGAAGATATTCGGGATGAAATCGTGTGAAGTGCAGCGGCACATCGGCGCCCACATTCGTCTTGATCCAGCCAGCGAGCCCACGAAACTCTGCGTCGCTGTCGTTGAGCGTGGGCACGACGAGATAGACGATCTCCGTCCACTTGGCCATCTTCCGCAACGTGACCAGGGAATCCAGCACCGGCTTCAATTCGCCGCAAACTACGTCGCGATAGTACGACTCGGAGAACGACTTCAGATCGATCTTGACGGCGTCCATCTTGCCGTACGCCGCCTGCAGTGACTTCTGTTGCATGTAGCCGTTGGATACGACCACGCTGCGCACGCCGGCGGCATGCCCGGCATCAGCGGTGTCCATCAGGAACTCGCTGAAGATGACCGGCTCGCTGTACGTGTAGGCTATCGTCGGACAGCCATATTGCTTCGCCAGTTCAGCAACCGTCTTCGGCGGTGCGTAGTCGGCTCGGACCTGCTCCGGCCGCACCTGCGAGATGTCCCAGTTCTGGCAGAACTTGCAGTTCACGTTGCAGCCGGCCGTGGCCAGTGAAAAGGCCAGCGAGCCCGGCAGGTAGTGGAACAACGGTTTCTTCTCGATGGGATCGATGTGCGCGGTGCAGACACTGAGTGCACCAAGGAGTAATACGTCCCTCCGCGATTCTCCCGCACGCCGCAGTATCCGCGCTCGCGATCGCCTACCGTGCATTCGCGCGGGCACAGTTTGCATTTGATCTTTTTGGTTTGGAGCTTCTCGTAGAACCTGGCCTCGACGACGAATTGCGAGTCGCTTTGGGCGGACGCGCCAGACCACGGCAGGATTGCAGTCAGCGGCTGGGCAAATGCATCGAGGGTGCATGCCGCCCCCGCCATCACCGCGCACTTCAGAAAGCAACGCCGGTCAAGCGTTGAGTCCAACTCGGAGCTGCGGACATGTGGGTTGACCGGGCTCACGTCTGGGAACTTCACGTCGGCCAGCGAATTGAGCTCGCCTGCCATGTCCAACCTCATTCACAGACTGACTTAGACTTCGACGACCGCGATCCTCTTCGGATCGTTCGTGCCCAGCCGATGCTGCGCATCGGCTGCCGTCGCGATGTAGAGCGGCGCTCTCTTTTCCGCTTCCAGCGTCTTCAATCCCTTTTCAGCGCGTTTGCGTTCGATCATCTGCCAGCCGACATAATCGAGCGCCACCGGATCGGGCGAAACGATCAGCGCATTGTTCTTCCAACTATATTGCGGCTTGTAGCCCGGGCCGCCTTCATACGTGGCCGTGGTCGCATCGCAGATCGTCAGCCGCATCTTTGTCCGGATGTCGGGCAACATGTTCACGTCGGCAATGTACGGATTGCAGCCATTGGGATGGTATTTGTTCGGGTTGTGAATCACGCCGTACATGTTCTTCAGCGCCATGCTCACGCCAGCGCCGTCGTGGTCCTTCAGCACCGGCAGGTTGATCAGGACATCGCAGTTTCGGCTGAGGATCTTCGATAACCGGCTGCCGACACTGCCGTACGTCACCAGGTCGTCCTCATAACCGAGCTGATCGGTGCCGAAGCACTGAATGCGATTGCCCTCGGTGGAGATATGAAACCCGGAGCGCTCCAGCTCTTCCGTGTCGCGGTCAAAGATGATAATGTCTCGCGCCTTGATCCCTGCCTCCTGCAAGCGCTCGCAGATCGCCTCCACCAATTGAAGATTGCTGGAGAACGCGCGTCCTCCCAGGGCGTTGACCTTCAATCCCACTCGCTCGCCGGGACGCACCATTTTCTTCCATGACTCGGCCGGGTGATCGGCGCCGAAGAGCGTCTGCATGGCCTGGTCGAGCAACTTCAGAACACGTTGGGAGTCCACCGTGCTTGCCGCGCCACGCAGCACTGGGTCGCGCGCGACCACCACTTTGGACTTCGCAAGAGCCGATGTTTGCTCAGCAGCGTCGAGGAGAGCTCCACCGCTGCTGACACTGAGAACAGCAGTACCTGTTATGCAGGTTCGCAGGAAATCTCGTCGCGTTGTGCCCTCGTCTCTTCTCATAACGGGCTCGGCCGACAAACTGCCGAAAAACTACTTCAGCTTACTCATACTCCAAACCGCATAGCGTTTGCAGTGACAAACCGCCCCACTACTCACCAAGCTGCTGTCCAATACCGCGGCCTAGAGCGAGGAACGCCTGCGGGGCCGCCGGCGATTCTTCGTAGGCCACAATGCGCACCAGATAGCGTCCCTTGCGGAAGACCAGGCTCTGGCTGAAAAGGCGCGCAGCATCGCCCAGTTGAACAGGCTTTGCATCGCCGGGGGGCTCTGAGTTGAAGACCTGTGCGGCGCCATCCGCATTAGACATCGTGTAAATATCTACGACGGCCTCGACCTTGTTCTGGAACTTGTAGTCGGCGGTCGACCCTCGCTGCACCCCGGCTTTCAGGTATTTCTCGACTTCGCCGTCGATGTACTTCCACAAGTCCGCAGCCTCAAAAGTGCGGACATTGGATGTTCTGGTCCAGCCCGCAACATCATTCGACGCGGGGAAAGCCGCGGCCGGGTCCTGCTGTCGCCGGCTGCAAGCTCCGCTGGCGAGGAGGGCCACGCAAAACGCGACACTGCATATCGAGCGAACTGTTGACCGTCCGCCGGTCATCTTGCCTTCTCCTTGCTGCGATTCAGCAGGAACTGGTTAGTCCAGGAGCGGCTCTCGCCAATGCTGGTCACGTAAATCGCCGGATGGTCCTGCACCGGGCACGCGTACTCGCAGGCACCGCAGCCCACACAACGGCTGGGATCAAGGTACGGTTGCTTCACCAGTTTGAGGCTGCCGTCAGCGGTGACGACCTGCGCGGGCTGCAGGTAGATGGCTTTGGGCGAGGTCGGGCACCACTCCTCGCAGACGATGCACTCCGTGGCCATGGCCCACGGCAGACATCGTCCGCGATCGTAAAACGCCGTGCCAATTCGGATTGGTTTGTCGGAATGTGTAGTTTCCGACTCAGCCCATCCTTTCTCTTTCGACGTAATCTCCCAGATTGCTCCGGTAGGACAGACCTCGGCACACAATACACAACTGGTCTCGCAGTAGCCGATTCGCGGCACAAGAATTGGCGTCCACAGACCTTCCACCCCGGCCTCGTTCAACGTAGGTTGAAGGGCGTTGTTCGGGCAGGCCTTCATGCACTCGCTGCAGCGGATGCAGCGCGACAGAAAGTAATCTTCGTCGAGCGCTCCCGGAGGACGCAGCAAGCGTTCGTTGCGCTGCACGGCGAATCCCGGCGTGCCGCGCAGCAGCGGAACAATCGCCGCTCCTGCCACCAGGCTAGTAAGCAGTTTGCGACGCGGCAGGTTCGCACCCAGCGATTTTTGTGCCGCGAAAAACTTGAATTGCAGACCGCCCTCAGGACAGTCGGCAACACAGTTCAGGCAGAGATGACACTCCGCCTGTCGCCACGGGACTCCGCCGATCGGATCGTCGCCGCCCTGGCAGTGCAGCAGACAGCGGTCACAGTCCTTGCAGTGCTCGGCATGCTTCACCAGTCCAAACACCGACCACCGTGAGACGATGCCCAGCAGCGCGCCTAGCGGACAAAGCGCGCGGCACCAAAACCGCGTGATACGAAAATTCAGTGCGACCAGGAAAATGAAGATGAGTCCGAGCCAGATTGCCTGCCGAAAATAAACCTGCTTGAAAGTCAGCAGCCAGGTTCCAAGGGCAAAGTGCGACACGCTGCCCATGGTCTGCACAGGTGCGAGGCGGCTGTGCTCCATCGCGTGCAACATCGCGCTCATCGCATAATTCGTCGCGGGCAAAATAGAGAGCGCCAACGAACGCACCAGCAGCGCGATCGGATCCAGCCAGCCGATAATTCCGGCGCCCAGCAGTGCTGCAACGAGGCCGGCAATCAGGAGGTAATACTTCGTCGTCTGCCAGCGCTTGTACCGGTTGGATTCGATTAGGCGCTTGCCGCGTTTGCACTCCGATTTCAGGCTGCCAAAGAAGTGATGGACCGAGCCAAGCGGACAGATCCAGCCGCAAAAGAAGCGACCGAGAAAGAGCGTCGGAATCAGCAATACGAGGCACCAGAGCAATCCGTGGTACAACGCGCGGCTGGAAAGAGCATTCTCCAATGCCACCAGCGGATCGATCTGAAAGAACAGCCGCACCGGATAAGGAATGCGGACATCAGCTTCAGCCGCATGCAAAGATCCGCGAAACTCCGTCTTAAGCAGGAGAAATACGAACAGCAGAAAGAAGATGATCTGCGAGGTCCGGCGTAACGTCGTCAGCTTTGGAAGACGCACTTTGCTGCTCCCGGCGACCGCGAGCGGGTAGCGACCGGCGCACCCTGTCGCCGCGGGCCCGCTGAGGTCGTACGGCACTGCCCCAAAACAATGTTGGGCCTGAAGGGCCGTCGGTTTCTGTGAGCAGCATCACGCATCTCGGCCCATCAAGCGGAGCAATCGCGAGGATCCTCACGCATTGCATGTCACAGACCTGGCGACCGAGGGGCTTGCGCACTCCATTTGACTGGGATAAGAGTCGATGTTTATGGATGGCACGCCTTTAGAGTTTGCTTCTTCCAGACGACACTGCCGAGTTCGCTCACGCATCCGATTCTCCTCTTTAAGCCGCGTCCTACTCACCGGCTTGGTTCGCCGACACGTTAGCGGTGTGCTTCCGTGAAGTCAACTCTAGATCGCGTCGAGGGAAGTTCTTAAGACGCTGAATATAATCGGATTACAAAAAGCGTACCCGGAGTTCGAATTCACCTCCCTCCGCCACGTAGTCTCAATGGCAGAGAAATTCCGCTCCATTGCTCTCGAAATATGCGAAAAAGGCCACCGTGGCGACGGCTGGGGAAGGGAGGATGTATGGAACGCTCAGCCGACCAGGGCTCTGAGCCTTAAGTTGCGGGTTGAGCCAGATCGAGGGCGTCAGGGTAATGCTGCTTCACAAAGCTGCGATAACTTTGGAGAGTTTTTTCGAAGTTCAGCGTGTTTGCCACAAGCTTGTTGTGAATCTCAGTAACCTGCTGCTTGGTGAGCGCCGACATATTTCCTGCCCGCATCGGTTGAATAGCGCCGGAGTTGCTAGTGCTGTAAACCACCCCAAAATTACTCATACTCGGTGCCGCTTGGTCGAGGGAGATTGCTAAGGCTTGGTAATCTTGGCCAAACTTGTACAGCAAAGACCCGAGCTGATCAGAGTCAGCTTTCATTTGGTCGCAGGCTACCCCGCACTGCTGCGATGTCTGAAGTTCTTTCAGACGGTTTTCCAAGTCTCGAATAAGACTGTTTCTCGTGGTGCGCAACCCTAGCAGGTCAGAGTATAGGGACACCACCTTGGGCTTCGCCTGCTGCTCCGCTGATGGTTTAGCCGTCACCCACTTAAAAACCTCCGTCAAGAAGTCGCTGGAGATGAGACTTTTGCCAAGCTCAGTTGCCGCACCCAGCACCGTAGCCGCTTGGCTCAACCCAACCTGTGGAATCGTGACCAAAAGCAACATCAGCATTGCAAACCGACGCATTGTCTCCTCCACCTGGAGAGTTTACCTCATGCACCGATTCTGGTCAGCCCTTTCATTTGGGCGGCAAATAGCGGGACAGGACAGGAACAGCTCAACACCTGTTTTCGGCGTTCCGGCCTCACTGCAGCTACTCTGACGTTCCTTTGCTTGCCGTTTCCGTGCTGCTGGACGGTTCGGCCTTGCCCTCGACCTGTGCCGGTGCCTTCTTGGCTGCTTTCTTCGTAGCCTTCACCTTCCCGGCAGCCTTTTTCACCCCCTTCAACTTGCCTTTCGATGCCCGTTCCTTGGCCAGCTTGCCACGAGCCCCAAACTTGACCACCTTGCCATTGGTGTTCACTCCGATGTTCCGGGCCTTCCAGATCTTGGCACGGGTGGGTTTTGTGGGGTCGGCTTTGGTCGGGTCAAAATGTGCATCCGTGGCCTTGGCCATTGCCTCATACGATGCCCCTGATTCCCACATCTGCCTCAGCTTGAGCCAGGGAGTGGGAACGTGAGACTGTTTGGTGGATTTCGTGGATTTGGCGGCCTTCTTGGCGGGTTTCTTGGCCTTCGTTGCTTTGGTTGCCATGCGTGTCCTTTCTTGGCTGGCGGCAGTAGCGTTCGCCAACGTCCAGGACAGCATCGGAGGTGGGAGATGGTATTGGGCGGGGAGCTAAGTCAGAAATTGGCAGCAAACCTTTGAGATCCGAGCCTGCGGTACCGTCCTAATTCGGCATTACCATCCACGGGTTAAACGGCAGATTATACTTTTTATACTTTCTAGACTATGTTCGACCTCAGATTCATGCTCGTGCTGCTGCTTGCCATCGCTTGGGTGGCGTTGTTCGTCCTCCGTCGCAAATTCGTTCGCAAGGATACGGCAAGAATCATCGCTTCTCTGGAACGGATAGAAGGCAAGTTGGATGCCATCCTAGAAAATCAGCGCCGCCCGTAATGGGCAAATTAAGACAGCACCGAAAGGTCAAGCCAACCATTGGCCTTAATTTGCCCGTGCCTCCCCACCCCGGGTGCCCGCTGTTGCCCATACGCAAATAGGTACCTCAAAACTGGGCATAACATCCACAGCGTCCAAAGGAGTCCACGACTGGTCGGGAGAGAACAGGGTTGTCTAGCAGGCTGCTGAAAAACCTCTGATTTGCATGAACTCTGTCCTGCTTTGGTCACCGAGGGAGAAGGGAAAGAGTTCGTTCTAGCTTTGCTCTGCTGTCTGCTGAAGCTTTCTTGCATTCAGCAGACACACTTCGGACTCGGCTCACGCCCCCTGCATGGACAGGTTGCGCAGGCGGACCAAGTTATAGGCCGCGCAAGCGAAGATGAACACCCAATCTACTTTGAACAACCCGCGATGTCGTACCTTCCGCAGCAGCGCAATGGTCTTGAGCCAGCCAAAACATTCCTCGATCCGCTTCCGCTTCTTCTGGCTGATGCCGTAGCCTGCATAACGCGTCGTCCGCTGGTCGAGGGCACTGCCACCGCGCCGACCGTCGTTCTGCGCCACATGCGGTGTGACCTGCATGTGGCGGCACTCGGAGATGAAGTCGGCCGTGTCAAAGCCTTTGTCACCGCCCACGGTCACCCGCTGGGTACCGGCGATCTGTTCCAGCATCAGCAACGCCGTGTCCCGTTCGGCCGTCCCGCTGGCTTCCCACACCATGGCATTCACGATCAGCCCATTACGATTTTCCACTAGCAGATTGCCGCGGTAGCTCAACTTCGCCTCCTTGCCTGCGCCCTTGCGCGCCAACAGGGCCTCGGGATCGGTCTTCGACGCGTGCGTCCGGTTGGAGCGCTTCTCGCCATGAAAGTTCACCGTGGGATTGCCGGGATCATCGGGAGACGGCGGATTCTTGCCATTCTTGCGCTGAAAGCTCTTGATTCCCGCCCACGCTTCCAGCAAGGTGCCATCCACCGTGAAGTGTTCATCCGAGATCAGGCTCTGGGCCCGCGCCTGCTCCACCACCTGCGCCAGAAACTGCTTGGCGACCTCGGCCTCCAGCAGCCGGTCCCGATTCTTGGTGAAGGTCGTAGCGTCCCACACCTCCTCGTCCAAGTTCAAACCTACGAACCAGCGAAACAGCACGCTGTAATCAATCTCTTCCATCAGCAGACGCTCGCTGCGGATCGAGTACAGCATCTGCAACAACTGCGCCCGCAGCAGGTTCTCGGGCGCAATCGACGGCCGGCCTTCGCGGGCGTACATCCGGTCAAACTGCGCCGACAGCGCCCGCAGAACTTCGTCCACCATCGTCCGCATGGCACGCAGCGGATGATCCTTGCGCACCCGCGCCTCTGGGGACAAATAACTGAACATGTGGCTTTGCTGGTGATCCGTTCCTCGCATGCTGCTTTCCTAGCACACGTGCGCTGTGGATGGGGAGTACTTTTTCAGCATCCTGCTAGAATACTCCGCCGTGATGCAGATCACTGACGGCGATTGTCGCTAGTCCGTACCGTGAACACTGACAACCAGTCAGGAATCGGAATCTTCTCCCGTACACCCAGATCTCCTGATGAGTCTCAGCCCGTGGGCCACCACGGGCTGTGCTTTTGCTGTTTAACCGTTTAACCCCTCCAATCGCCAATCACGCTAAAGTGGCACGACCACGTGTGATGGATGTCATATCGCCCTTTGATCGAATCGAGGATTATGCGGAAAGTAGATTGTTCCTGTGGGGGCAATGGCCGACCACATCTCACGGCGGACTTTGGGGGAATATGAACACTCCAGCCCACGCTTTTGCCCATCGCTATCCCGATAACGGCAACGTCGAATCCATCTGCCTTAAGTGCTTTCTAACGGTGTGCCGCTGCCGGGGTGCAGAGCAGATGATCCAAGAAGAAGCCAAACACGTCTGCCAGCCGGATATGCTTCGACCCCCGTTTCACTGCCAATAAAGTTCAAAACTGCACAACCCCCGACGTGATGCCGGTCACAGACATTATTTGCTTCGCTGCCGCAAACTGCCATGTTCCAAGTTGGTAGGGAAGCCCACAGGAACCCTCGGGAGTCGGATGGAACCGATTCCCCCCTGCGGGCTGTACTTTTTCCGCTGCACTTTCAAACTGACACTAGGGGAAAGGTGGGGCGTGACCGATGGGAATCGGCTTGCTTGGGCCATCAGGAGCTTGACCTTCTATTATGAGGCCGAATATCCCGGACAGGAACTGATAGATGAGTAAGCATTCCGATCACGCCCGGCAACGCCTGCTGGTTTTGCAAGCAATTCAGGAATATTCACTGGACACAAATCCCGCTGGAAATAAATCTTGCCACTTTACTGCAGCCTTGTCCGGTCCATTTTGGTTTGTGGATCGGCCGGGCAGGGGTGTTTCATATGGGCGGCTCTGGCTTGCTCTAATGACGGGACTACGTCCGCCATCGTGAATCTCCAGTCACAAAGCGTACATCCCCAAACAGGGGGGTTGCCGGATAAAGTGTAAAAGGTCTGGTCAGTCATATTGTGATTGTCGGGCTCTGTACTCACGCCTGTCTGTGTCGTATTGCTCATATTTGCAAAAGGCCGGTTTGGTTTGGTGGGTGCTGAAAGAGTTCGACACAGATTTGGGAACACACGTCTGCGACGTGGCCCACAGGTGGAGTACAACGGCTAGCAAGAGGGCGTAAACTAGAGTCGTGGCAAAGCGAAAGCTTGAGATAGTGCAGAAAATGCCCCTCCTCGGCATGTGCGAACGCTGCAATATGCAATTTCCCGGCGGCGATAGTCAACTTGGAAAAAGTTCCATTCAGGAGCAATTCAATAAGCACAGTTGTCTGCTGGAAAATGTGACCCACGCCTGAAGGGCCGACAGGCCAATTCATTTTCGCCCTTAATGTGCCTCGTTCCCCAAGTCGTACACCCGCCGGATGCTCAGCGGCTGCGAGAGTGCCGAAGCACTACCACATGCCGGCACCCCGTGCTAGCATCGTTCAGTTTTGATTTCGGCACTTCGAATCGAAGTTGACGCTGCAGATCAACAAAGCACCCTTTTCCCCATGCAGGACGGCGCTGAAAAGGAATTCCGTTTGCCTCTTCCCGACATTACGAAACCCATCGATGCCGGAAGAGAAAAAGGCCATCTCACGAACACCGAGGTGTTTGAGCCGATTCCGCACGACGTCCACTACACGGAGGACCTGGACGACCTGCTCGCCACCATCGGCACGCGGGGCATTGACGTGCTTGAGGGTCAGCCCCCACTAACTTCCTCGGCTCTCGAAACAAAGTTTCAAGAAGAAGCGGAAGCCGGCGAGCTCGAGCTGTCCCCAGGCGCTCTTGAAAAGACCAACGATCCAGTGCGCATGTACCTGCGCGAAATGAGCATTGTGCCTCTGCTCACTCGCGAAGAGGAAGTGGACATTTCGAAGCGCATCGAGCGTGGACAGGTACGCGCGCTGAAGGCGCTTTCACGCTCTCCCCTTGTGATCCGACAAATCCTTGTCATTGGCGAGGACTTGAAGCGCGGCATACGCTCGATCCAAGAAATTGTGGTCTTCGATGAGAATGAGATCACGGAGGAGAGCCTACAGAACTGCTTCAACGAGATTACGCACCGCATCGACCAGTTGCAAAAGCATTACAAAAGAGCCAACCGGTTGGCCGGACGGCTATCGACTATCGCGGCAAAACAGAAAGCGCGCGAATACCGCCGCTGCCGATTCAGCTTGAGCCGCGAGATCGTTCGAATTTCGCTCATCGTCCGCAACCTCGGTCTCAGCAGCTGCGAGCGCAAACGCCTGATTGATCGGCTGAATAGAACCGTGGACATCATGCGCACGCTCGACTGCCAGGTCAGCAACCTGGGAAGGAAGGCTGAGAGCAGGTGCAGTGCAGAATTGAAGAAAGATTACCGCAAGACACGGCGTCAGTGTCGCGGCGATCTGGAAAGGCTGGAAAGCGATGCCGGCGTTAGTTTCCAGCAGCTGCAGTGCACCCAGCAGGAAATCACACAAGGCGAGATGAACGCGGAACAGGCCAAACACGAGCTCATCGAGGCCAATTTGCGCCTCGTGGTTTCCATCGCCAAGAAATATGGCGATCGCGGGCTGCACTTGCTCGACTTGATCCAGGAGGGCAACGTCGGCCTGATGAAGGCGGTGGATAAGTTCGAATACCGCCGCGGCTACAAGTTTTCTACCTACGCGACGTGGTGGATTCGCCAGGCGATCAGCCGAAGCATTGCCGATCAGGCGCGCACCATCCGCCTGCCGGTGCACATGGTCGAGATCGTCAATAAGCTGTTTCGTGCTTCGCGGCAACTGGTTACGGAACTGGGCCGCGAACCCACATCAGAAGAGATTGCCAAGCGCATGGACATTCCGGTGGCCAAGTTGCGTAAGGTGCTGAAGTGGAGGCAGATACCAATCTCGCTGGAGACGCCGATCGGTGAAGAGGGAGATGCCCACCTCGGCGAATTCATCGAGGACCGCGCCGTGATCTCGCCCGCCGAGGCTGTCATCAACGTGAACCTCAAGGAGCAGACCGCGAACGTGCTGCACACCCTGACCCGGCGTGAAGAGAAGATAATCAAGATGCGCTTCGGTCTGGAAGACGGCTCGGAACATACGCTGGAGGAAGTGGGCCAGTGCTTTGCCCTCACCCGCGAGCGCATCCGCCAGATCGAAGCCAGGGCCCTGCGCAAGCTGCGCCACCCCGCGCGCTCCCTCAAGCTCAAGTCATTTCTGGACTACGGACACGAATGACTCCGCCATGGCCTCGTTTACCTTGGCAATTCCGTGTAGGCCGATGACATGTTTCATTTTTCTGGGACAACGCTGATTCATTCCCTATCGGGTATAGCAGGTTGGAAAACTCGCAGGTTTACTTAGGCCTCAGCTACTTCTGGTTGCGGGACTGCCAGAACATTTCCGATCACCGTAACTCTCGATACGCCCATAATCAAGTCCATGCAATTCTTGCCGCGCAGCTTAAGGGCGTTGGAACGCGCGTCACTACCGGTAGAAAGGCAGCAGAACCGCTCTGGCCGGATTTCAGGAAACTCTTAAGTAGGGACAGCTAACGATGCTCGCTAAGCAGCAACTCCCTTGCTAGCTGCGTGCGTTCGCTACACAGGCGCTCGAACTCGTGGCCGTTCTCGAAGTCTAATTCTCCCGATCTCACGGAAAGCAGAAAGAGCTCGCCTTCGATCGCTCGCATCTGCTCCCAAATTGTAATCCTTCTCGTCTGCGCGAGGATCGCCTGTCGTTCGCCAAAATTAGATCGCATCGTCTTTTGGGTTGCACAACACACGTAATCAGTTAATCGAGTTCGTCGATCAACAGTTCATCGCAGAGATCTACCAGCATCGAGTGGTGTTGGAAATCAAACCAACGGCAGAAGACATCGAACCCGAGGTCTCGCGGCCAGGTCTCTTCAGCTCGGAACCAACCCGCCACTTGTTCCACGAAAATCTCCTCGCACAGTTCGCGCAAGACTTCGTGAACATCCTCTTCCGTGTCACATTCCGGGATCAGGTAAATCGTCGGCTCCCGAGTCAAGTCACGTAGCGC
>Ga0181505_10150003_pt1 | contig 24717 bp, 27 predicted proteins | sample PEATcosm2014_Bin_5_FD_127743 | JGI IMG/M metagenome (GOLD analysis project Ga0181505, IMG submission 127743) | Metatranscriptome of peatland microbial communities from MTU Mesocosm Facility, Houghton, MI, USA - PEATcosm2014_Bin05_30_metaT... | ecosystem: Environmental > Terrestrial > Soil >...
ACGCCAAGCAGGGATTCCGAGAATTCCAGGCGGCTCGGCGAACGATTCAAGGCTACGAAGCAGTTCACAGGATCCGGAAGGGGCAAGTTCGATGGGTGGCAGGAGATGATCTTCTTCGTCAGACTCAGTTCATCGACAACCTTTTCGATTTGGCAGCCTAACAACGCACAACAGACGCTCGGCGACAAACGGGTCTGCATTTTGAAACTTGCAACACTACCTCTTTCTCTATGTACACTCTTCTCGACGGCGTCGCTCGGAACGCTCCGCGATGCACCCGGCTATGAAGATCAACCAAGCGATCTTCCAGTCCGGGTTCATACGCCGTCTGCTCCGGGTGCGGCTTTCCGCTTTAAGGCGTAAAAGCTCTCCCGCAGCAGCTCGATCGTCAGGTGGTGGAGCAAGGCGGTGAACTTCATCTCCTTGTTTCCCCTTGCTGCTTGCCGCCACGCCCGCCAGCCCCTGGGACACGTGTTTCCCGCTCTGTGTCGGGTACGTGTTAGGTTGACGAGTGTTCTCCTTGATCAGCGGCCTTCCCTCCGCACTCTCCGCCGACGGTTTCCCGTCTTTGTTCGAATGGTTCATAGGTACTGTTCCGCTGTCCGACTCCTCGCAGACGTGCATGCGGGCCGTGTGGCCTGAGCCTTCTCCCGCCGTCCTGCCTGGTCTTGCCGCAGGTGTCCCCGAGGTCTCCCGGTTCTCGTGCATGAAGTTTCTAGGCGTGTCTGGGGTCTTTGACTACGCAGGACTGACCAGAGGCTCGCGATATCGCCCCTATTCATGTTGCCTTCCGCACATCTCGACTGCGTCGGCGTCCTGATTGCGTCTTTTCGGAGCTCAATACCCAGCCCACCTATTCCCCTGTTTACGCTTCGCTGAGCACCTCACGATACCCAACGCAAAACTCGGGGCCGAGTGGATCGCTAATCCTTTCTCGTAAGAATTTTGCATTCTCTGCTTCATGCCGGTTTAGCCCGGCGCACCGGGATGGCGATTTCACAACATCTGTCCGACCGATTGCCGAGTAATCGGTCACCGATACAGTGGTTCATCTATCTCACCAACTCGACTTCGCTCGGCCGCCTGGTCTTAGCGAAGAACGGCTCAAGCGGGCTGTAGATGCGGATCATCACGTTGTAGCCCTTGTTCGGGACCGTTTGTATCCAGTTGCCTTGGTTCACACCATCCGGTTTGGTAGGAGCGAAATATACGGTCGTCGGTCTGGAGGCGTCTTCACCGTGATCTTGGAGGCGATTTCCATCACGCCTCTCGCACCGTATTCGATACCACCATACCTCCAGCGATTGACGGGATAATTCACAGCTCTGCTTAGCTGGCGGCGACGCAAAACCGTTGATTCGCCGAAAGGTTACAAATAGCGGCTTACAAGAAATCGTATGACAGGCATCGTTCACAACGATAATGATCGTCGGTGGCTGTTCTCGTGTAATGTCTCGGCAATTGCATTGCCGCCATGACCTTGCTGACGAGGTCCTTTCTGCGCAGGATGCACCGGTCGGCATACAGCGTGTATTGCCCGCTCGCGGTGTGATACACAACGCGCCCCCTAGGATGCACCTCATATTCGTCATCCGGCACAACCCCCCGGCTGACCAATTGGCTCCAGTAGGCCAGGTGACCTCTCTCATGGATCTTGAACCCCGCATAATCGCCCGCCTCCGGAAGCGGGGTAGTGTCAATCCAGAGCTGACCCTTGACGGAATAGAATAGTCCGACCTGTGACGGTGGTTTCGAAGCCACGTTCCCTCCTGCAGAGCAAGAATGGGCCGCTACTGCAAGCCCCCTCACTCCTCAATCTACCGCCCTCCCAAGAAACCGGGTATAAGGCGCTTAAGGAGGGTTGCGACGACCAGCAGCTGAAACGCTCTTGATGGAGGTCACAACAACTCTGATTCATCCACTGATAAGTTTGCCATTTATCGTCGTCGTAACTCCGCACCCAGGTGCCATCACGATATTTCTGTGCAGCTTCATTCTAGGTGAGCTCTGCTAGATTTCCTACGTATCCAACGGCCACACTTGAAGGCAACCCATAGCCAGCCGATAATAGCCAAAGCCATGACTATGTCACAGAATGCACTCGGGCTAATAAACCCTCTTTCCGTGACGCCTGACGTGAAAGCCGCAAGAACAAGAGTGAGACTTATCGCAATAAGCCAGTAGCCCCATGCTAGGAATAGGAGCGCGAGGGCAGAGAATATTAGGAACCTGCCCTCATCAATGTGCGGCACAGCATAGTTGTTGGCCCCAAGTAGCCAGTAGCCAAGAAATAGCAGGCCCATGGCTAGCAGCATTAACACAAATAGGAAACCACCTAGAACAGCGCGAAATGGCCACGATATGAGTTTGAAGAATAAGTTTAAAGTCACGATGTCACCTCCTGAGTTACGACCATAGTGTGGTGTTCTGTATCTGCTGATTAAGTTGGGAAGTCGCACGCGCCATTGTTGCCTAGCTCTATCCTCAAAATACCGCGCACATTCTAAAATGGGTAATAAACAGAAGCCGACGGCAAAGATAATTAGTTGGGTTAATGGAGGTTATTTATGGTCAGATGGCCTTATCTAGTCTATAATGTTCGTGGCGGATCAGGAGTAGAAGCCACTATACTAGCGCTGTTGCGTGGACGAAGCTAACCAGAGCCAGGTTCGCACTCGAAAGTGCAACCAGGTTGCACAGAGCCCGACTCGATCACCTAGAGCTGGCAGAAGAAACCGCCAAGATTACATTCAACCGAATAAGGATGATGGGTCTGGCGTGATGTAGATGGCCGACGCTTACTTAAATCCGAAGGAGTTTACTGGCCTCAGCAGCAAAGACGTTTGAGCCTGGGTGCCGGCGAAAACGGCGGGAAGAGCAATGAAAGTTGGTGGGTAATTCGCGATTGATCTTTGGTCATAAGGGAGTCCTTCCTAATCGCCAAACAGAAGCTGAGGGCGAAGGAACGATCCTCCCACGGGTTGCTCCGCCGGGCGACGGACGCGATCCACGTACGATAACCGCCACAACGGCCAGACACCGGGCTGACATCAGTCCCGCGGTCCTCTGCTTATGCAGGTACAGCTGAGGCAAAGACCGGCACTCGGCGGACCTCTCGTGAGGTCATCCAGTTGCTGGACACGTAAAGTAGGATAGGATCGGCGACGGGCGGTCTAGCCAGTTCGGGTTGGATCGAGGAGCCCAGTCGCTTACCACCTAAGCATTGCCTGGTTCCATTTCCCCCAAACCCCCGAAACGAGATATGCACCTCAATCCCTCGCAGACCTTAAGTCTAGATCTCGTCCAGAGGCGTGGGCGAGATTCTGTGTCACAAAGTGCACATACTCGCGAAGGATCCGGACCATCACAATCGAAAACGCTTCCCAGAGAAGACAATTACCAGGTTTCTACCGCCGCACTTCTCTTCGTTAAACACATTAGATCGGGGCGCTCAAACCGAAAATGACAGTTCCGGTTTTTTACGAAAATGTTCGCTTTTTGACCTAGCAGACCATCAGAAAAATTCAGCAATACTGGGCGAATTGAAAAACGCTGGGTGGTCGTTTTCGGTCTTAAAAGCGATGTTTTACGAATATTGAACCTATAGATGGAAACTGTTTGTGAACCGCTCCGCGCCAGCGAAGAGCGGCGCGAGGGAGACATATGGAGGAACCGTGAACAACAGTATAGCACCAAGAAACTACAGGAGAGCGTTATGAAACCCGAAAATCCAACGCCCCGCGACCGGGAGGAGCACCTCCACCGGCCGGATCCCACCAACGATCCAATCGATTTAGCCAATGAGCAAATTGTGATAGCGGAAGAACCGGTCCGCGAAAACCCACCCGCAGAGGCACAAGCGACGGCGCTGGCCGGCTTGCACGAAATCGGCAGAATGTTGGACGACCCGGCCATCCCGGCGGTCAACATCAGTCGGCTCATACTGCGTAGAATGACCTGCTTGCTGGAGGATCTGCAACAGACTCCGACTAGCGGCAGCTTCGCTCGCTCAGATCATGAACTGAAGGGCCTCCGCCAGTTGCACAATGTCCTGCTCGACAGCCTCACCCTTCATCAGAACGAGGATGTCGTCAACCTCGATGGGCACAAGTTCGAGGTGGTCTACGATTATATGATGGGGTCCCTTGTGACCGCGCTGCAGCAGGCCGGGATCCCGGAGCTTCAAATTGTCTGCATCATGAGGGAGGTTCGCGATCAGCTGAGCCTTTGCTACGAGGTACTCAAGCGCGATCTCGCGAAGCTGTGACAAGAAACAGGAGGACAACGGTCGAGCAAGAAAGAAAACATGTCGCGCTTATTAGAGGCCTTACGCAAGGGTTCAACTCCTTTGCGTCAACCGGGTGACCGCTAGCCGTTTCGATCACAATTTTGCTTGCGACACTAGCAGCCCGTGGCAGAAGCGCGAAACTCGCCAACCGCGTTCGTAACTTATTAGAACAGCAGGGCCGCATGTTGCGATATTGAGAGGACGGCCATTACACCACGGGCTGCTAGGGGTTATCTTTTCGAAAAGGGGATAAAAATGGCGGGCAGGCCGTCACGAGTTCGGGCACAGCCATAGCGAAAACATCAATAACAATGAGCATATCGGAAGGTATCAGTACGCCGCCCGAGTCTTAGTCAAGACCCGTCGCTAGTTAGATTAAGAATAAGCTGCCTACTTCTCGAGTAGAAACCGATTTCGGGGGCTGGAGGTCAGGCGCAAGCCAAGGATAGGGATGACGATGAAACCCGTAGGGATCCGGTTCGCCGATCGGTGATACACAACCCTAATAAAGGAAGATAATCATGCAGCGCAACGGCGATAAAGTACAGCCAGTTCCAACGTTGGGTAAGCTTTTCTGCGACGGCATTGCCATTGATCCCCTGCGCGGAGGCGAGCTGGTCATCGGCCATCAAAACAAAGAACAGGTCGGCCCTGAATTTGTGCACGAAGACGGCTGCCAGTACACGGCCGCCCCGCTTGATCCAGATTTTCAAGCTCTGCTGCCGGTCCGGACAGCCCCGTATGGCAGCGTTGCGAGTCTGATCGGAGATGCGCAGCACGAGTTTGCCCGGCTGCTTGCTGTTGACAAGCACACCGCGTTCTTGTTTGCCAACTTCTCTGCCAGTTCCTGGTTGGCAGATGTTTTACCCGCAGCTCCAGTGATCGACTTTTGGGGGCCGGCCGGGGCCGACTCCCGCGCCGTGCACGCGCTCGCGAGTATGTGCCGGCGCGGACTTGTCCTGGAGCAGCCATCGATCGCAGAGCTGCTGTTGCTGCCGAATGGTTTGTCACCCACGCTAATCGTTCGCCCCAAGAGTTCGCGGTCTATCGCCCCCTGGCTTCGCGCCGTCACCAGCAATGACGCTGAAATCCTGCGCGACGGATCCGTCTTCAGCTTGCGCTACCCGGTCGCGATCTTCTCGTCCGAACCAATTGAGGGAGTGGGCCTGAGTGTCGCGCTGCCGCCGAATATTTTGTGGCGACCCATGTCAGCTGACCAACGCGAAGAGCTCAGCAATCGGTTCCAGCCGCGATTCCTGTCCTTCCGTTTGCACCGCCACAGCCAGGTGAAGGCTTCGCGGGTGGATGCTCCCCAATTTACGCCCGAGTTGCGAATGCAGGTCGCAGCGCTGGGAGCCACGTTGGAGGGGGTACCCGAATCCCAGCGACGCCTGTTGGAAATCCTTGCGTGTACCAACGAGGACGCGAGAGCGGCGCGCTCACGGAGTCAGCCGGCGATCGTGCTCGAAGCGATTTTAGCTGTATGCCACGAGAAGCGCCTAAAAGTATACGTCGGCCAGATAGCTGCCCTCGCGAACAAAATCTTTGCCGGAAGGGGCGAACGGGTGGTTCTTTCAGACAGGGGTACAGGAGGAATTATCCGCAAACGACTGGGTCTCTTCGCGGAGCGCCGAGCTGCAGGAGAGGAGTTGCTCCTGGACAACAGCGCTGTGCGACATGTCCATCAGCTCGCCTATTCATTTGGAGCGCTCTCGCTGCTTAAAGGGCTTGCGGGTTGCCAGTTCTGCGAAGAGCTGCAACGCAGTGACACAGCTTCGACTGACAATGATCTACAGAGTGCGCCCGATGTACAAGACATACACGACGTACACACAGCAGGCAACTCATCGCAAAGGGGAGGCAGAAATTGACTATTACCAAACAGGAATCGTCCTTTTGGCATTATTGCCAGCTACTGCGGCTGCAGGCCGTAGGCTGCCTAGTAGAATTCCCGGAAGTGCCAAAAATTGGACGGCAGCTGTGGCTCAGGATGAGAGCAACTTATCTCGAAACCAACGTCTACCCGGTGCCCGGGGGCACCGCCGTCGCTTTCTGGCTGGATATCCGCGCTAGCGCAGCACTTACTGTCCACCAGTTTCGCTTCTGGGCTCCGTGGGCTGCTGGCCCGATCTCATGGCTGCCACCATCCACCGAACACGATGAGTATTACTGCCTCCCGCCCGGCATCTGGATCCAAAGCAGACGGGTGCTCAATTACCGAGTGGACCGCTGGGGTGACTTGCGGCGAAATGACCATTGGGAAGGATTTCTCCTGGGCACGATTCCCCAGACCCTACCCGCGAGTGCGGGCGACCAACTCGAGGCGGTAGTCGGCATTGAAGACCTGCGTGGCTACGACCATTCCTTGGTCATAAGGTTGGTCAATCGTTCATTGGACCCTGATCTCCTTCGCCGGTGCGGCGAGGCGGCCACTTTTCCGTCCCCTCAGACACCGACCGCCATCCCAAAGCCGCAGCCACCGCCAACGAGTCCAGAGGACACAGTGTTCTATAGGGGAATAAACCGCATTTTTCCAGAACTAGAGGGAGTTCCAGTGTCCCAGCCTATGAAGGGTAGAAACCTAGACTGGAAAAACACCTATGGGCTGCAGGCGTGAATGCGGTGCTTACCGGTCTAAACGGAGAGTCCCTTGCGGGTTGCGATTCAGGTTCGAAAGGCTGAGCATGATTGTGGGTACGACCCTGTATTTTATTGACGTGCCACATTGTGGTACATCAATTGACGGCAGCTAGAAGATCAAGCCCCGAGGGGCAGGACATTGAAATCGGTGACACAGTCCGCCAAAAGTGTCGCCCGCCGATTCATTGTCCAGGTGATTCCTTGACAACTAAATCACGCAAGGGCAGCCGTCAGGGCGGCTGCCCTCACGAGCCGGGAGCTTGCGTCGAACCTTTCTTCTTGCCGATCACCATGAGGCCCTGCGCATAGTCAACGCTCAACAGATAGCAGAGCGCGCGCATGGCGAAGAAGCGCAACCGCGCGCGAATTCCCCGCGGCCACGCGCCGTAACGCACACGAAACGCTTCCACGTCGTGACCGCGTATGACGAAGTCCGCGGCCAGATCAGCGATGGGGTACTGTTGCACGTGTCCGGGGTCGCCCGCCCACATGGGAACCACGCACAGCGGGTTCGGCGTCGAGATGACCAACACACCTCCGGGCGACAAAATCTTCCCGAACGCGTCCATCAGGTCAACATAATCGTTGAGAGACATGTGCTCGATCACTTCCAGGCACAGGATTGCGTCGAATTCGCCTTTGATCTCCGACAGCGATGCATATTCATGCTGCTCCTCGGTGGAGATGTCGAGAGTCTCGTAACGTCCATGATAGCCCGCTGCCAGGAACTTCCGTTTCAGCCGATTGTCGCCGCCGCCAAAATCGAGCAGGCGCGCCGCATGCCGGGTGCGATCAAAAATCACCAGTTCGTATTCGTTGAGTTGGGCACAGTCTTCGCAGGAGAGGCATCGGGCCCTGAGGGTCTGGTACATGACATCACGGGCCTTGTGTCGTGCCCAGTAGTCCCGATACCACTTATCAACATCTGACATTGACTCACTCCCGAAAGTTATCCCGCTTCCACCGCAGCCGGCTCCATTCCAACGGCATCTGCTCCACTTCTCCAGCTCAAGAGCATGCGTACCAGGAAAGCTCCGCAGATCACGGCCTCGATCGCCAGTACACTTCCCAATCGATAAAGGGAAGATACGGCCATCGTATGCATGAGCAGAAGATTTCCTAGCACCAGGCAGGCGCTCAAAATAACCGGCTCTCGCAAGGGGGCAAACACTCGCAGTCCCTCAGTCCGCCGGGCATGGAGAAACGCCAGAAGCCAGGTGCTCTGCAGCACTGCCTGAAAAATGGCGAATCCCCACAGACCGTAGTGATAAACCGCGTACGTGCCAAGTGTCCAGGTTGGTATCGTCCACCATAGACACAGGCGCAGGTTGAACCAGGCATCGTTCTGCGAGAAAAACAGCTCCGTCAGAGGCACGCCAACCGCGCTCATCACCGCATTCGCGCAATAAGCGTAGAGCAACGGCTGAGCGGGTAGCCACTTGCGAGTGAACACATAGACGATGATCGGAGTGCTCAGGCTGGCCAGCACCGCACAAGCGGGCCAGGCGATGCTGGCGTTAATCCGCAGGGATTTCTCCACCCGGGAACGAAGCAGTGCAGGCTCACCGGCGGCGCTGCTGAATGCGGGCAGATAGATGCGCGCCATGGCATTGCAAATGACCAGGGGATAGAGCGAGAGTGTGGCCGCCCAGGATACATAACCCACGGCGTTCCTGCCCAGCAGGCGGGCAATCATGATCGGCGGAAATGCCAGAGTCACCATGTTCAACAGCGAGCCACCCTGATACACCAGGCTGAAACCAACATGGGGACGCAGCGAGGCCCAGGAAAAACTTCGGAAGGGCGGATGGGTGATCAGGTTGAAGGCCACACTCCCAAATACGTCGCGGCATCCCATGGCGATCACGTAACACCAGATGCCTTTATGGAGATAGGCCAAAGTGGCCAGAAGAACGGTGTAGATCAGGCTCTCGACCGCCTCGACCGCGCTCACCGCTTTGAATCGCATGGCCCGCTCCAGCATGGCAAGCGGCACGGTCCGCTGATTGCGCACCACGAGCAGCAGCAGGAAGATACTGGCCGGCAAGTAGCTCTCCGGTCCCAATCTCACCAAGCGGAGAGCTATCGGCAAGAGCGCTCCAATGACTAACGCGAAAGTGACGGAGATTCCGAAGATCACCTTCTGCGCCGTGGCCAGCTCGGTTGGCTCCAACTCACCTCGCTTGCGAATCAGAGCTGCTTTCAGACCCAGGTCGCCGAAATATCCGAGAATCCCCTGGGTCACGAAGATCAGGATGGCGAAGCGGCCGACCACTTCCGGACCAAGCCAGCGTGAAACGGCGATACTGCTGCCCACGCCGAGACCCATGATGATTACCTGCCGGATAATGAGGGCAATAGCAGCGCCGGTCAGCTTGCCGCGAAACAGTGTTTGCAGCAAGGCCCGGTAGCCCGAGGGCGAAGGAACCGAAGCACACGCTTCGGCGGGATCGCCGGCTTCAGTCGGCAAATTTTCGTCAAGAAACGGCGGAGACTCTCTCATGGTTTGCCGGGCGCGGGTTCCATTGTGGATCGAATCCCAGTGGCGGCAGAAGCTACGGAGGGCGCTATCCGGACCGGCTGCCAAGGCTCAGCGGATGTATCGCGGAAAGTGTAGCATAGACTGCGGTTTCCTCGATGTCGACGGTTGTAAGCCTTGCTCCTGCTTTGGGAAAATGGTGGCTCCTGCCAGCGTCCAGTCGTTACCAGTCAATCAAAACTCTTTCTGGCCGTTCCGAACCTTGTTACAATCAGGTGCGATCTCCGGTCAAGCCGCGACCCCGACGCGCTTCTGGCGTACAGCCACGCCAATTGTCATTAGGAATGGAACGAGTGAATGGGCCCCCATAACAACTTCGAGATGTTAGTGCCTCGCAAAGACGATACGCACAGTTTGCGTGTCAACGAGAGCATTAATTTTCCCGGTGCTTATCCGGAAAGCGTCAGCCGCGTTCCCAGCCTATGGGACTACTGGCCAATACTGCTGCGCTACAAGTGGATGATATTGGCGACGGTGCTGGTGTCGCTGGCCATGGGCACGGTGATTGCCCTATCGACCACGCCCATTTTCGAGGCTGTTGGCCGCATCGTTATTAATCGCGAGGGCGCCGATGCCGCCGGCCTCAAGAGCGCGGAAGCCAGCGCTGATTCCGACGATGACTACATGGTATCCGTCGACACGCAAACCCACGTTCTGCAAAGCGATGCGATCGCCAAGCTGGTGATTTCCAAGCTCAGTCTCGACTCCAATCCGGCCTTTGCCGGCAAGGGCGCGGCGGCGCCCAGCCCAAGCGGTGCTCCGCTGTCGGCAAATCCCCAGGAAATCGAGCCACATCGTGAAGCGGGCCTGGTCGCCGCGTTCCATCATGCGCTGCAGATCAGCTCAATCCCTCGGACCCGCCTGCTGGAAATTCGTTTCTCCAGCCCCGATCCCGTCCTGGCTGCAAAGGTGGTCAATACGGTGATTGACACCTACATCGAGCAGAATTACAAGACCCACTTCGAGGCCACCACACGCACCTCGGACTGGCTTACCCAGCAATTGTCGGAACTGCAAATGAAGGTGGAGCAGTCGCAGGAAAAACTGGTTCGCTATCAAAAGGAGCACGGAATCCTCGGTATTGATGAGAAAGAAAACATCATTACCTCAAGACTCGACGAGCTGAACAAGCAGCTTACCACAGCCGAAGGCGACCGCATGCAGAAGGAATCGGTCTATCGCCTGGCCAGCTCCGGTGATCCTGACCTTTTGTCCAATGTCGATCCATCCAGCCCTCTTATGAAGCTGAGGAGCCAGGAAGTGGACCTGCATCGTCAACGCGCCGAGGCCAGCGTTAAATTCCAGCCTACCTATCCCAAAGTCGAGGAACTGGACAATCAGATAGCCGCGGTACAAGCGGACATCAAGATCGAGGTAAACCGCGTGGCCGAGAAATACAAAAAGGACTACCAGGCTGCGCTGGAACGCGAAAAACTGCTGCGGGCATCTCTGGAAAACCAAAAGAACGAAGAGAACCAGCTTAACGAAAGCGCTATCGAATACAGCCTTTTGAAGCGCGACGTGGAAAGCAATCGCCAGCTTTACGAAGGCCTGCTGCAAAAGTTGAAGGAAGCGGGCGTCATGACTGGTTTGCGGTCCAGCAACGTGCGGATTGTGGACCCGGCCTCGCCTCCAACCGCGCCCTCGACGCCGAATATTCCTCGTAATCTGATGATGTCGCTGCTGGTAGGTTTGGCCGGTGGAGTGTCGCTCGCGTTTATCCTCGAGTCCCGTGATAATACTGTGCACTCGTTGGAACAGGCGCAGATGATTACCGCACTTCCGTCTCTGGCATTCATCCCGCTCGCCTCTTCTCCGGGACGGTCGCTGCTTCGGGCCCCGCGCCTTGCGCGGACGGCGGCTGCCTCCGCCTCGGCCTCGCAGCCGAAATCGCACATGGCTGAGGCGTACCGCGCCCTGCGGACCTCCATTCTGCTTTCCCGGACCGGCCAATCCGCCAAGGTTCTGATGGTCACAAGCGCCTTGCCGCAGGAGGGTAAGACCACCACAAGCGTCAACCTATCCATTGTCCTGGCGCAGCACGACGCGCGTGTGCTCCTCATCGAAGCCGACATGCGCCGCGCCGGTATCTCGCAGGTATTTGGATTGGAGCAAGCGGACGTGGGTCTGAGCACCATATTGGGGCGAAACACCCCCATCGAGGCCGCGATTCAGCCGGTCCCAGGCATTCCGAACCTCTCTCTATTATCAGCCGGCCCCGTCCCGGTTAACCCGGCCGTGCTGCTGGGGTCATCCCGCATGAAGGACCTGCTGGTCAGCCTGAGGTCGAGGTTCGACTATGTAATCGTCGACACGCCTCCGGCGTTGAGTGTCACTGATTCTGTCCTGCTGTCGAGCCTGGCGGACTCCGCTCTGCTGGTGGTCCGGGCGGGCGTGACCAGCAAAGCCGCTCTACGCCGCGTTTGTGATGTGCTGGCGCACGTCGATGCTCGCATCATGGGTGTGGTTCTGAATGCCGCCGACGCCGTCGAGTCAGACCGATACTATTATGGCGACCGATACCACAGTTATTACGACGACTCCACAACGGTTACTACCACACACTAACGCGGCACTCTCTTGTTAAAGTGGATTAGACGTTGATGAATGGGGGCCTCATGTCGCAGCTGCGATTATCGGCAGCGAAGACAGGTCCTGCCTCCAGTCCCATCCACCCACTCCATGGAATCGGATAATCGCATAGCGCAAGGATTGAACGCCTTTCTGGCAGTGGGCACTTGCCTGCTGTTGGCTTTCGGAATTTTGGCATTCGGCGCAGTGCAGGCGTGGGCGATCTTTATCCTGGAAGAAGGCGCCGCGCTGCTCTTGATGATCTGGGCGGCACGCGCAATCGCAGTTAGCCAAGTGGAAATCAACCTCAGCCCTCTGTTTACCCCTGTGCTGCTGTTTGCCGGCGTGGTCGCTTTGCAATTGCTGCCGAACCGCTCGGCGTATTGGAACGCTACGTGGCAGAAGGCGCTCCTCTGGGCTGCTTATGGCATTTTATTTTTCCTGAGCGTCCAGTGCTTCAGTCGCGGGGCTTGGATGAGGCGGTTTGCCATCGCTCTCACCGTGTTCGGTTTCCTGGTGGCGATGCTCTCGATTGCACAAGAGTTTGCGGGAAACGGCAAGTACTACTGGGTGGTACCGAATCAGGCTGGCGCACCATTTTTTGGCCCTTACGCTAATTACTCACATTATGCCGGCCTGATGGAGATGCTGGTTCCGTTTCCGCTGGTGCTCGCGATGGTTGGATTTTCGCCAGTCCCGATGCGGATCTTCTATTCTTTCGCGGCTGTCATCATGGGCAGCACAATTTTCCTCTCCAAGTCCCGCGGAGGAGTTCTCGCTTTCACGGTAGAAGTGGGAGTTCTGACGGTCCTGTCGGCACTGGGGCGCCGAACACGCCGTCAAGTAACATTGTTGGGCTTTTTTTGTCTCCTGCTGATTATTTCTCTTGTCCTGGTGAGACCCAACGGCCTGTGGGAAAGATTCATGCAACTGGGTACACCGATGGACAGGTCACACGATCCCAGCCGCATAACGATGCTGGAGGACAGTCTCAGGATGGTGCGCCAGCGTCCCCTGCTGGGATGGGGATTCGGAACGTTTCCGGTTGTGTATCCTTCGTTCCGTAGCTTCTACACCAACCTCGCGGTCAATGCGGCGCATAATGATTTCGTCGAAGTGACGGTCGAAACCGGTTTGCTTGGCTTCGCGCTGATGGTTGCCTTTATTTACCTCTTATATCGAAACGGCCTGCGCAGAGTGCAGCACTGGCGGCACGACCCCAGAGCCAGTACGGCACTGGCAGCGCTGGTCGGTTGCACCGGTCTGTTAGTGCATAGTTTTTCCGATTTCAATCTACAGGTTCCGGCAAATGCGGCGCTCTTTTTTGTCTTGGCAGCGGTTGCAACTGGCAGTACCTCTGACGGGAGCCGTTCGCCCCATTGATTTTGGATCCGCGGGTATTCTTGCATTGCTGGTGACTTGAGGACAGTGCTCCGAGGCTATGGCATCTACGTATCGCACACTAGGGTTGGCGGCCTGCATTGGACTGCTTGCGATTTATGGCTGGTTTGCAGCGCGCTCGTTTCAGGCAGACCGGCTCGCGTCCAGCCTGGACGTGATTGCTCTGGAACGCGCTGTCGCATTAGAACCTCGGGATGCCGCATATCAGGACTTGCTCTGCCGGTTCTTGTTGTTCGATAAACAGGATGCCGGCGCGGCACTTCCCCGCTGCCAGCGCGCCACCCAGTTGAATCCTTACCAGTCCGCGTACTGGCTCGACCTCGCATTGGCGTGCTACAGTACCGGTGCGGAATACCGGCAAGAGCAAGCAATTCTAAGAGCCATCTCCGTCGATCCGACGACTCCTGATGTCGCCTGGAACGCGGCCAACTTTTTCCTCGCCCAGGGCAAAGTCGCAGAAGCCCTGCATCAGTTTGCCGTCGTAATGCGCAGCGATCCCGACATGGTGAGGCCGTCACTCAACTTATGTTGGCGGACTTTGCACAATGTGAGTGCGATTGAGGCTATTCTCCCTCCCGATCCGGACGCATATCTGCAATTTATCCGGCTCCTGACCACAAACAATCAGTGGGAGGGCGCACATCAGGTGTGGTCCGCGCTCTTGCTGCTGAATCAAGAAATTGATTATCGCCAAGCCTTGTTCTACGTTGACGGTTTGTTACAACAGCGTGACGTGGCGCGCGCCCAGGAAGCATGGGACCAGTTGGCTTCTCATTCTGCGACTCTGAGTCGTTACAGGCGCACTGACAACCTGGTTATTGATGGAAGTTTCAAGGAAGCGCTTCTGAACGCCGGTTTTGATTGGCGCTACTCAGCCCAGCCCGGCAGTGCAGCGTCTGTGGACAATACTGAATTCCACAGTGGTCACCAGTCCCTTTTGATCTCTTACAATGGCGCCGGCGGCGACGCGGGAATATCTCAATACGTGGCAGTCAAGCCCAATACGCAATATACGATTTCGGCCTGGGCAAAGAGTCAGGAATTGGATAGTGCAAACGGCCCTTCGATATCGGTGCGAGACGCTTACGACGGCAAGCTTTACGCCCTGACGCAGGAGACTCTCGACACAACGGCATGGCATCACCTGGAAAGCGGCTTCCAAACCGGGCCGGAGACTGAACTTGTGACCATACTCATCACGCGCGATCCCGGCAATACGCATGTGAAGGGAAAATTCTGGGTCGACGACGTTAGCCTCCGGCCGACCGCTCCCTCTTTCCAGTCACAAGACTGACTTGCAGCTCCTTCTGGTGGCAGGTTGTTGCTTCGACCGAAGCCTGCCAAACCACCCCAATAAGGATTTTATTGACTTGGGCGCATCGCAGGGCTAACATTCTCCAGAGTCAGATCCTAATCTGGTTGACCCGTTCTGGAGGTTGATATGCCGCGCCACGGGAGTGTAGTGGTTTATCTATTGCTCATGGTTGTTTTGGGTGTGAGCGTGTTATCAGCTCAAACCGGTGGAGCTATGCTCTACGCGAACGGCAACGTGAAAGTGAATGGGCAAGCCGCCGGAGACTCGACTAGCGTTTTTTCGGGCGATCGGGTTGACGTTACCGGAGTCTCGGCAGGCTCCATCAATCGAAGCGGATCGTCTGTGGTCGTGAGCCCCAACTCCTCAATCCAATACGACCCGGCATTGGTCGAGGTCTTCCAGGGCAGTGCGCGCGTCAGCACCAGTAAGGGTATGTCTGCCCGCGCCGGTCAGATTCTGGTCTCCCCCAAGGACGCCGAAGCGAAGTTTGATGTTGTAAGAGCTGATAACAAAGTTGTGGTCGTGAGTCGAGAGGGCGCCTTGACAGTGCACGACGGTGACCGTACGGTTGTAGTTCAGTCGGGGTCCAGTACCGAGTTCGCTTTAGGCGCTGTGGCGAAACAGGCCTTGCCGGCGGAGCAAGGATCCAAAGCCGTTGAAGCTAATCTCTTACCGCCGGACCGGCTTTTGGAGCACCCATTTTACGGTGTTGTTAAGGGGGTTTCTACTAGCCCTGACACCCTCCCGATCTGTTCGAACCTTAGTACTTGCATACGTCCTAGTGTGTCGATGATAAGACCTTGTTGTTGCCCACCCAAGGTTCCGTGTAATTGACGCCCGCCGGTGGGACCTGATCCAAGGGCTTTCCCGGCCTCATTTTGCCGCGATGCCTCCCAGCGGTGTCTTTGCCAGGTCAACCCAGCGTTCGCCAACTCCCTTGACGAAGTTCAGGGACTCGATACGAACCGTTCGAGGGCCGGTATAAGCGCTCCAACGTTGGCGAGCAATCTCCAGCACCTTCCCGGCTTCTTCCGCGGTGTCCATCTTCGCGATCGTGAGATGCGGCATGTACGGCCAAGGCTCTTCGAAAAACAGGGCGTGGCGATTGAGCTTATCGTGCAGCTCGCGCATGCGATAGGCCCCGCGTGCCACCCGCAGGAAAACCGTGGGAGTCAGAGGAACAAAAGTTTCCACGTCGCCCATCGTGACCTCAAATGGCGGGGTCGCCCGGCAGACATCGGCGAGCAGATCGAGCGCCAGCCGTTCGCTGCCGGATAGTGCACGTGGAGGCAAAATCGTTACGTGCGCGTCGGCGTGCGTGTGCGCCGGATGCAGGTCGCGGCGTAACTCCTCTACGAAGATTCCCACGGGGCTGCGCACGTACGCAACCGCGGCATATACGAGGCCAGTCATGAACTCCCCCATTATAGCGGCGACGGCGTGACGCGGTGGAGATTTACAGACGCGCAACGCACCATTAGGGTGTAGCACGTGGTGCCCATCACAGACCTGGTTTAGAATCAGTGAAGCAACAGAGTCGGGGCGTAGCGCAGCCTGGTAGCGCACCTGCCTTGGGCGCAGGGGGTCGCTGGTTCAAATCCAGTCGCCCCGACCATTCCTTTCAGTTATTTGCTGCTGCGGGTGAGGAATCTTCGATGACGGTAACTGTCTTCGTTGGCACCAGCGTCGATGGCTTCATTGCGCGTACCAACGGCGACCTCGACTTTCTGCCAGAGGGCGGCGGCGAACCCCACGGTTACAGCGAGTTTATTGCCACCGTCGATGCGATTGTCATAGGCCGTAACACCTTCGAAAAGGTCCTGACATTTGGTCAGTGGCCGTATGGTGACAAGCGCGTCGTGGTTCTCAGCAGTCGCCCCGTCGACTTGTCGTTGGCCATCGGAGGCGTTGTGGAACAGCTGGCAGGGGGTAGTGGCCGAAATGTGCGTTGAATGACGGGAAGCCACGGGAAGCCACGGGAAATCATGGGATAACCGCACAAAATTCCGTTTGCCACGCTGCTGCCTCAGGCTTAGTCTTTCAGACGAGAAAAGAGGCGGAACAATGGGCTTCATTTCGCGTTTGATGGACAAATCTCCACTCTCACAAATAAAGCGCGGCATGGCGGCAACGGACGCGGAAAAGTTGCTGGCTGACGATTACAGAGTCGTTAGCGACTTTTGTAACGGTGTCGATCAATGGGAGGTTTGGTACAGGGACGGACAGCTCTCATATCCCGTGGGCGAGATATTCCTTGTGGACGGCAAAGTTCACTCCATTGACGAGCATTTGTGCAGGCCATTCTCGGGTGATGCTGTTGACTTTGCGGAGGCGCTTTATCAGGCGCTAATATCTTTATCGCCGTCCAAGGAAAAACAAGGCAAGACAGTGACCGAATTTAAGGTGGTCATGGAGAAATGCAGTCCCACCGGCGCTCAGCAAACGGATATTGGTATTTGGTCGGGCGACGCTGGAATCGGCATCCACGTTTGGATACACGATCAAGGAACTCGGCGGCTCGTTCTTAAGAAATGCCGTTGAACGTGTCTGGGAATTGAGTGACAATAAAAAGCCACGGTGCTAGCCGTGACTTCTGGAATCTCGTTTGCGCGTTTCACCCTCGGAATTCTTGGCGGAGTGCTAAGGGCGATTTCGGCGTGACACTAGGAGTGTGTCATGCCAAACCCAGCGCGTCAAGATTCCGTTCCCCCTCCCCCAGAAACCCAAAGTGCTACACAATCGCTATGGCCCTCGGGTCGCTACTTTATCGTTGAGCCGATATCAATTGATGTCGGTGCGAGTATCGTTGAAAGCACCACAGTTCTTACACTTGAGAACTGCGCCTTTCAATTTCTTTCTGGGCATTCCGCGAATAATGACAGCGCGGCATTTCCCGCAGCAGAGATCTGGCACGTCGTCCTTGCTAAAAAGGCCGACGGTTCCTTTTCCAATCCATTCAACAACCGTGCGGGAGTCTTCGGGAGGCTCTGGAATCGTGCTCAGGTATATCTTTTCTTTCTTGCTTGCCATTTGCGTTTGGCCCTTATGCGTCGGCTTATTCGACTGCTGTCTGCTGATGATTAAGCGGCTAGCAATTCCCTCAGTTCCCATACATGATCGGTAATCCCCGCTTCCATAGCGGGCGTCACGCGCAGGCTTGAATGCACGCGGCAGAAATTGTAGTACGCGAAATGCAGCGCAATAGCGGCTCTCAGGTTCTCACGCTTCTTAGAAAACGCATTCGTTAGCCGAGTCAATCTGCGAATCTGCATCCTCATCGTGAGGTTCTGGCGTTCGATGTGCGACGTGCAAATGCGCTCGAAATCAGGCATCCCGACTCTTGGGACCACCTCCACGTCTACGACTTCGGCGGGTGAGTACCGCTGCTCACCGTCACGAGCAGCGCCGTAGACTTTGATTAACTGCGCATAGTGAATATCGCTTCCGAATACCCGCTCGACTGCATCGGGATAAGAGGGCCAGCCGTCCGTTGTTAACTGGAATTTCCCTTGCGTGGCGCGGCGAAGTTTCACGATGAAAGCGAGAGTGTCTTGTCTGTTGCGCTTACCGAGATGCCACGCCAGAATCAGTTTTGAGTTAGCTTCCATTGCGACGTAGGTGTAGGCGTCTCCGAGTGCGTCCTCAGTTCTGTGGAGGTTCTCTTTGGCTCTTTCCTTCATGCCGACGAACCCCCATATCTCATCCGCTTCCACATCGCGGACGTGAAGGTTTGTGATCGTATCGGCCAGCAGATTTTCGCAGCGCTCCCCGGCGAGAACGAGTAGCCGTGCAATCGTGGTTCTGTCGAGGTCCGTGCAGCGCTCAGTGCTGCGAATGGAGTTTCCTTCAAGCAAAAGCCGGGTCGCCAGAATCGCCTTTTCCTGAGAGACGTACATCGCATCTAGTGTCCGGCTGTGCGGTTCGGTGAATGTCCGCTTACACTGCGGGCAGCGAAATCGGCGCAAGCCATTGCGATGTTTTCCAAAGCGTTGACAATCGACATTGCATACTGTGCAAGTCATTGTTATATCGGCTTTTGCTTGGCTTATCATGGTTTTATAATACAGCTATCGCTAGTTGTTTGTCAAGAAGAAAATGCGGAAATGGCAGGAAAATGCTAGACTTTATGCAAGTCCGAGGGGGCGCGTCACCGCCCCCTCGGTCGGCTGCCTTTCGCAACCGTCCTGCTAATCGCTTTGCTTGCGCCGTGGTGGTCCTCGAATTCTCGTTTCGTACATCATGCCCGGATTATCGAGGGCACGATGTACCAGCGCCACGTCAACTCCCGGCACCATTACGGCATCTTTACGGCATCTTGCTGATAACCACCTGTCTGTTCAGCAACTTAGAAAAAACTCTTTCATACGCTCGGAGATTCCTCCCTGAGGGTGTGGTTTCATTTGCGATATTGCGCTGAACCGTCCGAATATCTAGGCCAGTTTTTTCGGCCAACTCCTCTTCGGAGAGGTGACTAGCCTCTTCTCGCAAACGATTGATCTGTGCTCCAATCGTTTCCACCACTTTGGGTGGTTCGGGTTCGCGGAGAGCAGTTGGAGTAGACGATTCCAATAACTTTCTCTCTGGCGGAATGAAGAACTCGGTTTCCAAATACCGCTGTTGAATTCCTGTTAACCGGAGGGAGCTTACAGCACCGTCAATCTCAAACTTCATAATCTTCTGGAATTCTTGTAACCCGAGACCGGCGTTGGCATATCCCTCTGCCAGCACTTTAAGAACAGTACGGGCGGACTCTAGGTAAGCCTGGTTGATGATGTAGGTGGCCTCTTTGTGAGGCAGTCCGCTCCCTTCCATCTTGGCCTCAGCCTCCCATCGAATCCGCTCCGATTCCATGTGAGCACGCTCCAAGCGGCGCAGGGACTCAACTCATAGGCGGTTTCGAGGGTCGCCAGCCGGGAGCTTAGGCAGTGGCAGATCGTCCATTCGCACCCTTGCATCAGGCGCGAGGAGAGGCTACGATTGGGGTGTCGAAGTCCAATCGAAATGCCCCGGCCATCGTGCCGGGCTTTCGTTTTTGGAACACCCCATTCTATCCCCGGAAAGGGGCTGAAAGTAGGTTCTTCAATGACGACAAATTGGAACGATCCGGCGATAAATCCGCACGGATTGACACTTGTAGACGCGCCACGCCCATCTCCAGATGTAAAGGTGACGGTGACGGCTAGGGCTTTGGCATACTTCAAAAGCAATGATGGCCAACGCTACTTGTGCGCCTTTGTAAATGACGAGAAAAAACGCGGAGTCTTCATACCCAGCGGACAAGGATATGAAGAAATAAGAGATCAAGGGATCGCATTCACGATTGGCCGCATGACCGATGACATTATTAGCCAGAGAAGGTGATTGTGCTTATGCAGATTCTTTCGGCGGTCTGCCGCCGCCGTGGGTCTTGCGCTTTGCAGCCATCTGACGGTAATGTTCGACGCCATGCCTACGGGCGGTAGTGGTGCCGCCTTTTGACCCCAGAAGCGCGGCAGACGTCTCGGATTGCTTGAGTAAGTCGCCAGTGATGGCAAGGGCACTCGCTAGCAGTTCTCGGCAAGCTGCGGTGCGGTTTTCGGGCAAAGGGGGAGTAGTGGAGAGAACGTGGTCAGCTTGTTGGAGCAGGTTCTTGAGCGCGGTCAGTTCTTGCTTTGCCATAGCCTCACGATACGGCGGGCGTTAGCGAAAAGCAATCGCTAGCTGTTTAGGCTCAACGCACATTTCGTCCACTACCTGGCAGGGCCTCCCGTTGACATCGTTTCGCAACTCGCTGCCAGCGGCGCCAACCACCTCTATGTCGATGGTGGTATCATGGTCCAACGGTTTCTGGCGGCGGGACTCATCCAACGTCTCATTATCACGCGCGTGCCTGTGCTGATTGGGGATGGGATTCCTCTGTTCGGCATCCTGCCACGCGACATTCGTCTTCGTCACGTGATGACCCGGCACTATCCGAGCGGCCTGGTGCAAAGCGAGTACCACGGCGCCGCCTAATGTCAATCGAGTTGTCTGGGCCTGATCACTCTGCCTCTTCGCATTCTTCGTGCGACCCTGAAAAGCTGCGTGCCAGGCTCCCGCTCGAAACCGCGGAGACCACTGCACAATTGCAGCAGCTCTGTTATCTTTATTTTTCCCTTGACTAAGATTGCCGGAGCATGGCCAGCTTCGCGGCAATTAGAGTTCAATCCACGCTCCCCTGAGGGCCGGGCCTCCCATGACGCGACGATTGTGTTTTGCGCTGCTCCTCTCTTACGCTTTGTGGCTTTTGACGGCCGCGCAGGCTGGCGACTCGCAAACAGCCCCCGCGAATTCCGCGCTTGCCGCCGCCGATCAGCTTTACACGTCGGGCAAGTTCGCCGAGGCCGCTGCCAGCTACCAAGCGATTCTGAAGACCGATCCCAAGCTGGTAGCGGCCCAGGTCGGTCTAATCCGTTCCTTACTGCGCGAACAAAAAGTTGACGATGCGCAGGCTGCGGCAACCAGCGCGTTGGCAGCCGAGCCCAACTCTCCGCCGCTGCTGGCTGTGATGGGAGAGGTCGACTTTCGCCTCGCGCAGATGCCGGAAGCGGAGGCCGCATACCGGAAGTCATTGCAGCTTGATCCCAAACAGATACATGCCTATCTTGGCCTGGCGAGGCTTTATCAGGTGTACTCGCTCAATCGTCATGCATATGACGAACTGCAGCGCGCCCATGAGCTCGCCCCGGACGATCCTGAGGTACAGCGTGCGTGGTTCAACCAGCTCCCCCGCCGGGAGCGGATTGCCACCATCGAAAGCTATTTGGCTGGACCTCATCCCGATAATGCGGAAGAGACAGCAAACCTAAAACGCTATCTCGATTTCTTGAAAGCCATGGTGGACAAGCCAGTGCACGCATGCAGGCTAGTGACCAAGGTGGAGCAGACGGACACCAAACTGGAGGCCATGCGAAGAGATCCTACCCATATCTTCGGCTATGGTCTGATCGTCAAGCTAAACGGTCACGATGCTCGACTGGAGCTTGATACCGGTGCCGGCGGTATCGTGATCGGCCGAAAGTTCGCGGAAAAGGCCGGGCTGACTCGCATCAGCGAGGAACGATATGTCGGAATCGGCGACAAAGGGGAACAGAGCGGATACACGGCATTGGCGGAGCACATTCGCGTCGGCGAACTGGAGTTTGAAAACTGCATTGTGCATGTCAGTGACCGGGCGTCGATCACCAGCGAAGATGGTCTCATCGGTGGCAATGTATTCGCTTCCTACTTGATCGACATCGACATTCCCGATCAGAAGCTGCGCTTGTCGCTGCTTCCCAAACGGCCCGATGAGCCGGAGATGACGCCCGCGCTCAAGACTGAGGAGGAGCAGGGCGGTTCTGAGGGGAAATCGGAAGTTGAAGCCGATCAGACGCCCGCGGAAACCGACGCGCAGAAGAATGCTCCCACTCCGGCTGTACGCCGCCTGCCAATGGACCGCTACGTCGCTCCGGAGATGGCGAAGTGGACGCCGGTCTTTCGCTTTGGCCATGCGATCCTGATTCCCACCCATGTAAACGACTCGCCGTCGATGCTCTTCATGATCGATACCGGAGCCAACGTCAACATGCTTTCGCAGCGCGCCGCAAAGCAGGTGACCAAGATCAGCGCCGATCCGTATTCCAAGGTAAAAGGGCTCAGTGGGGATGTGCAGAATGTTTATCGCGCCAGCAAAGCGACGCTGGTGTTCGGTCACCTGGCGCAGAAAAATCAGGATGTCGTGACGGTCGACCTGTCAAATATGAGCCGTCACCTGGGAACCGAAGTCTCCGGCTTTCTTGGGTTCGATACGTTGCGCATGCTGCAGCTTAAGATCGATTATCGCGACGGCCTGGTGGACTTCGTCTACGATGCTAGTCGCTGGCATTGAGACTTGACTGGTTTACGCTATTCCTGTAATCCGTCGCTATGCGTACTCTCGCCCTCATTGGTTGCGCCTGCTTGCTTGTTCCTTGCCTGTTCGCCCAGAACTGGAAGCAAGTGCACAAGGCTGACGACGTAAAGTGGGCGAAAGCGACGGGGTTGGACCCAATCACTGTCCACAGAATCTGGCGAGCGGCATCGAGTGTTCCCGACGAAAAAGACGACGATTCGCGCATCGCGAACCTCGACCTGACCGGGCTGGCGGAACGCCACGACGCCCTGCTCGTTACCTATGCCGGCGAGAAAAATTGCCTGACCATCACCGTATTCCACCAGCTTTCAGACATCAAGTTCTCGAAGTTGTGGTCAGTCGAGCGATCGCCGGACGGGACTGGCTTTTGCGATACTGCACTCGGCACCGCCTACGCGGGCGCCCAGGACGGCGTCATCAACGTGCGAGTGCCAACCTCGGCTACCGACGGTTCTGTGAAACATGTGATCTACGCTTACGATTGGAACGGCATCACCTACCGGTTTGCCGGGCAGAAGGAAATCCAGGGCAGATAAGACGACCGGATGATGTATTTCAGGCTCCAATCCAGGGAGAGAGCTCTGGCTAGGCCGAGGCGAAGTCCCTCAGGGCTAAAGCCGGCGCTATGCCAACATTTACGGACGGCCTGAAGGCCGTCCCCTTCGAACTTAATGCAACGCACCCGCCAGGAATCCCGACACATCCTGCTTCAGCCGATCCAGCGAGTCGCTTCGCAGATACATCATGTGTCCGGCGTCGTAATAGCCCAAGGTAATCTTCGCGTGCTGCTGGGGATCCAGGTCCATATGATTTAGCGTGTACTGTGTGGCGACGTACGGCGTCGCCAGGTCGTAATATCCAGAGGCCACGAACAGCTTCATATAGGGATTCTTGACGAAAGCCTGCCGCAACGCTTCGCTTGTGTCCGGGAATCCCTCACCAGCCGATCCCCAATCCCATTCCAGGGAGTCGAGGATGTTGTATGCCAGATCGGTCTTGTAGCCGAGATCAGCGCGGACGTAGTTGTTAAACGTCGCCGTAAACGGCGGCCGGATCACCGACATTGTGGGATCGTAAAAATTGCCTCCCGGCCCCTGGGAGAGTCTTGGGCCGGTGAAGCGGCTGTCCAGGCGGCCCACGATGAGCCGCTGCGAACGCAGTAGCTCGCCGCAGAAAATCCATTGCTTGATGCGGAGATCATTCTCCTCAATGACGCTGCGGTCGAAGCCCGTAAATCGCGTCAGTTGATCGACTACGCTTTGCCGCTCCTGCTGGCTTAGGGTGTCACCCTTCGCAAGCGCAGTGGCATAGGGGCCGGAAGCAAACTGCTCGGCTTCGCGCAACACGCTTTGCAGATCGCGCTGTTGCAGATCCGTAGGCAGCTTCTTGTGGTACCACGCGGTGGAAGCGTAACTCGGCAGGTAAAGAACATACGGCAGATCGTTGCCGCTGGAGAACCCCAAAGTTTCGAAGTTCAGGACCGATGAAACCAGCACCACGCCGCTCAGTGCAATGCCCTTGTCAATGAGATATCCGCTCAGTCCGGCGGCGCGGGTGGTGCCGTAGCTCTCGCCCACCAGAAACAGCGGCGAAGTCCAGCGCTGATAGCGAGTCAAATACAGACGAATAAATTCGCCCACGGAGGAGATGTCGCCCTTTACTCCATAAAACTTTTTGGCGAACTCCTTCTTCGTGGCACGGCTGTAGCCGGTACCGACTGGATCGATGAAGACCAAGTCAGTCTGGTCGAGCCAGGTCTGCTGATTGTCAATGAGTTCGAAGGGCGGCGGCGGCATGCTTCCGTCGGGCAGCATCTTCACGCGCCGCGGACCGATCGCACCCATGTGCAGCCACACCGATGCCGAGCCTGGCCCGCCGTTGAAGGAGAACATCAGCGGGCGATTGGGAGTCGCGTTATCCAGCGTGTACGCGACGAAGAAGATGTTGGCCTCGACCTCATCATTCTCGGTGTTGCGGATGGGCATGAGCCCGGTGGTCGCAGTGTAATGCAGTACTCGGCCGCCAACGTGGATCTCATGGTGAGTTACGAT
>Ga0181505_11102622_pt1 | contig 24551 bp, 25 predicted proteins | sample PEATcosm2014_Bin_5_FD_127743 | JGI IMG/M metagenome (GOLD analysis project Ga0181505, IMG submission 127743) | Metatranscriptome of peatland microbial communities from MTU Mesocosm Facility, Houghton, MI, USA - PEATcosm2014_Bin05_30_metaT... | ecosystem: Environmental > Terrestrial > Soil >...
CTCGCATGCTTGCTTCTTACATCATTTCCTTGGCAACGCATAGTGAGTTTTTCAGCACTCTGTAAAGCCGCCTTCATCCAGGCATTATTGCGGCACGGCTGAAGCCGTGCCCTTTCAAAACAATGCAGATTCATTCCACCAACTTCCGGGACGCCATACTTAGGAAGGGTTGCCAATTTCGGCCTTCCGAAATGTGGTCAACAGCAGCATCGCGACCACGTAGGCGGCGGCGCCGCAGGCGAGCGTTGCGGTCAATCCGAACTGAATAGCAACGACGATCGCCAGTACCGATCCCAGCACGCTGGATGCGGCATTCATCGCCCAGGCCCACTCAACTGCGCCGTGCCTGGCATGAGTTTCGTCGCCGTCTCCAGACGCCAGAGCGCGCAAACCGCTGGGGAAAGGCATGCCCATGGTGAAGCCCAGCGGGAGCAGCAGCAGCGCGCTGATCAGCAGTTTGGCTCCGAACGCAAGGCCAATCATGCCCTCCAGCAGGCGGGGCAGAATGAAGACGTAGATCAGTAACGCGACCACGATAAACGCCAGCGCCAGGACGACACGCGTAGACTCGCCGAACCAGCGGCGCGAAACCAGGCTGCCCGCTCCGCTGGAGAGCAACATCAGGAAGACCACGACGGTGAGGGCATAGGTGGGATATCCCAGAAAGAGCACAAAGCGCTGGATAAAGGCGATTTCCACCATGATGTACCCCAGGCCGATAGCGATGAAGTACAGCACGCCAAGGCTGCGTCCTGAGCGAGTTTCCGGCGAAAGCGCCAGCGGCACTACCAGAAATGCGAACACGGCCGCGAGGGAGACCACGAGTACGATGCCAAGTATCGCGGTGCCCAGGTTCACCTTCCAGTCGATGCCGCCCTCGTCGGTGCCGCGGAACACCTGCTCCGGTTTCAGCGTGAAGAAGAAGAATGGGGCGTTGTCGGTCACCGGGGAGACGTTGTATGCATACGACTTTGAAAAGGCAAGCGCATCCTGGCCGCGAATAAGCTGCGCGAACGCCGGATGCGCCATTCCTGGCTGGTCCGCGGTTGCCGGCAGGTATAACACGCGCAGGTTCTCATAGGCGTCACGCCCGCTACCACCTTGAGTGTGACCGAGTACCGCACGTTGTTCCTCCAACGTGAACGGCGATTTCTTAGCCAGCACCACCACAGGCCTGCCATCCGTGTCTAAAGGCCCGTCGGTGACCACGATGAAGTTGTCCGCAGTGTTCTCGACTCCCATCTCATGCAATGCTTCCATGGCCTGCGAAACCACGCGCAAGGCCTCGCGTGGCTTGGCAAACTCCCAGCGCGTGATGGCGATCATGCCATCGGGTTTCAGGTGATCGAAGTACTCGCGAAAGGCCTCTACGGTGTATAGATTGTTTTCGCTCAGGGCGAAGGCCCCGGCGGCAGTCGAAGCCCAGGTGTCCACCAGGGTCATCTGCACCACGTCGTACTTATCGCGGCTGTTGCGTACGAACGAACGGCCATCGCTGACATGCATGTGCACCTCGGGAATCTGGTAGAGGTGATAGGTGTAGTCGGCGAACCGGTCGCGCATGATGTTGTTGGCGATGATGGGATTGATCTCAATGCCAGTGACCTTGGTCCCGCCGTTGGCCACGGCCCGAAGCACGTCCACTCCGCCGCCCGGGCCAATGATGGCAAAGTCGCCGTGGGGACGCAACACGTTGGCCACCGACGGCGCAGCGGACATCAGGTTACGGCGGTACGCATCGCTCCAGTGATGCGGGTCGGTATTCATCAGCGAAGTCTGGGCGTCGGCGTCGATGACGATTGCCCTGCCCGTTCCCTGTTGGTCGACTTCCACCCGCGAGATCGCGTTCCAGCGCGCATAAAGTGGCACGGCGCGCTTCATGCCCTTGGCATAAACGATGTCGATGAGCAGGCCGTGAAAGTTGATGGCGATCAGCGCCAGCAAGACAATAGTCAGGCAGACAAAGGCAAGACGTTTGCCCGGCGTGGTCCACGCCACTGCGGCAATCGCGACGGCCACGGCCGCGAACAAAATTGTGTTTGGGCCGCCGACGAAGTTCAGCAGTGGCACCAGTGCGAGACATGCCATCGAACCGCCCAGCAAGTCCGCTCCATAGAGCTGCGTGATCCGCGCCGGATGCCGCGCAAACACGATGGAGAACAGCAGGCCGGTAACGAAAAACGGCACCGCCGACGCGAGATAGAGCGCGGTCAGCCGCCAGAAGTTCGGCCAGTTCAGGTGGAGCGATACCGCGGTGTGGACAACCAGTTCAAGCACGGAAAAGATCAAGATCGCGTTCGCCGCGCAGAGCACGCTGCCGAGCTGATTGATGGACCAGCGCGACAGCCACCGGCGGCGCAAACAGGCGAATACCGCCCCCGCTCCGAGGCCAAGCAGCGCAATCGAAATAGCCAGAAAAGCGAAGTGGTAGAACAGCACCACCGAGAACAGCCGGGTGAGCCCCAGCTCCAGAAGCAGGGCGGCAAAGCTCATGAGAGCCACTGCGATAAGTGTGCTCCAGGAATAACTCTTGGCAGCGGATCGCGCGTGAGTAAGGGTTTCGGCTGTAGCCATCATGAACAATCGAGATTACTACGAGCAGCGAGGCAACGACACAGCGAAGTGATTGCGGGAAGCAAGCAATTCCAGCGTTTCGGCACAACATACTTCCGGCGAATGCGCCGCCTCAATAAAACGACAGCTCTTTCATCGGGTAGTGTTTGCGATTGCGCGTCCAAAGCGCGGCGTCGTTGTGAACGGCAGTCGCCGCGATCAACGCGTCGCCCAGTTCCACGCTGTGGCTCTTGCGATATTGCCGGAGATAGTCACCCGCCCGACGGCCGGTTTCACCGTCGACGGGAGCACAGAGTAATACTCGAAAAAGGTTGGTCAACGCTTCATGCTCGCGTGGCCTCGCTGCCGCCCAAAGTTCCGCTGCCGTAACTGGCGAATACAAAATGGCATCCTCTGATTCTCCCAACTCCGTCCACCTTGACAGGATCTCCTGGTCCCTGCCGCGCGAGACCTCGATGAGGATGTCGGAATCGATCAGCACGCTCAAGCTTTGCCCAACCTTTCGGTCCGCGTGCCGCGCCTCAGGCGACGCACGTAGGCCACAGGATTCCGGAATTCAAGGCGATCTTTCCTGGTCCCGATGAAAGCCTGCATAACTTCTTTGCGCTTGTCCAGGTCAGGGAAATAACGCTCGCGAGCGGCTTGCCGCACCATCTCGGAGATGGTCGTGCCTTCGCTGCGGGCCCGGTTGTGCAATGCCAGCCACAGATCGTCGTCCAGATACAGTTGCGTCCTTTTCATGATGTATAGTATACATCGCTGCGGGTCAGTGGGGACATTGTAGATGTCAGCCCGCGGGGACGCGTTGCATCTTGGGGAACCTTTTCTTATTCTGTTCGTATCATCCTGTGGGAGGGTATATGTACTGCAATTACTGCGGTAAGGTGATTCAGGACGACGCCAATCTCTGCGCGTATTGCGGCACACGGCTGGGCTCGGTCGCCGGCCGGCGCAAGCTGATGCGCTCGCGCGCCGATCGCAAGATCGCCGGGGTCTGCGCCGGTTTCGCGGAATACTTCGACCTGGACGTCACCGTGGTTCGTGTGGTCTGGCTGATCGTGGCTCTGTTTGGTGGCGGCGGAATACTGGCCTACATTATTGCGTGGATCGTGATGCCGGAGGAGCCGGCCTATGTTCCGGCTACACCGTCCGCGACGACGCCGCAACCTTACCAAGGCTCGTAGTCATTCTCGAGGGATGGTAAGAAAAGCAGGGGCCTTTTTGCGTGTGGTTGCGACTCGATGCCTACTCTTCGCAGCTCCGATGCCCAGCTCTTCTATGAAGTCGCCGGCAATGGTCCTGATGTTGTCCTGCTGCACCCGTTTCCGCTGAACCATAGCTTCTGGAAGCCGGTTGCTGAACCACTTGGCACTCGATACCGGCTGATCATGCCCGACCTGCGGGCGCACGGCGACTCCGAGCTGGGTGAAGGGCCGGTGACGATGGAGAAGTTGGCCGCCGATCTGGCCGCGCTTTGCCGCGAAGAGCGAATCACAAAGGGATTCTTTGTTGGCGTCTCCATCGGCGGATACACGCTGTTCGAGTTCTGGCGGCGACGTCGCGAGCACGTCGCCGCGCTGGTCTTGGCGAATACGCGCGCAACGGCCGAAACCCCGGAGAGCCGCACGAATCGCTTGGCGCTCGCGGACAAGGTTCTTCGCGATGGTAGTGCGGGATTCATCGAGGAGATGCTACTCAAATTGCTTTCTCCGGTGACGCTGAGCAACCGGCCGGACATTGTGGACGCGGCGCGTCGCATGATGCAAAAGATGTCGCCGCAGGATATCGCCGGGGTGCAGCAGGGCATGGCCGATCGCCCGGATTCAATTCCGACCCTGAAAACGATTTCCGTTCCCACGCTGGTCATCGTCGGCGAAGACGAGGCTACGGCCGAAGCCGAACTGATGCGGCAGCACGTTTCTGGTAGCCGGTTGCAAGTCATTCCGCGCGCTGGGCATTACGCGGCGTTGGAGCAGCCGGAAGAATTCGCCCGCCTGCTACGGAGCTTTCTTGATGGCTTGCCGCGGCAATAAGTCCGCCGGCTGTGATCGGCATCACTATCCGGCAATGTCCGCTTCGGTAGAATAATTCTGTCATGCTTGATGCCTTTCTAGTACCTGCAAATACCGTAGTCACCGCCAAGGGCGACAGCACGCCCCTCGACATCAGCGAAGCTGCCAGTCGCGTTTTTCTGCTGACGCTCTCCGTCTCTTCCATCGTGGAGCAGGAAGCCATCGAGGTCAGCGTGTCCACCTCGGCCGACGGAACAACGTGGGAAACCAAGCCCGTGGCCTCGCTACCACAGAAGTTCTATCCGGGCGAATATCCGTTACTGGTGGATTTGTCGCAGTCGGCGGGCGCGAAATTCGTTCGCGGACATTGGGAAGTCACCCGCTGGGGGCGCGGCTCAACCACACCGAAATTCGAAATTGGCCTGCGTCTGCGCGAAGTTTCAAAAGAAGCGCTGCAGGAAGCCGAGGCCGAAGCGCATACCCGGCGCTAGAACAAACTAGTTATCTGCAACAGTTATAATCAAGCTGCTTTGTCCGTTCCACGCAGAATCTTTCATAGCCTAGCCATCTTTCTGGCTGCCGCAGTCGGCCTGGTCTGCCAGAATGCCGCCGGCCAGTCCCTTCCCGGCACGCAGACTGTGATGGTTATGCCCTTCGAAAACCAGTCGAGTGCTCCGGGACTGGAGTGGATTGGAGAAGCTTTCCCTGAGGTCCTGTCTCAACACCTGGCATCTTCGCAGCTTTATGTCATCAGTCGCGAGGACCGCGTTCATGCCTTCGACCATTCGGGCATTCCGCAGAACTTGCTGCCTTCGCGGGCGACAATCTATCGCATCGCCGAAGAGATGGACGCGGATTATGTCGTGATGGGCAGCTATACATTCGACGGCAACATCTTTACCGCCCACGCGCAACTGCTCGACATGAAGAAGCTGCACTTGAATCCACCGGTGGAAAGCAGCGGCCCGCTTGCCAATCTGATCGACCTGCAGACCATGCTGGCCTGGGAAGTTTTACAGCAAATGCCCGTGCATCCTGCAACCACGCGCGATCAGTTTCTGAAGGCCGTTCCGCCGGTCCGACTCGATGCCTTCGAGAACTATATTCGCGGAACCATGGCCACCAGTTATCAGCAGCGGGTCCACTATTTCCACGATGCGCTGAAACTTAACCCCAGCTACACCCTCGCTATGCTGCAGCTGGGCAGGACGTATTTCGACAATCATGAGTATGAGTCGGCCTCGGTGTATTTTGCCCGAGTACCGAAAACCGATCCGGCCATTGGAGAAGCTAGTTTCCTGCTGGGGATGTCGGAGTTTTATCGTGGCAACTTCGACAAGGCCATTGCCGCGTTCAACTACCTGCTGACCCGCGTGCCGCTGACCGAGCTCTACAACAACATGGGTGTAGCGGAGGCCCGGCGTGGCCGTCGCGCTCAAGCGGTGGAGTACTTCTCAAAAGCCGTTAATGCCGACCCTAACGATGCCGATTACCGCTTCAATCTGGCGGTCGCGCTCTTCAAGAATGGAGACAGCGCGGCGGCTGGCCGGCAGTTGAAGGACGAACTACAGCAACGGCCAAACGACGGCGAGGCCAAGACGCTGTTAGACATGATCAATCGCGGTGTACCGCCGCCGCAGCCATCGCCTGCCGCTGGCGCAGGCAGTGCGTTGTTGCCGCCCAACCAGCTTCACCTTCCCATGGAGCGAATCAAGCGCAACTACGATGAGACTTCCTATCGGCAGATCGAAATGCAGATCCAAAACTTCACGGAAGCGCGCCTGGCGACCAAGGATAAGAACACGCATGCCGCATATCACGTGGAACAAGGCAAGGAATTGCTGGCGAAAAACATGCCGGACAAGGCCGAGGCTGAATTCCGTGCCGCTATCGGGGCTGACTCCAGCAACGTAGTGGCACATGCGCAGTTGGCGCTGCTACTGGAGAAAAAAGGCAATGTGAGCGGTGCGCGCGCCGAAGCGCAAACCTCGGTAAGCCTTAAACCGAATGTCGATGGTCTGCTGGTGCTCGCCCGGCTTGATCTGAAGCAGAACCAGGTGCAACTGGCGGCTGGCGAAGTCGATCGCGCGCTGGCCCTGGAGCCCGGCAATGCCACCGCGCTGGCGCTGAAACGGGATATCGCTGTGCGGCAAACAGGTTCACAATAGAGGTGGAACATTCCTCCGGAAGGGGGCCGCATGTCTCGAATTCGAATTGTCCTTTGCTGCTTTGCCCTAGGGTGGCTGGCCTCCGTCAGCGCCTTTGCCGGCAGTGTCGTCAAGATCCGCGTGGACGATACCATCCAGCCCATCAGCGCCGAATACGTTGAGCGCGCCATCGAGCAGGCGCGGCAGACCAACGCCGACGCCGTGCTGATCGAGCTACGCACTCCCGGCGGTCTGGTCGACTCCACCCGCGAGATCATCCAGAAAATTCTGGCCTCGCCCGTGCCGGTCATCGTGTACGTTGCGCCCAGCGGGGCCAACGCGGCTTCGGCGGGATTCTTCATTCTGGAGTCGGCAGACATTGCGGCGATGGCGCCCGGGACCAACACCGGCGCGGCCCATCCGGTCACGCTGGGCGGCGAGAAGATGGACGACATCATGAAAAGCAAGGTCGAGAACGACTCCGCTGCCTTCATGCGCTCGTTCGTGGGGCCGCGCGGACGCAATGTGCAATTGGCGGAGAGCGCAGTCCGCGAGTCGAAATCATGGACCGATCAGGAAGCGCTGCAACAGCACCTGATAGACATTGTCGCGAAGGACCAGGATGACCTCTTCCGCCAGATCCAGGGTCGCACGGTGAAGCGCTTCGACGGCAAGCAGGTGAAGTTGGACCTGGGGGGAGCTAAAGTTGACGAGATGCCGATGACGCTGCGGCAACAGATCCTCGACTTCCTGCTGGATCCCAACATCGCCTTCATCGTGCTGGCGGTGGGCGCGCTGGCGCTGTACGCCGAGTTCAATCATCCCGGCGCGATTGTGCCCGGCGTGGTGGGAGTCATCTTTATTCTGCTGGCGCTGTTCGCGCTGAACCTGCTGCCCACGCGCTATGCGTCGTTCACGCTGATTATGGGAGCATTTGTACTGTTTGTGCTGGAGGCGAAGTTTGGTACCCATGGGGTGCTCGGACTAGGCGGCGTCGCTCTGCTAACGCTGGGCGGGCTGCTACTGGTGGATGGACCCATTCCACAGATGCGCGTCAGCCTGTGGACGGCGCTGAGCGTCAGCGTGCCCATCGGCGCAATCACGGTTTTCCTGATGACCATCGCGCTACGTGCGCGCCGCAATAAAGTTGTGACGGGTATTCAAGGACTCATCGGCGCGGTTGGCGAAGCCCGCACGGATATCGATCCGGAAGGGAAAGTGTTCGTATTGGGTGAATTGTGGAATGCTCACGCGCCTTCGCGCGTCGGGATTGGGGATCATGTCGTCGTGCGCAAGGTCGAAGGGCTAGAGCTGGAAGTGGAGAAGAAGTAGGAAGCAGCAACTAGCAACGAGCAATTAGCGACCCCAAATGCCGCAGCCAAGTCCTGCCTGCGGCGGGACTGACCGGCAACTGACAACCGACAACGGCTGTTGCCAACTTGGGTTCCCCGTCAGTTGAGCCTACAATCTGCAGTAGTAACCGTTCTACACTTCTGAATAACTGGAGGCACCTCGTGCCCGGTATAGCTGGCATTGTTGTCATCATCATTGTCGCTCTCTATATCATCAACTCGATCAAGATCCTGGCCGAGTATGAGCGCGGCGTTATTTTCAGGCTTGGCCGTTTGCTGGGAGCGCCGAAAGGACCAGGCATCATATTGGTTTTCGCGCCGATCGACCGCATTGTGCGCGTTTCGTTGCGGCAGGAGGCGCTGGAGGTCCCGCCGCAAGACATCATCACGCGCGACAACGTCACTCTAAAGGTGAACGCGGTCATCTTCCTGCGCGTGGTCGATTCCAACAAGGCCGTTGTCGCGGTTTCGAATTACATGTACCAGACGTCGCAGTTCGCGCAGACCACGCTCCGTTCGGTGCTGGGCGAGGTCGATCTCGACGAGTTGCTGGCGCATCGCGAGAAGATCAACCTGCGGCTACAGTCGATTCTGGACCAGCACACCGATCCCTGGGGCGTGAAGGTGTCCAATGTCGAAGTGAAGCAGGTCGACTTGCCGGAGACGATGACGCGCGCCATGGCCAAGCAGGCCGAGGCGGAACGCGAGAAGCGGTCGAAGATCATCCACGCCGAAGGCGAATTTGCCGCGGCGCAGCGCCTGATCGATGCCGCCCACCTGCTGGCCAGCGAGCCGGTCAGCATTCAGTTGCGCTACCTGCAGACGCTGACCGAGATCGGCGTGGAGAAAAACACGACCATTATCTTCCCGGTGCCGGTGGACCTGCTGGCCGGTCTGCACAGCCTGGTGAAACTGGATAAGGCGAAGATTGCCCTGGAAGCCCTGGCGGACAAGGGTGGAAGCGCCGGACTTTAAGGCTGGCGGTATTTGACGATTGTGTGAGACGGCTTTAGCCGCGGTTGAACAGGCTGCCGAAAACTCAAAAAGCAGCTCCCTCGCCGACTGAAGTCGGCTCGGGATGACAAATTTAAGGGACTGGCAACGGGGAAGCTAAAGCTGTGCCCCTTCAAAACGAAATCGGGTTTTTCAGCAAACTGTGAAGACGTGCCCTTCCACCGGCTCTATCGAACAAACGAGGTTATCTGTGCACACGATGGCATCTGACGACACCGAAATAACCCTGGGCGCAGGCAAGCTGGCGGGACTGTTTTTCCTGCTGGCGGCGATCTGCGGGGTCTTCTTTTCCATCGGTTATTCGCTGGGCAAGAGTTCGGGCCATGAGCAGGCGCTGAACGACCAGCCTGCGCAGGTGAACGCTTCGTCCGATTCAGTGCAGGCAAGTTCGGGAAGCGGCGAAAGCAAGCCCTCAGCCGCGGTTGCCGCCAAGCCTGACGCGGCGGCTCCGGCTTCGGATGACACCAATGCGGCCAATCCGCAGAGCAACTTGACGTTCTACAAAGCAGTGCAGCAGAACGACAACGGAGCGCAGCCGGTCGCCGCAGCATCGCAACCGGCGCCTGCGGCCTCGCGTGATCAAAAGCTGGTTGCCGCCGCTGCGCCAGCCCCTAGTCCAGCGGTGAGCACCACCGCGGCTACCACTGCCCGCAGCCCCGAGGTCATCTCGCACACGTCTCCCGTGACCGGGCCAGGGACAATCGTGGTGCAAATCGCGGCGGTCTCCCGCGAGGACGATGCGGTGGCACTCGCCGGTGCCTTACGTAAGAAGAACTACAACGTCTTTGTGGTGAACAATCCGATCACCAACGACAAGTTCTATCATGTGCAGGTAGGTCCGTTTTCGAGCGTGGCCGACGCGGAAGCCACGAAAGCCAAGCTGGTGGCGGAAGGCTATAACCCGATCATCAAGAGATAGCTTTTAGCTATCAGCCGTCAGGCGCCAGCTCCCCCCTGCGAATACTCAGACTGTAAACAGCCGCGCGAAATTTTATTGTCGTATCAGGGAGAAACGGGTGTAAAGTGAGGGCCGTTTTCGGGCCCTGGTAACGTGAAGGTGCGCAAAAGGAGAGTGACCGGTGAAAACACGTTTCCTTTCCCTTACCCTGCTAGCGATGATGACGTTCGCGGTGGTTGGTGTTATTCCCGCCGCGGCCCAGATCCTCCATGAAAATGGTCCGATCAACGGCAACACCGATGCCTGGACCATTAACTTCGGATTCGTCATGAGCGACAGCTTCACTATCTCCACTGGTAACAGCACCATCACCGGTATGTCTTTTGGAGCGTGGCTAACCCCGGGAGACGTCCTGGACTCCGTCGAAGTCTCCCTAACCTCAGAGGCATACGGGGGAACCACCTATTTTGACGGGATCGTAAGTATGACGCAGTCGGGCTGCGTTCTGAACAACTATAGCTATGATGTTTGCACGGAAACCGGCAGCTTCAATGGGCCGACGTTAAACAATGGGACCTACTGGGTGAATTTGCAGAACGCAGTCGACACTGACGGAGATCCGGTGTACTGGGATGAGAACAGTGGAGTCGGCTGTCACTCTCCGGGCTGCCCGTCGCAGGCAGGAAATGGCATAGGATCGGATCCATCCGAGGCCTTCAGCATCCTGGGTAGCGCGAGCACGACTACCGGCTCGGTTCCAGAGCCGACCAGCCTTGCCCTGTTCGCTTCCGCTGTTGCTGGTGCGGCTGCGGTGGTGCGGCGAAAGCTGTTCTAGAGTCGAATCTGGGCAAAGAATCGATCAGAGGCTGGGACCTGGGTTGCGGTTGTGAGCGCCAGGGAGCGGCTTAGTTAGGGAGAGGTTGGCAGGAATCTTTTTCGACAGAGCAGCGACTCACCAGCCTGTGCGGTGAGAGTTCTACGCAGGAACTTTAGGTCACCGAGATAGTCGTCTTATTCTTCTTATTGTTCCACTTCTTCGCGTCCTTCTTCGCGTCCTTCTTTTGCTGCTTCAGTTGCTTCTTCTGCGCCTTGGCTTGCTGCTTGCGTTGTTTGTTCCACTGCTTCTCAGCCTGCTTTTGCGCCTTTGCGTTCTGCGCGCGGCTGTTTTGCGTCTGGTGTTCCGCCTTGGGGTGCTCGGTGGTCTTGCGAGCGTAGGCAGGTGTTGGCCCCGACAGCATCAGAGCGAGAAGGACAGATAGGACACTGGCTGTGATTTTCTTCACAAGCTCACCATGTAACGGAACCAAACTGATTCTACAACGAGCAATCAAGTCTTGCCACGACAATTGACGCACTTTTGAGAAGTGAGCAGGGTTACGAAAGTACAAGTACTTTCGTAATCTTGACAAGTCCCAGGGACGCGATAGGCTGCTAGGTTTGGGCCTAGTGTCCAATGCCTCCGGGAAGGTTTGCGGGGCTGAAGATCTTTGAAAAAAGCCAAGGGCCAGGAACCAGGAGCCAGTCGCCCACAGCCTTTGCTCCGGGGAACCATCGATTGGTGGGATCGACTCGCTAAGTCATTGTGAACAATAGTTTACGGTAAGTCATTTGTCTTTAATATTTTGCGCGGGGAGTTGTGCAAGCTATTGATTAACATGGACTTACCGCATCCCGTAAGTCCAATGATTTTAATATTTTGCAGGTAAAATATTCAAAACAAAGATTTTGCGGACGGTGGGGGAGGGGCATTCAGAAGTCGGAAGCAGCAGCCTCTCCTCATCGGGCTGGCGAGCGACAAAACCGGGATGCGGAGGGCCACGGTTACAGCTTTGCCGATTTGTGAACGTCCACCGTGCTCCAGGTTTTGTCGGCAGCGTGGCAGAGGTTCTCCAACGGGCAGTCGGCACATTTGGGGTTGCGGGCGACGCACAGGGCGCGGCCATGCAGGATGATCTGGTGGGCGAAGACGATCCACTTGTCGCGCGGAATCACTTTCATCAGATCCTGCTCGATCTTCTGCGGGTCTTCGTTCTTGGTGAGCTCCAGCCGCCGCGAGATGCGCTGCACGTGCGTGTCGACTACCACGCCGTCGGCGATCCGGTACCACGTGCCGAGCACGACATTAGCGGTTTTGCGCGCGACGCCGGGCAGTTGCAGCAACTCGTCCATGGTGCGCGGGACCTCGCCGCCGAAGTCGCTGATCAGCTTGCGGGCCGCGCCCACCAGCGATTTCGACTTGTTGCGGAAAAATCCGGTAGAGCGGATATCGTCCTCCAGCTCTTCCGGCTGGAGCGAGGCGAAGGCCTCGGGCGTCGGGTACTTCTGGAAGAGAATCGGCGTGACCATGTTGACGCGAACGTCGGTGCACTGGGCGGAAAGAATCGTCGCCGCCAGCAACTCCCACGCGCTGTTGTGATGCAGTGCGCAGGTGGCCTCGGAATAGCGATCGTCGAGGCGCTTGAGGATTTCGTTGACGCGTTCCGGCGCGAGCGGGTTGTAGCGTTTCGTGGCGGTCGGGGTCTTGCGAGACGCCTTCGTTGCCGATTGGGCCGCTTTCGCTGCCGGCTTCTTCGGAGCAGGTGTCACTTTCGCTGTGCTGATCTTGGGGCGTGCGGGCGCGCTCGCAACCTTGTCCTGACGTCCGCTGCGCGATGGCCGGCGAGGCATGGTGCCGCGTGGCATAGTTTGGTCTCCGAGAGGTAACGAGAGGAAATTATAAAGGGAGCGGGACAAGTCCTCCCACCCTTTCGCCAAAGGAAGGCGAAAGGGCACACGACCCGGAGCCACATTCTGTCATTCCGCCTACGACAGACTAGAATGACACAAGCACCTGCATCCCTCGTTTCCCGGAGTTTTCTTCATGGCTTCCAGCAATCCTGCTGTACAGACTGTGTCTGCGGAGTTGCCCGCAGTTCCGCTCACGCTTGAGGGCCTAAGCGTTCTGCATCAGATGTTCCGTTTTCGCTGGCCGGAGTGGCGCAAACTGAGCGCCTCGCGCCAGCAGGAGATCGCGCGCGAGGCCGCCGCAGTACTGTCGGCGCCGGAAGAAGCCGGGCAGAGCGCCGTCTACTCGCTGCTGGGGCACAAGGGCGATCTGATGCTGGTGCACTTTCGCGATTCCTTCGACGAGTTGAACGCGGCGGAGCTTCAGTTGAACCGCAGTGCGCTGCAGGAGTATCTGGAGCCGATGCATTCGTACCTGTCGGTAATCGAGCTCGGGCTGTATGACTCAAGTGTGAAGCTGTTTCGCCAGCTCGCCGAGCGCGGGGTGGCGCCGTTGTCGGAAGAATGGAACAGAGAAGTTGAAGACACGATGGAGCGGCAGCGGCAGGCGATGCGTCCGCGGCTGTATCCGAAGATTCCCGACAGCCACTATCTGTGCTTTTATCCCATGGATCGGAAGCGAGGCGAGCAGAAGAACTGGTACACGCTGCCCATCGAAGAACGCCAGCGGCAGATGGAAGAGCACGGTATGGTGGGTCGCCGCTACGCCGGGAAGGTGCAGCAGATTATCACCGGGTCCATCGGCTTCGACGACTGGGAGTGGGGTGTGGATTTGTTCGCTCCCGAACCGCTGGTATTCAAGAAGCTGATTTACGAGATGCGCTTCGACCATGTCAGCGCGGTGTATGCTGCTTTCGGCCAGTTTTTCGTCGGGGTGCGCTGTCCGGTACAGAAGCTGGGCGAATGGCTGGGAGCCAGCTAGGAAAGGAATCTGAGCCTATGACACTCTCCGATGAAACCAAACAATTGCTCGACGGTGCGAACTTCGCTCATCTGGCGACGCTGATGCCCGATGGCTCGCCGCAAAGCGTTCCGGTGTGGGTTGGCCGTGAAGGAGATCACATCGTTATCTGTACCGGCGAAAATTCCCTGAAGGCCCGCAACACAGCGCGCGATTCGCGCGTAGCGATCTCGATCGTGGACTTCCGCAATCCATACGCGGAAGTCCAGATTCGCGGGCATGTTGTCGAGCGACGTCCCGATCCCGATCTGAAGATCATGGATCCCATCTCGATGAAGTACACCGGAAAGCCATTTCCGTTCCGCGATCCAAAAGGACGCGTCGCCCTTATCATCGAGGTCGACAAAGAGCGATACACCAAGCTGCCGTTTGAACATACGCCGACAGTGTGAAAGCGAAAAGTAAAGGCTTCGCTGGTGGAGGTGGGTGAGCAGAGAAGCTCATGTTCTATCGCGCGAGAAACTCCAACACGCAACGCACGAATTCGGCCGGCTTCTCCAGTGCGGGCAGATGACCACACTCGGGAATCACGTGCAGGTTGGAGCCCGGTATGAGTTGATGAATGCGACGGCCTGTCTCCAACGGGATCATCGCATCCTGCTCACCCCAGACGATGAGAACCGGCATCGTCAGATTGGCAATGCTCTCATTCAGGCGCTCGCGGCCATCGCGCAGGTTCTGCAGAACGCTGTGAATGGTGTTTCCATCGCCGCGTTCAAGATGCTGTTGATAGGCCAGGTCAATGAGGATGTCAGAGGCGAGCATCTTGTCATAGAACAACTGCTGAAACACGTGGCGCAGGTGGGCGCGAGTGGAAACGTGCAGATCGATGGGCAGCTCAGGAGTATCCCCCCACACCCCGGCGGCATCCACCAGGACCAGTTTGTCGACCGTGCCGGGAAACAGCAAAGCGAACGCGGCGGCGATCCAGCCGCCGAGAGAACCTCCAATCAGAGTCGTCCGATCGATGGCGAGCGCCCGCAGAAAACGTTCCAGCACTTCAACAAAGCCGGCAACGGTGTAGTTGATGGGCGGCTTGTCGGAGCGGCCAAAGCCGAGCAGATCAAGCGCGATGACGCGATGCGAGGAGCTGAGCGCCTGGAGACAGAAGGTCCAGTCGTCGGCGTCGCCGCCAATACCGTGAATGAGGACCAGCGAAGGTCCTGAGCCGAGGTCGTAATAGCGGATCGTGCGCCCGTACACTTTCACGCTGCGCAATTCCGGCAGAGTCGGCAGCACAAATCTTACGGACTGCGATGCGCCGGAGCTCATGATGAAATCACAGGATTTTCTTGCCGAAGGCCGATAGCGCCAGCTCGACCGCCAGTTCCGCCGTTTGATTGCGCTCGTCGAGCACCGGGTTCACCTCCACCAGCTCGAAGCTCAACATGCGACCGTGGTCGGCGATGATCTCCATTGCCAAGTGCGCCTCACGATACGTCGCGCCGCCCCACACGGGCGTGCCCACGCCGGGCGCGTCTTCCGGGTCGATCCAGTCGAGATCGAGCGAGACGTGATAACCAATCGTGCCGCGACCGGCGAGGCGAAGCGCTTCCTCCATCACCGAGCGCATGCCGCGCTCGTCAATATCGCGCATGGTGAACACATGGACGCCAGAGCGGCGAATGTTCTCCCGCTCGTGCTCGTCCACATCGCGAATGCCGACTAGGGCGCAGTTTTCCGGCCGCACTTTCGGACTGAAGTCGTACATGTCGCTCAGCGGGGAGTGAAACAAGCCCATGATGGCGCCGAGAGGCATGCCATGAACGTTGCCGCTGGGCGAGGTTTCAGGCGTGTTGATGTCGCTGTGAGCGTCAATCCAGAGCAGCCCGATGCGCTGCTTCTTGCGGCGATAGAACTCGGCTGCCCCGGAAACCGTACCGACAGCGATGGAATGATCACCGCCCAGCGTCAGGGGTATCTTGCCTGCTTCGAGCGTCTTGATCACGAGCTCCGCCTGGGCCGAGCAGGTTTCGGTAATCTCGTTGAGATACTTTGCGTGGGGATCGCCCTCCGACTCGGTCTCCAACATCGCGACTGGGACATTACCGCCGTCCTCGACGTCATAGCCGAGGGCCTCAAGCTTGGATTCGAGACCGGCGACGCGCATTGCTGAAGGACCCATGTCGACCCCACGGCGCGATTGGCCGAGGTCGAGCGGCACACCGATGATGCGGATGTGTTTGGTCTCGATGTTCTGCAGCGGTTTGGTAATTGGGCTGGTGGCCATAGATGTTCCTGGAACAGCATCCTACATTGTGGTAGAGACCTCTAGGAGCATAAGACGTTTCCGACGCTCATTAGGGCAATTATTTACTTGACTCGACCACGCTTTTCTGCTACATTTTAAGTAGTTAGAGAGGCTGTTATGAGTCACAATCAAGAACCAAAAAGCCTGCAAGAAGCAATAGTTTACTTCTCGAATCCTGATAACTGCATCGACTATCTGGCCGTGCGCCGCTGGCCTACTGGCGTCATCTGTCCAACCTGTGGTTCTGATAAGGCAAAATTTAGCGAGAAGCGCCGCCTTTGGACTTGCAATAAGCATCACGCGAAGCGCGAGTTCTCTATCAAGGTCGGAAGCCTCTGCGAGGATTCTGCCATCAGTCTTGACAAGTGGCTCACCGCTCTGTGGCTCATCACCAACTGCAAAAATGGAATCAGCAGTTGCGAACTCGCCAGCGACCTTCGCGTTACCCAGAAAACCGCGTGGTTCATGTTGCATCGGATTCGTTTGGCTATGCAGGATGAAAACTTCGGAAAACTTGGCGGTCACGTCGAAGTTGACGAAACCTTTATCGGCGGCAAGGCTCGCAACATGCACTTGGACAAACGCGAACGGCGCATTACCGGTACTGGCGGAAAAGACAAGACTATCGTATTCGGCGCGTTGGAGCGCGGTGGGAAGGTTCGCACCGTAGTAGTCGCAGATCGGAAGCGTACCGCTCTCCAAAACTGCGTCAAGGAAAACGTCGAGGTTGGCGCGGCGCTCTACTCTGATGCGCTGGCGTCCTATGACGGGTTGGCTCAGGAGTACGCCCATAAGGTTATTGACCATGCCGAGAAGTACGTTGATGGGCAGGTTCACACTAACGGCCTCGAAAACTTCTGGTCGCTGCTGAAACGTGGCATTGGCGGAACCTACGTTAGTGTCGAGCCATTCCATCTGTTTCGCTACCTTGACGAGCAAGTGTTCCGCTATAACAACCGTGCCACCAAAGAGCGCAATGTGACCGATGCTGATCGTTTCGATATGGCCGTTCGCAAAATCTTCGGCAAGCGGTTGACCTTCGCTTCGCTCACTGGAAAGCTGTGTGAAACGAGCGCATTCTAATCCCTACCGCTTGAAGCGCGGTCGAAAAAGTCGGAGACATGCATGAAAGACGCCCTAAACAACATACTTAAAGTTCTCATGCAGAACGGCGCGTTCTTGGCTCAGATTTCCGCCGACGTTTCTGCGTTAAAGACGGTCGTTTCCGCGCTTGGCCCCGAAGTGCGAGCGGCGCTAGATGAACAAGTGGAGGCTCAGCGTCGTAAAGTTGAGCCAATCGTGCAAGAGCAGATGATGTTGCTTGAAGTGCTTCGACAAGGCATTTCTCGAATTCCGAATTAGCCCTTTTCATGACTACCTTTCACGCGGGAAGCGGGCAAAGACTTAGCCCGCTTTTGCTTTTCGCGTTTCCGCTTCCGCTGATATTCTTTCTCCCGCCTCACGATCTCGTCATGCGATACAGAGAAAACCTTGCGCACGACGGCGTCAAACCTTTCAAACTCTGTGTTTTTGTCTGTCATTGAGACTCTCTTAACAGTGAAGTTATATGGTGGTTTTCAGGTTCCGCAAACATGTCTATAAGCGTGTACATTTGCGGTATAGTGTTCATCCATGCAGCGCTACTGCGTCGCGGATACATCCCCCGTCTCCGATGGCTCTCTATAAACTGCTCCTCTTTATACCAATCTTTGACCATTTTGCGTGTTGCATGAATCAATAGTCCCGGTTTATTGAAGAGCCTTTTCGTATATATTCTTTTCGTTTCAGTAGCCCTGCGGGATTCGATGAGTATGTTGCGCGCCGACTGCTGGGCAATAATGTCAGCAGATTGCAAAGCAACAACATCCACCTTGCTCTGTGAGATCGGTTGCAAGATATTGAGCGAATCAAGCATCGCTTGAGTGAACTTTGCCTCGAACGTCGGCCATGCCGAATTACCTCTATCAAAGATATGCAATATCTTGTGTGTATGCTTTACTAGTCTCGCAAGATCAGAAACGTGCTCTATACATTTACGGGCGCATATATGATAAGCGCGGACGATGTCTTCATCCCCGATATTGTCAACCTTAACAACCAATCGGTAATCGTCAACTTCCATCGAACACGAAAACCGCATTCTAGGGAAATCGGCAATTACATCCAATAGAGAACCGATCAAGGCTGCCCTGTCTTCCTCTTTCCAGTTTGCATAGGGCCGTCGATTATTAGCAAATGCGGTCATGTGAAAATAGGGAAGTTTATAGGTATCCAGAATGGCCCTCCATTGTTTCTCAAACAATACCCAGTCCTTGACGTGCGCCAAATATCCTCCAACCAATACAATCGGGCCATCGGATTTACAGCGCCCCTCTGTTCCCGGATCGCTACCGCTTTCATCCCAGTGGCAAGTGAAACAATTGCCCACGAATATCAGCCTTTCCGAGCAATTAGTACCAAATAAACTAGTTGCCAGATGGTCAAGTGCGCTATTCACAGCGCACCCCCATCATCTACCCGACTCGTGGTCGAGTCAAGTAAATAATTGCCCTCATTAGGGGCCGAGCGACGGCACACCTGAAGGTGTGCCCCTTCCCAATCGATTACGGGTACAGCCGGTGCAACATGCGGGGAAACGGAATGGTCTCGCGCACATGCTCCAGGCCGCAGATCCATGCGACGGCACGCTCGACGCCCATGCCGAAGCCCGCGTGAGGGACGCCGCCGAATTTGCGCAGATCCAGATACCACTTGAACGCCTCTTCCGGCAGGCCGTGCTCGTGAATGCGCTGCAACAGCAACTCATATGACGCCATACGCTGCGAGCCGCCGATGATCTCGCCGTAGCCCTCGGGTGCGAGCACATCTACGCACAGTGCCAGGTCCGGGCGCTCCGGATCGGGCTCCATGTAAAACGCCTTCACCGATGCCGGATAGCGGTGGACCATCACCGGGCGATCAAATTGCGACGAGAGATACGTCTCGTCGGGCGATCCCAGATCGCCGCCCCATTCGAACTTGTTCTCGACCAGTCCCTTGCCATGCGCTTCCTCCAACATCTGCACAGCTTCATCGTAGGTAATTCGCGGAAAGGGTGTGTCGACCGTTTCCAACTTGGCGATGTCCCGGCCAATGGTCTCCAACTCGGGCCTGCGCCGTTCCAAACAGCGCTTGACGATAAACGTGATGAATTCCTCAGCCAGCTTCATCAGGTCGTCGAGATTACCGTAGGCTACTTCCGGTTCGACCATCCAAAACTCGGTGAGGTGACGGCGCGTCTTCGATTTTTCCGCGCGGGAGGTCGGTCCGAAGCTGTAGACCTTGCCCAGCGCCATCGCTGTAGCTTCAATGTAGAGCTGGCCCGACTGCGTGAGGAACGCCTGCTCCTCGAAGTAGTCCACCGGAAACAGCGTGGTCGTGCCTTCGCATGCGGCCGGCGTCAGAATCGGCGGATCGGTCAGCGTGAAACCGCGGTCGTCGAAGAAATCGCGCGCGGCTTTGATGATCTCGGCACGCACGCGCAGGATGGCAGCCTGGCGCGGCGAGCGCAGCCAGAGATGCCGATGCTCCATCAGGAACTCTACGCCGTGCTCTTTGGGCGTGATGGGATAGGGATCGTCAGGATTGACGCGCTGTACCACCTGCGCGTCGCTGACGTCTATCTCGTATCCGCCCGGAGCACGCTTGTCGGCGCGCACCTTGCCGGTGACGATCACGCTGGATTCCTGCGTCAGAACCTTGATCGATTCAAACAGTTCGGGTGATACAGCTTGCTTGGCGACGACGCCTTGGATAACGCCGCTGCCATCCCGAAAAATGGGGAACAGCAGCTTGCCGCTCTCGCGCAGGTTGTAGAGCCAGCCGCGAATCGTAACGGTCTGGCCTTCGTGCTGGCCGATTTCGCGGATAGTAGCGACGGGTGCTTCGGTTTGAGTTTTCGCAGATAAGTTCATGAGTACCTAATTCTGCAGCCGCGTTAGTATATGTATAGGAGCTTACTATGGGGTTGGATTGGTCACAATGTCCCGCTGTGGAAAGCGTCCCCGGGCGGGTGAGCGGTGCGTGGGTGTTCCGCGGAACGCGGATGCCAGTTTCCATCGTCTTCGAAAACCTTGAGGACGGAATGACCATTGACGAGATCATGGAACAATTTCCCGTCACTCGCGAACAAGTCAAAGCCGTCCTTGAGTTTGCCGCTCGAAGCCTCGATCCAGTGTCTGTTGGTCCTCGCTAGATGCTAATCCTGCTGGACAACGCAGTGCCGCGCGGGATTAAGCAGTCCCTCAGCGGCCATGTTGTCACGGAATGTAGGGAGCGAGCATGGGATACGCTATCTAATGGCGAGTTGCTTACTGCAGCCGAGGCTGCCGGATTCGAGGTGCTCGTGACAACCGACAAGAACATTCGTTATCAACAGAACCTCACGGCAGGAAGATCGCGATCGTTGTGTTGGGCGGCTGATCAAGCCGATCTTGGCAAATGTGCGCGCCGCGGTGCATGCGGCCACACCGGCAGCTATACCGAGATAAGGATTCCGGACTGAAGTTTCATAGGTTTTCCAGCCTCCCGAATGCCTCCGCCATTTTCTCAGGAACCTTCTCGCCTTCGACAGGTTCAATCTCCAACAACAACGGCGGCACGTGCGGAGCGGTGCGCAGCAAGGACATCGTCTCGGTCCAGTCGATGTTGCCGCTGCCCGGCCACAGATGCGAATCGTGGTCCTTGTTGTTGTCGTGCACGTGCGTGGAGCGGATGCGGTCTTTCAGCACGTCGAAGGCCTGCTTCACACTTGACATGATGTGCGCGTGGCCCACGTCGAAGCACACGCCGATGTCGGTGAAGCGTCCGGCGTGCAGCAGTTCGATCAGGCTCTCCGGGGTAGAGAGATCGTTGGGAATGTTTTCGACCAGGAGCTGCACGCCCAACGGCTTGGCAAAGGCGTGGAGGTGTTCCAGGGAACTCATGGCCGCTTCCAGTTTGTGTTCGTTGCTGGCTTCGTTGCCCACGCCGACGTGCTGCACCAGAAACTGAAAGGGCGCCTGTTCGGCAACTTCCAGCGCTCGCTTGACCTCGTCCGTGGCGGCGATGCGGTCGCGCTTCTCCACGGCCGCGATGTTCACGGGCGTCACACCGCTGCGCCCCCATTCCTCATCGCTGTACATGGGAGAGTGCAGGGAATGGAAGGTAACGCCGGTGCTGCGAAACCAGTTGCCGATTTCGCGAATGTGCTGGCGATCGGTGTAGTTGAAGTGTCCGCGAGCGGCGAAGATCTCTATGGCCTCCGCGCCGCCGGAGACAAACTGGTCCAGCAGGCCAGAATGCAAGCGCTCACGCCTGGCGTACACCAGGGTGGACATTGCCCTGCGCATCAGAATCCCACCGCCTTTCCTTCGTTGCGTCCGTCGCTCGCGCCCAGAAGCTCGCCCGCCTTCTCGTCGACGGCGATGCACTCGGCATCGCCCCAATATCCACGAGCCATCTTAATCTTGTGCCCCATGTGCTCCAGGATGCCGAGAGTATCGGGAGAAATTCCGGTGGCCTCCACCTCGATCTGGTCAGGCATCCACTGATCGTGGAATCGGGGAGCGTTGACTGCCTGCTGAATGTTCAGCCCGTAATCGAGGATGCCCATCAGGGTGTTGGCGACAGTAGTGATGATCGTCGGCCCTCCCGGCGAGCCGAGCACGAGAAACAGCTTACCGTTCTTAAGCACGATGGTTGGCGTCATCGCCGACAGCGGGCGCTTGCCGGGGCCGATAGCATTCGCCGGACCCTGCAGCAATCCGTACATGTTGGGGACGCCGGGCTTGGAACTGAAGTCGTCCATCTCGTTGTTCAGCAGGAAGCCCAAACCTTCGGCCGTAACGCGCGATCCGAAGGCGTCGTTCAGAGTGGTTGTCACCGAGACGGCGTTGCCCTCGGAATCGACGACCGAATAGTGCGTGGTGTGATCGGGCTCGGCAATCGAGGGTGGCTGCGGATGCGAACTGGCATAACTGTCGAGTTGCGAGAACACCGACGGACGCCGGAGATCGGCACTGGGAGTGGCGCGCCGTGGCGCGATGGTCTCGCGCCAGGCATTGGCGTAACGCTTGTCGATGAGTTGGGCAACCGGGATCTTGGAGTAATCAGGGTCGCCCAGAAACTCGGCGCGATCGAAGAAGGCGCGCTGGAACGCCTCAGCCGTCAGGTGAATGCTCTGGGCCGAACGGTCGCCCTCTTTAGTCAGATCGTAGCCTTCCAGGATGTTGAGAATTTCGACCAGAGCAATTCCTCCTGACGACGGCGGCGGAGCGCTGATGATCTCGTAACCGCGATAGGTGCCGCGAATCGGCTGCCGCTCCTTCACCTCGTACTGCGCAAGATCGTCCGCAGTGATCAGGCCACCGCGCTTCTGCATTGCCGTCGCCAACTCCCGCGCCAGCGAGCCATGGTAGAAGTCATCGGGCTTGTCGGCAATTCGCTCCAAAGTCTTTGCCAGATCAGGTTGTTTGAAGACGTCTCCGGCCTGGTAGTAGTTCCCGTCGCGCTGGAAAACGCGATGCGACTCGTGAAACTGTGCGAGTTGGGAATCGCGAAAGGACTGCGCCTCTTCATAGTCGAGCGTGAAACCATCGCGCGCCAGCCGAATGGCAGGCTCCATCACCTGCTTCAGCGCGAGCTTGCCCCAATGCTGCTCGGCGTAAACCAGTCCGGCAACCGATCCCGGCACGCCGATGGCTTTGTAGCCGATGGTACTCAGTTTGGGCACGACGTTGCCCTGCGCGTCGAGATACATGTTGGCCGTGGCCTTAGTCGGGGCCATTTCGCGATAGTCGAGGAAGTGTACTTCGCCATTAGGCCGGCGGAAGAGCAGAAACCCGCCTCCGCCGATATTGCCGGCTTCCGGATAGACGACAGCCAACGCGAATCCGATGGCAACCGCAGCGTCCACTGCATTGCCGCCCTGTTGCATGATGGCGACGCCCACGCGAGACGCTTCGGGTTGAATCGTCGCGACCATGGCCTTGGACGAATGGCTGGGACTCACCATGTCGCCGGCGAACGCCTGCGCGCAGAATACGATTCCCAACACCAATGCCGGCAGTTGACGGATTAATTTCATGGCAACGGCGGAGCGCCCGTTTCGCAGCGGATCGAACATAGTCGAAAAGCGAGTGAATTTGAGGCTAGTTGACCCACCCGAGAGAGTCAAATGCGACCTCGATTTTCGCAGAAACCAGGTCCAGACTACCCGCTTTCTCAGCTCTTGAAGTTAGCGACTTGTCTCACGCGACGGAACGTTATATATCTAGAGCACCGCGTGGGCCGTATGCCGATTCCCACTTCTCTTTGCAGATAGTTCGGACCTGATCAGGCCCATCTCATTATGCCTGCAACACAGCGACGAGCCGTTGTCATCGGAGCAGGTCCCAACGGTCTAGCCGCGGCCATCGTTCTGGCGCAGGCAGGATTGCAGGTCGACGTCTTCGAAGCCGAGCCGCAAGCCGGCGGCGGCGCCCGCACTCTTCCGCTGACATTGCCGGGATTCCTCCACGACTTCGGCTCGGCCGTGCATCCCATGGCGCTGGCCTCGCCATTCTTTTCAACGCTGCCGTTGAGCGACTACGGGCTGCAATGGATTCAGCCGCCCGCTCCGCTGGCTCACCCCTTGGATGACGGCACGGCGGTGATGCTGGAACGCGATCTGGGCGAGGCTGAAGCGGCTCTCGGCGAGGATGGCAAGCAGTGGCGCAGGCTATTTGGGCCATTTGCGGAGCATTGGACGCAACTGGCTCCGGAAGTTCTCAAGCCCGTGTCGCTGTTTCCGCGGCATCCAATTCTGCTGGCGCGTTTGGGTTTGCTGGGATTTCCTTCGGCAAGTTCGATTGCTCATTTCTGGTTTCGCAATCCGAGGACCAGGGCGTTGTTTGCCGGATTGGCGGCGCATTCCATGCTGTCGCTGGAGGAGCCTCTTAGCTCGGCGTTCGGCATCATGCTCGGCGCCACGGCCCACGCGGTGGGATGGCCCATCCCACGCGGCGGCGCGCAATCGATCACCAACGCACTGTGCGGTTATCTGGCCAGCATGGGAGGAACGGTGCAGGTCTCGACGCGCGTCGAAAATATCGCCTCGGTCGGGAAGTACGATGTCGCTTTGTGCGACGTGACGCCACGACAGTTGCTGCAAATTGCCGGCGGCCAATTATCCCCAGGCTACGCGCGCCGCTTGCAGCGCTATCGCTACGGGCCAGGGGTGTTCAAGGTCGACTACGCGCTGTCGAGTTCCGTGCCGTGGAAGGCGCCGGAGTGCCGGCGATCGGCGGCCGTCCATATCGGCGGCACGCTGGAGGAGATCGTCGTATCCGAGGATGCGATGCGCCACGGGCGCCATGCCGAACGGCCATTTGTGCTGCTGTCGCAGCCCACACTCTTCGACCCCACGCGCGCGCCGGACGGCCGGCATATTGCCTGGGCGTATTGCCATGTGCCCAACGGCTCCGACTTCGATATGCTGCCGCGCATCGAGGCGCAGATCGAGCGCTTCGCTCCGGGATTCCGCGACTGCGTTCTGGAGC
>Ga0181505_10209083_pt1 | contig 24492 bp, 19 predicted proteins | sample PEATcosm2014_Bin_5_FD_127743 | JGI IMG/M metagenome (GOLD analysis project Ga0181505, IMG submission 127743) | Metatranscriptome of peatland microbial communities from MTU Mesocosm Facility, Houghton, MI, USA - PEATcosm2014_Bin05_30_metaT... | ecosystem: Environmental > Terrestrial > Soil >...
GTAAAGTGCCATTCTTCAGCTGATTTGCCTACCTGTTCCTTCCGTTCTGTGTTGCCCCATTGCGTTTACGGGCCGCTCTCTCATAATGCATTGTAAATGGGACTCTCGTCACGGATGTCGAAGAACTCGAAGAAGAACTCAATGCACCGGAGCTTGACGTCACCTTTGTATTCGTGCAGGCAGATCGCTCTGCTGGCTTTGACGTTGGCAAGCTAGGGAATATTGGTTTCGCGACCGCCGATTTCTTCAAAGAGCAGCCTACGATTCCGCGCAACGATGAGGTTAAGGCAGCGGCGGAAATGATGACGAAGCTCTATCAGCAGAGCAGTAAATTCCGGCGCGGTAATCCGATTTGCAGAATGTACTATGTAACAACTGGAAATTGGACGAACGATCAAAATCTAGAATCCCGTCGCCAAAACGCTATCCAGGACTTGACTGCAACCAATATGTTTCGCGAGGTGACGTTTACCCCTCTTGGCGCTGAGGGTATTCAGCGGCTCTATAGGCAAACCAAGAACGCCATTTCGCGGGATTTCTTCTTTCGTAACCGTGTTGTAGTGCCAGAGGTCGCAGGAGTTAAGGAAGCATATCTTGGCTTCCTGCCTATGCCAGAGTTCTGGAAGATTGTATCCGACGAAAATGGCGAGATGATCGGCAGCCTTTTTTACAGCAATCCTCGCGATTGGCAAGGATACAACGACGTTAATTAGGAAATCAAAGGCACTCTGCAATCAGACGCCAAGGCCCGTTTTGTGCTGATGAACAACGGAATCACAATTATTGCCCGCGACATCAGGCCGACCGGAGACAAGTTCACCATCGAGGACTATCAAATCGTGAACGGATGTCAGACGAGTCACGTTTTGTTTGGGGAAGCGAACAAGGACGATGCGACCGTAATGGTTCCGGTGCGGCTAATTGGCACACAGGACGATGAAGTAATCAACGCAATCATTAGAGCAACAAATCGACAGACTACCGTCTCGGAAGATCAGTTCTTTGCCCTACAGGATTTCCCCAAACAACTGGAAGCCTTTTTCCAAGCGTTTGCGGAGGCCAGCAGAAAGCTCTACTACGAGAGAAGGTCTCGCCAATACGAGCGACTACAGGGAATTGAAAAAACCCGCATCATTACTCAACCCAACGTCATTAAGGCGTTCGCGGCCATGTTCCTCGACGAAGCGCACAGAACGTCGCGCAACTACGGGGCACTAAAGGCAAAGGTAGGCAAGGACATTTTTGGGAAGGGTCACAAAAAGGAACCGTACTACACGGCGGCTCTGGCGCTTTGGCGACTTGAGTATCTATTCCGAAATTCGAGACTCGATGCCAAGTACAAGGTGGCTCGCTTTCACATACTGCTCGCCGTTCGTCTGCTCGCCAAGCCAGACGCCTCACTCCCCCAGATGAACTCTCGCGACATGGAGAAATACTGCACAGACATCATGGAGACCCTGTGGGATACAGACAAAGCTGACAACTTGATCGAACGGGCGGCGGAAATCGTGAACAAAGCCGCAGCCGGCGACTTTGATCGCGACAAAATCAGAAGCGACCCTTTTACTAGGCGAGTGATCGAGGAATGTAAGGCCGCCACTGCCGCCGATGCAAACAATAAAGCGGCTGAAGTTGTTTGATAATACAATGGGTGCAAATGAAACATTCCGCCGAGTATCAACGCTTCGACAAACTTGTGGGCGACCTGCTGTCTGTGTCTCACGAAGAGATGCAACGCCGCGAAGCGGAGTACCGCAAACAGGTGGACGCCAATCCAAACAGGCGCGGCCCGAAACGCGGCTCCAAGAAAAAACCGAAGGCAGTTACGCCACCTTCGGCTTCCGACCTCTAGGCAATCGCCACTTAGAACACTTCTGCCTGTTTTTTGTCCTCCTTAGCCGTCAACTCAGCGTAGGTGAGCCGCTTGCCGACGATCTTGGAGCACAGCAGGCTGAAACGGTCTGCATCGGTAACGCGATCTTCCTTCTTCTTCCCGCCGCGATTGTTGAACCGAAATACTTGCTCATCCAGATAACGGAACATGTGGAACGGTTCCACGCTGACATAGGTGCCGCGCAGATTACGCTTAAACAGGCTCCAGAAATTTTCCAACCCGTTTGTGTGAACCCGTCCGTTGACGTACTCTTCCGCATGGTTCACGAACTTGTGAATGTACATGCGGCTCAGGTGACTGTACGAAGTAGAGGCATCCGAGTAAACGTTGCTGCCATACTTCACATTGCGGAGCACTTGAGCTTGAAGAGTGTCGCGGTCAATGTTGGGCACAATCTCAGTGCGGATTTGCCGAGCGTTGCGGTCAAGCAGTCCCATCACAATGACTTTGCCCCAATTGGTGTCGGCGGTCTGATACCGTGCGCGGCGCTCCTTGTGCATGTTGGAGACCTTGCCGCCAATCCACGCCTCATCAACTTCCACTTCGCTATCAGGGCCGCCAATCTTGGTTTGCTTCCCGAATCCGCGAGTGTCCTGCATACCGAGCCGGATGCGGTGAAGCATGAACCACGCTGTCTTTTGCGTGACGCCCAATGCGCGATGAATTTCCCAACTGCTGACACCGTTCTTGCAGTTGGCAACCATCCACATAACCGGGAGCCACTTCTCCAAACCGAGCAGCGACTCTTCCAGAATGGTTCCCGTCTTGACGCTAAACTGCGCCTTCGGATGGCGAGTCTTGCACTGCCAGTAACGGCGGGAAGGCACGAAAGAGGCATCCTTGCGTCCGCACGTTGGACAGGTTACTCCGTCCGGCCAACGGCGCACGGCAAGATAGTCCAGACAGTTATCAGGATTCGCAAAGTGTTGAATAGCTTCGACTAACGTCTTTGGAGTGGCTGACATGCAAACATCATCGCATAAATCGTTTGAGGAGTCAACTATATTCTTGCCGGGAGGGGGTGCCCTGTCAATAGCAGTTGCCAATTGTCAGTAGCAATTGTCAATGTCAATAGGAGCTTGTCAACCGCCTTACGGCGGGGGCGGTTTGGCTGGGTCTGGGTCGTCAGCATTGTAAGCGCGGGAGGGCAGCAGCAACTGCACCCCAAAATATCCCACAAAATAGGGGTGCAGGGGACTGGCGGGTTCCAGGCCGCGTCCGGCCATCAGCAGGAGGATCACCGGATTGTGAATTCGGTAGCGGGCGCCCGCATCAAGGGTGGGCTGGCTCTCGTAAGGATTGTAGGTGCTTTGGGAATAGAACTCCGCGTCCATTTCGAGCTTGGAGTTGAACTGGTGTCCAACGACGAGGCCCGTCAGCCAGCCACTCGGTCCATTGTGGGCAAAGTCATAACCAAGCTCGAAATTCACATCGACGGGACCGAGTTTGTGGGAAAACTCGAAGGGCAGCAGGAAGGAGTTGCTCTGAGCGGTGATGCCCCGGCGAACGGAATCATTGGAATTATTCACGAATCCCTGGGGGAAGGTCGAGATCGACCAACCCGATTCACCGGCATCGTAGAAGCGCCATTTGACTCCGAAGTTGGATTGCCCCAGCCCGAACTTGGCGGCGACCGGAAGATCGTGGACGCGCAGCCAGGCGTTCTCATAGGTGAGCTGGATGCGATCGCCGATACCGAAGTTGATGTCGACATCGGGAGTGTGGGTGACAGACTGATTGCTGTACAGGAAGGGCATGTAGCCAAGGTTGATCTCCCAATTGCGAGGGCCGGGCGTGCCGGGATCGTTGGTGTAAAAAGGCGGCCCGCCCTGGGCGCATGCGGACCGGCCAATCAGAAGTCCGAGTACCAACATCATGATGCGCAACATTCGATGTCGCCGTTCCTCCGGACAGCCCGCAGAGAAGGCCCCCATGATTGCATCCAGCCTATGCATTGCCAGGTCGTCCAAGAAATCTTCCTGCGTTGGCAAAACGCTGTTTGAGACAGGTAAGTAGTTTAGCCGGATTCGCACCAAGCTGGCCCTGCCTGTGACGCGCGTCATAGCCCCGCCAAAGGCACAAGTGATACGAATATCCGTTGAAGCAACAGAATTTGCCTGTCGCGCGGGACAGACGTTTCGCTCCTTCTTAGCCGCGGAGATATCAATGCGCGATGCCGTTCTTAAATTGTGGCCGGAGATCGAGTGGATCCGGTCGCCCCAACTGCGCGAACAGGTGACGAATACCTGGCAGCGGGCGCTGGAACTCAGTCCGCTCACGCCCGACGATTTGAACCGCATCCCATTCACGTTGCTCGTGCCCAATTGTCCCACGACGTTTATGGAACACAAGCGTTGCGTCGTGCACATTGCGCGTAAGGCCGCTGAGAGCATGACTGAGTTCATGGGACGCGCGCTGCCTATCGACATGGATACCGTGATTGCGGGCGCGATCCTCGCGGACGTAGGCAAGCTGCTGGAATACGAGAACGTAGACGGCAAGGCACGGCAGAGCAAGCGTGGTGAGATGCTGCGCCATCCCTTCACCGGCGTAACGCTGGCGATGGAGTGCGGCGTGCCCGACGCGGTCTGCCACATCATTGCGGCGCACGCGGCCGAAGGCGATCTGGTAAAGCGCACCACCGAGGCCTACATCGTGCATCACGCCGATTTCATGGCGTTCCAGCCGTTCAAGAACTTGGCGAAGTAACGGAGACGATCTTATGACGACCATCACAACCCCCGCCAAGACCGCGAGCAAGCCTGCCGTCACTGCCACAATGTCAGAGTGGGCCGCAGGCCTGGAATTCGAGCAGCTTTCCGCAGAGGCGGTCTATCAGGCCAAGCGCTTTTTGCTGGACAGTATTGGCTGTGCCCTCGGCGGATATCAGCAGCACGATGTGGTCATCGCGCTCGACGTACTGGACGAGATCGCCGGGCCGGGCAAGGCGACGGTAATCGGCAGCGGCAGGCGGATGGACGCAGTCTCGGCCTCGCTGGCTAACGCTCTGATGATCCGCTGCATGGACTACAACGATATTTACTGGAAGCAGGATCCCTCACATCCCTCCGATATCTTCCCTGCAGCGATTGCCGCTTGCGAGCGCGTCGGGGGTGACGGCCTCGAACTGATCGTCGGGCTCGTGCTCGGCCACGAGTTCGAGATGCGCCTGTGCGAGGCGGCTTTCCCGGGCATCCGCGAGCGCGGCTGGCATCATGCTACGCTGACGGCATTCGTCTCGCCGATTGTGGCCGGACGCATGCTGCACCTAAGCCCGAAGCAGATTCAGCACGCCATCGGCATTAGCGCCAGTGCGCGCGCTACGCTGGGCGCGGTTACCGCGGGCAAGTTGACCATGATGAAGAACACGGTCGATCCCATGGCCACACAGAGCGGCATGCTGGCTGCGCTGCTAGCGGAGAAAGGCTATACAGGCCCGGAGCACGTGATTGACGGCAAAGAGGGACTGGTTCACTGCCTTGGCCCGGAGTGGAAGCTGAATTTGCTGACCGACGGGCTGGGCGAATCCTGGTGTATCACACAATGTGGGATGAAGGCGTTTCCCACCGAAGCGCTCACCCACACCCCGATTTCGGCGGTGCTGGCGCTGGTTAAGGACCATGACCTCCGCCCCAACGACATTGCCAGAGTGCACATCCGCACCACGGCGCGCGGCGCAGACATTCTCAGCGACTCCAGCAAGTACGATCCGCACACTAAGGAGACGGCTGACCATTCGCTTCCATATGTGATTGCCGCGGCCATCGCGGAACGGCAGGTAACGCCGTTGCAATTCACGCCGGCGAAAATCATGGACCCGGTAATCCGAGCGCAGCTCAACAAGATCGTCGTCACTGCGAACCCTGAAATCGAGAAGGTCTTTCCGGCGCTGCAGCGCGTGATAGTGCGAATTCATACCATTGACGGCCGCGAGTTCATGCAGCAGCTTGACTATCCCAAGGGCGATCCGCGCAACCCGCTCACCGACAAAGAAGTCGAAGAAAAGTTTGAAGCGCTGGCCGAGCCGGTGATGTCGCGGGAGGCGTGCCGCCGTGCCATCGACGGGATCTGGAACCTAGAGAAACAACCGAGCGTGAGCGAACTGATGAAGCTGTTCAAAGCGGATCGCGCCGTTGCACCTGGGGGCGACTGATGGCACAGACCATCGTCGAAAAGATCGCACAATCCCATATGGCCGAGGGCCCGAATCGCCCGCTGCGCGCTGGGGACTTTCTCTCCATCCGGCCCCACCATGTGATGACCCACGACAATACTTCGGCGGTGATGAAGAAGTTCAAGGCTATCGGCGCAAAGCGGGTGAATGATGCTGCGCAGCCAGTCTTCACCGCCGATCATGACATTCAGAACACGGAAGAGGCCAACCTGGCCAAGTATCGCAGCATGGAGGCTTTCGCTCTCGAGCACAGCATCGACTTCTACGCGCCGGGCACCGGCATCGGCCATCAGATCATGGTGGAAAAGGGCTATGTGCTGCCCGGGACCTTCGTCGTCGCCTCCGATTCGCACTCGAACATGTACGGAGCGCTGGGAGCTATCGGCACGCCGGTGGTCCGCACCGACGCTGCCGCCATCTGGGCAACGGGCGAGTTCTGGTGGCAGATTCCGCGGACCATTCAGGTTGTGCTGGAGGGCAAGCTGTCACCGGGTGTGCCAGGCAAGGACGTCATCATCACTCTCTGCGGGCTGTACAACCGCGAGGAGGTGCTCAACGCCGCAGTCGAGTTCGTCGGCCCGGGCGTGGCATCGCTCAGCATCGACGCGCGCTTGAGCATCGCCAACATGTCCACCGAATGGGGCGCGCTGGTGGGCTGGTTTCCGGTGGATGAGGTCACATTGGATTACTTGGAAGCGCGAAACCGCGAGCTACGAGCGCAGGGCATCGCGCGTATACCGCATGAAAAGTTCGCGGAGTGGCGGATGGCCCCCCCTGCTCCAGATGCCGACGCGGTCTATGCCGGACGCATCGTGCTCGATCTCGCCGAGGTCACGCCCCATGTTTCCGGACCTGACGCAGTGCAGGTGATGCAGTCGGTTGCCGAGATCGCTACGAAGAGAGTTGCCATCCAGAAGGCGTATCTCGTCTCCTGCGTGAACTCGCGATTGGAGGACCTTGAGGCAGCGGCGAAAGTCTTGCGCGGCAAGAAAATTGCCAGCGGTGTCCGGTTTTATCTCGCTGCAGCCAGTCGCGCGGTTCAGGAAGAAGCCGAAAGGCGTGGCATCTGGCAGACCTTACTCAATGCCGGGGCGCATCCCCTGCCGTCAGGATGTGGACCTTGCATCGGTCTTGGTACCGGGCTCCTGGAGCCAGGCGAGGTCGGTATCTCCGCAACCAATCGCAACTTCAAAGGGCGCATGGGCTCGCGCGATGCGCAGTGCTATCTCGGCAGCCCCGAGGTGGTCGCAGCCTCGGCGGTGGCGGGATACATCTGCGGGCCTGGACAACCGCAGTCCCACAACGTCAGACGCCAGTTCGACGAATTCTCCACAGCATCTTTCGAAGCGGAGAAGGTCGAAATCCTTCCCGGATTTCCGGCGAGCGTCCGCGGCCGGTTGGTCTTTCTGCCGCAGGACAACCTGAACACCGATGGTATCTATGGCAAGGACTACACCTACCGCGAGGACATGACCCCTGAGATGATGGCGCGCGTGGTAATGGAAAACTATGACCCGGAATTTGCTGAGCGAACGGCTGCAGGAGATGTCGTGGTAGGAGGATTCAACTTTGGTACCGGCTCCAGCCGCGAGCAGGCAGTGACCGCGCTGAAGTGCAAAGGCATTCCGCTGGTGATTGCGGGTAGCTTCTCACAGACTTATCTGCGGAACGCCTTCAACAACGGATTCCTGTGCATCGAGGCGCCTGGGTTAGTAAATCGCTTGCGCTCCAAGTTCGCCGACGCGGTGGCCCTTAGAGAAAAGACGATCATTTCCGGCGATGGGATCGAGGTGGACTTCTCGGCCAGTACGATTTGCTATGCAGGTGAGACGTTCGCGTTCCCGGCGCTGGGCAGCGTGCCGCAGTCGCTGGTGATTGCCGGAGGAGTGGAGAATCTCGTCAGCAGCAAGCTGGGAAGGGCGATGATCACAGCGCAGGTTTGAGCGGCTCTCACAATGTGGGAGTACGTGTCTGGGGATTGGACGGTGATTGTTGGGGTCCGCTCGGCTTCGCTCGGGGCAGGCTCTTCGACTACGCTCAGGATGACACTTAGGAATAATATGAGGTCGCAATCATGGCAAAACGTACGATCATAACCATGCCAGGCGATGGCATTGGCGCCCAAGTCCTGCCGGAGGCCATTCGCGTGTTGGAGGCCGTCGGCTTCGAAGCGGACTATGTGCATGCAGACATCGGTTGGGGGTGCTGGATCAAAGAAGGAAACGCCCTGCCTGAGCGCACTATCGAGTTGCTGCGCCGGCACAAAGTCGGACTGTTTGGAGCCATCACCTCCAAACCCAAGAAGGAAGCTGAAGCTGAGCTCAGCCCCGTGCTGAGAGGCAAAAAACGCCAATACTTCAGCCCCATCGTTTCCATGCGACAGAAGTTCAACCTCGACGTCTGCATGCGGCCGTGCCTGTCGTTTCCAGGCAACCCGCTGAACTTCATCCGTAAGAAACCCAGCGGGGGATTCGAGGAGCCGAAGGTCGACGTCGTGGTCTTTCGCCAGAATACCGAAGGGCTGTATGCCGGCGTGGAATGGACCGACCCTCCGCAACAGGTTCGCGATGCGTTGCACTCGCATCCCAAGTTCAAGCCGTTCGAGAACGTCGCCGGCGAAGATCTCGCGATCTCCGTGCGAATCGTCACCCGCCCGGCGGCGCGCCGCATTTGCGAAGCTGCGTTCCAACACGCTCATACGTTCGGTTACAAATCGGTAACGATCTGCGAGAAGCCAAACGTGCTGCGCGAAACCTCGGGCCTGATGGAAGAGGTTGCCACGGAAGTGCAGAAGTGGTACAGCGACATTCCATTGTGGTCGACCAATATCGATGCGCAGACCATGTGGCTCACCAAGAATCCTGAGGACTACGGCGTGGTCGTCGCCAGCAACCTGTTTGGCGATGTGATCAGCGATGCCTTCGCCGGACTGGTTGGCGGGCTGGGCTTCGCCGCTTCCGGCAACATCGGCGAAGACGTCGCGGTCTTCGAGCCGACGCATGGCTCGGCGCCGAAGTATGCTGAACTGTATCCGCCGATCGTGAATCCCATCGCGATGATTCTTTCGGCGGCGATGATGCTCGACCACACTGGCGAGAACGTTAAGGCCGAGAGGATTCGCACTGCAATCGCTGCGGTGGTGAGTGAAGGTAAGGTGCGAACCTACGACATGCTGCGCATCTCGGGGGGCACCCGGTCGCTGGCGCAGGGAGCGGCTTCGACGACGCAGATGACCGACGCCATCCTGGCCAAGCTTGGCGCCGGAGTGGAGATGGCATATGTCGACAGTGGCAGAAACTAGCGTGGCACGACGCGGAGAGGCTGGACGCGCGGGGCTAGACGTTCGCTCGGACCTGCACGTCAGTTTTGAGGAGCGCTCCAGTGGCGGCATCGACATCGATCTGCGCTCGCGGGTCGATCTCTACTATGGCGAAAGTATCCGTCAGCAGGCACGAGATGTTCTGCAAACACTGGGCATCGAGCATGCCCACATTGCCATCGTGGACGAAGGCGCGTTGCCGTTCGTTATTGCGGCGCGAATCGAGGCGGCAGTTCGCCGTGCGGGTCTGGCGGAGGGTAAGTCCGTACTGACAGAGCCAGTCGAGTTGCCGGTGGCATCAGTGCGAGACCGGCTGCGACGCTCGCGTCTCTATCTTCCGGGCAACGAGCCGAAGTACTTTATCAACGCCGGACTGCACGCGCCTGACGCCGTCATTCTCGACCTGGAGGATTCGGTTCACTTGGCCGAGAAGGATGCGGCTCGCCTGCTGGTGCGGAACGCGCTGCGGTCGGTGGATTTTAGTGCGGCTGAGCGCATGGTCCGCATCAATCAGTTGCCGCTCGGACTTGCCGACCTAAAGGAGATCGTCCCACAAGCGCCGGATCTCATTCTTATTCCGAAGGTTGAAACGCCCGAACAAATATCCCACGTTGTGGGGGCTATCGATTCCATCGCGGGACAGTTCGATGTGGACCGCCCCATCTGGCTGATGCCGATTCTGGAGTCGGCCCTGGGCATCGAGAATGCCTTTGCCATCGCCCAAGCCTCGGATCGCATTGCGGCAATCACGATTGGACTGGAGGACTACACCGCGGATCTAGGAGTAGCCAAAACGGCGGCAGGGGCAGAATCGCTCTACGCTCGCATGCGGGTGGCCAACGCGGCTCACGCCGCGCGCGTGCAAGCCATCGATTCGGTGTACGGTGACGTCGCCGACAGCGACGGGTTGCTGCGCTGGGGCGAGACATCGCGGGCCATGGGCTTCGAAGGCATGGGCTGCGTTCACCCCATTCAGATCGAAATTATCCATCGCGCCTTCGCTCCCACTCTGTCGGAGTTGGAAAAAGCGTTGAATATAGTCGCGGCTTACGAAGATGCTCAAGCGCATGGGCTTGGCGTCGTGAGTCTGGGTTCCAAGATGATCGACGCTCCCGTCGTCCACCGCGCCCTGAAACTGGTGGCCCGCGCAAGGCAGATGGGGCTGGTTGCTGGACGGACTGGCGCAGCCGGAGGAGAATCGTGAGCGCGGGCGCCGCAAGCGGCCTGGTCACGAACGCCATGGGCCGCGGCGTGCCGACGCTGGTCAACGGCCGAGAGCAAGTACCGTACCAAGGGGTTGACGGGTATCGGCCCGTAGGCCGTAAAGCTGGGCCGCCGATCCGGAGCAATAACGACTATCCCACAAACGGGGACAAGCGCGTGCCGGACCTCGAAACAGCGCTAAGGCTCTGCGGGCTGCGCGATGGGATGACCGTCAGCAGCCATCATCATCTTCGCAACGGAGATCGAGTCGCCCTTAATGCACTGCAGACTGCGGCCCGCATGGGAACAAAAGATCTGATCTGGTTTCCCAGCGCATCGTTTCCCTGCCACGAGCCGGTGATCGAGTTGATGAAATCCAGCGCCGTGCATCACATCGAAGGCAGTATGAATGGCCCGCTCGGCGACTATTGCTCGCACGGCAATATGCGCGGCCTGGGAGTGCTGCGCTCGCACGGCGGACGCTGGCAGGCGGTACAGGATGGCGAGGTGCAGATCGATATCGCGGTGATTGCCGCGCCGACGGGTGACCACTTCGGCAACGCTGACGGTTCGCACGGCAAGTCGGCGTGCGGCTCGCTGGGCTTTGCGCTTGCCGATTCCATCTACGCTGACCGGGTCATCGTCGTGACCGACAATCTGGTGCCCTTCCCGTGCATTCCCTGGCAGATTCAAGGGAACAACGTCGACTATGTTGTGGAAGTCGACTCCATCGGCGATCCGTCGATGATCGTCAGCGGCACTACGCAGATCACGCGCAGTCCCGACCGGCTGCGCATTTCGGAGTTGGTGGCGCGCTTTCTGTGCGACAGCGGCATCATGCGCGATGGCTTCTCGTTCCAGGCCGGCGCGGGCGGCATCGCATTGGCGTTCGTCGACTGTCTGGCGCGCATGATGAAGGCCGCAAACGTGAAGGCCAGCTTCGTGCGCGGAGGATCGACGAAGTACCTGGTCGACCTGCTGAACGAAGGCCTGATCGGATATATCCTCGACGGCCAGACTTTCGACCTTGACGCCGTGCGCTCGATCGCCAGCGATCCGCGGCACGTGCCAACCAGTCCATTTACCTCGTACAACTTTCACGGCAAAGGTAACTTTGCCTCGATGGTGGACGTGGCTGTGCTGGGAGCGACCGAGGTTGACGTTCACTTCAACGCCAACGTGGTCACTCACTCTGACGGACGCCTGCTTCACGGCATTGGCGGCTGGCAGAACTGCCTCTTCGCCGGATGCACCATCCTCGCGGTGCCCTCGTTCCGCGATCGCATTCCCGTAATTGTCGATGAGGTGACGACGGTCACCGGCCCCGGTGAGTTGATCGATGTGATCGCGACCGAGCGCGGTATCGCTATCAATCCCCGGCGTCAGGACTTGCTCGATGCGGTCAAAGGCAAAGGCCTGCCAATTCGTTCCATCGAGGAGATCAAGGCCGAAGGCGAGAAAATCTGCGGCGGAAAACCGGCCAAGCCTCGCCTGCTCGGCAATCCAGTTGCGGTTGTGAAGTGGGTGGATGGGACGGTGCTCGATACTGTCTGGCAGGTTGTGGACGATAATCCCTACGCGCCTAAGGTCAGCGGCGGAGAGTAGTAGCGGGTCCTCAGCCGGGCTGCGACTGCCCGGCTGATTATGTCTTGAGAGGCTTCAAGAATTTGGCCGAGAATGGGTAGAACCAGCCGTCAGTTGGCCGTAGCAACTACTGCTGCGGTTCCTGCTTCTGCGCTTCAGCCACGGCTTTCTCGGCTCCCTGGAATCCGATGCGGGAATGGGTGCCGTCACAAAAGGGTTTGTTGGTAGAGCCACCGCAACGGCACAGAGAAAAAGCTGGTTTGCCGGTCAGGTCGTAGGGATTGCCGTCTGCATCTACCAATTCGATTGTGCCTTCGGGTGCCTCGACCCGCAATGGTCCATTATCGCGGACCGTGATCTTCACTTGCGCCATGTGTCCTCCGGAAGTGCTCGGCGCGTTGCGCCGTTCGTCCATTGTATTGGGTGACTGAGGAATAGTGAAGGCGCGCTCTGCCAGGCTGCTGTCCAAGAAAGGGCCTCCTGCATCGAAAACTCGGCGGCGTTTAGTTCTGAGTCCGAACCACTGTAGTTCCAGAGTCGGCCTGCATCTTGGCCGCATGCGACATCTCATTAGGGCCGGGCCTCCACCAACGGGAGCCATACCTGAAAACGCGTGTCACCGGGTTTGGAAATAACCTGAACGTTTCCCTGGTGCTTCTTCACAATTCTCTGGACCGTGTCCAAACCTAGCCCAGTCCCTTCTCCAACTCCTTTGGTAGTGAAAAAAGGTTCAAAGATGTGCGCCTCTACTCCCGGTGAAATCCCGGGGCCGTTATCGCCGATCTCGACTACGACACAATTGCTCTCGCGATACGTTCGAACCCGAAGCTCGCCCTTGCCGCCCATTGCGTCAATGGCATTGTCAATGATGTTGGTCCAGACCTGATTAAGCTCGCTGCCAAACGAATTCACGAGAAGGGGAATCCGCTGATAGTCGCGGTGCACTGTCACACCTTGTTTCAACTTGTGGTTCAAGATCGTAAGCGTGGTTTCCAGGCTCCTTACGAGGTCCACATTTTGCACCGGTGCCTGGTCCATGTGGGTGTATTCCTTAATTGCGCCAACCAGGTCCGATATCCGCGAAGTGCTGCTCTCGATTTCGTGCACCAGACTCGCGATCTCCGCCGAAGCCGCGATCCTTACCAAAGCGGCTCGGGCGGTCTTCCCATCGAAGTTCGCGAAGAGCGATTCCAGTACCTCCGGCTTAATGCTGCGTCGAGCCAGGGCCGCCGCCAGTTGCCATAAATCGTTTTGTCCATGACTACGCAACAAAGAATCAATCTGGTCTTCCAGGTCACTGATTGTCAGCGCGTCCGGCGGAACGACATCCTGTTGCGTAAACGAGGCTTCCAGTTTTTCAATTTCCGATTTCTGGGCAGCTGTCAGGTCACTCTTTCCCAGCTCGAGACTCGCATCCCTGATCTTCTTCAGAGTGTCGCGCAATTGGCTGGCGGCGCGTTTCGCAGCAGAAGCCGGATTGTTGAGTTCATGCGCAAGCCCTGCCGAAAGCTTGCCCAAGGAAGCCAGTCGATTTCGCTGCTGTTCGCGCCGGGTGGTTTCGCGGATTCGGTCGGACATCAGGCCCACCAGACGCTTGGTGAGCTCGGGCATTTTCTGCACCAGATCTGGAAATAGCGCGGCAGGAAAACGCAGGGCGCGGCTGTCCGTCTCGGCTCGCCCGTTCACCGTAAATTGCTGCATCCTCGAAAACGGCAGTACTCCAGTAACGTCGCCTGGCCCCAAGTTAAAGACAAAGGTTTCGCCCCCAAGCTCGCCCCGCGCTTGAAGCTGGCCTTCAAGAATCACAAACATGGCATCGGCTGGGTCGCCCTGCCTTAAGTAGACGTCACCCACCTTGAGATTCATCTCTAGCGATTGGCTGAGGAACCAGGCGATCTGATCCTCGGGCAAATCAGCGAATGCCGGCACGCGAAGTAGCTCAGACTTTTCGACCATTTACACCTTGCTCAAATACTGATGGATGAACTGTACTGCTACCGATCCTTCGCCGACTCCGGAAGCCACGCGTTTTATAGAACCGTGCCGCACATCGCCAACGGCGAAAATACCGGGAACGTTCGTTTCCAGCAAGAAAGGATCCCGGTCGGGAGTCCAGCCCTTTGGGCGTTGCCCGTCGCGAATAAGATCGGGCCCAGTCAACAGGAAACCGCGCTGGTCCCGTTCGACCAGGTCCGCCAGCCAGTCCGTCCGCGGCAATGCCCCAATAAAGATAAACATTGCATTCGCCGGCACACGCTCAACCTTGCCGGTATCGGAACAGAGCACGGAAACCTCTTCCAGGTGCGTTTCGCCGTGCGCCTCGGCTATGCTGGCATGTGTCCAAAGCTGAATGTTAGGCGTCTCCTGGACCTGGTCAATCAAGTACCGCGACATAGTGCTGGACAGCGACTCGCCGCGTACGAGAATAATGACGCGCTCCGCGAACCTGGCGAAGTTCATGGCCGCCTGACCGGCTGAGTTCGCCCCGCCCACCACATAGACAATCTCGCCCTTGCAAGAGAGGGCTTCCGTGGCGCCGCCGCCATAGTAGATCCCTGCGCCCTGCAACCGGTCTATACCCGGGGCTTCAAGTCGACGCCACTGCACTCCGGTCGCGATCATCAGGGCGTGGCACGAGATCTCGTCCCCATCCGCAAGCTTGATGATCCGGTAAGGCCCTTCCGTGCGGACCTCAACAGCCTCCTGCGGAGCCAATATTTCCACTCCGAAACGCTGGGCTTGCACCACGGCACGCCGGGCCAGATCGCCGCCGCTGAGCCCGTTCGGAAATCCAAGATAGTTTTCAATACGAGAGCTCATACCAGCCTGACCGCCGGGCGCTTCCCGCTCAATCATCACCGTATGCAGACCTTCGGAGGCTCCATAAACGGCAGCCGCCAAACCGGCCGGCCCCCCACCCACAATTGCCAGGTCGTAGAAGCTGGTTTGGGCGCGCGTCCGCAGCCCGACCTTCTGCGCGACGTCCGCCGGCACACTCTCAAGCAGCTTGGTTCCGTCGGGAAAGAGCACTATAGGGAGACTGTTCGCCTCCGGACCCAGAGCTTCCAGAAGATGCTTGATTTCCGGATCATTGGCGGAAAGCTCGACGTCCATCCACTGATAGGGCACGTGGTTGCGAGCCAGGAAATCCCGCAACTCGTACGATCGGGGCGACCAGCGAGTGCCCAGCACCCGGATTCCTTGAAATGTTGGACGGAAGGAAGCTTGCCAGTCATCGAGTAAGTCGTCCAGTTGCGGATACAAATGCTCTGTGGGAGGGTCCCACGGTTTTAAGAAAAAGTAGTTGATGCTGGCGTGATTGATGGCGCCAATCGCGGCGTTCGTGTCAGCATAGGCGGTCAGCAACGCTCGCTTCGCGCCGGGAAAGATTCCCATGGCTTCCCGCAGGAATTCGACTCCATCCATACCCGGCATGCGCTGATCGGCAAGCAGCAAAGCCACACTGTCGTTACGCACTTTCAGCTGCTTTAGCAGCTGCAGTGCCCCCATGGGAGAATCGCTTCCTATTACCCGATAGGTAGCGCCGTACTGCGACCGCAGATCGCGCTCAATCGCCCGCAAGACATCGGAATCGTCATCAACGCTCAGCAAAATTGGTTTGGGCATGCGCGGTCTCGGTCTTCGGGCAAAGAGATGATCCCAGGACTTCTGCGGTCGCCTGGTTGACCTAATTAGATACAGAGAATTGCATTCGGTCGCGCAATTCCCGTTATTGGAGCCTGAGTCTTCTCAGCGGGCCTTTCGTCCAAAGCAGAAGCCTGTGCGGGTGGAAAAATCCGTTGTGGGGAGTCAGCAGAACCGTTATGATGCGCAGGCCAGAAGTCCAAATCGAAAGTCCCGGACTTAACATTCGGGACTTCCAATCAATTTAGGGGTGCTGATGCACAGGTCTTGCCTGCTCGTGGTCTTGGCTTTTTCCATGTTCGCATTCCCCACCTTTGCTCAGAGCACAGCTGCAAGCAGCGTTCACACCTATTACGTCGCTGCCGACGAAGTGGACTGGAACTACACTCCACGCGGCGTCGATCAAATGATGGGCATGGAGTTTACCGGGTACTCCAAGGTCTTCACGGAACGCGGTCCCCATCGCATAGGGACCACGTATCGCAAAGCCCTTTATCGCGAGTACACCGACGAGACCTTTACCAAACTGAAACCGCGCCCACCGGAATGGGAGCATCTGGGGATGCTCGGACCGGTTCTGCGCGCGGAAGTGGGCGACACCATCCGGGTCGTGTTCAAGAACAATGCCACACATCCCTTCACAATGCATCCTCACGGGGTCTTCTACGCGAAGGACTCCGAGGGCGCCGGTTACGACGACGGCACTTCGAGAACTGACAAGGTGGGCGTCCCTCCGGGAAAGACTCACGTGTACACCTGGGAGGTCCCCGAGCGCTCTGGACCTGGTCCAAATGACCCAAGCTCGATCGTGTGGCTCTATCATTCGCACGCTGATGAACCGAAGGATGTGGAGAGCGGCTTGGTCGGCGTAATCATCATCAGCAGAAAAGGCACAGCCGGACCAACCGGTCGGCCGAAAGACGTTGACCGGGAATTCGTCAACCTCTTCATGATTGTCGATGAAAATACAAGTTGGTATTTGCAGCACAATATCGATACCTATACGAGCGATCCGAAGGGCGTAGAGAAGCTTGAAAATTTTCCGTCGGACGACTTGGGTAATTTCAGCGTTTTTGGTTCAGGTTTCGCTTTCGCCAATTTCAGGTCCTCGATCAACGGATTTATGTACGGCAACCTGCCGTTGATGACCATGAAGAAGAGTGAACATGTCCGCTGGTACGTCGTCACAATTGGCGAGGGATTGAACGTGCACACCCCTCACTGGCATGGCAATGTCGTGCTGCAGGGTGGCAAACGAACCGACGTCATTTTCATCGGACCCGCCCAGATGGAAACCGTCGACATGATTCCTGATGATCCGGGAATCTGGATGTATCACTGTCACTTTGATGAACACATGCAAGCCGGGATGGCGGCTCGTTACCAGGTTGAGCCGTGATCACTTTCGTCCGGTCGACACCAGCATGAGGTGGAACACATGCAGATCGAGTACGGCGTCTACGTCCCCTCCGACGCTGAAGCGATGGCCAAACTGCTGGGCGAGGTGTTCAGTCGCTACGATCCGCCCGCCGTCGCAGTCGGCCTGACCGCTTCTGAGTTCGAGGCGTTCGTGCGGTTGCTATGCCCCAAGGTGGCGGACGAGGGTCTGACAATCGTGGCTCGGCTGGCGGGCACGGGTGAACTGGTCGGCGCGCTGCTGACGGAGGATTCGGCTTCGACGCTGCCTGACGGGATACATCAGCTGAGTACGAAATTCAATCCGATCTTCGACATTCTGGGCCAGTTGGATAAGGAATACCGGGATGGTCAGGCGGTGCGTCCCGGCGAGTCGCTCCACCTGTTCCTGCTTGGAGTCTCCGATCGCGTTGTCGGACAAGGAGTGGCGCAAGGGCTGGTCACGACTTGCTTGGAGCACGGGGCGCGCACGGGTTATCGGGTGGCTATCACCGAGGCGACGAACAAGGTGTCCCAGCACATCTTCCGCAAGCAAGGCTTCGTCGAGCGCGTGCGGCGGTCCTACGGGGCTCATCGCTTCGACGGACAGCGTGTTTTTGCGTCGATCGCCGAGCACGGGGGCCCGATACTGATGGATAAATTGCTCCCGCAGTGATGTGAGGTAATCGGCCGGTCCAGTTTCCGATTGGCTCGCGAGTGACGGGCAGCCCGGAAGTTATGCGAAAGCTGCTGGCTTCGGTGTTGCAGAGCCGCGAAGTTTCCCCGAACCCATCTTATGGAAGATTTGCGGCTGACAATCGCTGAGATTCCTCCTGAGCGACAGCAATCGGGATGAATATCGGCCTTAACGACCAGCAGCAGGAGACATTGACTGACATTTCCCTTCGCCCGTAATATCAGACATCCTTTTGAGTCCAGCGCCACATGATCGACACCATCATTTCACACTACCGCATCCTGCAAAAGATCGGTGGCGGTGGTATGGGTTTGGTTTACAAGGCCGAGGACATCCGGCTGCACCGATTTGTAGCGCTGAAGTTTCTGCCCGATAACGTGGCCCACAGTCCCCAGGCTCTTGCACGTTTTCGGCGAGAGGCGCAGGCGGCGTCTGCTCTGAACCATCCCAACATCTGCACCATTTACGACATCGGCGAACAGGACGGGCGAGCTTTTATCGCCATGGAGTTCCTTGACGGGATGACCCTGAAGCATCGCATCGCCGGACGGCCGATCGAATCAGAAGCGCTTCTGCCCGTTGCCATCGACATTGCCGATGCGCTCGAGGCAGCGCACAGTGAAGGCATCGTTCACCGCGACATCAAGCCTGCGAACATTTTTATCACCAAGCGGGGGCACGCCAAGATTCTGGATTTCGGGCTGGCCCAGATAACGGACAAACAGGCGACCGACCATGAATCGGAAACCTTAGCTCACGATTCAAATGCCCAGTACCTCACCAGTCCCGGAATGATGCTGGGCACGGTAGCGTACATGTCGCCGGAGCAAGTACGCGCGAAGGAACTGGATGCACGTACCGACCTGTTCTCTTTCGGAGCGGTGCTCTACGAGATGGCTACCGGAAACATGCCGTTCGACGGTGAAAGTCCAGTAGAAATTTGTACCGCGATTCTTCGCGACCAACCTCAGCCACCTTCCCAGGTCAGTCTGCTGGTTTTTCCCGAATTAGAAGCGATCATCGTCAAGGCTATGGAGAAGGACCGCGAACTGCGGTATCAGCATGCCTCTGAGATTCGCGCCGATTTGCAACGGCTGAAGCGCGACAGTGAAACCGGACGCTACGCGGCGCTGAGCTCGGGCTCAGTCAAGAAGCCGCGAGTGAAATCGTTCCCTCGGAAGGGAAACCGTTGGGTGGTGATTGGTTTCGCGGGAGTTGTACTGGCGGCACTGCTGGCGGGAGGCCTTTACTATCGCTGGCATCAACCCACAGGACTAAGTGACAAGGATACGGTAGTCGTCGCCGATTTTGACAACAGCACGGGCGACGCCGTATTCGACGACGCGCTAAAAACCGCACTGATGGTTTCGTTGAACCAGTCGCCGTTCTTGAATGTTCTGCCCGAAAGTAAAGTCTCGGACACAATCAAGCTAATGGCTCGTCCGGCCAATACACCGCTGACCCCTGAACTGGCGCACGAGCTTTGCGTGCGCGTTGGCAGCAAGGCCTACATCGCAGGCTCCATCGCAAGGTTGGGCAGCGAATACATATTGGAGCTAAAAGCTGTTAATTGCCAGAGCGGGGACGTGCTGGCGCAGGAACAGGTGACCGCTAATGGCAAGGAAAAGGTGCTGGAGGCGGTGGGAAAAGCGGCCAGCGTATTGCGCACCAGACTAGGTGAATCATTAGCTTCAGTGCAGAAATACGATGTTCCACTTGCCGATGCCACCACGTCTTCGTTGGAAGCCTTAAAGTCCTTGAGCCTTGGTCGCAAGGTGAACGCACAAGACTCGGCGGCAGGGCTGCAGTATTTTGAAAAGGCTATTGAACTGGATCCGAACTTTGCGATGGGTTACCACGACATCGGCCGGATGTACTTCAGCCTGGGCGAATTGGAGCGGGCCCGCGCCTACTACACAAAAGCTTTTGAACTGCGAGATCATGCCAGCGAGCGCGAAAAGCTGGAAATTACTGCCACCTACTACGAGAATGTGACGGGAGAACTGCAGAAAGCTGTTAACGCGCGAAAGGAGCAGGTGGAAAGCTATCCCCGGCTTTCTGAACCTTATGAGGGGCTGGCTATCGAGTACACCTTACTGGGAAAGTACCCGCCGGCCATCGAGGCGCTTCGCCAGAGCATTCAGCTCAACCCTGAGAGCCCGGTCGCGTATGGACTTCTGGCGGACACCTTGATCGCTGTGCAGCGCTTCGACGAATCCCGGCAGACCATTCAGCAAGCCCGTGCACGAAAGATCGAGGCTTTCCTGTTTCACAACGCTCTCTATGGTTTGGCTTTTCTCAAAGCGGACTCCGCAGCCATGGCCGAAGAAGAACGCTGGATTACTGGCCAGCCCGAGTTCGAGAATATTGGATTCTCACTCGCTTCTGACACGGAAGCTTACGCCGGCCATCTGCGCCAGGCGCGGGAGTTGACCCAGAGAGCTGTCGATTCCGCTATACGTGCGGACTCTAAAGAGACCGGGGCCGTCTGGTACGAGAACGCAGCGCTGCGTGAAGCTGCATTTGGGAATGCGGAGGAAGCTAAGCGGGCCTCAACGAGTGGCCTGAGGCTCGGGCCCATAAGCTCCGGTGCTACCGTGGAGGCGGCCCTTGCTTACGCCATGGCAGGCGACACTGCCCGGGCTGAATCTCTCGGGAACGATCTGAACAAGCGGTTTCCATTGGATACGCAAGTGCAAACGCTTTGGCTGCCCGCGATTCGCGCGCAAGTGGCTCTAAATCGGAAAAAGCCATCGACTGCGGTCGAAGAGTTGCAAGCCTCTATTCCCATTGAGTTTGGAGTAATTCCCTTCCTTACGAATGTCTCCTGCATCTACCCCAACTACGTTCGCGGTGAAGCATACTTGGCGGACGGACAGGGCAAACTTGCCGCTGACGAGTTCCAGAAAATTCTCGATCACGGCGGCATGGTTTGGAACTGCTGGACAGGTTCACTAGCCCGTCTCGGGATTGCGCGTGGCAATGCACTGCAGGCGAAGACTTCGCAAGGCGCAGACGCCGATGCCGCCCGCACCCGTGCTCTTTCGGCTTAAAGAGACTTCCTCGCCCTGTGGAAGGACGCTGACCCCAAGATCCCCGTATTGCAACAAGCCAAGTCTGAATACGCCAAACTTCTATAAGGGAGCGAATGTGGACATCCAATCGGGAAAGCCGGAAGTGCCGCCGCAATCACTTAAGGCCGATTTAGACAGGTCGTCGGTTATTACAACCCGCAGCGATCTGATTCAGGCGCTTTGTGATGCAGCCCAATTGGAACACGGCCTCTGCTGCGCTTACTTGTTTGCGGCATTCTCGATCAAACGTCGTCCTGAGGAAGGAGTTCCGCCCCATCGCTTGGCAGACCTGCGGAACTGGGAATCGGTACTTCTTCTCATTGCCCGCCAAGAGATGGAGCATCTCGGAATCGTATCTAATCTGCTGACGGCAATTGGAGGAATGCCCTATCTCCAGAATCCAACCTTTCCCATTGCTGTCGATCGCTACGGCGAGTTGCCCGGACTGCCTCTTCAACGATTCTCGGGCGAAACAATTCGGAGATTTCTCGCATTCGAGATGCCCGAATTGACTCATCTCAGGGAGGTCATTCTCTCGCGCATTTCGAATAAGGACCACCCGACAGCACTCTCGATTGCCTGTAAGCAAATCTGCGCAGAAATGGAATGGGCAGGGGCTGATGTCTGGGAGCCCGAAGGCGGGACGTTGGTTTCCATACTGCGCCTCACGGATGGGCTGAATATTCCCTATGGTCTCGAGGTCGGGCAGGAGATGTGGGCACGGTGGCAGACGCCTCATCCCCCAAAGGGAAAAGACCTGCGAACTAATCAGGTGCCGAGTTCCAGCACCGTGAACACCTACGTCGAGATTCCCAGCTACCACGGCGCCGAATTGAAAGCTGTGTGGAGGTTTTTCTACGAAACCTTTCGCACCGTGGATGAGGACGATGCACTTACGAAAGCCGTCGAATTCTTGCTGAGCGAAATGGACCTACATTCCCTTCGAGTTAGGTTGGATAACGTCGCGACCCCGCTCAACCTAGATAATGCGCTCAGGGAATTCGTGCCGAGATATGCCACCATAGGTGGCTTTTACCGCCAAATCAGGAAGGGATTCCTGCGGATGTGTTTTCGAAATCACCAGGCAACCGGCGACGGACTTTTTACCGGCTTCCAAACGGGTAATCCGGACATCGGAATTCTGGATCGTTATGTTCACGATATGGATCTGCCCACCATCAGTAATCTGGATTCGGCTCTAGCTGCTATCGAAGAAATTATCGAGAATGGGGAAGCAGCGTTCAACAAAGGCGTAGCCAGCCACTATGTTCGTTTGCAAAAGCTTTTGAAGGATTTTGAATCAGTTATGGCACAGGCTGGCAATTTCGAACCTGCGCGAGCTATCGTCGATAATCCGATCACAGGCAAGCCCAGGCCCGGATGTACTTTGCTTGAGCACCCCGACGCGGTCGCGGTCGCAGAGATATTCGACGCGATCTATGAAATCACGCTGCAAATGGTGGCGCGTTTTTTCGCTTTCCCGGACGATAAGGTTCTGGAAGGTATGGCGTTTGCGCCTCTGATGACGATGGCCATTCGGCCCTTGGCTGAGATCCTCGGCGAATTAAATGCGGGTGATCATTCGGATCAGAAAGCCGGCCCGCCGTTTCAAAGTTCCGCTCGGGACATTCTGCATCCCCACAGGTTGGCGGCCTGGACCGTATTCGGCGAACGGCTTCAGCAGATCGCGCTAGTCTGTGCGGAGGTGCAAAAAAACTTGCGACCCGAGCATCAGCAAGCGGGCGAACGTCTTACATTCATTGGCAAGAACATCAACTTTATCGCATCGCGCTTGAAAACTGCGGTCGCACAGGCGAAAGCTGGCACGCCGGCTTCGGGGGCAGGAAATTAGATGCTCGAACTTTATTTCGAAGGATGGTTTCAGTGCCGCCTGGCTCGCGATCCCGACCCCAGCGACGAGAAACGTGGCATAAGCGGCGCGTCGTTTGCGACGGTTTACGAACCGGATCTCGACCGGATTATTCGCTTGAACGATGCGGTTGCCAGCCGCGCAAGGTACTTACCGGATGATCACCAGGTACCGCCAGTAGGAGTTTCCGTGACATCCGTCTACATCCACGGCCAGAAAACCACCACCCATCCTCTGTTGGGGGCGCGCGTCGATCTCCTCGACGACCCCGTGTTCAATAGTCTCAATGGCATCTTCTCTACTCCCGGAAACGAGATTATCGATCCGTTCCATATTTCCGTCTCCCGGGAGAACCTTCGTCTGAGCCGGAGGGACCTCTGGGATCCAACTCGACCCGACTTGACGATGTACGATATGCCGCTCGATTCTCCCCTGCTGGCGCGGCGTCAGCCTGCATGGCAGGAGTCGCAGAGCGTCGATGTCCGCGAAGCCACAGGGATCTTCAATCCTGCGGAGTATATAAAGAAACGGATCCTTGACTTGGAAGCGGCCATAGAAGAAAGAAAACACGCCAGGCGTAGTGCGGCCGCCGAGGGCCTCGCGGCGTTGGATCTCCGGATCGCCGGCCTGCAACAAAGGCTGGCTGCCCTGACGATACCTGCGGAGTTGAATCTTCTGTTCGAATCTCAGATAGAGTTACAAGCGGCCAAGGTATTGGATGCGCGGCAATCCCAACCCGAGATTTTGCTATCACAGTTGCCCGAAGCTGCCCCACTGGTAGCGGAATTCGCTAAACGGAAGATCAAATTTTCCGACGACGCGCTATTTGTGGTGGGCCTCGATCGTTCCACTGAAGGCGCCGCGAGTGGCGATCCGGACTGCAGCATTTATTGGAAAATCAAGGACCCATTTCACTGGTAAAGATCTCGGTGCGGACAGGGTCGTGGCCTGGCCCACGGCTGAGATCGCAGTCATGGGGGCTGAAGGCGCGGCCGAAATTGTGTTCCGGCGCGAGATCGAGGCAGCACAGGATAAGGCTCTCCGCCGCAAGGAACTCATCAACGAATATCGCGACACCTTCGCCACGCCATATTTTTCGGCGGGCCGGCGACTGGTGGATGACATCATCGAGCCGGCGGAAACCAGGAAGTACCTGGCCCTGGCGCTGGAATCGCTGCACGCCAAGCGGGAATTCCGTCCTCCCAAGAAGCACGGATTGATTCCTTTATGACAACTCTCCTTAGAACGCGGTTTGCCGCATCTCTGGGGACGAAGAAGAGGAGCGGCCCATGGCCTGGAATGAATGTGGCGATCGTAGTCCTGGTGGTTGCCGTGGGCTGTCTGCTGACTTATATCAGCTCGCAGCGCACATTCCGACGGAAACTTGCTGACCTGCGCCAGGAAACCGAACTCCAACTAGACGCGCTCACCGGCACCATCAAAGCTCTACAGAAGCAGGTCGCAGAACTGGGGCCGCCCTTGGTGATAAAGCCGGCGACCGCGCCAGTTTCTGCACCCTTATGGTCAAAAAAGTTGTGCGTAGGGCTGAACTCCTCAAAGGTCACTATCATGGTTTCAGGCGTGCTCTTGATTGAGGCCGCTGACAATCCGCGACCAGTACACAAACTGTGCCACCA
>Ga0181505_10257565_pt1 | contig 23418 bp, 23 predicted proteins | sample PEATcosm2014_Bin_5_FD_127743 | JGI IMG/M metagenome (GOLD analysis project Ga0181505, IMG submission 127743) | Metatranscriptome of peatland microbial communities from MTU Mesocosm Facility, Houghton, MI, USA - PEATcosm2014_Bin05_30_metaT... | ecosystem: Environmental > Terrestrial > Soil >...
CCGCAGAACCGTCGCCAAAGAGCCCGGACGAGATGAGATTGGCTACTGAGAGATCCTTCCTTTGCCACGTAAGCGAGCAGAGTTCCACCGAAACCAGCACCACGCACTGCTTGGGGAATGCGCGAACATAGTCTGCAGCACGAGCGATGCCTGCTGCCCCCGCGACACATCCGAGGCCGAAGATCGGATTTCGCTTGATGTCTGAGCGCAGATTCATGCGATTCATCAGCCGCGCGTCAATCGAGGGACTCGCCACGCCAGTTACCGAGACGAAGAAGATCGCGTTTAGGTCGTCTTCGCAAAGGCCAGAGCGCGTGAGCGCCCGGCAAATCGACTGTTCCGCAAGATCCTCGGCGGTCTCGATCCACGCGTTGTTCGACTTTCCCCAGGTCATCAGATCGTCATAAGCTTCGAGAGGCAAAGCGAAGTACCGTCCGTCGACACCAACCCGCGACAGGAGTCGGTCGAGGACCTTCGGATTGTCCAACTTTTTACCCCAGTGCTGTTTGAGAGCGCTTGCTACTTCTTGCTGGCGATAATAGTGACGTGGAAATGCACTGGCCACGCCTGCGATTCGCGTCATTTGCGCGTTGCCTTCTTCCTTGGATCAGACTGTTTGTCGGAGGGAAAATGCCCCATCCTTGCCAGACTAGCGGCTGTACATGAAAGGCCTATTTCCACAGCATGACAAGTGGTTCATGTACGGAGACGGGTGATTTCTTTGACTGGCCGTTGCCCCAATCTGTTTTGTGGTGTTGTGCAGCCCCTGCATGACGTTGGTGTCATGAGCGGTGCTTCCCGGGAGCACTACACAGGAAAGCCGGAATCCGATCCTTCACACGTAGCGAAACAGCATCATGAAACCAAAATCCATGTGGCTCTGTTGGTGACAGTGGAACAGCGTCGCTCCCGGATTCGCTGCAACAAAGTCGATCTCCGCATTGCTCTTCGCCTTGACCACCACCACGTCCTTGCGCAGCCCGGAGAGTGGCTTGCCGTCCAGGCTGGTCACCTCGAACGTGTGGCGATGCAGGTGAATTGGATGATCGTCGCTGCTCTTATTCCGCATCGTCAGTCTGTAATGCTTGCCTTCCTTCAGAGGAATTGTATCCGTCTTCGGAAACGACTTGCCGTTGATCATCCAATAGTCAAAATCCCCATGCCCGCGAAACTTAGACTCGAAGACCAGTGGAATCCGCTCGTCTGGCTCCGGCGCCGGTTCCTGTTTTGCGAATATCGTGTAATCCCATAACGTCTCTGGCGGATCGATCCATTTCGGTTCGCCCTGCTGGTTGGCATACTCCACCACTATCCCCATCCCTGCCTTGCGAACTTCCGCCCGTGTCTCGCCCAGCACCCACACGCCTTGCCGATTCATCTCCACCAGCACTTCAATGCGCTCCGCGGGGGCCAGTCGCACGGCCGGCACCTTCGCCTGCTGAGGCACCGCGTTCCCATCCATGCTCACCACGGTGAATTCATGCCCAGCCAAGGCCAGCCAATGCGTCGCGGTCGCACTCGCGTTCAGCACGCGCAAGAGCGCCCTCTGTCCTTCGCGTACCTTAATCGGATCGGCGTGGCCAAGCATGCGATCATTGATCGTCGAATAGTCATAGAACGCATCCATGGTCGCATCCCCGCCGCCCCCCATAAACGCATTCCAGTCGTGCAGCGTGAGGAATATCTCGTGATCGTACGCGCCGGGTTCTTGTTTCGGCTCAATGTAGAAACATCCGAACTGGCCGGTATACGTACCGCGCTTCAAATCATGCCCGGCAACGGTATGCGTGTGGTACCAGCGGAACCCCGCCGGCCGCGGCGTGAAACTGTAGCGCCGCTGGCTGTTCACCGGGATCATCGGCGAGCCCTCTTCCATCGCACCATCTTCTTCCGATGGAATCCACAATCCATGCCAGTGCACAATCTCAGGTACATTCGTATGGTTCACAACGTCAATCGTGATCGGCTTGCCTTCCGGCCACCGAATCATAGGCCCGGGAACGCCTCCGTTGTACGCAACGGTGTGGATTACCTTTCCTGGCGCAATCTCCAGCTTGAGTGGCGCGATTTCCAGCAGCACATCCGCCGGTGCCGGCGTCTGCATCCACAGCTTTGGGCTCGCTGCAGCGCCCAGCATCGCGCAACTTGCGCCGATCAGAAAATTGCGGCGATCCATTTGCATGTGTCCTATTGCGTGCTGTCGGAACTGCCGGCGCGATGATGCGTCCAATCGAAACGTCGGCCCAGGATGCCCTTCACAATCAGATGATCGGTACTGGCCGTGGCGCCCCACCCCACTCCAAAGTTGATCTCCCAGTTCGGAGAAACGTTCAGATCAATCGCCGGGAAAAATTGCTGTTCCTGATCGTGTAACGGAAAGAAACCGGTGATTGGTCCAAAAGTACCGTAATACTCCAGGCCCCCAGAAATGTATTTGTTGAAGTCGTAGCTGAATTTCGCATCTGTCGTAAACACCACGCCGTCCGGAACGCTGGGCCCATGGAAGGACCGGTCAAAGGCCGGATTCACCGCAAAATACCACCTGCCGATCTGCTTATCGACGATCGCTCGCAGCTCCATCGTCCATGTGTCCTTCACAAACGACGGCCGCTGATAACCAAACTCCATAGAAAGGCTTGCCCCCACGGGCCAGTGCCAGCTATCTAGCGCGCGCACTCGAGGGCGAATATGATCACCCACCCATTGCCAGCCGTCTCCGCTGCGCGCGCTGGTGAAAACGTAAAAGCCTACCTCCGACCAACCGTTCAACCCTTGGGTGATCTCAAGCGTTTCGTGCTCGGCATGGTTCGTGGGATACACTCCCTGAGATGTGAACTGCGAGCCGGGTGCCGGGTAGGTCCCCTCTACCGTAAAGTTGCTATGCAGTTCCAGCATTGTGGTCTTCGGGGCAACCGTGTCCGAACCGTAGACCTGGATCTCGTAGTTGTCCTGCGCCCTCGCGGATCTGAGAGTGCCAAAACACAAGACCACAAGAATCCACAATACACAATGCTTGGCAACCGGTTTCGCTCTCATCAAGGCTGCTGCGCCCTCCTGGACGGCTGATTGCATTGTTGTCCCGGTCGCCTTAAAGATGCACGTCTCCAAGGGTTGGAGTCTGTGATTTATGGCAAATTCATGTCCGCTCAGGCCACTTTCATCCCAAAGGGTTGACAATCGAAGATAGGTGTCTGGAGCGGTTGGTCGGCAATCCCTTCCCTTATCGGGTTTGCCGTCGCTCGGCCACAATCCCAAGAGACGTTCTAATCGGCTACGGAGGAGCCCTGCGTTTTTATGGCCCTTACTTGTAGCTTGGGGTGGTAAAGCAGAAAGGGGTTAGTTCTTTCCCTCCGCGACTTGGAGGTCCAGGGCAGAACGCTCTCCATTAATCACTACGGTTCCGGAGTCGAGCAGCTGCTGGCCGGTGCAATCATAGTTGGCGAAGCAGCGCATCATCCGGAAGGGAAAGAAGAACTCAACCGCCAACGGGCTGGAGCCATCGACAACGTGGATCATACTGCTGAAGTCGACTCCATCGAAATCCGGATCCTGCGGGAAGTAATCCAGCAATGGCCGCACCAGATGAGACACGTGTTCGTCGAAAGCCAGTGCTGCCAGCTTGTAGCGTGAGGTGCCGGCAGCTGCATCCAGCCGAGTGGAGATCGAGAGCTGCAGGTAGGCCCCTTGGCGAAATCCAATGAAGCTAGGCGGCGCATAGGGCAAGAAGTGGGCTTCCTTGTCGAGGTCCTTGGCCATGCGAGCGATCGTGTCGTCGTTCTGGCGCTGCAGGTTGGATAACGACTCCGGCGTGAAGATCCGCATGGGTGTCGGAGAGGTCTTCATCAAGTTGGCCGAAACCGAAGGACTGTTCGACGGCCCGGGATTTGACGTTACAGCGACAGTTTCGCTGAGGGTCTGTTTCTTCGCGGGCTCGGGAGGATTGCTCTCCTTCCATTCCTCGGTGGGAGCGCCCTCCTGCAGCCACAGAGAAAATGGCTGCCCATTCAGAAATACTTTCGCCTCCAGAATCGCCGCCTGCTTCTGATCGTCAGTCTTGGCATCCACCAGTTTCTGGGCAACGGGAACCGGAATGATGATAGTGACGTTTTCGGGCACCTCGGAGCTGACGCCCATCATCTTCTGCCGAACGTGATGCGATACCTTGATGGCAAAAGCGGAGAACTCGGAATCATCCGGGAAGCGCGGGACCTCCACTTGCAGCAACGGCATGATCACCTGCTGGAAAGTTTCCTTCAATCGCGCGTAGGAGTCCATTCGGTCCGCGGAATAGGCAGCGTAGTAGTTGCCGGTGATCTCCAGCACGGTTTGACCTTTATAAATGTCGAAACGGATAGAGCGCTGGTCGGCGAGCTGCATCTTGGGAAGGTCGACGTCAAGCACGCGGCTGAAGTAAAAGGGATAAGGAAACTGATGGGCTTCAATTTCCGTGCCTATAGCCATTAAGGTCTTGAGGTGGATCTGCTGCAGGTGCTGCGCCTTGGGGTCAGGCAACTCCACCGGTGTTACAACCTGGGCGCGCACCGGAGCAATCGCTGCCAACAGAACCACAATGCCTTGCAACCACTTCATAACAGCGACTCTCACTCCCGCAAAGAGGTAGTCCAGATGGCAAACTTACTTCTGGGCGTACACCAGGCCGCCGCTTTCATAGGGCGGATCGGCTACTGCGCGGATGTACGACGCTAGCGCGGCTATATCGCTCTTGGAAAGCGTGTATCCCCAAGGCGGCATCTCTGCCGACTTGTTCAACGCCGGACCGCCATGGCTGATGATGGCAATCAAGTCGGCGTCGCTCATCTTGTTGAGCGCGTCGCCCTCCGTAAACGGATGCGGCTTCGCCGACAGATTGTCCATGTTCGATACCCGTAGTGGGGTTGATTCCGGATCGTGACAACGAATGCAGTACTGCCCGTTGAGCTGCGCTCCCAGCGTTTGCTGATAGCCAAGCGCGATTTCGTCCAGAGGAAGTTCGAGCTTCTTTCCCGATGCATCCGGCGTGCTGGCCACGATTTTGTATCGCGCGGCTTGCTGGCCAAGCGAGACCGTGCTGGTGACCTGTCCGCTGGAGTCGGTCAACCCTGAGACAGGAGTAAACGTGACCCCCGCTGGTCCGCTGAAGTACACGGCGGCTCCGGCGACCGCGCTGCCAGAAGCGCCGTTCACTTGCACCACGACCGGTTGGTCCAGCGGCATTCCGATATAGCCGATCTGCTTGCCGCCGCTGGACTCGACGATTGCGGTTCCGCTGGCTGTAGGCTGAAGAGAAACAGGCTGCGGCTTGCTCTCGCGCGAGCACCCACCAGCCACCAGCATCAGTGCGCAAATAGCGACCAGGGAGCGTTTCATTTCTTCGGCGCCTCCTTCGAGCCGGTGGAGTTAAGAGACATCAGGAATGCCGTCAACGAGTGGGCTTCGTCATCGGTCATGTGCTGGTTAGGTTCGACCGTCCCCGGCCGCAGAGACCGCGGGTCCTGCAGCCAGTGATAAACCCAGGCTGCATTGAAGCGCTTACCGGTTCCGGCGAGCGCCGGACCAATGTAGCCCTTGTCTTTCGCATAATCAGCAATGTGGCAAGACTGGCAGGCAAACTTCGAGTAAAAGAGTTCCCGTCCTTGTTCTACAACGGCGGGTGTGAACTCTGATACGGGCAGAGAATCGCGGTCGAACTGTGGCGTCTGATATACCGTCATCATGTAATCGGCGAGGGTATTGATCTCCTGATCGGTGAGATTGAACTTCGGCATACGCCGGATCAGCGCCGGCCGCAGGGTCTCCGGATTTTTCAGGAACTGCACCAGCCATTCCCGCTGCACGGCCGTTCCTTCCCAGGTGAGATCGGGCGCCATGTCGCCGCCGTGGCTGTTGATCATGTGACAAGATAAGCAACGGAGGTCGCCCATAAGCTGCCCAGCGTGTCCCGCAGGTTCATACTTCGTTTGCTGGACTGAGGCAATCCGCATGGCAGGTGGTTGGGTTTGCGCCCGGTCGGTCTGCGCCAGCAGGGCGGTCGTAATGGCATCGACCTGCTGCGGCGTCAAGTTGAACTGGGGCATTTTCAGCGAGGGGCCGAATGCGCGCGGATTGCGAATTTTACCAGCTACGTAGCCGGGCAGGCTGTGCTCAACGCCTTCCACGAACAACAGTTGCGAAAGCGGCTTGCTGCCGATGCGAGTCAGCTCAGGTGCGAAGTTCTCGGGCTTCTTGATGCCGTTGATTTCGTGACAGCTGGCGCAACCGTTCTCCATCACCAGGCGTTTGCCGTGCTCGATTTGCACAGGAGTGGCAGGCTCGAGATGCACATTGGCGACGAAGTCGGGTTCCGTCTTCGACTCCAGGAAGCCGACTAATGTGGCCACTTGAGTGGCGTCGAAACGATAGTGCGGCATCATGGTTTGCGGATCGTAATGGTCAGGATTTGCCACCCAGTCCTGGAGCCATTCTGGTTTGGCCTTTGTGCCGATGCCTGTGAGCTCCGGCCCAACATTCCCTCCGACCAATGACCCGGCGGCATTCTGCATGGCGTGGCACGATGCGCAGAAAGATTGCCCGTAAAGCGAGGTGCCGGCTGCCGGATCTGCTGCGGGTTTGGTGTCGGTTTGTAGTGGCTGGATCGGCGGTTGGAGCGGCGTGCTTTGCGCCATCACGAATGCGGAGATGTCTCGGGCATCGTTGTCAGTAAAGTGGTAGTTCGGCATAGTCGCCGTGCCGGCATACGCCTGGGGATCTTTGATCCACGCATAGATCCACTCGCGGGTCGTCTTGTCAGCGATATGTTTTAGCGACGGAGGGTCATCATCGGGGAGGATGTATGTGCCGTCACCCCGCTTGATGGTGTGGCAATGCGTGCAACCGTTGCTGGAAATGAGGTCGCGACCCTGGTTCAGGAATGGCGTGGCAGTCTGTTTTTCCAGATGACATTGTCCGCAGCCAGCCTCGATGTACTTCGCCGGCAGCAGCGGCTGTTCCCACTGCTCGGTGCTGTTGTGCGCCTCTTCAACGGTGGTCGCCGCTCCTTGTCCGCGATGGCAAGTGGTGCAGCCAAATTCAGTCAGCGAGTGCGGAACGACCGGATGCTTGCGAAACGCCACTGCGCTGACATCGGCGAGGCTTGCTTCCTTGAGCCCGAGATGGCAAGTGGTGCAGCGGTCGGTCACTTGCTGCTCAGGAATCCAGATCTGCTGAATGCCGCCCTGGAAGTGGCGCTCCAAGGTGACGGCATCAGCGCGTCCACGGATGAGATGTAAATATTGTTTCTGATAATGACGCCACTGACTAAAGTGATTCTTGGCTGGCGAAATGGCGAGCAGAGCAAGCAGGATGAGGCTCGCCGAGCCGAAAGCACGAGCGCTGTCGCCGAAGAAGAACTGCCACACGGCCTTCAGTTGGTTCTTCATCGTCGCTCAGGCCCTCCAAGGTAAGACCCAGGACCATCCTGGGCCGCGGAAGAACGTTCCGATGGCGGTCAGCACAAAAAGCTCAACCAGGAACCAGGTCATGATCCAGAAGGAGAGCGGCTTTCCCACCAGCCATCTCTTGAATCCCTGGGCCGTCTGAGGATCGGTGCGCGCTGCCAGTAACATGAATGCCGCGACGATGATGGTCGGAACCAGGGCGACCCAGACATCGAACACTGCCAGGAAAATACAGAAGACTACGACCACAATGCCGAAGATCCGCAAGCGTCTGGATCGGTTGCGCAGCCACAGGCCTTCGGCTTCCACGTTGATATTGAAATAAGGGATGACGATCAACGCCATGACCACCAGTCCAGGTATGAGAACGCCGGCAACAACCGGCGGGAAATAATGCAACAACTCCTGCAATCCGAGAAAGTACCAGGGCGCCTTTGCCGGATTGGGCGTGTGCATTGGATTGGCAAGTTCCTCGAGGGGCGCGTTCCACAGCAGCGATATGACGACCAGCGCAATGGCGAGCACTTCGATGGCGACTGCGACCCGAAAAAAAACTTCGGGATAAGTCATCACGCGATCTTCATCCTTGACGCGCACCTGCGGTGACGTGCGCTTGGTGATACAGGCAATCCGCCGCGGCGTTCTTCGCGCATCGGAATCGAGAACGGCAACGAAATCCTTGGGATCGCTCATTCGCTCTTCCCCTCGATTGCAGGTTCGCCGGCGTAAATTCCGCCGTCCTTCCGAATGCGCCAGAAATGGATGGCGACCAAGAGAGTCGCCGCAAATGGCAGGATCACACAGTGCAGAACATAGAAGCGCAGTAACGCGTTCGCGTTGACGGCTGTTCCACCCAGCATCAGGAAGCGGATCTTGCTCCCCATAACAGGAACTGCCGATGCGATATTGCTGCCAACGGTGACGGCCCAGTAGGCAAGCTGGTCCCAGGGCAACAGGTAGCCGGTGTAGCTCAGCAGAAGCGTCACCAGAAGCAGCACCACCCCAATGACCCAGTTGAACTCACGCGGCGGACGACAAGCTCCGCGATAAAACACTTTGAACATATGAGCGAATACCAGGAAGACCATGGCGTGGGCTGACCAGCGATGCAGGTTGCGCAAGAACACGCCTGACGAAACAACAAACTGCAGGTCCTTCATGTCGGCGTAGGCCTGCGGGACCGAAGGATGGTAGTAGAGCATCAGCAGAATGCCGGTAATCACAAGAATCAGGAATGTGCCGAACGTCATTGCGCCCAGGTACCACGTAGCGCTGAATCCTACGGTGCGTTTGCGCGCCTTGACCGAAAAAAGGTGAAGGAAGACGTTCTGCTGCACGAACAACGCGCGATGCAGATTGCTCGCTCCGGTTCCGCTGCGAAAGATGGAGCGCCAGATGCGGTTCTCGCGTACTTGTTCGACCAGTTGATCGAGGGTGTTTGCCATGGTTAGACCCTCACCAGTTGTTTGATTGCGATCGCGTTGGAGCGGTCGACCATAAGGTTGCCATCTTCGCTGAGCCACATGCGCAGCCAGGGCAACGGTCTGGGAGCTGGTCCCTCGATCTTCACCCCATCCTTATTAAATTTGCTGCCGTGGCAGGGGCAGGCAATGATGCCAAGGTCCGGTTTGTAGGCCGTCAGGCAGCCGAGATGGGTACATATGGCCGACAGCGCGAAGAAGCCTTCCGCCGTGCGTATTACATAAATCGCGGTTTGCGGGTCGAGCGTTACCGAGTCCGGCGGATAATGGTCCGGCTTACCCGCATCGACAATCGGCGACGGCTCATACAGAACATTCGGCGACAAGTACTGATAGCCGAACACCGTCGTGCCCAAGGCCGCGACCGCGACCGACCCAACGCCCATCTTGATGAAGAAATTCCGCCGGCTCATCTCGTCGGGAGTGTCGGGCGTATCGGTTCTCTTAGGGTCTTCAGACATAGTTCCTCGTTCCGGTCATGCGTTGGGGCCCGGATCGGACGCCTTGGGTCCATCAAAGCTTTGAATGGTGATAAGCCCCGTCGGCTCAGCCGCGATGAAGTGGTAGGCCTCCATGGTGATGGTGTTTGCCGGGCACCGCGCCGCGCACAATCCGCAACGGATGCAGCGAATCTCGTCCTTCAACATCGCGGTTCCGGTAATGCTCCCCAACTCCGCCGGCTGAATGGTTTCCAACTCGAAGCTGAAGGCCTCCGGATGGTTTGCGATCGCATCGATAGCGTTTGTGTCGAACTGAATGCGATCCAGCGAAACCAATTCCAGACAATTCTCGGGACAAACATCGACGCAGCCGCCGCAGAGCACGCAATCGGTGCCATCCGCTTCGCTGCCTTCAAGAATCGTGTTGACGTAGCACTTCAAGCAGCGCTGAGCCTCGGCCATCGCTTCCCGTTCGGTATAGACGAGTTCGACTTCGGTCATTCCCGTTCGGCGGTCCAGCGGCAGCATCGGGATGGGTTGACGCTTGAGGTTCATGTAGTCCACCGCCATCTGCCAGCGGTCCAGAACCTGTACTTCGATCTGCGGCTCGGGATGCTTGGTGCCGCGGATGTATTCGTCAATGCCGACGGCCGCGCGCTTCCCGTCGCCGACGCTGTCGATAATGAGTCGCGGACCGAAGGCACAGTCCCCGCCGGCGAACACGCCGGGCGCTGAAGTCATCAAGGTCTCGCGATGTACGTTGATCAGGCCGCGAGGCGAAACTTGCACACCGTCGTCAGGCCGCAGGAACTCGAGGTTGGGAGCCTGGCCAATGGAAAGAATGACGGTGTCGCACTCAAACTGGGTTTCGCTGTTGTCATAGAACGCGGGACTGAAGCGGTGGTTCTCGTCGAACACGCGCATCGTTTTCAGGCATTCCAGGCCGACAACTTTACCGTCGCGTCCGAGGACGCGCTTCGGCCCAAACCCGGGATGCATGATGATGCCTTCGGTCTCCGCCTCTTCAATTTCTTCCAACGCGGCAGGCATTTCATGCCGCTGCTCAAGGCATACCAGGCCGACCTCGCGAGCGCCCATGCGCAGCGCTGACAGCGAGATATCCATCATCTCGTGCGCAGCGACAGCTTGCGCATTCTCCTCCGAGGGAGTTATTTCGCCGGGCGCATCATGCTGGCGCAGCACTTCGCGCGCGGCGGAGCGAGCCACGTCCATGGCGACATTGCCGCCGCCGATGACCAGCACTCTCTTCCCGATGGTGAATTTGTAGCCGAGGTTTACGTTGAGCAGAAACTCGATGCCGCGATGCACGCCGTCCAGATCAACACCAGGTATCGACAGGTCGCGGCTGCGATGTGCGCCAACCGCGATCAGCACCGCGTCAAAGCCTTGATGCCTCAACTCACCAACGGTGAAGTCGCGTCCCGCGGCAGAGTTCAGGCGCAGCGTGATGTCGCCGGTTTCGAGGATCTCTCGTACCTGGGCTTCGACCACACTTCGCGGCAGGCGATACTCTGGAATTCCGAGGTACAGCATTCCGCCCGCAACGGGCGACGCTTCGAAGATGGTGACCGAGTAGCCCATCAGCGCCAAGTCGTGCGCCGCTGAGAGACCAACCGGACCTCCGCCGATCACGGCGACCTTGTAGGAAAGTTTCTCGGCAGCCCGAGTAGTTGGCGCGACAGGATGACGCGACTCCGGCCCATGGCGCTCGGTCAAGAAGCGTTTCAAAGCGCGAATGGAGATTGGGCGATCGATCTGGCCGCGTCTGCATGCAGTCTCACACGGGTGCGCACAGACGCGTCCGCAGATACTAGCCATGGGATTAGGATCGCGCGCAAAGCGGTAGGCCTCTTCGAACTTCCCCTCCGCAATGAGCGAAACATAGCGGCCGGCATTGGTGTGTGCCGGACACGCCATCATGCAGGGGAAATTGGTGTTCAGCCATTCCCGATCGACCTTCTTCTTAGCGAAACGACCTAACATCAACCCTCTCTGGAGACAAGGCGCGCGCTGCTAGCCTGGAAAAAAAGGACGGAACGTTGCCCGCCCTTGTCCGTTCTATTTCGAAAGGGTGAAGTCGGCCTTGCCTGTGCCGGAAACGTCGACAGACTTAGTCAGGGGTTTCATGCCTTCATGCCAGGCGACCACGTTGTATTTGCCATCGGGGACGTTTTCGATCTTGTAGTTTCCGCTGGCGTCAGTCTCGGCGAAGTATGGCGTCGAGCTGACAACGATGTAGCCGGCCATCTCCGGGTGAACGTTGCACAACAATGACACCACACCTACGTTATCGAACTTAAAGGGACGCTTGTCGCCCTTCGGCCAGGTGCCGAGGTTATGGCCTAGTTTCTTGTTGCCACTGATCGATGGCCAGAAGACATTGTGTTGCACATTGTCGCTATTCAGGAACTCGACGGTTGTTCCCACCTGAACGACCATGACGTGCGGGCTGAACATCAAGCCCTTCTGGTCCATGACGGGCTGCTGCGATGGCGCTGGGAAGGTTTTTCCCTGAATGGTGTCTACGTACACAACCGAGGATTTACCAGGCGAGACGGTCCCTTCAATTGTGCCGGCGGAAGCTGTAACTGCTACTGCCGCGATGAGCGATAGCGTCAATAAGAAACTGCGTGTCATGAATAATCCTTTCGTATTTAGTGCATTCTTAACAACGAGGCGGTTAATACACCCACTCCAACCCGGCAACGGCTGTATTGGTGTGAAATGGATTGAATGCCATTGGCAATCCGGTTACTGGATTGGTGGCTATAACGACGGTTTGTGAGGGGCGGAATTGATATTCAAACGATGCCTTGATATTGGCGTGAATCAGGAACTGTACTCCCGGCGTGATGCGATTGCGTGTGGAAGAAAACGGTCCGTTGAACGGAGCGCCGGTGAACGAAGGGTTGGTTTGCAATCCATTAATACGATCGGCGGTGGAATTCACGCCATCGTAGCGGATCATCACATACATCCAGGGATAGGCAAGCCACTCAGCATCGACGAAACCGCCGCTAAAGGTTGCCGGTGTGCTGCGGATGAAGCCCACCGGAACGGCTGAGCTCAGGTTCTGCAAGGGAATCAACGCCCCCGTGGAATCGATTGGCAGCAGGTTCATGTCGTGTCCGAACATATACAGTGCGTTGAACTGGAGGCAGCAGCGATAGTTGAATGTCATGTTGCCGCCGACACGGTAGAAGGGCTCTCGTGCAGTGACAAGCGATGACGTATTGTCGACAGTTGCGCCCAGTAACCGCTGCACCGAACGTCCGTAAAAATAGTACGTCCCGAAATTCAAATAGGTATGATCGCGCGGACCGGTGGGGCCGGCAGCTTGGATGGCCTCGCGGCTTTCCTTGTCGTGTTCCAAGTTGAAGCGGTAATTGAAACTGGCGTAAATGTCCTTAAAGTCCGCATTTGAGGCTACCCCCACGCCACCGTTGTTGCTGCCCGTCGCCTGCGGTATATACGGACTGCCGGGATTCTGATCCTGTCCGATTGGACCAGTGTTCTGGTCGATGATCGCAATCGAGTAGTTGTAGCCCCCGGTGTGCAGTCCGCCGCTGAACTCAACGCCCTTTCCCACGTCTGCCATTTGGAAGTCGTTATTGACAAATTGTTGCAATGGAACCAGCGAGTTCATCGCTCCGATATTGGCTTGCGTGTAGATGTCATAGGGACTGATCCAAATGCTGCGGGCTTGCGTAAACGGCAATTCGAGTTCGAACTGACCAACGCGAAAATTAAGGGAGTTCTTCGGCAGCTTGATCAGTCGGCCGATATTGACGAACCTGAGATACCCATCGCCCAGCTCTCCGACCGCATTCGCTCCGCTGACACTGATGTCATCGTCGACCCAGAACGCTATGTCGCTGCCGAAATTGCCGGCGGTGAAAATACTAAAGAAGCCAGTCTCAAAGTCTGTGGTGGGCACAAACGGTGGCAGCGTTCCCGCCGGCGTGAGGGCGGCAAACTTCCCACTGCTGGTTCCGGTGTACTGGAAGTAGTTGTTCATGCGCAGTCCGATCGGCGGGATGCCGGGAATCGTTCCTGGCCAAATAGCCTTCGGCCACAGTTCGGCGTTGGCTGGCGCTCCCAGCATTACGGGTGGGATCTTGAGCATTGACTCGTCGTCTTTTGGGAACTTAAACCCGGCATCTTTGAAGGCTTTGCCGAAATCATTGAGCTTGGGAAAGTCAATGTGACAAGTGCTGCAACTGGTGCCGTACAAGCGTGAAAAGGCAGGGATCGCCAAGCTCTGGCGCGACGAAACGATCAAGAGAATCAGAACGAGGAGCGGCAGAAATCCTTTACTTGCACGGAACGATAGCCCACGCATACCGAACCTCCTTGCGGGCGGCGAGGCAAAAAGACTTCGAGCGCCTCGGCCCCACATGTGATTTGGCTAATGGGACGAAAGTATTGCGTCTGGATGAACCTTTTCGCTGTGATGACCATCACGTAGCACTGTGATAAGCCAATTTCTGCCCCTGGATGGCCGTCTATGGCATGGCAACGTTTCTTTGATTGCGAAACAACCGAAGCAAGAAAAAGGTCAATTGCCAGGGGCACGGACCGGCGCTGACTGGATGGTCGAGGCCTATATCTGAGGCGGGCTCCGGGATATCGGAGCCAACTGGGGAACAGCCAGCGCAATCGCAGCGGCATTGGCAGATGTCCCACAATGTAAGACGATGTCAGAACTCCGTTATGCCGCGGGGGGATCACTGCCCGACCTGCTCACATGCAAGTGTGATGGCGGTCACTGCGCAGCTGTGTGGGATTTGGCATAAAGCGTTGCATCATGTATGTGGGTGAGCCTAGCCAAATTCTGCAAGCCTCGGATCTCCTTAAAGCCTGTCTCGCCGAGATAGGGGAAAAGAAGCATTTTTCTGGTGCCGCCATTCTGTTTAACGAGGACGGCGACAATGCCGGCGTCTTCCTAGTGGTCGGCGGCACGGTGTGTATGAGCGTAAAGGGCCTACCCAGTCTAGATCGGCTGTTCTGCGGCGGGTCGGTACTGGGATTGCCGTCCAGCTTTACCGGCCGGCCTTACACGCTGACCGCGACAGCGATTATCGAAGCTGACATCGTGCACGTGGCGCGAGAAGCTTTTCTCCTTCTGATGCTCGAGCGGCCTGACCTGTGCTGCGAAGCTACGGAGATGCTGGGCCGGGAAATGGCCTTCATTCAATCGGCGCTGACGGAGCGTCAAAGACAGGCCGCGTCCGCCAGAACCTCTTGCGGCGACGTGGCCGCCGTATAGAGCAGGCGCTTGGACAAGCCTTCGGCGTCGTGGCCACCTTACGCTCGCCAACTACTTCACCCGCTTCGTTCAGCACGCAGTACCAGTTCGATCGATCTCCCAGATCCAAACCGATGGTTAGCTTCTGATCGAAATTCTTGTTGCGCGGTCTCGCCGCAGTGCTACTCTTTTTCATTGCCGGTCTCCTTTATCTGTTTGCGCTTCGAGCGCGTCGATAACTTGGGAGCGTACAGCATCCCGTCGGAGACCGGCCTTCTCATCCCATCTGTTATCGACAGTTAGCTTGTAAACCACAAGTGTCTTCTCTTCGCGGTATGGCGTCGCCGGGAGGTTGTCGCAAACCACGGGTGTGATTAGCGAGTCCCGGCGCCTCGAGATTGCGTGTCCATCCGTTCCACATATTGAGCGCGAGCTGGGCTGGCCTCGAATGGATCCCCAAAGTACTGCGTTTCTCGCGCAACCTTGTCGCCCCTGAACTCCATGATGCTCACGGTGTAGGATGGCTTGCCGTCATATGCCAGGATGAATTCGGTGATCCAAAGATCACCGCCGCCAAGGATTCGCTGGACAGTAAAGTGCTTCCTATTCGGCTGGATAGAGCGGGTGATCTGTATGTTGAGGCGGCCGCGTATTCGCTCGCCTGACTGTGGGTATTCCAGCACCGCGTCCTCGTGATAGATGCGGTGCTCCGTTTCAAAATCGTTGGCATCGGAGGCCGCCCAATGCTGATCCAGTGCCGCACGTATCTGTTGATCTCGCATCCTACCTCCTGCGCTAGGGGAAAGCTTAGACTTCGGCATGGCCTGGTTTCAAGGGGATCAAATTCGTACCTTGAAAATTGCCTCGAAGCCGCTGGATTTTGAAACAGAGGGATAACTAACATGAAAATGGCGCACGTTCGCACAATAAATCAGTGCTTGATGTCGCCCTGTACCTCGCTGAGCATCCGCAGTTTGCCCGTATGATCTGGCAGTTCGTAATCGGGGAAAATGCCTCCGGGCACAATATCAGAGCGCATAATTCGACTCCTCCCGTTTCTCTCAAAGATCCAGAGTGACACTCGCGTTTGGCTGGGAACAGCATACGAGCACGTTCCCGGGAGCGGGCCTCTCCAGCGGCTCAGGGTTATAAATAATCGATCCGCCAATCAGACCAGTCATGCAGGTATGACAGACCCCAGTCCGGCACGACCATCTGACTGGAACGTCGCACGCTTCCGCCAGTTCAAGCAAACTTCCGAATTTCGGATCCCAAGCGGCGGTAATCCCGCTACGCGCGAATGAGACTAGGGGGCCAGATCCGGGCGGCCCTTGTGGTAGGTGAGGAGTGTGTACAACCTGCGCCATACCAGGGGTAATAGCCTCGAGAGAACCGAAGATTTCCGTGTGCACATTCCCGGTGAGCACACCCCAGTTTCGCAGACCATCGCGCATGTTCTGCAAGAATGAAGATGGGCCGCACAGATAGAAGTCACTACCCTGTGACACGCCAATTTTCTCCAGCAAAGCTGTGTCGTTGTGCCCGGGAGCATCAAAGTCTGCCCCAACTTGGTCGATTGCAGTGGGCCTGCTATACACGATGTATCCTCGTCCGCGAGAGAGCTGCTTCAGTAAGGAATGCGATTCTTCTGCAAATGGATGGTCGACGCGATTGCGCGCTCCATAGATCCACCAGATCTCTCGTTGCGATCTTTCAGCCGCGAGTGTGTGCAGCATCGCCATCACGGGCGTTGCGCCCACTCCAGCGCTCAGCAGAACGACAGGATTGTGGCCGGGACGCAGAGTAAAGCTTCCGCGCGGCGCACTAACATCCAATAGATCGCCTTCTCACGCACGGTTGCACAGAAATGAACTTCCAATCCCATTCAATTCGTCTTTGACGCTGATGCGGAAATGGTCGGCTCCGGGCAGATCAGACAACGAATAGCTGCGAAGAACCGGTGGTTTGCCCGGATCGACGAGCAACCGCAAGACGACAAATTGACCTGCCTGGAAGAGAGGAAGAGGCTGCCCATCGATTGGCTCCAGAATGATGGAAGTCACGCTATCGCTTTCCTTATTAATATTCGCGACTCGCATCTGTTGAAATCCGGGCCATGCTGGTGCTTGTTCCTCGTTCGCGAGTCCCGGATTTCCCTCGACGGGTTTCGGGCTCGACTCTTGCGCGAGCATCGCTTGAAAAGAAGACTGCCAACCCTTGCTAAGTGCAGGAATCCGTAGCGCTCGCTCCAAGTGTTCGCGAGAATGTCCTGGCAAATACAGGAGGGCGTCAACGTCGGCCACGCTGATTCGCTCTGGACCGTCAGTAATTTTTACAATGTCGTCGCCCGCCCCAACTTCTCCTTCTTGCAACACGCGAAAGTAGAATCCTGGTCTGTGATGCGCTACGAGCAGGGCTGCCATCCGAGGTTCATTCATGCGAATGCCGACGCGGTAGCACGTCACGCGTGGCTGCGTTACTTCAAATACAGCACCACCGATGCGGTAGCGATCGCCGATGCACACCTCGTCATCCGGAAGCCCCTCCACCGTGAAGTTTTCGCCAAACTGACCGAAAGTAAAATCACTGCGGCCCAAAAAGCGCTCCCAGTAATGGTACGAGTCCATCTGGTAGACAAATACGGCACGCTGCTCCCCGCCGTGACCGGCGAGATCGGCTTGCGCATCACCATCGATATCGAGCTTGCGCACCATTCGCCGTCCCGTAACCGGAGATTTCCAGACTGCGGTTCGGACAGTTTTGCCGTTCCATGTCACGTCGCGCGGAAGGCCGACATTTACTGAAAGCAATCGGGGCATGCGAACCTCGTCGAAGTCCAGCTTAGTTAGAGTCCTTTTATTTTTTACCAGCGACGAGCCGGAGCGGCACCATCCACGTGGAGAATCTCTCCGCTCACATAGCCTGCCTGTGCCAGGTAAAGAACGGCATCGACAATATCCTTCACCGTCGCCTTTTTCCTAGCCAGCTGCAACGTCGAATCGTTGGGATCATTCCGGTGCATCGGTGTATCCACTTCGCCGGGGGCCACGGCATTAAAGCGTATGCCATCTTTTGCATATTCGATTGCGAGATTCTGGGTTGCTGAATTTAAGCCACCCTTCGTAATCATCGAAACGGAGCCATTTACGCCGGCGATTGGCCGATCGGCAAGCGCGGCAGTGATGCTCACGACGCACCCCGATTTCTGTTTCAACATCTCTTTCACCGTGCGCTGAGTGATGTAAAAGAATCCGAGCAGATTAGTGGAGACAAGGGCGTCAAAGTCCTCGGTAGTGAAGTCAGTGAAAGGCTTGGTTAGGAAAATGCCAGCGTTATTCACCAAAACATCGATGGTTCCGAAGTTGTTGATCGCTGCCTCGACAGTATCGGCAGCAGTTTGCTGCTTGCCGATATCGCCATCCAGGAAAACCAGGCTGCCCGAGGTAGTCAGCTTTCGATTGGCGTCACGAGAGGTTGCGACGACGTTGTAACCCTCTTTCAGAAACCCTTCGACTAAACCCGCGCCAATCCCCCCCGATGCTCCAGTTACGATTGCTGTTTGTTTGCCCGACATAAGTAACCTTTCGTTTTAAGCGTTCGAACCCACCACACAGCAGGGTCACCGGCCCTCTCAAAGCGGCTTCATCGCGCCCGCCGGAGCGCGAATCCCTCGCGTGAAGAACCAACGAATCCTTGCACCGTCGCAGCCCCGGCCAGAAGCCGGTCTTGCGGCCGGTGTTGCCGAGTACGTCGTGCGATATTAGCACCATCAATATTTTTATGTTCCTTCTCCGTATCTTCCTGTTGTGCGTATTCCGATTGAATCGGGCTACGGAAAGAGATCACACCAGAAGCTTGGGAAGCGCACAATTGAACAATGGTATCGGCGATACTTTGGTATGCATCTCCCGCTGATCAGCGCGGGTTCGCGTGCCACACGATAGTGAAGACAAGAGATTACGTTTTCACGGATTACGGGCACAGGTAAGCCGGTATTGAGCAGACTGTTCTTGTTGTTCTTGTGAAGGCGGTCACCGCTTTCTTGCAGAATCAGAAAAGCCCCAATAATTGAACTCCCGCTGGTCTGCAAAACGGCGGAAGGGCCGGTCGCGTATGACAGCGGCAAGTCGGTTGCCGCTATTGCATCGCCGCCTGCCCCTTCGGCGTGCCGACCGCCGACTGGGACAAGCTCAATCCCAAGATCAACAAGTGCGACATGTGCTACTCGCGCCTGCATCAGGAGACGCCGCAAACGACCAACGGTCAGAAGCTGACGCCGGAAGTCCGCAAAGACTACGTCGCCAGATCTGCCGTGCCTTCCTGTGTGAAGCAGTGTCCAGGCAAGGCGCTGACCTTCGGCGAGCGCGATGAACTCATAGCGGAAGCTCGTCGCCGCATGCAGGCGAATCCAGGCAAATACGTAGATCACATCTACGGAGAACACGAAGCAGGTGGCACCGGTATGCTTTATCTGGCCGGGGTTGGCTTCGAGCAGCTGGGTTTTCCGTTTATCGGGATGAACAGCTATGTCTCGCCTGCAGCCGCAGCTCTCTCGGCTGTACCCCCAGCGTCCATCACGGTCGGGGCGCTGTTAGGCGGAATTTCGCTCATCACCAAGCGTCGCGAGGAAGTAGCGAAGGCGGAAGCCGCCGAGCGCACGCAAGCTCCGGCGCCCAAACCAGCTCATGTGGAGTTCGCGGCGCTGGGTGCGCAACCGCTCTACAGCAACACGAACAAGATGCTGCTGACCATCATGGGATTCGGCGCTCTGTCGTTCGTACTGCGTTTCCTGTTAGGACTTGGCGGCGCGACCGGATTGTCTGACACGTTTCCGTGGGGTCTTTGGATCATCTTCGATCTGGTATGGATCGCGCAGGCTGCAGGCACGTTCGCGACCGCTGGACTCATCTACGTCACGCGCCGCAAGGACCTGTATCCGCTTGGCCGTTCCGCAGTACTGCTCGGGTTGTTGAGCTATTCATTCGTGACCGTTACGCTCATCGCCGATCTGGGAAGACCGTGGAATGGGTATCAGCTACTGATCAACGCTCCGCATCATTCCGCCATGTACGAAGTGTCGTGGTGCATCACTCTGTAGGTCACGATTCTCGCGCTGGAGTTCCTGCCGGTTGTACTGGGCAAGCTGGGAATGCAGAAGTACGTCGCGAGCTGGCAGAGATACGCTCCCTGTTATGTCGTCGCCGCGGTGACACAATTCATCTTCCTCATGTCGCACAGCCTGCTGTGGACGGCGCTCGCCGCGGTCGTCTTCTCACTGCTGGCCTACATCTTCCGCGGCCGCGAAGGCGAACCGGCGCAGCCGATCATGCTGGCGATCGCGGCCGTCACCTTCTCGACCATGCATCAGAGTTCACTCGGATCGCTCTTCCTGCTCATGCCGGACAAACTGAGCCACTTCTGGTGGTCGCCGGCGATGCCTGTGTACTTCTTCCTGTCGTCCGTGGTCGGCGGAACGGCTGCAGTCGTGCAGGCGGAACTGTGGATTGCCAAGGCCTACAAACGCCCGCTGCAAACCGCGCAACTGGCCGCGATGGGACAGGTGACCTTCTGGTCTCTGCTGGTGTACGAGATATTCCGCCTCGGCGACCTGACGTACCGCGGACAATGGGCCGCCTTGCTGGCCCATCCCAACGGCTTGCTGTTGCTCGAACTCATCGGCGGCGGATTGATCCCGCTCCTGCTGCTCAGCTCCGCGAAGCTGCGGCACAATCATGTCCGCTGTTCCTTGGAACCGTCCTTGCGATGTTCGGTGTTGTCTTCAACCGCATCAACGTCGTGGTGCTAGGCATGACGCTGAAGGGGCCGATGCCGCAGATCGCGCCGGCGCGTTACACGCCGACGATCTTCGAGTGGGGCATCTCCTTCGGGCTGATTGCGGCGACAGTGTTCCTGTTCCGCTTGGGAGCTCAATATCTGCCGGTACTGCCAAAGCAAGATCAAGCACAGGCATATGGCGACTGAAAACTGGGGTGCGACAACTTGTACAAAGCCACATCCTCGATACCGGCGATATTCAATAGCGAAAACTGGATAATGCCAGCGGGGACAGCGCATTTTTGTCGGCAGCTTTCGTCCCCGGCTTTGGTTGAACAAAAAGCTAGCTGGCGCCTCCCAAATGTATGATCTCCGCGATGGTGAGTTTCCGTTCTATCATCGGCGGAGAGTCCGTCACTTGGGAAGAAAAGTTAGGGCGAGACCCGAACCGCCGACAGCACGTTGCCGCCGGGTTTCGAGAGACGCCCTGCGTCACCTCTTGCCTCTGGATCGCCATCTGCCGGCTACGCTGGAGGCTTCACGATTGGCACGAGTACGTCACAGCACGACACTGATTTCGACGCGAACACCTGGATAAAACGGGTTAAACAGGTAATACCCGCCACCGATGTAGTCGACGTAAACGTGATCGGTGTAATACCAGCCCACCGGCCACGGCTGAACAAATCCGAACCAATAGCCGCCGTACTGGAAGCGAGAGTACCCGCTGACCATCACTGGTTGGTCGATCACGAATGCGTGCCCTTCACCAAAATTGCTACGGAACCGATCGTCAGGTATGCGACCGCTGCCGGTGGTACTGAGCCGCAGTGCCGGCACTGCGCGTTGCCGCTGCTCGTCGGCCGCACTCCGCTGAGGTGGCTTCTGCGCCGCTGCCTTACCGGGCTGTCCCTGGTTTACCGGTTTGGTCTGTGGCTTTTGCGCTACTGGCTTGGCCTGCTTCTCCTGTTGCGCTACTGGCTTGGCCTGCTTCTCCTGCTGCGCCGCTGGCTTAGCCTGCTTGTCTTCCTGCGCTGCTGGCTTAGCCTGCTTGTCTTCCTGCGCTGCTGGCTTAGCCTGCTTGTCTTCCTGCGCTGCTGGCTTGGCCTGCTTGTCTTCCTGCGCTGCTGGCTTGGCTTCTTGCTCGTGGGACGCCTCCTGCGCGAAGGCAGGAACAATGGATCCGAGAAGTAAGAACATGACGATTGTGCTAATTACTCCAAATACTTTCATGAGTGTCGCCTCCTTATAGCGAATTCATATGCCCGGCGTTGGTCGTCTGGTGAGGTTTGTTATTTAGCTTAACGGCACCCGCCTCATCCCCTGATGGGGAGGAGCCGGTGATCTCGGGTGTTGTTCAGGCGGAAGGCTCTTGGACCTGGCGTCATGCATCACCTACAAACCAGAATTCTAGAAGAGACAACGACACATATCTGTTCATTTGTGCACACAACTGAGGCGTGAGTCCGAGGCAAGAGATAACCAAAATAGAGCCCGTGGAGAGGCGAGGAACGCGATAGCGGCAAAGCTATCTGTTGTTGGGTGGTGGGCTGAGCTACCGGTCATTGTCCTGCGCGGAAATTATCGAGAGAAACCATTTGGGGCAACTCCACGGGTACTATCAACTTTGCTTTAGTAACAGCTTGCGACAATGGGTCGCCGCTGTCTGTGCAATATTGAACATGGTTGAAGGCGTGGAGTACCGAGATTCGGCAAGGAAAACGCAGAATCCTGCGGAGCGAGACGTCCCAGGTTTTGGACGTCCGCGAATTATGCGCCATGCAGCTCAAATGGCCCCGGTTTGCCAGGAGCTAACAGGCGTTGGATTCTGGGCTGGCAAGGCGGTTGCGGTTTGCGAACAACATAACTGAGGCTGATAATCGTTTCACACCCTCTGGGTGGGAGCGGGTGAAGGGATTGCCCGTGTTTTGACCCGCAGCAAGGAGATTCCGAATGAAATCAGTATGCAAGCTTTCGACGCGGGCGGCGATTCCGTTTGCTGTCTGTTGTGTCCTGGCACTCATGGGCGTGGCTCGCGCTGGAGACAAGGCTCCACTAAACGGAAGCTGGAACTTCAACCCAGACCAGAGTGATGATGCCCAGCAAAAGGTGCAACAGGCAAAGCAGAGTGGCCAAACGAGAAGCGGCGGTAGCTACCCGGGCGGCGGTGGTGGGTACCCTGGAGGCAACTATCCCGGAGGTGGCGGCGGCTACCCGGGCGGAGCTGGCTATCCTGGAGGCGGTGGCATGGGACGTGGTGGCATGGGCGGCGGCGGGATGGGTCGTGGCGGCATGGGGAATCCGGGAGCAGAGGTAAGCGGTCAGGAATGGGAGCAATTGGCCACAAATCCAAAATACCTCAACATCACGCAGCATGACGATCAGATATTGATTACTGATTCCGACCACACTCGCACTCTTTATCCCGACGGCAAGAAGCATAAAGCCACAGATGAGAATGGAAACAAGATCTCAATCAAAACCGAGTGGCAAGGCGACGAGCTAATCGCCGAGACGAGGATGGGCTCCGGAAATCTGACGGATACCTACCGAGTCAGCTCTGACGGCAAGCAACTTACCGTGGTTTCGCGCTATCAAAATTCATCGCTCTCCGGGCCGCTGATTATCCGGCGAGTGTATGACTTGGGCAATGACGCACATTAAAGGTATGAAGGTCTCCGGCTGTTCGCCCGTGGATGTTGGGGCAAGGTTTAGGGTGTCGCTTGGTGCGTTGCCCAAACGCTGGGTAGAGGAGAAGGTACGGCGGCATTTGATGCGTGCCCGGGGCCGCAAAGGCTTCGGTTGGACGCGGTGGAGTAGCGAATGGCTATACGACCGGCTGGGTTTGTTTAACAACTACCAGCTCCGTCGATGGTCAGGCGCGAAAGTCGCCCTAACACGATAAGCCACATAACTCTTGGCACTAAGCAAACAGGTGCGCCCAGTGCGGGAAATCTGCACGCTGGGTGCGATGTGGCGGGGGCTGGAAACGGATTCACGGTTTGGCTATTGAGGCACTC
>Ga0181505_10664702_pt1 | contig 23376 bp, 24 predicted proteins | sample PEATcosm2014_Bin_5_FD_127743 | JGI IMG/M metagenome (GOLD analysis project Ga0181505, IMG submission 127743) | Metatranscriptome of peatland microbial communities from MTU Mesocosm Facility, Houghton, MI, USA - PEATcosm2014_Bin05_30_metaT... | ecosystem: Environmental > Terrestrial > Soil >...
CAGGAGATGATCTTCTTCGTCAGATTCAGTTCATCGACAACCTTTTCGATTTGGCAGCCTAAGAACGCACAAACAGACGCTCAGCGACAAACTTGTCTGCATTTGAAACTTGCAACACTACCCTTGTTCGACTCAGTGAGAATCACTATGACCGTGTTCGTGCGGTCCCGAACTGACGGGAATGACGCAACCATCGTGAACCTCGCAGACATTGAGTTCAAACTGGATGGTCGTGTGATGGATATGGAAGCGCTCACCCAGCATGGCGCGAACCGCTGCCAGAATGCTGGCGCTTGCTGAGGCTGGCATGTCGGCGATGCCCACGTGGCACGATAGCGAATGGGTGTCGCTCCCGATGCTCCACACATGCAGATCGTGCACGGAATCAACGCCAGGGACACTGCAGATGGCTATCTGGATGCGACCCAGTTCCAGGCCGCTCGGCGTTCCTTCCAGCAGAATGTTCAGACTCTCGCGGATGATGCCTATCGATGACCACAGGATCATCACGCCGATGCCGACTGAAAGCGCGGGATCGATCCAGTGCTGGCCGGTAAAAGCAATCGCTATGCCGCCGGCAATGACCGCTGCCGTGGATAAGGTATCGCCGATCTCATGCAACAACGCGCTGCGCAGGTTGATGTCGCGATGGCCGCGCATCAGCAGCAGCGCGATGCCGCCATTCATCACCACGCCCGCCGCAGCCACCCAGATCATCACGTGTGCATCCACCTGTACCGGTGTCTGCAGCCGCTTGAACGCCTCGTACCAGATGTAGAAGGAAATCAGAATCAGGGTGAGGCCATTGATGAACGCAGCCAGAACTCCGGCCCGGTTGTAGCCGAAGGTCTTGCGCGCGCTAGGCGGGCGACTTTGCAAGTAGACTGCGCCCCAGGACATCAGCAAGGCAATGAAGTCGGTGAGGTTGTGACCCGCTTCGGAGAGCAGCGCCAGACTGTGCGCTCGCAGCCCGGCGATCACCAGCAAGACAATGTAGGCCAGCGTCACTGCAAGAGAGACTTGCAGCAGCCGCGAAGTCTTCGCATTGCCTATGTCGCCGGCGTGAACGTGCACAGCTTCAGTCTAAAAGGCTCGTCGCCGTCCTTCAACCCGCAGGCGGCCGAATTCGTTTGGGAACTGGCCTCCCGATGGCTCGCCGGTGTTACAATCTCGCCGAGTTAGCAGCGAGCCCCGAGCAGTCAGCGCTTGGCATTTAGATATGCCGATTCCGCAAACTGCCATCCGGGCTGCCGTTCGCGTCGTTATCCGTGCGCATATCGCCGTGGCGTGCTTCCAACGCCGATCGCGGGACAAGCCTGCGGCATGCTCGAAGCCCGTGGCTAAGTGCTAAATGGCCCCGGAAGGAGAACTCCATGGTTTCCGCCGCGCCTGTTGCGCCGATCGAACCAAAGTCGCTTTCGGAAATGGAACGCGTGGTCGACACCTTTGTCGCGCCCAGCAAGACCTTCACCGACCTGCGCCGCAGCGCCAATTGGTTTGTGCCCTGGTTGCTGCTGGCGCTTGCCAGCGTCGCCTTAGTCATGGTAGTTGACAAGAAGATTGGTATGCAGAGGGCGGCCGAGAATCAGCTGGCCCTTCAACCAAAGCGGGCCGAGCAGCTCGACAAAATGCCTCCCGAGAAGCGCGCCGAACAGATGGAGACCATCGTCAAGCTCACCCGCATCCTTGCCTATGCGTCCCCTGTCTCTCTGTTGATCATTTTCGCCATCATTGCGGCCGTACTCCTCGGTACGTTTAACTTTGGATTTGGCGCTGAGCTTACCTTTAACCAGTGCCTGGCGGCCTGCACGTATGCCTCGCTGCCGGGCATTCTGAAGGCGCTGATCGCGATCCTCGCCATTGCGGTTGGAGGCGGCGAAGCCTTTACCTTCCAAAACCCGGTAGCCAGCAACCTCAGCGGCCTGGTCGATCCCGGTTCGCATTTCCTTTATTCCATCGCAACCTCCATCGACATTTTCACCATCTGGACGCTGGTGCTGACGGGCATTGGTATCTCCTGCCTCACCAAGGTCAAGCGCGGGAGATGCCTTGGCGTCGTCTTCGGCTGGTGGGCAGTTCTGGTGCTCGGTGGAGCAGCACTCGCAGCCGCGTTCGCCTAGACGCCGGCGCCGAATCCGGCATCTCAGGTAGCTCGTAAACTTAGCTCGAGTGATTTCGGGTGCCCAAATGGGAAAGCATGGGACCATTATGGCCGTAACCAATGGCGGAACCGCAGAAGTGATATATACTTCGTTTGTCTTGAGTTTTTTTGATAGCTCTTCCGCCACGATGGCGGATCGGGGACCGCTCCTATTTCATATTCCCCGATGAGATTCATACAGAAGGGATCGAGTCGAGGCCGCTTGCCGTGTCTAGGGAACAGGACTGAGTCGTCGGCATGATCTAGCTCTCATAAACCCCGGCGATATTATTCCGACCGCAGACCCCCTGGCTGGCCATGGGAGGTGTGGCGTGGACCTTGTCCTCATACGGGTTTTATTTGTTCTGATTACTTCGCTGGCCTGCTATGAACTTCAGCCCCTGGGATTAGGGCGAATGCCAGCAGCCGGTGTCGGCATCCTGATTGGCGCCGCCGTCGTTCTATTCGAGATTCGGCTGCGCCAGGTAAGCCTGAAGCGGCTGATCGGCGCTGTCATTGGCAGCATCCTCGGCATCTGCGGCGCCTATCTCTTCAGCCTCGTTGTTCGCAACAGCATCGCGCCCGGTGCGACGCAAAGCTTTCTACAGCTTTTCGTCATGTTGCTGATGGCTTACATCGGCCTGATTGTGGGTGCCGGCAAGGGCGACCTGCTGAATCTGGCCGCGCTGGGCGGCATCTTCGGCGGCGAGAAGCAGGGCAAGCGCAGCTACAAGATTCTCGACACCAGCGTCATCATTGATGGCCGCATCGCCGACATCGCTGAAACCGGATTCCTTGACGGTATCATCGTGATCCCACAGTTCGTGCTGCGCGAACTTCAGTTGGTCGCCGACTCTGCCGACTCCATGAAGCGCAACCGCGGCCGACGCGGTCTCGACATCCTCCAGCGTATCCAGAAGATCGCGTCCCTGACGATCCAGATCGTCGAAGACGATTTCCCGGCTGTGCGCGAAGTGGACCTGAAGCTGATCGAGCTGGCCAAGGTGTACGAAGGCAAAATCGTCACAAACGATTTCAACCTTAATAAGGTGGCGCAACTGCAGGGCGTCGAGGTGCTGAACATCAATGAGCTGGCGAATTCCCTGAAGCCCATCGTGCTGCCCGGCGAGATCATGAAGGTCTTCATCCTGAAGGAAGGCAAGGAGTACAACCAGGGCGTCGCCTATCTCGACGACGGGACGATGGTCGTTGTGGACAACGCGCGCAAGATGATCGGCAAGAACGTCGACATCTCGGTGACCTCAGTGTTGCAGACGACGGCGGGAAAGATGATCTTTGGCAAGTTCGACGAGCGCGCACCGATGATGCCGCGGCCGGTCGAATCGCGACCGGATCTTCGCAAGTCTGGCCCAACGGCAACAGCGGCGGCGATTACCGAAACAGCCAAGCCGGAGTAAGCGGCTGCGCACTAACTTCTGTGTGTCATCCCGACCGAGTCCGCCGCGGCGGACGAGTGGAGGGACCTGCTGTTCGTCGGCAGTGTGATGACCCGAATTTCCAAACGAGCTGGGTTTTCCTGCTCAGCTGGCAAAGGACGGGACCCGAGCTCCCTGATTTGTATTCATCCTGCCACCCCGTTTATACTCGGCTCCCCAATATGAAAGTTGTAGCCATTATTCCCGCCGCCGGTCTGGGGACACGAATGTCCGCCGCTTCCGGCGGCCCCAGGAGCAAGAGTAAACAGTTCTTCGAGCTGCAAGGAACGCCAATCCTGATACACACATTGCGTAAGTTCGCGCAGTGCAGCGTGGTCGGCGAAATCGTGGTGGCGCTGCGCAAGAGCGAAGCTGCAACCTTCCAGAAACAGATCGAGAAGGAAAGTTTCAAGAAGCCGTTGCGTATCGTCGAAGGCGGCGAGCACCGGCAGAACTCGGTAGCTAATGCGCTCGCAGCCATCAAAGCCGCAGACGACGACATCATACTGATTCATGATGCCGTGCGTCCCTTTGTCGATCAGGAAACGATCGTCAATGTCATTGAAGCCGTGAAAAAATATGAAGCCGCAATCGCCGGCGTGCCTGCAATCGATACGGTTAAGCAGGTGGACCGCACTGCCGATGGCGCGGTCGTCATCGCCACCGTCCCGCGCGAGCGCATGGTGCTGGCGCAGACCCCTCAAGGCTTCCGCTTCGGGCTGCTGAAAAAGGCGTTCGACGAGGCCATGGCCGACGGATTCATGGGAACGGATGAGGCCTCGCTGATCGAGCGTGCTGGCGGGACGGTCCACGTTGTCATGGGTTCGCCGCGCAACATGAAGATCACCACCCCCGCCGATCTGGAACTGGCCGAGTTTTTCCTTGCGCAGGAGAACCGCGACGCCAGCCTGAGCGGATAGGAAGGGGCGCACCTTTAGGTGCGCCGTCAGAGGTTCATTAGATTTTGTCATCACGAGCCGGACTTCAGTCCGGCGAGGGATCTGCTTTTTCTGAGTTTTTCAGCAAACTGTCTAGCCCCGAGGCCCGAAGAACCTTGTCGTCGTCAGAGATATCTCGCATTCCGCGCATCGGCTTCGGCTGGGACTCGCACGAGTTCAAGCCTGGCATTCCGCTGAAGATTGGCGGCGTCACGCTTCCTCATCACAGCGGACTTGCCGGTCACTCTGACGGGGATGTCCTGCTGCACGCCTTAACTGATGGGCTTCTTGGCGCCATCGCCGCCGGCGATATCGGAACCTATTTTCCGTCCAGCGATCCCAAATGGAAGGGCGCCGATTCGGCGATGTTCGTGCGCGAGGCGCTGAAGCTGATCGACGAGGCTGGCTATGCGGTGGGCAACGTCGACAGCACTCTGATTTTGGCCGCGCCGCGCATCGGACCGCATGCCGCAGCCATTCAGCACAACGTGGCTGAACTGCTCGGTATCGAATCTTCTCGCGTCAGCATCAAGGCCAAGACTCCGGAAGGTATGGGAACCGACCACGCCGCCATCGCACACGTCGCCGTGCTGCTGTGCGAAATCAGATGGCCGTAGCCGCCGCTTCTCCGATTTGTCATCACGAGGAGGGCTTCAGCCCGACGAGGGATCTGCTTTCTTCACAAGTGCTAACGCTGCGGACGAAAAGCAGATCCCTCGCTGCGCTTGTGATGACAATTTCGTTTGATCAGTGTTTCAATCCTCGGAACAGCCTCCTCACCGCGTAAAATAAAGTTTTGGGCGCAACTCGGCCGTGCTCGCCGTGGGGCGCTGTTGCGAGGCGCAATCATGTCCATATCAACCCGCGATGAGGAACCGGTTGCCACATCCGCGGAGTCACCAGCCCGACCATCAAACTTCGTTCGTGACATCATCCTCGAAGACCTGAAGACCAACAAGTACAACGGCCGCGTGCACACCCGCTTCCCACCGGAGCCCAATGGGTATCTGCACATCGGTCACGCCAAGTCCATCTGCCTGAACTTCGGACTGGCGGCGGAGTTTGGCGGGAAGACCAACCTGCGCTTTGATGACACCAATCCCGAGAAGGAAGAGCAGGAGTATGTCGACTCGATCATTGCCGACGCGCGCTGGCTGGGGGCGGACTGGGGAGACCGGATGTTCTACGCCTCCGACTACTTCGACCAGTTGCACGCGTGGGCGGTGCAACTGATCAAAGCGGGCAAAGCCTACGTCGACGACTTGGGTGCCGAAGAAGTCCGCAAGTATCGCGGCTCTCTGACCGAGCCAGGTGTCGAAAGTCCGTATCGCAATCGTTCCATCGAAGAAAATCTTGATCTCTTCGAACGCATGAGGCAGGGCGAATTTCCCGACGGCTCGCGCACCCTGCGCGCCAAGATCGACATGGAATCGCCGAACCTTAACTTGCGCGACCCCGTGATGTATCGGATCCTGCATGCCAGCCATCACCGCACCGGCGACAAGTGGTGCATCTACCCGATGTATGACTTCGCGCACGGCCAGTCCGACTCGCTGGAGCGGATCACGCACTCCATCTGCACCCTGGAGTTCGAGGACCATCGCCCGCTTTACAACTGGTTCATCCAGCAGCTCGGCATCTTTCCCTCACAACAGATCGAGTTCGACCGCCTGAACCTGACTTACACGCTGCTGAGCAAGCGCAAGTTGCTGCAATTGGTGCAGGAGGGCCGGGTGCGCGGCTGGGACGATCCACGTATGCCGACAATTTCCGGTATCCGCCGCCGCGGCTACACGCCGGAGGCGATTCGCAACTTCTGCGCCGCCATCGGCGTGTCGAAGACCACCGGGACCATCGACCTCGCCATGCTGGAGCACTTTGTCCGCGAAGACCTGAACAGACGCGCGCCGCGAGCCATGGCAGTGCTGCGCCCGCTGCGCGTTGTCATCGACAACTATCCTGAAGGGCAGGTCGAGGAACTGGAGGCAATGAACAATCCCGAGGACGCCAGCGCCGGTACGCGAAAAGTGTCGTTTTCGCGCGTGCTCTACATCGAGCAGGAAGACTTCCGCCTGGACCCGCCGAAGAAGTTCTTCCGATTGTCGCCGGGACACGAAGTGCGCCTGCGCGGCGGATATTTCGTTACTTGTACCAATGTAGTGAAAGATGAAAAGACGGGTGAGGTCATCGAGGTCCATTGCACGTACGATCCCGAAACCCGCAGTGGCAATGCGCCCGATGGCCGCAAGGTGAAGTCAACCATTCACTGGGTGTCGGCGCAGCACGCCGTCGATGCCGAAGTGCGGCTTTACGAGAACCTGTTCACAAATGAAGACCCTGGCCAGGTGCCCGAGGGGCAGGACTTTACCGTGAGCCTGAATCCGAACTCGCTCGAAGTAATGACCAGCGCGAAGCTGGAGCCGTCGCTGGCGAGTGCGATGTCCGGCGATCGCTACCAGTTCGAACGGCTGGGATACTTCTGCGCCGATCTGGACTCCAAGCCCGGCGCTCTGATTTTCAACCGTACCGTGCCGTTGCGGGATACCTGGGCGAAGATCGAAAAGCGGGAGAAAAGCAAATAGGTTATAAACGGCGTGTGTTACCCAGCCCGAGGATCTTGTCAGTCCTGAACGGATCGAGCTTCTGTTTGAGTGCGGGATCAGGATCTGTCTCCGCCCACTTAGGTAGTCCACAGTGGAGACACCGACTTGCGAAGGGATTGATGTTTCGCCCGAACCTGTACTGCTTCCAGTGAAACTGGTTGCCGCAACGCGGACAAGTCCAGGTTACATACAGGTACTGGATGTGGAAAAACTGATAAGTAACACAATCCATGCGATGAAAATTGCCATCCCGAGCGGCCGAGTCAAAGCGGGTGGCAGCCATTTCAGGGCAGCTACTATCAGGAATACAAGAACCGAGGCTGTGACAATTGCCACCAATCGGCGCCGCAGCCGGCGCTGGTCATTCCATTCGGATTCGTATTCGCTCTGCATCGAATGGATTCTAGATCAACGGATCACCGGTTGAGAACCAGGCCAAGCCGCGAAGCGGCTGATGTATGGCAACACGGAATACAATGGTAGTGCATGAAGACCGTCACACTCACCGAGTTAAGGAAACATCTTTCGCGGCACCTCCGCTTCGTCCGCTCGGGTGAAGAAGTCGTCATTGTTAGCAGCGGCGAACCGATAGCGCGCATTTTGCCGATTCCCACGGATATTTCAGAGGAAGAACGCCGGCTCGTTGCGGCTGGGATACTAAAGCTCCCAGAGAAGCCGGTTAAGAACCGGAAGAAGTTCTGGGACAATTTCTTTGCAGTGCCCGGTCCAAATCGCAGCCGAGAAGAAGCTCTGAGAGCCATCCTTGAAGAACGTGAGGAGTCGCGCTAAGTGCAGTCGGCCGCTTCCTCTCCCGTCCGTCTCCGTTTCGCCCCTTCACCCACCGGTTATCTCCACGTCGGCGGAGCGCGCACCGCTTTGTTCAACTGGCTTTTCGCGCGGCATTACGGCGGCACGCTCGTCCTCCGCATCGAAGACACCGACTTGGAGCGCTCCACGCCCGAGATGGTGGAAGGCATTCTCGTCGGACTCCGCTGGCTCGGAATCGATTGGGACGAGGGCCCATTCTTCCAGACCACTCGCATGGACCTGTATCGCGCAGCGGCCGGGCACCTGATCAACAGCAGCTATGCCTATTACTGCTTCTGCGGGAAGGAGCAGCTCGAACAGCAGCGCGCCGAAGGAGTGGCGCAGGGCCGCGTCCCGCGTGACGTCTGTCGCAATCTCGCGCGCGACGAAGCGAAGCAAAGGATTGAAGCCCGCGAAGGCTCTGCCATTCGCTTCGCTGTGCCCGAAGGCGGAAACACGGCGTTCGACGATGCTGTCTTTGGTCGGGTGGAGTTCGCCAACTCCGAGATTGAAGACTTTGTCCTGCTGCGGTCTGACGGCATGCCGACCTATCACCTCAGCGTGGTCGTCGACGACATTGACATGCGAATGACGCACATCCTGCGCGGCGCAGACCATCTCTCCAACACGCCCAAGCAGGTGATGCTGTACCAGGCGCTGGCCCGGCCGCTGCCGGTGTTCGCGCACGTCCCGCTCATCCTCGGGCCGGACAAGACGCGACTCAGTAAACGCCACGGCGCCACCAGCGTCATTGCATATAAAGAAGAAGGAATTGTCCCCGAGGCCTTCCGCAATTTTCTGGCGCTGCTGGGCTGGACGCCACCAGATTCATCACAGGAGATCCTGCACGACCGCGACCTGATCGATCTCTTCGACCTGAACGGCATCCAGAAGTCGAACGCAATCTTCGACCGCACCAAGCTCGACTGGTTCAACACCGAATACATTCGCGCGACGCCCGCCGCGCTCCTGCTGCCGCTCATCGAAGAAGAGTGGAAGAAGGTCGATCTGATTCCGTTCCAGACCAGCCGCCTGGCGATGGAAGCAACCGTCGATCTGGTTAAGCCGCGGGCGCGGAACCTCAGAGACTTTGCGACATTGTTCCGCGGATATTTCAGCGACAACTTTAGCGCCGATCCCTCCGCGACGGGAAAATTCCTGAAGGATGAAGCAGTGCGCGAGATGCTGGTCGAGCTGGCCTCACGCTATGGGCAGGGAACGGAATTTTCTGAAGCGTCTACAGAACAGGTGCTGCGCGACTTCGCCGCGGAAAAGAACGTCAAGGCCGGTGCGCTGATTAATGGCGCGCGTGTGGCCCTTACCGGACAAGGCGTGGCTCCCAGCCTGTTTGCCGTAATGGCGGACCTAGGGCAGGAGCGCACGGTAGCGAGACTGAAGCGCGCAAAAGAGATACCTGCCGGCGGCGCGGAATAAAACACAAGCCTCGCTACAGAGCACTTGACTAATCGGTTTGTCCCAAACAGAACGCCTCGGCCCACCTGCTGCATTGCCAGCCGCTGTAATATACCTATACAGTTTTTTCGGGGAGCCCATTTATAATACAACGATGTCCGACATGCGGTTCAGAGAGCCTGGCCGATTCGCCTTTCTGTGCGCAGTGTGGAACCCAGCTGAAACAAACCTCCTCAGCATCTTCCGGCACCGAAGCTCCAACGATCGCCGCTACGTTTGCCTCTGACCATCGGATCCAAACGCCGGCTCGGCGGCCTCCCTCATCGCGTCCCTCCTCTCATGCGCCCCGCAATGAAGGGCGCTTCATGACTGGCAGAGTTCTGGCAGAGCGTTATCGCATCGTCGCGCTGCTGGGCCGCGGAGGCATGGGCGAAGTCTTTCGCGCCGACGATCTCAGCCTCGGGCAGCCGGTCGCCCTCAAGTTCCTGCCAGAGGCCATGACGGACGAGGACACCCTGGAGCGCTTCCGCAATGAAGTCCGCATTGCGCGCCGCATCTCGCATCCCAACGTCTGTCGCGTCTATGACATCGGGCAGACCGACAACCAGGTCTTTCTTTCCATGGAATACGTGGACGGCGAAGACCTGGCATCGTTGCTGCGGCGCATTGGCCGCTTGCCCTCTGACAAAGCCGTCGAGATCGCACGCAAGATCTGCGCCGGCCTGGCGGCCGCGCACGACAAAGGCGTGTTGCACCGCGACCTGAAGCCGGCGAACATCATGCTCGATGGCCGCGGCGAGGTCCTTATTATGGATTTCGGGCTGGCTGGTGTGGCGCACGAAATCGAGGATGTGCGCAGTGGCACACCGGCCTACATGGCTCCCGAGCAGATTGCGGGCAAGGAGGTCACGGCCCGCAGCGACATCTACTCGCTCGGCCTGGTGCTCTATGAGCTGTTTACCGGCAAGGCCGCCTTCGATGGCAAAACGCTGGAAGAGATTGTTCGCGTGCGCCGGGACAGCACGCCGCATTGCCCCTCCACGCTGGTGCGCGACATGGATCCCGCGGTGGAGCGCGCCATCCTGCATTGCCTGGAGGCCGAACCCGAGAATCGCCCTGCCTCTGCGTTGATGGTTGCGGCTGCGCTGCCCGGCGGCGATTCTCTTGCCGCTGCGCTCGCTGCAGGTGAAACGCCTTCGCCGCAAATTGTTGCCGCCGCCGGCGAGACTGCTGGGTTGCCGGTCCGCATCGCGCTCGCGTCGATGGCGTTCGTGCTGGTGGGAATGGCGATGTTGTACGTGCTCACCGCTCGGACCAATGGGCTGGCCAGAATGGATGTTCCCTACTCGCCCGAGGTGCTGACACAACGTGCTCGCGACATGGTGAGTCAACTCGGGTATTCCACCCCGGCGGCGGACGCGGTCAGCGGACTTTACTTCGATGACGACTACCTGGAGCATCTCGATCATCCAGGCGGTGAACACCCCGAGTGGAACCAGGTCCTTACGAATCGCCCGTCTCTACTGACCTACTGGCATCGTCAAAGCCCCGACCACCTGGTCGCCAGCGAAATCAAAAGCAATCTGTTAACACCGGGCATCGTTACTCTTGAAGATCCGCCTCCCATTCTGTCGGGCATGGCGGATGTTTCGCTGAATCCTCAGGGCCGGCTCTTGCGCTTCACGGCAGTGCCGCCACAAAAGGAAAGCGCGCCCGCTTCGGCGCAGCCTTACGACTGGAACGCGCTGTTCTCATTGGCCGGGCTGGACATGACGCAATTTCACTCCGCCACGCCGAGCTGGAATTCCCTGGGCGCTTCCGATCAGCGTGCGGCCTGGACAGGGGTTTGGCCAGGTACCTCGACGCCGTTACGGGTTGAGGCCGCAAGCTGGGGCGGCAAGCCGGTCTTCTTCCAGTTGATCAGCGATTGGACCAAGCCCGACCGGATGCCCTCGGCTGATGGTTCGGGTTCCAAAGCGCCTTGAGGTCCTTCTGGTGATCTTTCTTCTCGTCCTGTTAGTAGGAGCCGTGTGGCTGGCGCGCCGCAATTACCTGCATCAGAAAAGCGACCCGAAGGGCGCATTGCGCCTGGGCCTGCTGATCTTCGCCTTGCAGATGTTAGTGTGGATATTCACGGCGCACTTCGTGCCCAGCCTTGGCTCGTTCGCTCTCTTCATACTGGCCGCCAGCGGAGCGGTCTTCCTTGGAGTTGTCTTCTATAATTGTTTACCTGGCAATCGAACCGTATATCCGCCGCCACTGGCCGCACGCCATCATTTCCTGGACGTGGTTGATGGCTGGCCGTATTCGCGATCCCCTGGTCGGTCGCGACGTTCTTTTCGGAGTCATTCTCGGGATTGGTTGGAGCCTGATCTTCGCAGTCCTGTTCCTGGCAATGAAGCACATAGGTGCCGAGCCGGACTTTCCCTCAACCGCTTTCCTGCTCGGTCCGCGGATGGTCCTCGGTAGCTGTCTCACGCACACGGCGATTTCAGTGCAAGCTACGCTGGTCTTCTTCTTTCTGATGTTCGTGTTTCGTGTGATCTTCCGTAAACCGTGGCTGGCCGCGTTGGTGTTTGTCGCTTTCTGGACCGTCCTCAAGGCCTACGACGAGCATCACCTGTTCCTGGTGGTGCCCGCCGTAGTTGCGGTTTACAGCATAGCGGCTTTCGTCGTGTTGCGCTTCGGATTCGTCGCCCTGGCGGTTGGCGCCTTCACCGCCGACCTGCTGTCCAATGTTCCCATCACCACCGACTTCTCCAGCTGGTACATCGGAGCGCCGATTTTCGTTTTTTCTCTCATTACTGCATTAGCGCTTTGGGGATGCTACACCGCGCTCGCGGGACAAAAGCTGGTCAAGGAACATTTGTTCGAGTAGCTGTCGGGCATTGACAGTGGGACAGAACTGCTCACCGACTTAAAGCCATCCCTTAGCTCGTGCAATCCTGGCTGCTTCGGTGCGGTTGGCAGCGCCGAGCTTGCTGATCGCTTCCGACAAGTAATTGCGCACGGTTCCTTCCGACAAGTTCAGTTCATTTGCGATATCGAGGGTAGCCATGCCTTCTCCGGCCAGGCGCAGCACCTGGCGCTCGCGGTCGGTCAGCGGATCGGGCTCGTCGCTCCAGGCTTCAGCGGCAAGTTGGGGATCGATGACGCGCAGTCCGTGACGGACACGGCGCACCGCGTCGGCGAGTTGTTCGGCGGGCATGTCCTTGAGCAGATAACCGGAAGCGCCGGCATCCAGCGCGCGCCGCAGATATCCGGCCCGAGCGAAAGTCGTCAGGATCATGACGCGCACGGGAATGTTGCGGCGCTTCAGCTCGGCCGCGACTTCCAGACCGGTGAGCGTGGGCATCTCGATGTCGGTGATGAAGACGTCGGGTCGCGCTTCCTGCACTGCGCGCAAGGCCTCATCGCCGCTGCGGGCGCGGGCGACGACTTCGATGTCGTCTTCCATTTCCAGCAGCGCAGCGAGCGCGCCCAAGACCATGGCTTGGTCCTCGGCGATGACTACGCGGATTTTGTCGCGCTTGCCGCCCGGCATGTACTCAGTTTCGCAGAGCGGAGGCGGCAGGTGCGAGTGGCAAATGAATGACGAGGCGGGTTCCGGCCTGAGACTGGCGCCGCAGCGATCCGCCGATGGCTTCCAGGCGCTCGCGCATGCCGCGCAGACCGTTGCCTTCAGGAGCGTCAGCGCCGCATCCGTTGTCGGCGATTTCCAGCAGGCACGCATTGTTTTCGCGCTGCAGGCGAACGCTGCACTGCCGCGCTTGCGCATGCCGCACAACGTTGGTGACGGCTTCACGCAGCGCCAGCGCCAGCACAGTCTCCTGCGCCGGAGTCAGCGGCAGTTCCGCGAACTCGGAGTCCACGGCAATGCCGGCCGTCTCCAGCGTCTTGCGCGCCCGGACAAGCTCTGCAGCCAGCCCTTCGCCGCGATAACCGCTGATGGCCTCGCGGACGTCGGCCAGCGCGGCGCGCGAGGTGTGCTCCACATCCAGCATTTCCTGCTTGGCTCGCTGCGGATCGCGATCGACAAGTTTGCGCGCCAGTTCGGCCTTCAGCGTGATGAGCGACAGTGTATGCCCCAGCAGGTCGTGCAGATCACGCGCGATGCGTTCGCGCTCGGCGACCTTGGCCAAGTGCTCGATTTCGTCGTCTGCACGGCGCAGCTTTTCCTCGGCGCAGTGGGCTTTCGCTCCAAAATGGTTTGCCAACCCGATCAGAACGACCAGCATCAGCATCGAGCCCCAGAAACCAAGGGGCAGTTGCAGATGGTAGGCGTACAGCCCCAGCAGGGCCAGATCGATCCCAATCAGAAAAAGTGCTCGCAAGAGACTGGTGGTGAAGGCGCCGGCTGCGACCGCAAAAATAAGCAGGCAGCTGACTGCGCCATTGTGGAAGGGAACCAGCGCCGCCGCCATCACAAACATCGCGACGACGGCATAGGACCTGAGCGGCTCGCAGTGGGAGAACGAATACAGATATAGCCAGATAAAAACCAGGCCGTATATCGTATTGCCGATCCACAGCAGCGGCCCGGCATGCCTCCAGAGTGGGTCCAAAAAGAACCAGATCATGAAGGGCAGCCATAGCACGGCCATCCAGCGATGGCGATCCTCGTTGGGATAAAGCTTCCACCAGATTTCTCGCAGCCGATTCATCTATCTCGTCCCAGAGCTATTGTCGTCCAGAGCTGACTGCCGGCACAATCACATACCACAGCACGGCGACAGCAGCTATCGCAAGTCCCAGGTCCCTCGTGCGGCCGCTCAGTGCCAGCACCAGGAAAACTACCATCGCTATCGCCCAAAGAATCCATTCCGCGCTGCAGCACTTCATGGCTACCTCCTTGCTAAATTGCTCCTCGCCAGAAGCTGTCAGCTGTCAGCCATCAGCTTTCAGCCCGCACTCACTGTTCAGGCTGAGGGCTGAAAGCTGACAGCTGAGAGCCAGCCGCGAAAGGCGGCCTTCTTCATCCATACGTCTTGCCTTCATCCCGCCGATAGCCCCACGCAGCCACACCAAGGCAGATAAGGGTGAAAGCTATCAGCGCTTCCACGTGTCCCCACGCCGGAGTGGGATTCGTCCCCAGGCCGACGGTGTTCAGCGCCAACTGGGCCAGATGATACGGAGGCAAGAACGTCGCCAGCACTTGTAATCCATGCGGCAACAGGAACAGCGGAATCCAAAGCCCCGAGCAGAACGACATCGGTAAGTAAACCAGATTGACGACAGCCGGTGCCGAGTTGGGTTTGGCGAAGTAGCCAATCGCCAGCCCCATCGCGCTGAACGGAATCGATCCTGCGACGAGGATGCCGACGAGCTTGGCAGCCGTCGCGAGAGGCAGATGGACTCCACCAAACAGAATTCCCACCGTCAGTAGCAACAGCATGATCACGGTGCTGAACACCATCGCAGCAAACAGCTTGGCCAGGAAATATGCGCTGATAGGCATGGGCGAAGCTCGCTTCACCTGTAGCCAACCTTCGCCACGCTCCATCGCCAGGCTCACGCCGAAGCCGAAGAGCGCCACCGCCATTACACCGAAGCAGCCCATCGTCGCGAGCACGTAGGTTGCGGTCTCGCCGCGATTGGCGGGATTGTCGTGACCCAGCACGATGCCGAAGAGCACATAGAACATCAGCGGAAAGACAACCGTCGAGATGGCATATATCGGAATGCGGGCCTTGTTGATGAGCTCGTACTTTGCTTCTTTCGCGTAGAGCGCAAACGTTCGCGACAGCGAGCGGCGAGGCGTAGCCAGAGCAATAGAGAAGGTAGTGGCAGCGATGTCAGTTCTCCTTCGATTCAGCGTTGTGATTTTGCGTCAGTGCCAGGAACGCCTCTTCCAGCCCTGCGTTGGTGACTTCCAGATCGGCAAGCCAGCTATCGCGCTGCAACAGTTCGCGGACCACCGATTCGGCTGCGTTCACTTGCAGCTCGAAGGCGTTGCGGTCAGCCTTCACACTCAACACTCCGTGAATCTGGCGAACCTCTTCCAGTGTCAACCGGCTGGTGCAGCGAACTTGCTTGCCCATGGCGCGCGCCTTGATCTCGGCGGGCGTGCCTTCAGCGATGATCGCGCCCTGGTTCAGCACCAGAATGCGATCGGCCAGGGCATCGGCCTCGTTCAGATAGTGGGTCGTCAGCAACACCGTTTTGCCGCGCGCAATCAGGCTGCGAGTCTGCGACCACATCAGGCGGCGCGCTTCCACATCGAGTCCGACTGTGGGCTCGTCGAGAAACAGCAGATCGGGATTGCCGCAGATGGCGATGCCGAACAGTACGCGCTGCTTCTGCCCGCCTGACAGCTCGCCGTAGGGGCGGTCTTTGATCTCGGTGAGGCCGGCGATCTCAAATGTCTCCTGGAGCGGCAGCGGGTTTGGGTAGTAGGACGAGAACAGACCGATGTGCTCGCGCACTTTGAGCGTCTCGGGTACGCGTCCAACCTGGAGCATGACCCCCAGCCGGCCTTGCACCTGGCCTCGATAAGGATCGACGCCAAACACTGAGACGCTGCCGGAATCCGGGCGTGCGACACCGAGCAGCGTGCGTACCAGCGTAGTCTTGCCCGCGCCGTTGGGTCCGAGTAGCGCCAGTAGTTCGCCGGCGTGGATGTCGAGGTTGAGATCGTGCAGCGCGACCACATTTCCGTAGCTCTTCTTCAGGTTGCGAGTTCTTGCAATGTTGACCGGCTGGGGCGCCGGGGCACGATGTGGCATTTCGGCGATCAGAGCCCCCGGCACGTCCCGACTTTGGACTTGGAGTCTTGAGATTGCAGTGGACATCGTTCACTCCCGTGCTCTGTTCGTTCGAGCACAGTAGCGATCATCGGTCATGCGGAATGGGAGCAGTAGTGCCGATTGTCAGCGGAGGGGGATGACAAATGTCATGGGAGCCGCGTTTCGCTGATCGCTTTTCGCCCTTCGCTATTCGTTTCAGGCTCTTAGCCTTAACCCTCAGGAAGCTGCCGGCTCTCAGTTGATTGTTCGGTTATGGAATGAGATTGGCAACGAGGAACAACCCCAGCCTGATCTTTCCTGCCAAGAGCTAGAGGCTAAAAGCTACAGAGCGAAGAGCAAAAAACGAAAAGCGAATGGCGAAGAGCGGGCTCCAGTGACCTTCGTCACTTTTGCCCGTGATTCGAATCACGGCTGTTTGGCCGTCGAAAGGCGACACTTGAATGTAAGAGAGTGAGGGCCGGAGCCGATCCGTTGCACCCTGCCTTATGCAGCCTCGGCCGAGGTAACGAGGTGAGCCATGTTGCTCGCGTACCGACTAGTTAAGCTAATTGAAAACCATTCCGACGGGCTGGCTCGCAGCCTGCATCATCGTTATCGCGAGTGCGCTAAGTGCTCGGCTTATGCCAACGTGCCGGACAACGAACTGACGGAGAAGGTGTATGACGTCTATCGCCACTTGGGTGATTGGCTGCTGGGCAAGACCGAAGCCGACATCGAGAGCCGCTATCTGGAGGTCGGTGCTCAGCGCGCGGCCCAAGGTGTTCCCATAAGCCAGGTGGTCTGGATGATCTGCCTGGTCCGAGAAAACCTGTGGGACTACCTGCAGAAGCATGCCGAGCTGGAACGTCCGGCTGAGATCTTTGGTGAGCTCGAGCTGCTGGAGATGCTCGATAAGTTTTTCCATCTGGCCATCTATTACGCCGCGCTGGGACACGAGCGCGCCACGGCCGGGTATTCGGTGAAGTCGGAAACGGTAACAGCCTAGAGGGGCTGGGTCATGTCCTGGATTGATCAATATCGCAGCAAGCTGGTGACCGCCCGCGAGGCCGTAAATTGCGTCGAGTCTGGAATGCGGGTTTACGTGCACCCGGGCTGCGCTGAGCCGGAAGCGCTGGTGGAAGCGCTGATGGCGCGAGCGCCCCACGTAAAGAACGTCGAGCTGATTCATCTGTTGACCTACGGCACCTCGCCCTATTGCGCGCCCGATATGGCGGAACACTTTCGTCACAACGCGCTTTTTGTCGGTGGAAACGTCCGAGAAGCGGTGAACGATGGCCGCGCCGATTACACTCCCATCTTCCTCGGCGAAGTCGAAGCGCTGTTCGAGAGCGGCGAAATGCCGATCGACGTGGCGTTCATCCAGGTTTCGCCACCCGATTCGCACGGGTACTGTAGCTTCGGCGTAGGCGTGGAATGCACGCTGACTGCGGCGAAATATGCGCATCGCGTAGTGGCGCAGGTGAACGCCCAGATGCCGCGCACCTATGGCGACAGCTTTATCCACGTTAGCGAAATCGACGCCATCGTGGAGCTTTCGCGGCCGCTGTGCGAGATGAAGAAGCATCCGACCAACGAAGTGTTTCAGCAAATAGGCGCTCGTGTGGCGTCATTGATCGAAGACGGGGCTGTCTTGCAATGTGGGATCGGTGCGATTCCCGACGCAGTTCTGCCCGCCCTGATGGATCGCCGGGATCTCGGCGTGCACACCGAGCTGATTTCGGACAACGTAATCCCACTGATCGACGCCGGCGTGATCAACGGGCAGCGCAAAAACATGAAGCCGCGCAAGATCATTCTGGGCTTTGTGCTGGGCACCCGCACGCTGTTTGACTTCATCGACGAGAATCCCATCTTCGAGTTTCATCCTGCGGCGTACACCAACGATCCGTTCCGTATTGCCGCGAACGATCGCATGGTGGCGATCAACTCGGCGATCGAGGTCGATTTGACCGGGCAAGTCTGCGCCGAATCGATTGGATCGCAGTTTTATAGTGGCTTTGGCGGGCAGCTGGACTTCATCCGCGGAGCGGCGCGCTCCAAATACGGCAAGCCCATCATCGCGCTGCCGTCGACCGCGAAGGGCGAAACGATCTCGAGGATCGTGCCCAGGTTGGCCTACGGATCAGGAGTGCTGACGGGGCGGGGTGACGTGCACTACGTCGTCACCGAGTATGGAGTTGCCTATCTGCATGGGCGCACCATCCGGCAGCGCGCCGAGGCGCTCATCCAGATTGCCCATCCCAAGTTTCACAACGAGCTCCTTGAGTACTGTGAACAGCAACGCTGGTTCCAACGAAACGTCTTTGAAGTTGAAGTCCGAGGGTAACCATGTCATCGCAACCGCGCGGTAATGTCATCATCGATACGGAAGAATGCAAAGGATGCGGCTTGTGCGTAGAGTCGTGTCCTCCTGAGTGTCTCGAACTGGCGCCCGAGCTCAACCATTACGGTGTGCATACGGCGCAATACACCGGCGAAGGCTGCACCGGTTGCGGCGCGTGTTTTTACTGCTGCCCCGAACCCGGAGCCATCACGGTCGAACGCCTGACGCCGCCGGCCAAAACGACTGCCCGAGCCGTGCCGCCGAAGCAGGAGGTGAACCATGCGGCAGCTCTGTAAAGGAAATGTTGCCATCGTGAAAGGCGCGGTCCTGGCCGGCTGCAAAGCCTTTTATGGATATCCCATCACCCCGGCCAGTGAGATCGCCGAATGCAGCCCTCCTTATACCAGAAGTAGGCGGCACTTTCTTGCAGGCGGAGAGCGAGGTGGCGGCCATCAACATGGTGTACGGCGCCTCATCGGCGGGCCAGCGGGTAATGAGCGCTTCGTCCGGCCCCGGTCTGAGCCTGATGCAGGAAGGCATCTCCTACATGGCGGGTGCAGAATTGCCGGGCGTCATCGTTGATGTGGTGCGCGGCGGACCGGGCCTGGGAAACATTGCGCCCGAGCAGAGCGATTACTTCTGCGTGGTGAAGGGCGGAGGCCACGGCTGCTATCGCAATATTGTGCTGGGGCCGGCGTCGGTGCAGGAGATGTTCGACCTCACCGTGCTGGCGTTCGAGTTGGCCGACCGCTATCGCAATCCGGTGGTCATCATGACTGACGGCTACGTCGGCCAGATGATGGAGCCGCTCGAAATCAAGATGCGCGACATCGTGCCGCCGGAAAAAGATTGGGCAGTGAAGGGCACGGCGGAGTCCAAGAAAAATATGATCAGCTCCATCGTGCTGGAGCCGGATGCGCTGGAAGCTCATGTGCGCAAGCTGGAGAGCAAGTACTTGCTTGCCCAGGAGTTGGAGAGCCGTCTCGAGAACTACCTGACGGAGGATGCGGACATACTGCTGGTTGGATTTGGCATTGTTTCTCGCGTGCTGCGTTCGTCCGTCGATCAGCTGCGCGCCCAGGGCATGAAGGCTGGTCTGTTCCGTCCCATTACGCTGTGGCCATTTCCCTCGCGCGAGTTGTGCGAGACAGCCAAGCACGTGAAGCAAGTGCTGGCGGTGGAGCTGAGCACGGGAATGATGGTGGAGGACGTAAAGCTGGCGCTCAACGGCAGCGTTCCTGTGGAGTATTACGGCCGCGTCGGCGGCAACGTTCCCATGACAGAGGAAATTACGGCGCAGGTTTTCGCGCGCATGGCAGCCCACGTCTAGGGCCAAGGAGAAATTGTGGAAGGCTATCAGGTAATTCACGAAAAATCGCCGGCGTTCTACGACAAGTATGAACGCAAAGCCGAGTTGCAGAACCAGACGCACTACTGCCCGGGCTGCGGCCACGGCGTTGTCCACAAACTGATTGCCGAGGCGCTGACGGAACTTGGGGTCCAGGATCGCGCCGTTCTGGTCAGTCCGGTCGGCTGCTCGGTCTTTGCCTATTACTACTTCGACGTGGGCAACGTGCAAGTTGCCCATGGCCGTGCTCCGGCGGCCGCAACTGCGCTCAAGCGCGCCAATCCCGAGTCGATAGTAATGGCGTATCAGGGCGATGGCGATCTTGCTGCCATCGGAACGGCGGAGATTATCCATGCCGCGAATCGTGGCGAAAATATCTGCGTCTTCTTCGTCAACAACTCTATTTACGGCATGACCGGCGGGCAGATGGCGCCGACCACGCTGGTTGGTCAGAAGAGCACAACCTCACCTTGGGGACGTCGCTCCCACAATGAGGGACTGCCCATTCATGTCTGCGAGCTCCTCGCTGGACTGGAAACGCCAACCTATCTCGAGCGGGTCGCCCTCAGCGACATGAAAAACATCATGAAGGCGAAGAAGGCGGTAAAGAAGGCGCTCCAGATCCAGAAGGATGGCGGCGGCTTCTCGCTGGTAGAGTTTCTCTCGCCGTGCCCTACGATCATGAAAATGGACCCGGTCGTGTGCCGCAAGTGGGTTGGCGAAACCCTGATGAAGACGTTTCCGCTAGGCGTCTTTCGGGACCGCAAACCCGAGCTGCCGGTTGACGCGAAGGTCCCGGTGAAGACCATTGCCGAGGCACTGGAAGTGGCGGACGGTCAGACAATTGACGTACTCCCCCGGCGTCATCATCACACTCGTGATCTGACGGTGAAGATGGCCGGGTTTGGTGGACAAGGCGTTCTGCTGATGGGGCAATTGCTGGCAGAGATGGGTCTACACGAGAACATGGAAGTGAGCTGGCTGCCCTCATACGGTCCGGAGATGCGCAGCGGCAGCGCACACTGCCACGTCATGCTCTCTCATGACCGTATCGGCTCACCTCTGATCTCGCAGCCGGAGGTGCTGGTCGCGATGAACGAATTGTCGCTGCACAAATTCGGACCCACGGTCGCTTCCGGCGGATTGATCCTGTACAACAGCACCAAACTGCCCGAAGGCTTCAGCGCGCCACAAGCCCGCGTGGTCTGCGTCCCGGCGTCGGAAATTGCCGACAGCCTGGGCTCGGCGAAGGTTGCCAATGTGGTGATGCTGGCGGCGTTGCTGGAAGAAACCGAGTGCCTGCCGACTGAGTCGGCGATTGCCGTGCTGGAAGAGACGGTGAAAAATCCCAAACTGCTTGAACTGGACAAGAAGGCGGTTGCGGCAGGACGAGACTACGTCGACACCAAGATTGAAGTCGGAGCGGTGTCGCAGCCGGACGGATATTCGTACTGAAGAAGCAGCCGTCAGCCATCAGCTATTGCTCAATCGCCTCCGTTCGTTATCTGAGCGGAGGCGATTTGCTTTTGCTCGGCGGAGTCGAAGGATCCCTATTTCCGCACTCTTCTCGTGACCTGTTCGTGGTCTCAAACCTGCGTTCCTCTCACACGCTCGCGTGACCCGGCTCACTGCGCGCGATTCGGATTCGCGCTGCAATACAGATGTCTGCTGGAGAGGTGCTGAATCGTTATGCAATCTGAAAAAAACCACGTTCTTTGTCCGCTTTGCCATGGTCATGGCCGGGAGCAACAGGAGCTTCTGGTGGTGCGTTGGCGCAGCCGGGAATTCGAGCAGGAACTGCAGAGGATGACCGACGAGTCTGCCTTCGGCTCGAGCGGCGGCCTTGATGTTCCGTTCGAGACCGAGGAACCGGCTTACAGCAACGAGTCAGATTAGGGCGCGGCAACTGCAGTCTACGTGAACACTCTTTATTTATCTTGACCGTCTCATAGTGTGCCGTCAGTGAGGTTTGTTGCCGTTTCCGCTATGCCTAGCTCGGAACGTAAGCGCAAATCTTGCGGAATTGGTTGACGGCACGCGATTCTGGTTGCTATATTAAGAAGGTTCTGCGAGTCATGTTTGGCCTGCCTGTAGTGTCTGGCTGTGCTGCTTTGATCCATATCCTGTAGAATTGTTTTGCAGGATCCTCGCTGAAATGTGCCTGCGCTTCCGCTGGAGCTTTCCGGTGGGTATGCGGGCCGAGGCAACGAAACGGAGCGCCCCCGTTTTTGATCTCCGCATTCCGGCATCGAGCCGATTGCGGGACGACCACGGCGCCACCGTCGTAAGCCCAACCTGAGCGGAAACCAACTTTCCCTGGCTATGCGCTGGGGAAGCATGGGCAAAGTGGCCTGTGGCCACGTGAAGTGCTGCCCAGCCCCAAAAATGGGGGCAGAGTTATTGCGTCACGGCCAGGGCCGCTGATGGGGCTGCCGAGTGGGCGCGATTTTGCGGCCTTGTGCCGCGAAGACGGTTGGGATCGCAGCATCTGCCCAGTCGAAAGGCTGGCCTGAAGAAACGAAGGAGTTGCCAAGAGTGCCTACTTTTAACCAACTGGTGCGGAAAGGCCGGACGGCGCCGAACTACAAGACGGCAAGCCCGGCGCTGCAGTCGTGCCCGCAGAAGCGCGGGGTTTGCACTCGCGTGTACACCCAGACTCCTAAGAAGCCGAACTCGGCGCTGCGCAAGGTCGCGCGCGTGCGGCTGACCAACGGTATCGAGGTGACGACCTACATTCCCGGTGTCGGCCACAATCTGCAGGAGCACTCAATTGTGCTGATCCGCGGCGGCCGCGTGAAGGACCTGCCGGGCGTGCGTTATCACGTGGTGCGCGGCACGCTGGACTCCGTCGGTGTTGCCAATCGCAAGCAGAGCCGTTCCAAGTACGGAGCCAAGAGGCCAAAGGCCTAGCCGAGGATTTATGCCGAGAAAAGGACATATCGCGAAACGCGAACCGCTGGCGGACCCGGTGTATGAGTCCACGCTGGTCAATAAGTTTGTGAACTCCATGATGTGGGACGGCAAGAAGAGCACCGCCCAGTCGATCTTCTACAACGCCATGAAGAAGCTCGAGGAAAAGGGCGGCGACGAGGCGATCAAGTTGTTCAAGAAGGCGGTGGAGAACGCCAAGCCGGTGCTGGAAGTGAAGACCCGCCGCGTGGGCGGCGCCAACTACCAGGTGCCAATCGAGGTCAATGCCGACCGCCGCACGTCGCTGGCAATCCGCTGGATTCTGCAGTACAGCCGCAGCCGAGGTGAGAAGGGCATGGTCGACAAGCTGACGAATGAGCTGCTCGACGCTGCCAATGGCAAGGGCGCGGCCATCAAGAAGAAAGAAGACGTACACCGTATGGCCGAAGCCAACAAGGCCTTCGCGCACTATCGCTGGTAAGCAACAGCAGGTCCCTCGACTCACCCGCTGAAGCGGGTTCGCTCGGGATGACAAAGTTTCAGGGAAACGGTAACGGCGCACCTGAAGGTGCCCCTTCAAGCAAGTCGATACGGGGCTCAGAGCCTCTCCGACGAAGAGCCGATCGGGCGGGACCTCGATTCGGACGCGAAAAACTATCGACGCCGCCTCGGCGCCGAGCTGATCGCAAAAGACTTGCGAGAGGAGCATGAC
>Ga0181505_10065520_pt1 | contig 23191 bp, 11 predicted proteins | sample PEATcosm2014_Bin_5_FD_127743 | JGI IMG/M metagenome (GOLD analysis project Ga0181505, IMG submission 127743) | Metatranscriptome of peatland microbial communities from MTU Mesocosm Facility, Houghton, MI, USA - PEATcosm2014_Bin05_30_metaT... | ecosystem: Environmental > Terrestrial > Soil >...
CAATACGGTCACGTTCACCCCGCTGACCCAGTACCCGGGCAACACGCAGATGGGTATGTACATCTATGGGCTAACGGACGAGGCGGGCAATGTCGCTTATAACAGCGCTGGCACGTTTACCACTGCCAACACGGCAGACACCACGGCGCCGACGGTAACCATCTCGCCAGCCAACGGCGCTACCTACGCCGGCCTGAACACGGAAGTCGTGCTGACGTTCTCGAAGTCCATCAACCCGGCGACAATCAACTCCAGCAGCGTCAACCTGCTGAATGGGGACGTGCCGCTCAACCCGGCCACTTCCATCTCTCTCGACAACCGCACGGTCGTTCTCAACTACAACGGCTCAACATTACCCGCTGGCGCCACCCTCACGGTGACGGCCACACACCTGATTACGGACCTTTCCGGGAACGCGCTGACCGACACGACGAGCCAGTTCACCACCACGGCTGCGGTTTCGAATTCGGCGCCGTATGTGATCAGCATGCGCCCCGGCAACGGCGCGACCCAGGTTCCCGCCAGCACGGTCATCACTCTGTTTACCAGCACTCCGATGAATACCGGCACGCTCACGGGCGCTCTGCACATTTCACAAAACGGAGTGATCATCTCGGGCACTACCAACATAGGCAGCAACGGGCAGAGCATCGAATTCACGCCCGGCTCGGCCCTTACCGCGGGCGCGACGATCCAGGTTTTCCTCGATTCGACAGCCCAGGATATCTACGGCAACTACCTCTCCAGCTTCTCCGGGCAGTTCACCACGGCTGGATCTCTAACCAACACGGCAGCCGTTGTGGAGGCTGTCAACCCGTTCCCGGGCGCCACCAATGTGCCGTTGAACACTCCGATCCAGATCGAGTACAACCAGCCACTGCTGGCCAGCACCATCAACAGCACGAACGTAGTGCTCTACCAGTACAGCACGTCCAGCTTCCTGCCCGCGACATTATCGCTGTCGGGCAATGGCCAGATCATCAACATCGTTCCCACGAGCGGCCTGACAGCCGGATCGCAGTACTTCGCATACGTCGGTTACGGCGGCCCCGTGACCAATACCGACGGCGTCAACGTGCAGGCCTATGAGTTTGGCTTCACGGCGGGCACGGCAAACGATACCGCTGCACCGACCATTGTGACGGTCGCTCCTCCCAACTCGGCCATCAACATCGGGACCAACGCCGGGGTCGCTGTCGACTTCAACAAGGCCATCAACCCGGTGTCCGTCACCGGCAGTTCGATCCAGTTGAGCGGTGGCTCGGTTACCGAGGTGCCGTCGAGCATCAGCTTCACATCCAATTACACGCGCACCATGATTACTCCGCAGGCTCCACTGCCCTCGAGCACACAGATGTCGATCGCGATCAGCGGCGTCACCAGTGAGGCCGGAGTCGCCGTGGCCAGCCAGACTACCAAGTTCACCACCATGGCGGGCGCCGATTTCGTCGGGCCCTACGTGATCACTCCCAGCGTCCAGGGCGGCCAGACAGTGGGCACCAACGCTGCCTTTGCCATGCAATTCAACGAGCCGATAGATCCGGGCTCCGTCAATCCGGGAGGCGTAACCACTGACGTGTTCCTCTACGATTACACGTTAGGTTACGTGGCTACCAACATCACCTTCAGCGCGGACCTGACCACGGTCTTCCTGACGCCAACGGCCCCACTCACGGCGAGCCATGAGTTTGAAATGTGCAGCTACTATATTACGGACCTCTCAGGGAACGCGCAGCAAAACTTCTGCGTGAGCGGCTTCTACACTGGAACTGGAACCGACACGACCGGACCGGTCGTGCAACAGGTCAATCCGCCGAGCGGCTCCACGGGAGTGGGCATCAACGCGCCCGTGGATATCCTGTTCAACGAGTCCATCTCCGGTGCTTCACTCGGAGGCGTGACGTTGACGCAGAGCGGCACGATCGTGCCGACCACCACCTCGCTGTACGACGGCGATAAGGGCGCCCAACTGCTGCCGTTGGTGCCGCTGGCCCGCAACACGGTATACACCATCAACGTGACTGGAGTCGTGGACATTACCGGCAACGCTCAGTCCAGCTTCTCGCCGGTGTCATTCACCACGGGAACGGGAACCGATCTGGTAGCGCCCACGATCTTGTCGACGAACCCCACCAACGGGACGACGAGCGTTCCCGACAACACCACGATCCAGGTCGTATTCAGCGAGGCGATGGATCCGGCGACGTTCGACCCGAACAACAGCTTCGTGCTGGAGACTTCCTCGAGCACAGTGGTGCCCGCTACCATCTCGTTCTCGCCGGACTATAAGACGGTCACGTTGACGCCCACCTCGACCCTGACCGGAGGCGGGGCGACGTACTACATGTATATCGGATACTTCGCCTATGTCTATGACATCGGAGGGAACCGCTTCGGCAGCACGTACATAAGCTTTACGACCCAGTAAAGGCGCTCCTTTAGTTGCTCACGCGAATCTCACAGTCGGCAGCTGGCTGAAGCAATGGACTGTCGATCGGTGCAGCGGACGCTGCGTGGCAGTGCTGCCACTTCTGGATTCTTTGTAGTTCGACAGCTGCAAGAGGTGGTACTGTGCGTTGACTCGCGTGAGTTTGAATTAACTAGGGCCTCTGCATACACTACTCGCTACTTCTTTGTCGCGGCAGCAATGGCCATTTATCCAAGAATGCCAGACGAAATTGTGTCATTCCGCCTAAGTTAATTGGGAAACAGTGGCTGAAATCAACATGATAGTGGTTGAAGAGAAGGCGCTATGGCGATCGCGTGGATGATTTTCGGTGAGAATGGGCACTATCAAGCGAGCAAAAACATGCCAGCTCAGCTTGTAAGCACAATTCTGAAGGGGCTGAATGTGAGCGGCCGCACCCAGGCTGTGATCGCAGCGCTGCAGAAAGGCTTGGCTCAATCTCTAAGCAGAGCCGCCAGAAGTTTCTGACGGTGCGGACGAACCCGGAAACCGTATCAGACTGCAGCACGCGCGGTTTCCACCGCCTGAGTGGATCTGCCTTGCAGCAGAAGCCTGGGCGACCGCTGGGCCCAGTCCAACTGACCGGGCCCGGTTGCGAGAGAGCCAACTGCTTAAACAGCGGAGCGTCCTGATCTCTATTTATTTTCTACCTTTGTCTGGACTGCATCCACGACCGACCGAAGTCAAGTTATTACTCGCGGTCGCGATGTGGCAGCTGTAGGACGCGCCATCCGAATCGGAAGACGTGTACTTTTGCGAACTCGATGCGGGGCTCACATCCGTTGCGCTCACCGAGTTCGTCAATGATGCGGAGTGGATGAGATTCCCATCGAGCAAAAACTGATTGCTCGTCTGGTACTTCTGAGTGGTCGCCACCGTGAAACCGAAAAGAGCACTGCTGACCGGGTAAATGAAATCAACCGTAATCGGGAAGCTGTAGTCGTCGCGGGTCACAAACGTCCCCTCAGGGCTCGACACTGTGGCCACGGAAGACAGGCTCGTTTCCACGTTGGTGTTCTGATCGAGTACGGTGGCGTTGACCGTATCGAAGTCGATGGTCTGGGTGCCGGAAAAACTCTGGCGCTCCGACACTTTGGTTGTGACTTTTCCATGAGACGTGTTGACGTATCCCGCAATGGTGAAATTGCGCTTGGAAATGACGTTGATCGTTCCCGTGACTGTCGAAGTTCCCTGAAGGTCTTCGGTTACGACCGGGGATGGGCTGGTGAGCGTGTTCTTGGTGAGCGCGCCGGTGATCTGCGTGGACCCGGAGTCTAGAAATAGCAGGAGCGACGCAGTCGCCGAAAAGTAGCTGTCGTCGTTGAATACGCTCAGCGCGATGGTATGCGGCTGGCCGTTACTCAGCAGGCTGGCAAAGGGTGTGAGGTTTACGCGATACGGAACAAAATCGAGAGTCTGCGCGGCCGGGATCGGCACCCACTGGTCGGGCAGAAATCCGGTGAAGACCCAGGGAGAAACCGGCGCGATACCCGCAGGCTGTCCGTCGATGGTGATCTCGGTCTCGCGGAAGTCGGTATTTCCGCATCCGTAGACTTCGTTGATATTGCTCAGGTCGTTGGGGAAGCATCCGTACCACTGCTCGTCGTTGGACTGGCTCTGGGCGACTACGTCGAGGTAGGCCCGCTCGGTATTGGCCGGCAGCGTAAACGTCGTCGCGAGTTGGTCGGTTGGCGACGAGAGCGTGGCCGGCAAGTTGACGCCGCCGCTACCGTTCGACTGCACCAGCGGAAGCACCTGATCGGGCGGCCTCTGGTCGTGGCCATCCCGGCCGCGGTGACTCTTTTCGGCGGGATAAAACTCGAGGTCGGCGTTCACCGTGAAAACTCCGTTCAAGTACGTGTTGTAGGGAGCGGGGCAGTCCGTGGTGCAATTGGCGAGAACGATCGTGCCTTGCTGCGCAGTCGCCAGCAGCGCGCTGTACGCGGTTACGTCACGCTCGACATGCCAGGTGTTGGTGAGTGTCGCCAAGGGTTCGGGAGTGGTTCCGAAATAGAGGTTCGCGTTTGCCATGTAAATGCTCGCGGTGCGGTCGAACTGGATGCCTCCGTTTTCGCTGAAGTCCGCTTCGAACACTACTTTCTCCCACGGACCGGAACAGTTGCCCGGGGGCGTGAACTCAAAAGTCTGGGTTGACTCGGAGAAAAACGCGAACTGGTAATTTGCAAAAAGCGGTACCACGCAGGGCTGCTCGGGCGGCCGCGGCACCAGCGGGTCGGCGGTCACTGTGAACTGCGTGCCAATTTGCCGGTTCGTGCTTTGGGCCAGGAGCGTTGCGCTTGAGATCAGCGACGCGACGAGAAGTGCGACAAATGGTAGTTGTCGAAGCCGGGAACTGCGCGCGTTCATAGCAGACTCCTTATGGGTTGGGTGATTTGGAGGGACCGTGTTTCCAAGTCCGGGACCCACTTATCGCATCTGTTTCGGAGATTGTCAAGGATTTCCTGATCGAATTACGATGTATCAATCATTTTTATGGTCTATATGCAATATTATGCGCAGTGTGGAATGGTCAGACTCGAATGACTCTGATTCCACTCCGGGTGAACGCCGCGACCATTTCGTCAGAAGCACCTGCATCCGTGACCAGCACATCCACATCCTCGATGGGGCAGATCAAGGAGGGGGTAACGATTCCCAGTTTGCTGGAGTCGGCGACCACAATGATCTGCTTGGCCTGCTTGACCATGGCGCGAAAGGTGAGGGCTTCGTCCGATTCGTTGGTCGTGGTTCCGCGGCTGGCGTCGATGCCGGAGACGCTGAGGAAAAGCTTGTCGAGGAAACTATCGCCGAGGAAATTGATGGCGGCAGCCCCGACCAGCGAAAACGACCACGGCCAGTGGAGGTAGCCTCCCGTCAAATGGATCTTGAGGCCTGGCATGTTACAAAGTTCCATGCCGATGTTGACCGCATTGGTGACGATGGTGATGTTGCTGCGATGACGCAAACTCCGCGCCACCCAAGTCGTGGTCGTGCCCGCCGTCAGACCAATGGTCTCGTTCTCTTCGATCAGTTCCGCAGCGGCCACTCCGATGTGTCGCTTCTCCTTCACAAAGCGATGCTGGCGAGTCTGGAACGCCGTATCGTAGCGAAACGGCTCGTAGAGTAATTCCTGCACCAGAGCGGCGCCACCATGGGTTCGCCGGATCAGACCCCTGGCTTCCAGGCGCGTCAAGTCGCGGCGGATACTCGGAGCGGACGCTCCCAAAGAAGCGATCAGCTCGTCCACGGTTACGGAGCCTTTGTGGAGCAGGAGTTTCAGGATGCGGTCGTTGCGGTTTTTTTGGCGCTCAGACATGGAGGCTATGTGCTTGGCCAGCACGAGGATACACTAAGACCACTTCCCACCAAAGGCCGGCGACGTACCGGGGCTTTATCTTCATCATCCTATCAAACTTGATCTCCCAGAAGGTTCAGTAGAATCCGGCGGCGATCATTTTGTGAACGTAAAGCACTCTCAAGAACCAAGTAATATGATCGTTTCAAGCTTAGTCAATCATTTTTTGGTTGACAACGGCGGACGGGCCAGCCTAGTCTCCCAACCGAGGTCGCGGTCATCGTTTTGCCGTCATTGGCTTTAAGGAGAAGATATGACTCAGAGAATCATTCGACCCCGGGTGACGTCTCGTGTCTGCTTGTGCTTGATTTTGATTTTAGTGTCGGCGCTGGCAGGCCGGCTGCAAGCCCAGAATTCGCAAGGGACAATCCTCGGACACGTGCAAGACTCGTCTGGCGCGACCATCGCGGGGGCCAAGGTCACCGCTACCAATGTCAACACGAATGTGACCCACCATTTCACCACCACGGGTGGGGGCGACTACGTGTTTGTGGACATAATTCCTGGAACCTACGAGGTGAGGGTAGAATCCACCGGTTTCAAGAGCGAGGTTAGCACCGGCCTCGTTTTGGAAGTGGACCAGACGCTGCGCCAGAACTTCACCCTTCAAGTGGGGCAAATCCATGAAGTGATGACGGTCACGGCCGATGCCCAGATGGTGCAGACGGACAACACCACGACGGGGAACGTGCTCGATCAGAAGACGATCGAGGAACTGCCTTCCAGCGGCCGGGACTTTAATAATTTGCTGAACTTGTCGGCGGGCGCAGGCAACGTCAGCGGCGGTTCGCAAGTCTATTGGTCGAATCACGGGCTGAACAGCAGTTTTACCGAGGTGAGCCTCAATGGCGCCCGGCCCGAATCCGTCAGCTTTATGGTGGATGGTGTGGCCGACACGGACAACTTCTTCACGACCGCCTCGGGCCTCCCTTCCGAGTTCTCGATCCAGGAAGTCAAGGTGCAGACCGGGCTTTACTCGGCGGAATACGGGCAGGGGTCCGGCCAGATCAACGTAGCCATCAAGTCGGGAACAAATCAGTGGCATGGGCAGGCTTACGACTACCTTCAGAATGACGCCCTTAATCCGAAGAGTCCGCTGGCTGAGGAACAACACACTTTCGAAGGTGGCGCCATTCCGAAAGTCACCCCCTGGAAGCAAAACCAGTTTGGTGGGACGCTGGGAGGGCCGGTTAAGATACCCTGGCTGTACAACGGTCAGGACAAGAGTTTCTGGTTTTTCGCTTATGACGGCGGCAGGCTGCACTATATCCCGGGCAACCTAACCGCCTTACAGGTTCCAACCGCTAAAGAGCGAAATGGCGATTTCTCCGACTGGCCATATCCGCTCTATGACCCGAGCACTACGGTGTGCAATCCGACCTGCGATGCGACTACGCGCACGGCGTTTGCGGGCAACCAGATTTCCCCAATCAACACGATGGGACAGAAGCTGGCAAATCTATTTCCCCAGCCCAACATCAATTGCGTTATGCCCTGCTTCAACTACCTTGTGCCGGTTTACCCTTCCATCACGACCAACAACGAAACCATGCGGGTGGACCAGAATTTTGGCGACAAGAACCGCCTTTACTTCACCGCGAATGTAAGGACCGACGATGAGCCCCACCCGAACATGCTGCCCTACACAGGGTCCGTGAACACTACCAAAGCACAACTCTTCGCCTTGAACTGGGAGCACGCCTTCAGCGCCAATACCATCAACACAGCGCGCGTCGGCTATAACCACCTGTTCTTCGAAACCGCCTCTGACACTGCTTATGGGCCAAATTTACAGGCAGACCTTGGTTTCGCAAATGCTCCGCTCACCCCTGCCCTTTATGGGATTCCGAACCTCAACTTCTCTCAGCAATACAGCAACATCGGCAACGGCAACAACGGAACCTCAACCAAGAGTGGGACCTACCAGTTCGTGGACAATCTGAAAATGATTCGTGGCAAACACGCGATCACCGTCGGCGTGGATGTCCGCCGCCTGCGGGAGTTTGAGCAAGACAACTATCTCGGCACGGGCAACATTGGTTTCAACGGCGAATACACGGCGAACTGCAATGTGGCCCCCGACTGTACGCCGGGGGGAGGAACCCCGGCCGCTGGTTTCGGCAATCCGGTCGCCGACCTTCTGTTGAGCGATCCCAGCAGCCTTTCTGGCCCGTTTCCTCTGGGAGTGGATTATCTGCACACGGTGTGGATGAACTGGAACTTCTTCGTTCAGGACGATTTCCGGGTAAGGCCCAATGTCACCGTGAACCTGGGATTGCGGTACGAACTGCCACCGGCGTTCCATAGCATCGACAACAGCGGCTGGGGCCTTGACTTAGCGAATGGCGGAAGCCTTGACTGGGTGAGCAAGAGCTTTGTGCAGGGTATCGACCAACTTGCGACTTCTCAGGGCGCCACGGTGAATCCCGCCTTTCTCAATTGCTGTATCCAGAACTCGCTGGTCCCGCAAGACAAAAAGGACTTTGCCCCGCGCATCGGCATTTCGTGGAGACCTTTTGCCACCGACCGCTTCGTGGTGCGGGCGGGATACGGCATCTTCTACGACACTTATATGCGTTATTACGACCAGGTCCAGAACTACGACGAAAACAGCCTGCAGAACACGTTGCCGGCGAGCTACCCAACCAACACCGAAGTTGGCAACGAACCACAGTCTCTTGGACCACGACTCAACCAGTTGTGGTATGCACCGATACAGGGGCTTGGGGTTTTCACACTGCCGTCGTGGGACAGCAACGACTTTATCAACACCAATTACATCCTGAATCAGGTGAACTGGCCCAAGAACCACAACCCCTACAACCAGCAGTGGACGCTCGATATGCAATATGCCCTGCGTCCGACTCTGTTGTTGGATGTTGGGTATGTGGGTTCTCACGGCTTGCGCCTGTCCACATACCTCCCATTCAACGCTGCCGTTCCGCCGAAGGTCCCCAGCGATCCCTGCAACGGTGGCGTCGCCAACGGCATTCCTTCGCCTATCTACTTTGACATCTCGCAGGTTCCCGCAGGGTCCCCGTGCCTGACCGATTCTAACTTTCAGCCCGTCGACACACGCGTGCCGTATCCAAACCTGCCTTCCATGATGTATGCGAACGCGAATGTCCTCAATTCCAATTACAACTCTCTGCAGGTTCAACTGCGGCAGCGCTTCAATCACGGCTTGACCTACAATATCGCGTACACATGGTCGAGATCTCTTGACGAGCTTTCGGGCCTCAACGTGAGTGGAGTAAGCGCCTTTGTCCAGGATCCTCACAACCCCCAAGCCGACTATGGCCCGTCCAGTTTCAACCAGCCCAATCGCCTCACGGCAAACGGTTCATGGGAGTTGCCGGTAGGCAAAGGGAAACGCTGGTCGCTGGGCCCGGCCAACTGGGTTCTGGGGGGGTGGAAGGCGAGCGGTATCTACACCATTAACTCGGGCCGGTCGGCCACGGCGTATGGATATGGAGGCGGGGGCTACGATGAGATGGGTCTTTGCTGCTTTAATGGCCGATATCGGCCGAATCAGTCCGGGAGTGCGGAAACCGGCTTCACCCGAAGCTACACCGAGTGGTTCAATACCAGCGTTTTTTCCCTCGCGCCGCTTGGGACATACGGCAACGCGGGGAAAGGCGAACTGCGCGGACCTTATTACGAGGACCTCGACCTGAGTTTCGCCAAGGTGTTCTCGCTTACAGAAAGACAGCACCTACAGGTGCGATTTGAAATGTTCAATGCCGGCTCAACTTGGCACAAGGGCGCCGTGTTCCCCGACACCGGCGTCACGGATGCCACTTTTGGGTCACTCGTGCCCCAGCAACATTCCGAGGACGCGGTATCGCCTTCGACCTGGGCCCGCGACAACCTATGGCAGAGACATACAATCCAACTGAGCGCGGTATATTCCTTCTAACTGCCAGCGGCCGTCGTGAGTACCCTTTTGCGGCGGCCCGCTGGTAACTCGATTTTAGAGCGTCGACATTATGTGAGTCGATGCCTTCCGGTTCTTCGGATTCTCAACTAATGCCGAATCATTTTGTCCTGGAAATCTGCGTGGAGTCGGTAGACCACGGCGTCGCGGCCGAACGCGGGGGCGCTCACCGGATTGAGCTCTGCAGCGACTTGTCGTGCGGGGGAATCACTCCCAGCGCCGGACTCATGCAAACCGCTCGCCGCCACGTGCGCGTTCCCATCCACGTCCTGGTTCGCCCTCGGGCCGGCGATTTTTGTTACTCCGATCATGAACTTGAGATTATGCGCAACGACATTCAGGCGGCGAAGCAGTTAGGCATGGATGGCGTGGTGCTGGGCATACTGGACGAAAACACTCGCATCGACGTCGAGCGCACAAAATCCCTGGTGGAATTGGCACACCCTTTGCCGGTAACCTTCCATCGCGCGTTCGATGCCTCCGGGAATCTGGAAACGTCGCTAGAGGGGGTCATCCGGACCGGCGCGTCCCGTATCCTGACCTCTGGCGGCGAGCCTCGCGCTACGGACGGGCTTCCGATTTTGGCGCATCTCGTGCAAGCGGCTAAGGGCCGTATACTGATCATGCCTTGTGGCGGAATCAATTACGGAAACCTTGCGCGCATTGTCCAGGTAACATCGGCGCGCGAGATCCACACGTCAGTGGGAGCATCTCGTCAGGGTCCAACGAGTGACGGCAATGGGTTGCCTTACAGCACGGGTGCATTCTTCTCCCGCCTCCAATCCCCTATATTTGAAGAGCAAGTCGCGAGACTAGTGAAACTGCTTGCCAATGCTTCTCATGATGAATGTGTTACCTAGACTAATTCCTATCGCTGAAAGTATGAACAACTCACTCGCGTTTCACAAAGTCGCTATCGTCCGCTCGATGATCATGCTGTGCGCGACATTTTCGCTAGCGCAGAATTTCACCGATGTGAAGCCCAGCCCGCAGCAGGTCGCTTGGCAGGATTTGGAGATGGGCGCGATCATTCATTTCGGTCCGAACACGTTCATGGACCGGGAGTGGGGAGACGGCACAGCGGACCCATCGGTATTCAATCCGCCTGATGTGGACCCCGAGCAGTGGATGCGGGCCGCCAAATCCGCTGGCATCAAGTATGTTGTGTTCGTTGCCAAACATCATGACGGTTTCTGCCTGTGGCCGACTGCAAAGAGCAAATACAGCGTCAAATCCAGCCCTTGGAAAGGAGGCCAGGGAGATCTGGTCCGAGATGTTGCGGCCGCCGCTCGCAAGTATGACCTGAAGTTTGGTATCTATCTCTCGCCATGGGATCGCCACGAGCCGACATACAAGGACAGCGCCGCCTATGACGGTTACTATCTGGCACAGTTGAACGAGTTAGTCACCAGTTATGGCGAGATGGCCGAGTTCTGGCTGGATGGCGCGGGTAGCGCCGGTCACGTGTACGACTTTGATCGCTACGTCGACAACCTCCGTGTCTATCAACCGAATGCACTGATCTTTGCGGATGCGGCGTTGCTCAAGTACGGCGACATACGCTGGGTTGGGAATGAAGATGGCAGTACGCCGGAAGAAAACTGGAATGTACTGGATCTGCGCGGCTATCTCCGCTACCGTCCCGCTGAAGCGGATACTCCATTGCGAAAAGACCATTGGTTTTGGCATCCCCATGATGAGACGAGTTTGAAGTCCGTCAGCGAGCTTATGGCCACCTACAACCAAACCGTGGGCCGCGGCGCGCAACTGATGATTGGGCTCGCCCCCGACAGACGTGGCCTGCTTCCCGACGCAGACGTGAGGCGTCTTAAGGAATTCGGGGAGGCCGTGGGATCAATCTATGCACCGGAGAAGAATCTTGCAGCTCACGCCAGTAACGCATCGATATATCAAGCGGCTCTTGATTCCGATCCCGACACGACGTGGTCGGCGCCAGAGGGATCCCATTCTGCGATGATCGATTTGGTTTTTGCCCATCCCATCAGTTTTGACCGCGCGCTGACCATGGAATGGCTGGTAGACGGACAGGAGGTGCAAAAGTATGCGATTCAAGTCATGGATGGCTCGAAATGGACGACGGTTTACTCGGGAACCACGATCGGTCACAAGAAAATCGACCTCTTCCCTCGGATAGTTACGCAACACGTGCGACTCAATATTCTCTCTGCTTCCGGCACGCCACGTATTCGGGAGTTCCAGTTGTTCGACGGGGCGCCGACAGAATAGCTGCACATTCAACAGGAGCTTGTGCTTAAACCTCGAAGCTTACGCCGCACAATGGCCGCTGCTGGCTGGCAATGGCTGCACTCGCGATTCTCTCTGTAGTGCAACAGCTTGCGATTGGTGGAGCATCTGGTTTGTCCGTCACATCTTTAGTAGTCAATTTTGTGGGCGGCCCCGCACTCTTCGCCGAGCACAAACCTCAGTATTTATGCGGGCCGGCGCGCTAGAACTCCTGGTGCAAAACCATGTGGGTCGGTTGTGGAGTTCGCGCCACTGCTGTGAGTAGTTCGAAATAATTGGTCGGGGAGAGAGGATTTGAACCTCCGACCCCCTGGTCCCGAACTCAAAGGTGTCAAAATCCAAGTGCTTCATCTGGTGTCGCTTAGGAGCCAGAAAGCCAATCTTTCTCTCTCTCAGTCGTACCCAGTTGTACCGAACTCAGCAAAGGGCTTTGTGACCAGCCTAGTTGGCGTTGTGGTCAGGCTACCTAACGATGATCCTCTGTCCATCGCAGTCAGCTTCTCGCGAATCCGACCCGCAAGTTCGTGGCGAACATAAGGCGAAGATGTTAGACTGCCAAGGTGGACGAAGGACGCAAGCGCGTGCTCCTTATCGCCGCCTCAATTCTTGCGGCTCGGAAGCTCGCGCAGTACGACAGCGGAGCGAGGGTTCCTGCTACCGTAGCTGCCATAGCGGATGGAGTGCGCTGGGCTGAGCGGATCATGGAGGAGATTGATCGGCGTCATCCGATAAGACCGCAGAGAGATACAAGCACGTAGCTCACTACGCTCAAACCGGGCTACTCCCCGCGAGAATAGCGTTGCGACAGATTGTTGTACCGGATGCGCTGCTCCCTCACGAGCTTCACGAGAACTTCTTTGAACTTTTCCTCCGGTATGTACTGTCTCATCATGCGCCAACGATGGCGAGTCTCATACGGGAGAGCTTTCAGGTTGTGTTTGAATTTCGCAAATCCTGTCATTTGCACGGGGAAGGCGATTCCGAAGGGAACATCTTGAATGATCGGCTTCATGATCAAGTCCGCCCACATCCCGTCGATGCCCGATGATTCGACCTCCATGTTGAGGTAGTCCATGATCCTGTTCTCTAGGTACGTGTTCCTCGTCGCCGTCCACTCGCTGTATTTCCTGCCGACATATCCCGCGAGCTTGGGCACCCAAGTGAGCAGAAAACCGAGATCGTGAAAGTTGGCGACTATTTGGGGTGGTATCGGCATTGCCGCCTAGTTGAGCTTGAAAGCCGGATCGGACGTGGAGTGTTGCATGCGAACATAATGCTTCAGCACGAGGCTCTTGTCGAAAGCCGCAAATTTCATAGCGACTTCTTCCTTGGTTCCGTGCATTTCTTCGCCGAATGAATTCTCGAAGCTAAACCATCCATCATGCCGAGTCGAAGGGCGAATGAACGCCTTCGCTTTGGCGGCGTTCTCTCCTGTCGTCTCATACCATGCGTAGGCAATCGCATTCGGTTTCGCGGCTACTGGTTCTGCTGTTACGGGAGTCCGCGGTCTTGGCTTAGTGCCCGATTTGGCATCGCCGCCGTGGATGCCAAACTTTAAGGTATCCGGTTCCACGGTATCGCGGAGTTGACCGGAAAACACTTTCTCAACACCCGTCTGCGCATCTTTGAATCGCAGACCAGTCGGCTTCCACCCCAACGCTTCAACAGCCTTGACATCAATGCCCCTTACCACCAGCAGCGGGGGTTCTAGCTCGCTCCGCATCACGCTTCCATCGGCGCTGGTATCATCGACGTATTTTCCCTGCGTCTCTGAAACCGACTGACACGCAAAACTCTGTTTGTCGGGGTCATGGTTGAGGTAGAACGCCTCTAGAGTAATCTCGCTCACATCCTGCGGCGGGTCTGCCTCGGTCAAAACAGAGCGCTGAGCCGGAACTGCGCTCAGCGGTATCGAGCGACCCAGCAAACCAAGCAAGCTCTCAACGATGTCGTTGTAGCCGTCCTTCGAAGATACCTTCGCGAGACGGTCGGCGAACCCAGCGCCATACTCTAGGACGTCATCGCGAGTGATTCCGTGCCAGATCGGAAGTATGATCTTTCTCCCCGGCTGTTCAAGCGCAAACAGCGAATTCAATTCATACTCCGTCCACTTTTTCTTTCGCAAAAACGCCTTAGAAAAGATGACAACGCCGTACCGACAATTTGCCAACCCGCGATCTATAGATGCTCTCAGGTCGTCGCCCCATTCCAAGGCAGTCTTATCAAACCATACCTTGATTCCAGCGGCTTCGAGAGCTTTGACAAGCGGCTCAACATACGGCTTGTCTTCAGTAGCATGCGATATGAAAACGTCGAACTGTGGGCTGACCTTAGCGCTATTTCTGGATGCGACCACGTCGTTTCCTTCCGAAGCTGCTACGCTGGGCTGCAACAGCACATCCTTCTTGGCTTCCGCCTTTTCACTATCAGGATGCGGAATCCGCTTCTGCTTCCAGCCGAGCCTGAGACCCCCAGATTTCTGAACGTCTCGGTCGAAGGTGATGTCCGTTTGGAACCAGTTGTTATCGGAATCTCTGTATGTAATAGGAACAGTGACGCTCGGTATACCTCGCTCTCGCATGAAATCAAACAACGCGCTTCCAAACGTCCCGCCTAACCTCGCCTCCAAGAACACGGGATAAAACGCCTCCCCATCGTTCTTGCTCAATCGTTCCGTATGACCGCGATGGAATACCAGTTTGGTGCCATCCGCAAGTTGAACGCTGTGGATCGTAAGGTCGTATCCGGGCCGCTCCCCGTCGTTTATCACTCCCAGCCCTGTGTAGCCAAAATCGTCTTTAGTGGTGCCTCCTCCGTAGCGCTTGGGAACGATGATCGGTCTCGCTGCTGGGAGGTCAAGTTTCTCGACTCGCCGAGCATCTCCCGCGTCACGATTCAAATAGGCGTATGGCTTCGCCGCTTCACGGACTCTATTGCAACTGTCTTGAATTTGTTCTGCTGCGATCTTCATGGTCTCCAAATCGCGCCCAGACATTAGCCTGTCGAGGCTGACATTTATATTCGCAAGTTCATCCTTGGCTATGCGGGAGAGATCGGACGGCAGATCATAGTCCCGCTCGAAAGTCCGCAATGCCATTTCAACTTTGCCAAAGATTTCCTTCTCTTCAACAGCAACATCGCGGACAGCCTGCGCGACTCCATAGCGCGAGTGAAGTTCAATGTATGACCACGCCGCCTTTTGCAAATCTCGCGTTGCGTCTGATAAGCGTCTTGCGGCTTCGGTTTGTGTCGAGGGAACCTGAGTTTGCTCGCCCCTGTGCTGATCCGTTTGAGTGTCTCGACGCTGGGATTCCCTCTCGCGGATGAAATCGCGGTTCAGTTCCTCGATCTCCGTCATCAGGTCGTGATCAAACAATGCCGTAGCCACTCCTGCCTTTCTCAGGGAGCGCTGACCTCGACCACTTATTCGGTCATCAGGATCAAGCATCCCGATCACGACGCGAGCGACTTTTCTTTCCGCTAGGCGAGTAGCACAAGGAACCTTGGGATGGTTCCTTGAGGTACATGGTTCCAGAGTGGTGTAAACCGTCGAACCAGCCAACAAGACATCGGGTAGCTTTTTCTCAAGTGCGATATATTCACCGTGGCACTGGGGAAACTCGCCACGATGGGCAGTCGCGAGGACATGTCCATCCTTCACCACTACGACTCCTACTTTCGGATGAACACGGTCATCCTCCGGCTCACTCTTCCGAGCCTCCTCGATAGCCAGTCGGGCGAATCTCCGATCATCGCTCTCGCCGGATGTAGCGGGTGTAGTCGAAACTGTTTTGGGTAGCTCGCGACTACTTGATCCTTCGGCAGATTCATAGTCGGTTAGCAGGCGCTCAGTGGGACGCGCATGTCCTTCCAACACTTTCTCTAACATACCTTGATTAGCCATCCGTTGAATGTTTCGTCTAACCTCTGCCGAGGTTGCGCCGAGGTAATCGAGATCAGCAGGCTCGTCGAATGGAATCGGATAGATAATCCCGTCTGGCTGGGGCTGCATCGGAAAACGGTATGCGAGCCAGTGCGACTTGTGAACGATGTATTGTCTGATTTCTGCATCGGTTCGCGTCACTTTATTCTCAAGGTCGGACGCCGACAACTGAATTTCCTTGTAGTACCGTTCATCCGAGGGCTGGTCGAAACTCAGTGTTCCGTTGTCGAAGGCACGCCGGATGGCGTTTATACAAGCGATTTCAATACGCTGCTCGTAATCCGAGACTGTGATCTCTAGCGAACCTGCTGCGAAGACGGAGACGAGCCGCATGCCACGGTTTTTCTTCAGATCAGTTACGTGAAATTTGTACACCAGCCCATCGCGGGTGACAGGATCAGCCTTGCCCTGAGGCGAAAGTTCAAAACATTCGCCTCCAAGCGTCACGTAATGTGCAGGGTTGCCACTCATGCCGAGACCTTTAGCTCTACTCTTTGATTCTCTGAACACTACTCCGACTAGATTCTACGCCGCGCTTATTCTCTCTTGCGACTTCAGCCACGCGAGGACAGATGATCGCCGGAATCGAAGACCCATAGGTAGCCGCAGGACTGGAATTGGGTTGTCGTATCTCGCCTGACCTCGATGGCGTGTCAGGTTGTAAATTGAGGACTTCTTGCATTTGAGTATTTCGGCGACTTCAGCGACGGTGAGAATATCGCTCTCTGCTGGAGGCGTTGGAACTATTTCTGCCCCGGCGAGTGATACCGTAACGACGAATGATGCTGGTAATTCGAAAGGTTTTGACTGTTTCATAGCTCTCCTCTGCACATTCGGAGGAAAGCTAACACAGACGAGGCGAGAGCCCCGTCGCTACAATGTAAGATGCTATGACCTTAGACGACTTCCGCCAATCGCTCACCGCAACCGAGCCGCCAGCGGGACTCACGCAGGCCCTCGCAGGGCTGTGGTGGGATGGGAAAGGCGACTGGACGCGGGCGCACGAATCCGCGCAACAGGACGAAGGCGTAGAGGGTTCGTGGGTGCATGGCTACTTGCACCGCAAGGAAGGCGACCAGAGCAACGCCGCCTACTGGTATCGTCGCGCTGGCAAGCCCGTGTGCCGGGAACCGCTCGATTCGGAATGGCTCAGCATCGTGAAAGCCTTGTTGGGATAGGGCGGGTTCGTGCTTTTTGTATTCTGAAAGTGTCGTTGCGGACGACACTTCTTATGCCCAAACGCATTCTATCGCTTCACAACCCCAGTAGCACGGAAATCTGAACAGTTCATTAGAATTAGTCTGCTCGCCGCGTTGGGGATGTATCATTTGCAGTTACCCCATACGATGAGTACCGCCTACCACGCCAAATACTTTGCGTTCGAGCTTACGAAGCGGTGCGCCTCCGACAGCATGGAGAAGCTGGCTGCTTCTCTTGCTGACGCTCAAGTTGACCTGAACCCACATCAGGTCGAAGCTGCCTTGTTCGCCTTCCGCTCCCCCTTATCAAAGGGAGCGATCCTCGCCGACGAAGTTGGGCTGGGAAAGACGATTGAAGCCGGGATTCTCCTCTCCCAGAGATGGGCTGAACGCAAACGAAAGATTCTCATCATCGTCCCGGCAGCCCTTCGAAAGCAGTGGCATCAGGAACTTTCCGATAAGTTCTTCCTGCCCTCGGCGATTTTGGAGACCAAGACCTTCAATGAGCAAATCCGAGCGGGAAACCTCAACCCATTTAACCGATCTGAGATCGTCATCTGTTCATATCAGTTCGCCCGCTCGAAAGAGCCGTACATCCGTCAAGTTCCGTGGAATCTCGCCGTCATTGATGAAGCGCATCGGCTCCGAAACGTCTACAAGCCCACAAACAAGATCGGGAATGCGATCAAGAGCGCCCTTGCCCCATTCGATAAGCTGCTTCTGACTGCAACGCCGCTCCAGAACTCCCTTCTTGAACTCTTCGGGCTGGTGAGCATCATTGACGAGCACACGTTCGGAGACATTAAGAGCTTCCGCAGCCAATTCTCGCGGCTAGAAACAGACGGGGACTTTCGTGCGCTCCGTGAGCGCCTCAAGCCAATCTGCCAGCGGACACTGCGCCGTCAGGTGCTCGAATATATTCCGTTCACAAACCGCATCGCGTTAGTAGAAGAGTTCATTCCCAGTGAGCCAGAACAGAAGCTCTACAATCTGGTTTCCGACTACCTCCAACGTCAGAACCTCTACGCCCTGCCCGCGAGTCAGCGCCAGTTGATGACTCTTATTCTCAGACGGCTCTTGGCTTCATCGACATTCGCAATTGCTGGAACGCTCAAAGGACTAGCGGACAAGCTGGAAAAAGCCGCAGACGCACAAAAGCCTGTCATCGAGCCTCCGCAAGAGGTAGCTGAGACCTTCGAGAGCTTTGAAGAACTTGAAGATGAATGGGAAGACGAGGAGGGCGAGGGCGAGACCGACAAGAAATCCGACCCACGAGTCCTCAGCCCGGATCAGTTAGAACAAGTGGCGGAAGAGATAAAGTCGCTCCGTCTGTTTACAGAACTGGCGAACTCGATTGCGAAGAACTCCAAGGGCGAAAGGCTGCAAACGGCGCTGAAGAGGGGTCTTGCAGAAGCCAAGAGTAAAGGCGGCAGGGAGAAGGCGATCATCTTCACCGAGTCCACCCGGACTCAGGAATACGTCCGCTCCATTCTTGAGGAAATCCACCGCTATAGCGGCAAAGTCGTACTGTTCAACGGTTCCAACAACGATCAGAAGTCGAAGGAAATCTATCAGAACTGGTTGAAGAAGCACGAAGGTACCGACTACATCACGGGTTCCAAGACCGCCGACATGCGGGCTGCGTTGGTTGAGTATTTCCGTGATGAAGCGATCATCATGATCGCCACTGAGGCAGCCGCAGAGGGGATCAATCTTCAGTTCTGCTCGTTGGTCATCAACTACGACCTTCCGTGGAATCCTCAACGCATTGAGCAGCGCATCGGGCGCTGCCATCGTTACGGTCAAAAGCACGATGTTGTCGTCGTTAATTTCCTGAACAAGAAGAACGCTGCCGACCAGCGGGTTTACCAGCTTTTAGACGAGAAGTTCAAGCTCTTCAGCGGTGTCTTCGGCGCTAGTGATGAAGTGCTGGGCAGCATCGGCTCTGGAATCGACTTCGAAAAGAGGATCGGCGACATCTATCAGAAATGCCGAACTGAACAGCAGATTCAGTTTAATTTCGACCAGCTACAACAGGAGATGGAAATACAGATTGACGAGCGAATACAGCAGACTCGCCAAAAGCTCCTTGAAAACTTCGATGAAGAGGTTCATGAGAAACTTCGGATCAATGACCACGAGAGCAACGAAGTCAAAAGCAAGTTTGACCATTGGCTGTGGGAACTGACTCGTTTCTATCTTCAGCCCTATGCCAAGTTCGAGGATGGAGAACCCGGATTCACGCTCATCAAGAATCCCTTTCCCAATGAGCAGATTCATCCCGGCCCATATCGGAGCGGGAAAGACGTCGAGGACGCCAACCTCTATCGCTTGGGTCATCCACTCGCTCAGAAGATCATCGAACAATGTAAGGCGTTCGCGCCCGACTCGAAGACTCTCACATTCGATTACTCTCATTCAGGCAAGAAAATCTCGATACTTGAGCCGCTGGTCGGGAAGAGCGGGTTCATGCGTGTGGTTTGCCAGAGCGTCACGGCACTCGAAGCCGAGGATTTCATTTTCTTGGGCGGCGTTTGTGACGATGCCTCTCCGGTTGATGCTGAACAGTGCCGCCGATTCTTTTCGCTTGGCGCTTCGGAACAGCCGTCGTCGTGCGGCTCCGTACCTGAACATCTTCGTGCGCAAATCGAGGAACGGTTGCGGATTCAGCAGAACGAAACCGCCGCAAAGCTAACTGAGCGGAACGGGGGGTTCTTTGAGGTCGAGATGGACAAGCTGGATCGTTGGGCAGAAGATCATCGCAAATCACTTAAATCCACGCTCGATGACCTCGACCTTAAGATCAAGGAGTCGCGAAAAGAAGCACGGAGCGCTCCAAATCTCCCAACCAAACTTGAGTTGCAACGCCAAGTCCGGCAACTGGAAGAAAAGCGGAATACGGCATGGCGTGAGTATGATGACGCCGCCCAACAGATCGAACTGAAGAAGGACGGTCTGCTGGACGAGATAAGCCAACGGCTCAAGCAACAGACCCGGCAGGAAGAATTGTTTCTTATTCGCTGGCATTTGAACTAGGTGAATACCGATGACCGAATCGCACCCTGAGAGCACTGTCATCCAACCCGCGCCGACCGAGCAGCCTGAACGTCTGGATTTGCTGTCGCATGAGATCGTTAGCGACAAGCAGGCGGAAATTGTCCGCCTTTTCCCAGAGGTGCGCACGGAGGGCGGCAAGATCGACTTTGACCGCCTGAAGCGCGTGCTCGGCGGAACTGTTGATCCCGGCAAGGAACGCTACGGCATGAACTGGGCGGGCAAGGCGGACTGCTTTAAAGCTATTCAGAGTCCTAGTCTCGGCACCCTCCTCCCCTGCCGGGAAGAGAGCATCGAGTTTGACGGTTCGGAGAACGCAATAATCGAGGGCGACAACTTAGAAGTGCTCAAGCTATTGCAAAAAGCATATCTCGGCAAGATTAAGATGATTTTTATCGATCCACCATACAACACAGGGAACGACTTCATCTATCCCGATAACTACACGGAAAGTTTGCAGACCTACCTTGAATATACAGGTCAATTGGACAGTGAAGGACGCAAGTTCTCGACAAATACCGAAGCCGATGGACGCTTCCACTCGAAGTGGATCAATATGCTGTACCCTCGGCTGTACCTCGCTCGAAACCTCTTGCGTGAGGATGGGATCATCTTCATCACTATTGACGATGGAGAGCAAGACAACTTAAAGAAGATATGCAACGAAATCTTCGGAGAAGACAACTTCGTTGCTCAGATCGTCTGGCAAAAGAAGCAGTCGCCGCAGAACGACGCAACTAATTTCTCAGACATGCACGACTACGTGCTTGCATATGCAAAGCGCTGTCGTCACGCCAAGAACGAAACTAGCGGTTGGGTTCGCAATCTGCTCCCCCGCACGGAATCACAAGACGCGAGGTACAGCAATCCAGACAACGATCCACGCGGTGCGTGGACATCAACGGACTATACCTGTAACAAAACGTCGGAAGAGCGACCCAATCTGTATTATCCGATCACAAACCCCACCACTGGCGAGGAGGTGTGGCCCTCGAAGCAGCGGGTTTGGGGCGTTGAACGCAGTGTTACAGAAGTTAATCTCCGCGAGAAAAGAATTTGGTGGGGGGCTAATGGAAAAGCAATGCCCCGCGTGAAGAACTTCCTGTCCGAAGTGCAGGGCGGAATCGTTCCCTCTACTTGGTGGACGCGAGAAGAAGCTGGCGACAACCAAGAGTCGAGCAGGGAGGTCATAGCTCTTTTCCCAGATGCCACGGACATTTTTGACACGCCGAAACCCGTGCGGCTTGTTAAGAGAATGCTTCAGATCGCCACAGACAAAGCAGGAGCCGATATTATCCTCGATTTTTTCGCTGGGTCTGGGACGACTGGGCATTCTGTCATTGATCAGAACCGTGAAGATGGCGGCAACCGCAGGTTCATTCTCGTACAACTGCCAGAGCCAACCGGACGAACAGATTTCCCAACGATTGCTGAAATCACAAAAGAGCGTATTCGCAGAGTTCTAAAGAAGGTAGATGAGGAAGAAGAAGGCAACCTCGACCTTCAGGATCGGTCAAAGCAAGGTCGGGGCTTTCGGGTCTTTAAGCTCTCTACATCATGCTTCAAAGTATGGCAATCGCCAGCAAATGCACCACCCCTTGACGATACTCACCAAGCAGCTTTGGTGAAGCAGCTTGAGCTTCATATAGATCACATTGTTGCAGGTCGCGGAGCGGAAGACCTTCTTTATGAACTTCTACTGAAAAGCGGATTCCCGATGTCAACGAAAATAGAAACCATCGTACTGGAAGACAAGACGGTCTACAGCGTGTCAAAGGGCGAGATGCTGATCTGCCTTGAGAAGGCTCTTACGACCGAGGTGATTAAGAACATTGCTGAGAGAAAACCATGGCGAGTCATCTGTCTTGATGAGGGATTTGCCGGAAATGATCAGCTAAAGACCAACGCTGTACAGATCATGAAGAGTAAGGGTGTCACCAGCTTCAGGACGGTCTAGCTCATGAAGATTCAGTTCGATGCCCAGCAGCAATATCAGCTCGATGCCGTTTCAGCAGTTGTTGACATCTTCGACGGTCAGCCTCTTGAGCAGCCCGATTTCGCGGTAATTCAAGCGGGCAAGGGTAGCGGACTGTTCGAAGGACAGGTGCAGACTGAAATTGGGGTCGGCAATCGGCTCTCGATTACGACCGATGACCTCCGAAAGAATGTTCGAGCAATTCAGGATCGAAATGAGATCGAAATTACTGACCCGAATGCCGCACTGGAGTCGTGGCCCATCGGTGGAACTGCTGGAGGACTCGTCCGTTCCTGCTGTCATTTCTCGGTCGAGATGGAGACTGGGACTGGAAAGACGTATGTTTACCTGCGCACCGTCTTCGAGCTTTCCCGTCATTATGGCTTCAAGAAGTTCATCATTGTCGTTCCGAGCGTGGCAATTCGCGAGGGAGTGCTCAAGAACATCGACATCACGCGGGAACACTTCAAGGCTTTGTACAACAACATCGAGTTCGAGTCCTTTGTTTACGATGCCAAGAAAGCGAACCGTCTTCGGCAGTTTGCTTCAAGCAACACAATCCAGATTCTCGTCATTAACATCGACGCCTTCCGCAAGAACTTCACGGGAACCGAGGAAGAGCACAAAAGCAACGTCATATATCAGGATCGCGATCAGACGAACGGTGTGCGCCCCATCGAATTCATCCAGTCCACGACTCCTATCGTGATTATTGACGAGCCGCAGAGTGTGGACAGCACGGAAAGGTCGCAGGAGGCAATTAAGGCTCTGAATCCGCTCTGCACGTTGCGCTATTCAGCGACTCACCGCAACCCGTACAACTTGGTGTATCGGCTTGATCCCATTCGAGCATTTGAACTCCGGTTGGTGAAGCAGATTGTTGTCGATAGCGCCATCACCTCGGGCGCAATGAACGACGCCTTCGTGCGCGTCGAAAAGATCGACATTAAGAACGGCATCAAAGCGAAACTGCGGATTCAGGTGCAGACCCCCAAC
>Ga0181505_10792491_pt1 | contig 23120 bp, 15 predicted proteins | sample PEATcosm2014_Bin_5_FD_127743 | JGI IMG/M metagenome (GOLD analysis project Ga0181505, IMG submission 127743) | Metatranscriptome of peatland microbial communities from MTU Mesocosm Facility, Houghton, MI, USA - PEATcosm2014_Bin05_30_metaT... | ecosystem: Environmental > Terrestrial > Soil >...
CCGACTGGATGAAGGTCATTTCCCGGCCCAGCATCTCCGTGGCTTCGCGGCACAGGTCCGGCCGCTCGCGCATCAGACGGAGAAAGTCTCCCTGCGCCACGTGCACCACGTCGGCTCCGGTAACCGCTGTCGCGGTCAGGCTGTAAGGCCGTCCGGTAAAGCTCGAAGGCAATCCCAGCAGCGAACCGCTCCCAAAGAGCCGATCCAGCCTGGGCATGCTTTTCATGCTCAAGCACACTTTACCCTTGACCACCAGGAAGACGCCGGCATTGTCGCCGTCCTCGAGAAACATAGTGCTTGTCACAGGGAAATGCCTCTTCGTTCCCGCCTCGACAAGACAGGCCTTCAAAGCATCAGACGCTTTCAGGATTAGGCTTTTCGCACCCACAGTCATGATGCAACGCTTATGCCACATTCCGCCCGGCCGCACAGTGACTCCAATCACACCCACGTGTGAGCGAATCGAGCGGGATCTTCACCGCGTCGTAGCGTAGTGTGACACCGTGTCCTACAATGTGGGACGTTTGGCAATGCCGCCTCCAGGAGCAGTCTTTACCGATGCTCAAGGTCCAAAACTCGGCACTACAGCTTTCTGGAGGCGTGCATCCAGCCGCGCTAAGGCGTCGCGAACTTCGTCCATAACCTCTCCCACTTTGAGGCCGGGAACGACCGCTGGCTGAACTCAGTGCGCGGGTGTTGCGTCGGGAAGCGCGCCCGAATCTCGCTCCGGCCAGGGCGGCAGGAGCTTCACCAGAACCCACAGAAACACAAACGGGAGAACGGTTAACACGATTGCCGTCAGCAAGCCTTCGCGGGTCGCAAAGCCCATCTTGTACGTGGTATATCCCAGGAAGCTCTTGGAAAAGAGCTGTCCGCCGATCACCACGTTCCAGCGCATAGCGAAGATGCCAATCAGCGTCAGACATCCCGACAGCACATAGATCTGTTTGCGAACCATGGGGGTCAGCTTCAGCACTTGCGTCAAGCCCAACAAGGTAATTGGCAATAGTGTGCCTATAAAGATCTGCAGTACCACCTGCGAGAAGTACAGCCGGGTATGTACCATAAAGTCCAGGCTGCGAAACGACTCGTCGGCTTCGTAGATGCGATGGATTAGGTCCAGCATCTCCAGGCTGAAATCAATGACGAAGGTATAGAACAGGTATTTGGCGACGGTGTCGACGCAGCCCATGTCTATCGGTTCCTTCCGCAGCGAACTCACCAGCATGTACAGCAGCATTACAACCGCGATGCCGGAAACCATGGCCGAAAACAGAAACACCACCGGCATCAGCGGCGACGACCACCAGGGATTCGCTTTCACCGAGCCGAAGATAAATCCGACATAGCCATGCAACAGAAATGCGGAAGGGATGCCGATCACCGTGATCAGCCAGCCGGCGCGCTCATCAATATGCAATGCGCGCGGGCTGATGTTGGTCGAGCCGAGCGTCAGTACGCGATAGATCAGCCGTCTCCAACCGGTGGTGGTCTGCGACAGAACCACGATGTCCCGCCGATAGTCGAGCCAGATCTCCAGCACAAGCACGGCCAGCAGGTACCACAGGTACACAAAGCCGAACATGGCCATGGCCGAAGAACGGTGCGGTGTCAGGTACATCTCATAGGAGCGTTCCGGATGCCCGAGGTGCAACTGTAACGGCAAGGGTGCGACGAGTAGAAAGGCCAGCGCGGTCAGCAGTGCCAGCCGGTAGGTGGGCTTGACCGCCTCCACCCGGAATACCCGTTCGAGCGACGCCAGAATGAACGCTCCGGCCACCAATCCGGTGAGAAACGGATACAGAACGATCAGCACGCTCCATTGCAGTTCGATCTCGTTCGGGTACATGAACCCTTCAACCGGTACCTGCACAACTGTCTCCTATCGCACTGCGCCATCCAGGCCGTAATAAAAGCACTTGGAACGGGTAGCCAGGTATGGCTTCAAAACCTGCACACTGTGGGTTTGTAAGAATTCGTGAATCGGGTCCTTCGGGTCCTTCAAATTGGCGAGCTGCCGCGCCCCCGTGGGACAAACTTCGCAACACGCGGTCGTGAGTCCCTTGGTGATCCGGTGATAGCAGAGCGTGCACTTATTGGCGGTTTCGGTCTTCGGATTGATGAAGCGGCAGCCATAGGGACAAGCCTGCACGCAGTAACGGCAACCCAGACAGTACTTCTGGTCGACCAGCACTACGCCATCGGGAGTAACGAAAGTCGCTCCCACCGGGCATACCTGCGTGCAGGGAGAATCCGCACACTGATTGCACATTTTGGGGACGAAGAAATTCTTGCCGCCGGTCTCCTTTGCGACGGGAAATCCGTTCTTGCCGCCATCGGGCGAATCCACCTTGGGATACTCCATCTCCCAATCCTCGATGTGATAGCGTTCGACCCAGGTGCGGAAGTAACCGTCAGGAACATGGTTCTCCAGTTGGCAGGCCCGAACGCAACTGCCGCAACCGATGCACTTGGTGATGTCGATGAGCATGGCCCACCAGTGTTCCGTCATCTGGTAGTTGGGAGAAGCCTCCGGCGTTCCAGCCAGGACGTACTTCCAGGCAACTGCGGCGGCGGGCAGAAGAACGAGCATACGCCGGCGTGTGATGTTCATTGGCTGCCTCCAGCGCCGATCGCGGGAGTGTGCGGCTGATGGCAGGTATTGCACGCCGCTCCGCCCGAATGCTCAGCGGCATCTACCTGCGGAAAACTCTTGGGCTTGGCGACGTTGGTCTGGTGGCAACGCGGGCAGAGCATCGAGGTATCCAGCTTGTCCGGCACAACAGATCCCGGGTCGTCGGCGTGCTTAGCTTGCGGCCCGTGGCAGGACTCGCAGGCCACTCCTTTGTGCACACCCTTGTTCTTCACATCGACGACTTCGCTATGGCAAGTCTCGCAGGTCTGATGACCAGCATAGGAGATGGGCAGAGCTGCAATTTCACCTATCGCATCCGCACGATAATGCCCATAGCGGCCGAAACTGTGCGGCACCAGAAGACTTCGCAGTACTAGGAATGCGATGAACCCTGCAAGAAAAACTGCAGCAACGCGGAAGAGGTGTCCCGTATCCTTGAACGCCTTCATAGGTTGTGTCCACAAGAAACGGTCAGGAGCCCTGGGCTTGGCTCACTCATCTTCCTGCCGAAGCCGCGGGAGGAAATGATTCCAGTCCTTGTGCTAGAGGTATAGGACAGATGAAACCCACGAAGCGGTGTTCTGGGTCACAGGAGGTCGTGACTCTGGTCACGTGTCCCCTGTGCACCGTCAAGGGAAAAAGCCGATCAATGATGGCGGATCTGTGGTCTGCCAACACGAGTTTGGCCAGGAACCGGCTTCGGGAAGATCAGAGCGCGAGCAGCATTCAGCAGCAGCACACTTCCTCGAAGCGAACGTCGGGACAATCGCTGACGAACCTCCCGCCGCTAGCCGTTCAAGGCTGTTTTCGGCTGCGTGCAGACAGCATTGGGATGTGTGCTGATGGTGCCGGAAGGTATACTCATCGGCAGCCGTAACAGACAAACTCTATGGATATGCGACACCGCACCGCGTGGTCGAAGGCCGGTGCTCATCATACTGGCAAAGCCGCGCTGTGCGCGGTGCTGGCACTAAGCCTGCTGGCCGCGGCTGCGCCGGTATCCATCGGCAATGCCGATCCCAACCGCTTTCTCACCGACATCAAAACTCTGGCCGCTCCGGACATGGAAGGCCGTGGTCCCGGAACGCAGGGCCTGGCGCGCGCTTCGAAGTACATCGAGCATCGCTACAAGGCGCTGGGGCTGCAACCTGCCGGGACGGACGGCTATCGGCAGCCTTTCACCGTAACCACGGGCGCAACCCTGAAGCCGCACAACGAGCTGGTGGTCATTGACGGGGCGAAGAAGCAGCCGTTGACGATCAACCAGGATTTCGAGCCCATCAGCTTTTCTTCTTCGAGATCGTTCACTGGTCCACTGGTGTTCGTTGGCTACGGCGCCTCGGCCGATGAGTTTCAGTACGACGATTATGCCGGAATTGACGTTAAGGACAAGATCGTTGTTCTCCTGCGATACGAGCCAGACACCTTCGCTGCGAAGGCGGGTCACCTGGGGCTGACACAGCATTCGCAACTCGTCACCAAGGCCATCAATGCGCGCGACCACGGAGCGAAGGCCGTCATTGTGGTTAATGGCAAGCTCGCCGAAGGCGAAGAAGATTCGCTGCTGCGTTTCGGTGGCGTGAGCGGACCGGAGAATGCCGGCATCATGCTGCTGCAGGTGACGAATGCCGTTGCCGAAAGCTGGTTTAAGGCCGCTGGAAAATCGCTGGTGGATGTGCAACAGCAGATTAATGGCGGCGGCAAGCCGGCATCGTTCGCTTTTCCAGAGACGCTCCAACTGTCGCTGACCGTCGACATCGGGGCGACGCACGCGCGACTGAACAACGTGCTGGCATACCTGCCGGGCAAGACAAGTGACTACCTCATCATCGGCGCGCACTATGACCACCTGGGGCGCGGTGATTCCAACTCGCTGGCGCCCTCGCAGATCGGACAGATCCATCCCGGAGCTGACGATAATGCTTCCGGCACGGCAGGCGTTCTGGAGCTGGCGCGGCTGTTTGCGCCGCTGAAGGGCCAGCTCGACCGTGGCATTCTGTTCATGTCGTTCTCCGGAGAAGAGCTTGGACTGCTAGGTTCCGCTTACTGGGTAAAGAACCCGACGATGCCGCTGGACAAATGCGTAGCCATGATCAACATGGACATGATCGGCCGTATCCGGGACAACAAGATCTTCATCGGCGGAGTGGGCACCGGATCTACATTTAAGTCGATTCTGGAGCTGGCGCAGAAAAAGACGGATTTCAAGGTCGAGTACTCACCCGGCGGCTACTCGGCCAGCGATCACACTTCATTCGTCGCCCGAAAAATTCCGGTGCTCTTCTTCTTCTCCGGACTGCACGCCGATTATCACAAGCCTTCCGACACCTGGGACAAGATCAACGCCCCGTCGGCAGCGCAGATGCTCAATATGGTTGCCGATGTGATGTTGCAGCTGGCGAACGCTCCCCAGCCGCCCGCGTTCATCACGGTGGCCGAAGACAAGCCGATGGGCGGGCTGTCCGGAGGCGGAGGATACGGCCCGTACTTCGGCTCCATTCCAGACTTCGCCGAGGTAAAGGATGGAGTACGATTTTCGGACGTGCGCCCTGGGTCCCCAGCGGCAAAGGCGGGATTGAAGGCAGGAGATATCCTGGTGCAGTTCGACTGCAAGCCGATCCACAACCTTTACGACTTCACCGACGCCCTTCGCCGCAGCAAGGTTGGGCAGGTGGTCGAGGTCAAAGTACTACGCGACGGCCGGCCCATAACGGTCAGCGTGAAACTGGAGCAGCGAAAGTAATGGGCCACTGCGAGTTGATGTTGTTTATGAGAGAAGCCACCCGGAGTGCATCCGCTTGAACTTCATGAATTCCATCCGAAACTTAGCTGTACTCCTGGTCCTGCTCATTGCAGCGTTACTCGTTTTGCAGGCCCAGCAGCCAAGCGGCGCAGATAGTACGTCTTCGTCACTACTGTTTCCCGGCGAGGAGAAACATCTGAGCAACATCCGCCAGCTCACCTTCGGCGGGCAGAATGCAGAAGCTTACTTCTCCGCTGACGATCGCATGCTGAGCTTCCAGCATCAAGGCCAGGGCGTGCCTTGCGACCAGATTTACACCATGCCGGTTGACACTCCCGATGGCAAACCGGCGACGCCCAAGCTGATCAGCTCCGGCAAAGGACGAACCACGTGCAGTTTTATCTTTCCCTCTGGCGATCGCATTTTGTACTCCTCGACCGAGGCAACAAGTCCAGAATGTCCTCCGCGGCCTGACTATTCGCACGGTTACGTTTGGCCCATCTACAGCAGCTACAAGATCTACACGGCCAAGCTTGATGGCAGCGACGTAAAGCTGCTGACCGACGCTCCCGGATATAACGCGGAGTCGACGATCAGCCGCGACGGCAAGAAGATTGTCTTCACCTCCACGCGCAACGGCGACCTCGACGTCTACACCATGAATGCCGACGGCACGCACGTGAAGCAGTTGACCCACGAACTCGGCTATGACGGCGGGCCGTTCTGGTCGGCGGATAGCAAGAAGATTGTCTATCGTGCCGAACATCCCAAGACGCCGCAGGAGATCGCCGACTACAAAGCTCTGTATGCGCAAGGCCTGATTCGTCCAGGTGATCTCGAAATCTGGGTGATGGATGCCAACGGCAAGCGCAAACACCAGGTCACGCACAACGGCGCCGCCAATTTCGCACCGTTCTTTCATCCTGATGGCAAGCGGATCGTCTTCGCTTCCAACATGGCCAATCCCAAGAGCGGGCGCGATTTCGATCTGTACATCATCAATGAGGATGGGACGGGGCAGGAGCGTATCACGTATTATCCGGATTTCGACGCATTTCCCATGTTTACCTCGGATGGCAAGCGTCTGGTCTGGGCCTCAAACCGCAACGGCAAAGAGCCGCACGAGACCAATATCTTCATTGCCGATTGGGTGAATTAGAGGACGCGGGTTATGCGGAAAAATCGAGTAATCCCAGAGTGTGCGAGGGCCGCGTCTGCACTTGGCCGCGTCATCGGCACGATCATCCCCTAAGGAAATCCTGATCAAGTCACGGCGAGGTCCCGCAACGGCTAAAGCCGTATTGATTTTGCGGCATTTACAGACGGCCTGAGGCGTCCCCTTCGGAGAACCAGATTTAATCACAGTTTCCCTACGGCGCGAAGTAGCCGGAGATGTCGAGGATCAGTTGTGTCAGAGCAGCGGCGTAAGCGTCGATGGAGCCGTCGTTCGTCGGCACGATCGCCATGTTGGAAGTGATGAAGCCGTCGTAGGCGTTCAGCGTCGAGGCCACGGGCTGGTTTTCGCCGTCGGGCCATAGCGTGAGGAAAGGCATCGAGCCCGGCGGAACGACCGTCGCGTTGAAGATGTAGGCCGCTGCGTTGCTGGGCGGAGCGCAGGCGCTGCCGACCACATTCACAGTTTTCTCGCAGCTGAAGGGCTGACCGTGGTTCTGACGCGTGTCCAGCACGCGGCAAGGTGTCAGCGGATACAGTGACAACCCGCCTGCTCCAGGCGTGGCGAAGTAACCATCAACATCGAGCAAAAGGTTGGTTGCGTTGCTGTGGGCGTAGAAGGCGGTTGCGCTCTCGCTGCCCGCAGCTACGATGGCAGCATTGGCCACCACTGTTCCGGTGTTGTCGTTGAGAGTGGAGACGGTGGGCCTCGATTCACCCTTGGGCCATACCGCCAGATAATCCAACCCGCCAGCAGCCGGGAGCACGGTGACGTTGAACGAATAGGCCGCCGCGTTGCTGGGAACACCACAATGCCCCGGTATTGAATAATCACGTTCGACCCCGGCCTGTAGCGATCCGCCATCCTGGCCGCCGCGCGTGTCGACGATGCGACAGGGCGTCAGCGGATAAAACTGATACGTCCCGGAGCCGGGCGGCGCGAAGTAGCCGTCGATGTCGAGAATCACGTTGGTCGTATTCGTCACGAATACGCTAACCAACCCCGATAGTACCCCCGCAGGCACTATCGCCGCGTTCGCCTTCACGCGACCATCCGGCGAATTCAAGGTCGAGACGACCGGCTGCCCCTCGCCCGTCGGCCAGATCGTCAGGTAGCTGAGTGGGCCCATCGGCACCACGGTGACGTTCAGCGAATAGGCAACGGCGGACGTGGGAATGCCGCATGGGTTGTCGCTCCCCGAAAGCGGAAACGCGCGCGACGAGTTTTCCTGTATCGCCGGGCCGCCGAAGTTGCCGTACGGATTGCGCGTGTCTACTACCCGGCACGGCGGCACCGGCACGAACAGCACCGGCACGAACAGCACCGCCGAGGGCACCGGGTTCACAATCTGCGACAGCATGCCGCTACTGCCCGTGTAATTGATGTCGCCGGAATAGGCTGCCGCGATCTCATTGGTTCCTGTCAGCAGCGCTGACGTCATGCACGTCGCGATTTGCGAACTCACCGGCACCGCCGTACAGCCCGGAATCTCACCTCCATTCTCGGTAAAGCCGACCGTCGCCGTGATCATCACCTGCTGGCCGAAGGTGGAAGGATTGGGCGCGCTTGTCACCGCAGTGGTGCTGACGAGTGGCCCGCCGACCACCTGCGTAACCGGCTGTGAGAGACTTTCCGCCAGGGTCGGTGAGCCCTGATACAGCGCCATCAGAGTATTGTTGGCGGCGGCGAGTGTTGAATAGTTAACGACCGCTACGCCGGAATTGTTCAGCCCGACCTATGGCGATTCCAACGCCGTTGGCAACGAACAACACACTGCCGGTTAGCAGCGAGCCATCCTGCGCCGTGACGGTGGCCGTCATGGTAACGTTCTGCCCCGGCGTCGACGGGTTAGGGGCCGTCGTCAAAACCGTGGTTGTTGCAACCAGGCTTGGCGTCGTCAAACTGAAGACGGTGCCGCAGCCATAAGGAGCGTTACACGTTGAGTTGTTGCCGCCCAGGGACGCAGTCCCGAATAGCAGTCCGCTGGGTCCTTGCACCAGTTCGGCCCACGGCCCGATACCATCAAAGCAGCCTTGTTCCGTACAAAAGTTGTGCAGCGTGTTCAGCGTGCCGCTTGGAGTGATGCGGAAGGCTGTGCCAAGGTTGACGGACCCGCCCGTGTAGGTTGTTCCATAGAAGTTGCCGTCGCTGGCTTGCAGCAGTGCGGCCTGCGGACTGGCGCCGTCCTGCCCGGCGAAGTTGTACAGCGTGTTCAGCGTACCGCTCGGGGTAATTTTAAAAACCGTGCCACAGTAGTTTTCGGGGAGACAGGTTTGGTAGGCGCCTGCCTTTGACGTCGTGCCATAGAAGTTGTCGTCAGTGGCCTGTGCCAATCCTGCTAAAGGATAGGCGCCGTCTGTACCAACGAAGCTGTGCAGCGTGGTCAGCATCCCGCTTGGCGTGAGTTTGAAAACCGTGCCACAGCCATAAAAGTTGCAGGCGCTGAAATTCCCTCCCTGTGAGGTCGTCCCGTAGAAGTTCCCGTCTGCGCCTTGCACGAGTCCTACAGGGCCGTAGCCGTCTGGACCGGCGAAGTTGTACAGCGTGGTCAGCGTGCCGCCTGGGGTGATTTTGAAGACCGTGCCTTGGCCGTTAGCACCGCCAGCGCCGGTTACACCGTAGAAGTTCCCGTCGCTGCCTTCAGTCAGCCCCCCTTTTGGGGGGGCGGCGCCGTCCGCGCCGTTGAAGTAGTGCAGCGTAGTCAGCGTGCCGCTCGGAGTAACCTTAAAGACCGTTCCGCCGCCATAGCAGGTCAGGGAAGGGCCTTGTAGAGAAGTCGTGAGGTGATAGCTTCCGGTGGTACAGAAAGTCGTGCCGTAGAAATTCCCGTCGCTGCCTTGCACCAATGCCTCGGGGCTGATGCCGTCCGGACCGGAGAAGCTGTAGATCACGGTCAGTTTGCCGCCAGGCGTCATCTTGAAGGTCACGCCGCAGCCAGAGGAGTTGCAAGTGTTAAGGTTCCCTCCCAAAAAGGTTGTCCCGTAGAAGTTCCCATCTGCGCCGGGCGTCAGGGAGCTTGGTTCAAAACCGTTGCCTTCGTCGAAGCTTGCCAGCGGAGTCAAGGTTTGCGAGGGCGAAGCAATCGCCAACGCGACACACAACAACACCAACCAGATGATGTTCGATGATGTACATCGGCCGAACGAGGGCCGGTTATCAGCGCGCATGGACCTGTCCCGAAATCATTTTGCCGCGACCGCCTGCGTTGCCTTAAGCGTCGCAACATTGCAGCCCGGATGCACCGGTGGCACGGGACTTCCGGTTCAACCCTGCGGGCGGCGAATCAGACACAGTTACGAGGAACCCCCACATAAGAACACTAACGTGCAGCGGCAGCAAGCCCGTTCTTGAGGTCAAGCCCATTCCGGGAATGGAAATGCATTTTGGCACCTTAGTAATCTTGACTTGATTAGGGTGCAATTGAATACTGGAAAGTTAGGGTAGGATCCGCCTGACTCCTGGCGCTCCTGCCCTATTTGTGTTTGGAGGCAGTTGTCGGTTGTCCGTTCTCCGCTGGACAGATCCTTCCTCGTGCGGGGGACCGCAGATCCCTCCGCTCGGAGTGAACTCCTCGGTCGGGATGACAGATTGGTTGGTGGTTGTCAGAAGGCCGTTGTCGGTTGTCAGCTTGGTCGGGCAGTTTGTCAGCAGTTGGTGGGTAGCAGTTGGTAAGTCTATGAACCGCAGGAGTTTATGTTGATCGTTTGGAATCAATATTTTGCGGGGATAGCTGTAAGCTACTGAAAACAATAATGTTATGCGACGTAGTAAGTGCAATGATTTCAATATTTTGCGGACATAATATTGAAAGCAAAGATCTTAACTTATAGGGAGGGGGTACCCCCACGGATGTTCCCACTTTGTCAGCAAGTAAAGCCGGTTGCGCGGATCGACTGTGCCGCAAGATATTCGGCAATCTCGAGCCATGCGTTGTCCGAATCTCCACAGGTCGTCAGATCGTCGTACGATTCGATGGGCAAAGCGAAATATCGTCCATCGACAGGGACTCGGGTCGTGTCATTCCGGCTTTCCTGTGTAGTGCTGCTGCGTATGCACCGCCTCATGGTCTTCCGCCGACTCCAGGTGGGTGAATACTTCCGCCGGCACGCTAAGTTCTTGCGGCAATCGTTCTTCCAGTTGCGTCGCCAGCCGATGCGCCTCGCCCACCGCCATCGCTTGTGGGAACAGTAGGTGTACCTCGATGATTTGTCGATATCCCGTGGTACGGTAGCGCACGCCGTGATATTGCAAACCCAATTCGCCACAGATGGCATCCAGCTTGCCGCGGATTTCTTTCCCGACCTTCGGGTCTGAATGATCGAGCAACCCTACGGCCGAACGCCACACCAGGTGCCCACCTGCCCACAGAATGTTGATCGCCACTGCAATGGCCAGCAATGGATCAAAGGGCTTCCACTTGGTCAGGATCACGAGGCTAAGGCCGGCCACCACACCGAAACTGGTCCAACTGTCAGTGAGAACATGCTTGCCATTTGCCTCGAGGATAAACGACTGATTGCGGCGCCCTATCCGTATCAGGTACCAGCCCAGTCCTGCATTGAGGACGCCGGCCGCCAGTACCACCAGCGTACCCGCTCCCAAGTTTTCCAGTTGCAGGCCAGCGATCCATTTCTCGACGGCGGCATACAAAATGAAGATCGCCGCCAGCACGATCATCGCGCCTTCAAATCCAGCGGAGAAGAACGTGATGCGTTCGTAGCCGTAAAGAAATTCCGGCGCTGCCGGTTTAACGCTAAGTCGGAGGCTGAAGGCCGCGAAGACCACCGCGACTACATGAATCACGGATTCCGCCGCATCGGACAGAATGGCCGCCGAGCCGGTCATGAAATATGCCGTCATCTTGCCCACCAGCATTAGCACGCCAAAGGCCAGCGAGAGCCGCATGGCGAAACGCATCGCGCGCAGTTCACTTTCATTGCGCGGCGAAGTGCGTCGCCGGGACGCGATCGCCGTAATCCTCGTCACATCCGGTCGGGCCGTTGTCAGATCATCCAAGGCGGGCGTTCTCCCGAGAATCGTGGCTTGTCTATGTTTTCACAACGTGCAAGAAGGGGATGTGATGGCACTCACAGGCGATCGTCCGTAGAGTCGCTGATCGCTTATTTCATCATGGTCGGATGCGGTCATTGATCGTTGCATAGTCGTAAAACGCATCCATGGTAGCGTCTCCGCCGCAGCCCATATATGCATTCCAGTCGTGCAGCGTGGGGAATATCTCCTGATCGGTTCTTGTTTCGGCTCAATGTAGAAGCAATCCGAACTCGCCCCGCCGGCCGCGGCGTGAAATTGTAGCGCCTGAGGCCCAGCAGAACTCGAACCCCGTCGCAACGGACTTCTAAGCTAGATGGTGAACTTGTTAGCCGTCCCACAAAGTGGGGATAGCTATATCGCTACGCAATGGCGGGGTCGATCTTCTCCGCGTCCACGCCGAGCTCCACGAACGCCTTCTGCGCCCGGTGCACGTCGAAGTTGCCGTCGCGCGCCAGTCGGGACAGCGCCGCAGCCGCGATCGACTCTGCATTGATCTCGAAATGCCGCCGTAGATGCTGGCGATTGTCGCTGCGCCCGAAGCCATCAGTGCCCAGACTGACGAGCCGGTTAAGCAGCCACGGAGACAACTGGTCGGGCACCGCCTTCATGAAATCGGTGGCAGCGACGATGGGGCCGTCGGCGCCGTCGAGCGCGGTGAGAATGTATGGCCGCTTTTCCGCTTCGGCTGGATGAAGCCGGTTCCAGCGCTCGACCGCGAGCGCGTCGCGGCGTAGTTCGTTGTAGCTGGTGACGCTCCAGACATCGGCGGAAACGCCATACTTGTCCGCCAGGATCTCCTGCGCCCGCAACGCCTCATTGAGAATGGATCCGCTGCCGAACAGTTGCACCACAGCCTCGCCTTTGGCCGCGGGCCGATACTTGTAAATACCGCGCAGAATCCCTTCCTCCACGCCCTGCGGCATTTCCGGCATCGCGTAGTCTTCGTTGTACAGCGTGATGTAGTAAAAGCGGTCTTCGCCTTCCTGATACATCCTTCTCATGCCATCCTGCACGATCACGGCGATCTCGTAGACATATGCGGGATCGTAGCTATGGCAGGTCGGAACGGTGCTGGAGAGCACCAGACTGTGACCGTCCTGGTGTTGCAGACCCTCGCCGGCGAGAGTCGTTCTTCCGGCCGTTCCGCCCATCAGGAAGCCCTTGCCGCGCGAGTCGGCAAACGCCCATACCATGTCGCCGATACGCTGGAATCCGAACATCGAGTAGTAGGTAAAGAAGGGAACCATCGGCACTTTGTAGTTGGCGTACGCCGTGCCAGCCGCGGTGAACGATGCCATCGATCCGGCTTCAGTAATGCCTTCTTCCAGGATTTGCCCGTTCTTTTCCTCACGATAATAGAGCAACATGTCCTGATCGTGCGGCTTGTAAAGCTGGCCCTGGCTGGCGTAAATGCCCACCTGCCGGATGATCGATTCCATACCGAAGGTGCGGCCTTCGTCGGGAATAATAGGAACGATTAGCTTGCCGATCTTGGGATTCTTCAGCAGTTGCCGCAGCATGCTGACGAAGCCCATTGTCGTAGACACTCCGCGGCCTTTCGATCCGGCGATGGACTCGGCGAAGTGATCGAGCGTGGGCGCATCGAAGTTGCTCGCTGGAACCTCGCGATGCGGCATGAAGCCGCCAAGTTCCTTGCGGCGCTGCCGCATATAAGTTATCTCGGCACTATCGTCCGGCGGACGATAGAGCGAGCCATCGCGGGCGGCCTGCTCGGGAATTGGAATCGCAAAGCGCGAGCGGAAAGCGGTGAGCGCCTGATCAGCCAGCTTTTTCTCCTGATGTGTGGCATTGCGGGCTTCAGCCGAACCTAGTCCGTATCCCTTCACCGTGTGCGCCAGAATGACCGTCGGTCCACTGCGGTTTTCCACCGCGCGCTTATAAGCGTTGTAAACCTTCTGCGGATCGTGGCCGCCGCGGCTCAGACGATGCAGTTCGTCGTCGCTCATGTCGGAGACCATGGCCAGCAGCTCGGGGTATTTGCCGAAGAACTCGCGGCGAATGTACTCGCCACCCTTGGCTTTGTAACTCTGGTATTCGCCGTCGACCGCCTCTTCCATCCGCTTCAGCAGGATGCCGGACTTGTCGCGGGCAAAGAGCTTGTCCCAATCCGAGCCCCAGACGACTTTGATTACGTTCCAGCCGGCGCCGCGGAAGGCCGCTTCCAGTTCGTTGATGATCTTCCCGTTGCCGCGTACTGGACCGTCGAGACGCTGAAGGTTGCAATTGATGACAAAGATCAGATTGTCGAGCTTCTCGCGAGAGGCGAGCGTCAGCGAGCCCATGGACTCCGGTTCGTCGGTTTCGCCGTCGCCCACGAACGCCCACACCTTGCGTGGTGTCGGCGGGATGATGCCACGGTTTTCCAGATACCGCATGAAGCGCGCCTGATAAATAGCGTTCAGCGGCCCAATGCCCATCGACACCGTGGGGAAATGCCAGAAATCGGGCAGCAGCCAGGGATGCGGATAGGAGGGCAATCCTGGAGCGCCGCGCAGTTCATGGCGGAAGTTCAGCACCTGCTCTTCGCTCAGGCGGCCTTCCAAATATGCGCGCGCATAAACTCCCGGAGAAGAGTGACCCTGGAAGTAAATAAAATCCCCGGGCTGGTCGCCGTAGCGGGCATGAAAGGAATGATTGAAGCCGACTTCAAGCAGCGTGGCCAAAGAGGAATAGGTTGAGATATGACCGCCGATGCCGGGATCTTTCTTGTTCTGGCGATGCACCATCGCCATCGCATTCCAGCGGATCAGGCTTTTGATGCGGCGTTCCAGGTGGCGATCGCCGGGATACGGGACTTCGTCTTCGACAGGAATGGTATTGATGTACGGCGTATTCAGCTGCACCGGAACGTTGACGCCCGACTCTCGAGCCCGGTCGACTAAGGCCGAAAGGAGCTCGCGCCCGCGTTGGCTTCCCTCGGCTTCGACCACCTGGTCGAACGCTTCAAGCCATTCGGCAACTTCCTCTTCGGAATCAATCTCCGGGCTCGCCGGGAATTCGAGTATTCGATTCTGGATTTCTGCTGTGGCCACTTTTCCCTCAATCAGTCAAGAAACGATAGGGTGTGAAGTTCGACGCCCAAACGCGGCTACGGCGCTATCGGCGCGCCGCAGGGCTATTCCGTTTTCAATGTCCCTCAATAGTAAAGATGCACAGCATTGCGGACCGCTTCTTCTTTCTCGGTTGCACCGAATCGGTCTCAATAGGCCTAAAGACCAGCGCGGTTGTCGAGCCAAAACCAGCTGTTTGCACCTGCTCATCGGCAGGCGGGCGGTTTCGGACCAGTAGAGCGACGACAGGCGAGAGCAGGGAAGGTCAACGCTTGCGTTGCCAACCTCACCAATAATCAGTTGATTTTAACAGAGGAGGAGGTGGGTCGACAGAGCTAACCAGAGGCAAAGAGGCCGACGATTCTGCCCGGCGCCTAAAGCAAAGCGCGCACCTTGGCTGCGCGCCTCTCAGTTCAGTTAGGAGCCGGCGACGCTTGAGCACACGGTAAATTCTCAATATCCCTGGTTAATCCGTTGCCACACGGCCATACCCGCAATGACGAGAATCAGCACCGCCGAGGCCGCACCCAAGACGCGCACCCAGGGAGTCACTCTCTTCATCCGGGCCTGGACCTGCTCTTGTTCTTCGCGGAGATTCTTACTGGAGTCGTCAAGGAATAATTGCTCGTCTTGGTGCATGCTGAGCGTGCTGCGATAGATGAGCAAAAGGATCAGCACGACCGTAAGGACTCCCCAGACAATCAGCAACATCGTCAGAGTCGACATTCGCCACCTCGGTCCAGAAATGAACCGGTCCCGCACCTGATCGATTCCGTGGTACGCGCCAGGTTGGGGCCTCAGCGACCCTATTATAGCCTCGCCGAAGTGGGGCGGGGCAACAATTTTCCGATTCGGAAATGCCTGGAATTGGGATTGGCTGCATCGCGTCGGAAGCCACGGCCCACAAAGCCCGGTTGACGCGATCTGCGACCCTGCACGCAGTGGTGGCATCTAAATAGACAAGCGAGGCAACCAGGTCTGGCCGTAGGCGCAACCTGGTTTTGCTATAATCCCGCTAGCAATTTGGAGGAGAGAAGCATGGCGACCACGACCACTACACCGACCACCACCGTCACACCCACCACGGATGCGAAACCACTCAACTTTACCGGTGCGGCTATCGCCAAGGTGAAAGAAATCATGGCGCAGCAGAATCCTGTACCAGCGGGGCTGCGCGTGGGCGTGGTCGGCGGAGGCTGCTCGGGCTTCTCGTATTCGATGTCATTCGAGAATGGCGCCGGAATGATGGACAAGACATTCGACTTCGACGGCCTGAAGGTCTTTGTCGACGCGACCTCGATCATGTACCTGAAGGGCGTGAGCGTCGATTACATTGAGACGCTGGAAGCGGCCGGCTTCAAGTTCGACAATCCGAACGTGAAGAGCACCTGCGGCTGTGGCTCCTCGTTCAACGTTTAACCAACGTACTTTGCATCGTATCGCTCACTGACGCGAGGCCATTCCGTCAATCACGTTGTAAACTTTCGTCAAAGAGTGAGGGTTTTATGAAACGATGGTTTGCCTGTACGCTTTTCGCTGGACTCATGGTGTCACTCGCTGTGGCAGGGAGTCCTGCGGCACAAACTGCCACGCAGTCGTCGATGGCGCAGAGCGCGACCTCTGCCGGGAAGACACACGGCACGTTTACCGTGGAGCTGACCAAGGCTCTCGATTCAAAGAAGCTTAAGGCAGGCGACCCGGTCGAGGCCAAGCTCACGGGAGAAATTACCCTGCCCAACGGCACGCCCGTGGCTCGCGGCACGAATATAGTCGGCCATGTCACCGTGGCGACAGCCCGTTCCAAAGGCGGCTCGGACTCCACGCTTGGAATTGTCTTCGATAAGATTGCTCGATCGGGCGGCGAGGACACGCCGATCAACGGCGTCATCCAGGCTGCGGCCCCAAATCCAAATGCAGACCTAAGTAGCGGCGGTGGTGGCGTTGACTATGGCAACACTCTGAAGGCAGCAGGCGCGAACCCTCCGAACCCGGATACGTCCAGGCCTCCGGTAAAGCTCCTGAATGAGCAGTCAGTAGGAGTATTGGGCATCAAGAATTTGCAACTCGGACCCGATGGCGTGTTCACTTCAAGCGGCAAAGAAGTAAAACTCGATAGCGGTACGCGAATCTTACTTAATGTGACAATGTAAAAGGCGAACACGAGTTTGCGCGCCTGCCAGTTTGCAGCCCCGTTCCGGCGAGAACGGGTTGCAGCATTCTGGAGTGTCTGACGAGATTGCGCTGGCTCGTTTCCACGCGAAGTGTTTGGCTTTCCCGCACAACGAATTGCTTTTGCCTAGGTTTCAAGAACCGGGTGCTGGGCCGCGCCTATGCCAATGTGGAGGCACCTTGTACAATGTAGGTTCCGCTTGGCATTCTGTTGCGGATTGACAAACCCACCTCGGGGAGTGTGGATGAAGTTCTTGCGCGACACCGGCTTCTTGGCGTTTACCACTTTCCTGCTACTTTTCCTGCCGGCGTGCGGAAATCAATATCGCCCGGTGGCCAATCCCATCGTGAGCCCGGGTGGCCAGCCTCAGACTGGCCATTTCGCCTGGGTGGTCAACTTCAACCCCTCGGGCCAGGGGAGTACAACAGAAATCGATGTCTCGGGCGATAGTAATCTGGCCGTAAATACCATGGGCGTCGGCTCCATTGCGGAAGCGTTTCCGGCTAGTTCTCTGGCCCTGTATGTGGCCAACAAAGGCAATGACAGCGTTAGCGAGTACTTGCCGACACTAGCGGGCGCCATTACCACTATCAATCTGTTGCCGGGATCGCAACCGGTAGCGCTCAGCTCCGCCCAGAATACTGCCATGTACGTGGTCAACTCGGGCGCCAATTCGGCATGCCCCAGTACCGGCTCGATCAGCACCATTAAAACCTCGAACCTTACTGTGACCAATACCACTTGCGTCGGTGTCAATCCGATTGCGCTGGCGCAATCGCCGACGAACTTATTCATCTATGTGCTGAATCAGGGTGACAACAGCGTTAAACCAAGCGTTACGGTGTTTAATCCGGCTGGCCCGGCCGTGACCGGTACGATCTCATTTGCAAACGGTCAAAATCCCGTGTCCCTGACGGCGAGTCTGGATGGCTTCTGGATTTTCGTGGTGACTCAAGGGGATGGGGGCGGCCCGGGCACGCTCGACATCATATCGGCCGGTTCCACGGCCATCGTTGGCTCGGTGTCTTTGGGAGTGCAGCCGACATTCTCCATGATCGACCCCAACCTTAATCGCCTGTATGTGGCCAACACCGGCGATAACACCGTCAGTGTCTTTGACACGACCAACGTAAACCCTACGGGTTCGCCGGCCATTCCGCTGCTGGCGACGGTTCCGGTTGGGACGGCTCCAATTGGCGTGGCCGCATTGCCGAATGGGAGCCTGTTCTATGTGGCCAACTCCGGCTCCGACAACGTTACCGTCGTTAGCTCCAACAGCTTCAGCCCGTTAACCACGGTGGCTCTCCCCGCGGGCGCCAATCCGGTATGGATAGCCTCCGAGCCAACGTCCAGCAAGATCTACGTTGCGGATAAAGGTACTTCGGAAACGACAATCATCCAGACCGTCAACAACACCATCACACAGAACATCCTGGCGCCGTCGCAAATTACAAATTGCAATGTCTGCGCGCTGCAGCAGCCGGTCATGATCATGTCGAAATGATGAGTGCGCAAGAGGACAGCATCTGTTCCGGCCTGATAATCGCTCCCGTGACTCCGGTCCCAATTCAGGCAAACCGTCGTCCGCAAATCCATTCAATCCGAAGCTAAGTGAACATGAATTCCTTGGTGCGCAGCTCGCGAATGATGTCGCGCAGCTTCGCAGCTTGCTCGAACTCGAAGCGCTTGGCCGCCTCCCGCATGTCACTCTCCAGCTTCACGATGTAACTATCCAACTCCTCCTGCGAGCGAAACTCCGGCATGCCCTCGGCTTCATTGGTAAGGTCGGCATAGTCTGCATTGGCCACCGCGACCAGCGTCATGTCGAGCGGCCGTACGATGCTCTCAGGCGTGATGCCATGTTCCTCGTTGTAGGCGCTTTGGATGGCGCGGCGACGGTAGGTTTCATCGATCGCCTTCTTCATTGAGTCGGTCATGTTGTCGGCGTATAGGATGGCGCGCCCGTTCAAGTTGCGCGCGCATCGGCCCATGGTCTGAATCAGTGATCCCGCCGAACGCAGGAAACCTTCCTTGTCCGCATCGAGGATCGCCACCAGCGAGACCTCGGGCAGGTCGAGCCCTTCCCGCAGCAGGTTGATCCCGATCAGCACGTCGAATTCGCCCTTACGCAAATCGCGCAGGATCTTGATGCGCTCCAGCGTCTCGATCTCCGAGTGCATGTAGCGGCAGCGCACTCCGACCTCGCTGTAGTATTCGGCCAGGTCCTCGGACATGCGCTTGGTCAACGTCGTAACCAGCACGCGCTCATTCTTCTCGGCACGGCTGCGGATCTCGTGCAGCAGGTCGTCGATCTGGCCTTTGACCGGCCGTACCTCTACTTCAGGGTCAATCAGGCCAGTGGGCCGGATGATCTGCTCCACAACGACTCCGGCCGATTTCGTCAACTCATAAGGACCGGGCGTTGCGGAGACGTAAATCACCTGGTTAACGCGATGCTCGAACTCTTCGAAAGTGAGCGGGCGATTATCCAGCGCGCTGGGCAGACGGAAGCCGTATTCAATGAGGTTCTGTTTGCGTGAGCGGTCGCCATGCCACATTCCGTGGAGTTGCGGAATCGTCTGATGAGATTCATCGATGAACAGCAAGTAGTCGCGCGGCACGTAATCCAGCAGCGTCGGCGGCGGTTCGCCCGGCAGGCGGCCGGTGAAGTGGCGCGAATAGTTCTCGATGCCGTGGCAATAGCCCATCTCCTTGATCATCTCGAGATCAAAACGCGTGCGCTGGTGCACTCGCTGCGCCTCCACGATGCGCCCCTGCTTCTCCAGTTCGGCTTCCCACCACGCCAGCTCCTCCAGAATTGAAGTGACGGCAGCATTCTTGCGTTCCGGCTTCATTACGTAGTGAGTCTTGGGATAGATAGGCAGGCGCGCGGGCTTCTGTTTTACTGTTCCAAATAGCGGATCGATTTGCGCCAGCGACTCAACTTCGTCGCCCCACAGCTCGATGCGATAGGCGGTATCGTCGTAGGTAGGGAACACTTCGATGATGTCGCCGCGTACGCGAAACGTTCCGCGGCGGAACTCTCCATCAGTGCGCTCGTAGAGAATTTCCACCAGCTTGCGAACGATTTCCTCGCGCTTGATCTTCTGTCCCTTCTCCAGGAACAGCAACATGCCGTAGTAAGCTTCCGGCGAGCCGAGTCCGTAGATGCAGCTCACCGAGGCGACGATGATGCAATCGCGGCGCTCGAACAGCGATTTGGTTGCGGACAGGCGGAGCTTGTCGAGCTCGTCGTTGACCGTAGCCTCTTTCTCGATGTAAACGTCGCCGGCCGGGATATACGCTTCCGGCTGGTAATAGTCGTAGTACGAGACGAAATACTCGACGGCATTGTGGGGAAAGAACGACTTGAACTCGTGATAGAGCTGGGCCGCCAGCGTCTTGTTGTGCGCCAGAATCAGCGCCGGACGGTTTACCTCTTCAATGACCTTGGCCATTGAGAACGTTTTACCCGATCCGGTGACGCCCAGCAGAACCTGGTGCTTGTCGCCGTCAAAGACGCCGCGCGTCAGCGAAGGTATAGCGGTCGCCTGATCGCCCTGCGGTTTGTAAGAACTAACGAGCCGGAATTCCATGACAGTTGTGCCCGCCCCGGAGCGCCCGCGAGATGGTCGCGAGCCCTCACAGAAAGGAATTTCATCGAGTGGGCATCTCTCCATTATACGACGGCAGGGAAGCCGAGCCGGCAAGCCGTCAGCTCGGCGCTCAACGCGCGTACCGCCGCTTCACAAAACAAGCTTCTGAGACAAGACTGCGACACGTTATCGCAACGCGCCCCTTGGTCAAACACATTCGCTGGTTTATCCTGTCCCTCTCGCCAATAGTGTGGAATCGCGAGGAAGGAGTTGTTTTCACATGCGTTCATACCTTTTTGTCAGGTAGGCTTTTGATGAGGATATTTGCTGTTGGAACAGGAATGATGGGATGGTCCGACCGAGCACAGGAGAACTGATTGAACTTTCTAGACCGTCTACAACCACTAGGATTGCTCTTCTTAAGACTGGCGCTGGGCGCGATCATGATAGTCCACGGCTGGCAGAAGATTGCCGATCACATGCACGGCATCATGGGAACGCTGCCACACTTGGGAATACCGGCATGGATGGCCTATCTAGTGGTCGCGGCTGAATTTGGAGGCGGCATCCTCATCGTGCTGGGCTTTCTCACGCGCTTCGCTGCCTTCGCCTTCCTCATCGACATGCTGGTGGCAATCGTTAAAGTGCACCTCAAGAACGGCATGACCGGCCAGGGAGGCTTCGAATTCCCCATGGCTTGTGCGGCAATCGCGTTTGCGTTGATCTTCTTTGGCTCTGGGCCAATCGGCATCGATGGGTTGCGAGGACCGAAACGCGCTAGATAACGCCGCGCCCGAGAGTTTCGCGCGGGAGTTTGTTCTAGTAATTCGACAGCCGTAGCATCGCCTGATACAAATCTTCCGCCTGCGGCAGAATTTCATCCTCCAGAATCGGCTGATAGGCGACAAACGTGTCTTTCGCTGCCACGCGCTTCACCGGCGCATCCAAATGATCGAATAGCTCGTCGGCAATGCGGGCCGCGATCTCGGCGCCGTAACCCCAGCTCAGCATGTCCTCATGCGCCACGAGCACACGATTCGTCTTCGCCACCGACGTCGCAATCGCCTCCCAGTCGTAGGGGTTAAGGGTGCGCAGGTCGATCAGTTCAACGCTGACGCCGTTCTCGCGCTCCATACGCTGCGCGGCTTGCAGCGCGCGCGGGACCACGGCGCCGTAGGTCACAACTGTGAGGTCGTGGCCCGGGCGCACGATCTTCGCCTTGCCAAAGGGGACCATGTAATCCGGCCCGGGATAAGGCGAGCGGCCAAAGGTTTCGCGATAGAGGCGCTTGTGCTCCAGGAACAGCACCGGATCGTCGCAGCGAATTGCTGCCCGCAGCAATCCGTTGGCGTCGAGCGCGTTCGATGGAAACACTACCATCATGCCCGGCGTGTGCGTGAAGATGCTCTCGCCGCACTGCGAGTGATAGATGGAGCCGCCGGTGAGATAGCCGCCGATGGCGACTCGCACGACCGCCGGAGACGAGAAGTTGTTATTCGAGCGCCAGCGGATGAGTGGCAGCTCGTTGCGAAGCTGCTGCATGGCAGGCCAGATGTAGTCGAAGAACTGAATCTCGACGACCGGCTTGAGCCCGCGCGTGGCCATGCCTACCGCGCGTCCCACAATGTTGGCCTCCGCCAGCGGGGAATTGAAGACGCGGTCGGAACCGAACTCATATTGCAGGCCGGCCGTCAGCTTGAAGACGCCGCCTTTGCCTTTTACCTGCTTGGCTTTCAGATATTCCTCGCGGCTGCAGTCGGCCACATCTTCACCGAACATGACGATGCGAGGGTCGCGCTTCATCTCATCTTTCAGACAAGCGTTGATGAGGTCGGCCATTGTCCGCTCGGGGGCGGAAGCGCCCTTGTCTGACGGAGTGGGATGCACCGCTTCCGTCCGGAAGTCTGACGATGTGGGATCCAGGTCGGCCGAATACACGAACTGCTTGTACGAGCCGGGCTCGGGTAAAGCCGCTTCTACCGCGCGGTCGCTGGCGTCCTGAACTTCCGCCTCGACGTCCTTCTCCAGTTCGTTAATTCCCTTTTCGTCGAGAATGCCCTCCCGTACCAGGAACAATTGGAAGCGCGTGATGGGATCGCGCTCAACTTCCGCGTTGCGCTCCGACTCGGGACGATAGAGCTTTTCGTCATCCGAAAGCGAATGCGAATAGGGACGGATTACGTGTCCGTGAACGAACGCGGGTCCGTCGCCGGCTCGGATGTATTCGACGGCGGTCTTGAGCGCCGAATAACTGGCGAGCGGATCGGTGCCGTCGATCTCGGCAAAATGAAAATTCGGGAAGCCTTGCACCAGCTTGCTGATGTTGCCGCCGGCCGTACCGACTTCCACCGGAACGGAGATGGCGTATTCGTTGTCTTCGATAAGGAACAGAACCGGCAGCTTCCGGTTGGAGGCCGAGTTCAACGCTTCCCAGAACTCGCCTTCGCTGGTGGTGCCGTCGCCGCAGGAGACATAGACAACTTCGTCGCCGTGGAAAGTCACATCCTTGAACTGGCGGTAGTCGCCGGTGGCCTTCGCGGCTGCTTCCGGGTAACAGTCAAAGTAGCGGCCGGCTTCGGCGCAACCCACTGCTTGCAGGAACTGCGTCCCCGTCGGCGACGATTGAGTTACGATGTTGAGCTTCTTGTGTCCCCAGTGCGAAGGCATCTGACGGCCGCC
>Ga0181505_10290067_pt1 | contig 22599 bp, 15 predicted proteins | sample PEATcosm2014_Bin_5_FD_127743 | JGI IMG/M metagenome (GOLD analysis project Ga0181505, IMG submission 127743) | Metatranscriptome of peatland microbial communities from MTU Mesocosm Facility, Houghton, MI, USA - PEATcosm2014_Bin05_30_metaT... | ecosystem: Environmental > Terrestrial > Soil >...
CTAGAAGGTGATCTTTGCCACGAACTGAACGCCTCTTGGTCCGCCCCCGCCCAGGAATGGGTTGCCGATGCCTACGTCGCCAGTCGCGGTCAGCGCCAGATTGCCGATGCCGCGTCCATTCGAATCGAGCCCGTTGGTCGCAGGGTCGGCGATGAAGTTGGGTAGCTCCGGATTGGCAAAGTTCGGGTGGTTCAGCAAATTGAAGAACTCCGCCCGAAGTTGAAGCACAACCCGCTCGGTGATAACCGTGTTCTTGAACACAGAGAAGTTCCACTCCTTGAAGCTCGGCGCGACAAGGACATTTCGACCCAAGTCCCCGAAATGACGGCTCCCAGCCAGGCAATTGCTGTCGCCAGATGACGAGATGGCAGTTGTGTTGCCGAACGTGCACGGAACCTGGAATGAAGTGAGGTTGATGAAATTGTATGGCGCGTTCCCGTACTGGATGGGACCTACGACATCAGGCCTGTCAAAGCCTTCACCGCTGCCAGAGTAATCACCTTCAAAGTTGTAGTTCAAAGTGAAGGGCTGACCGTCCTGAAGCGTAACGGCGCCGTCTACGCCCCAACCGTCTTTCAACTTCGCCAGGTTCCCGCCATGTTTGGGCAGTTCGTAGCCCAGATTCCAGCTAAAACGGCGGCGGATGTCGAAACTCGAGTTGCCGCGTTCCGCAGCGGTATTAAAACTGTTGTTCGGCTGTGAGGCGTTCGGGATGAAATCATCGCTGTCGCTGGCGTTGTCAATGGAGTGGGACCAGACGAAATTCGTTTGCGAGGTCAACCCGTGCCAACCGCTCACCCGCAGGCTGGCCTGCAGGGAATTGTAATTGGAGTTCGCCGTCGACTCCTCTTGATTGACATAGAAGAAATTGGGGAAAGCGGTGCGGGGCACGTTAAAGTCCACTCCGTCTGGACCGTCGAAGCCCCCGATGAAGCAGTTTGGAGCCGTCTGGCCCCAGGTCGCGCACTGACCCAGGTCAAAAGCTGTGATCTGCGCCTGTGTGGGCTGATTTAAATCGCGGAACCGAAAGAGCTTGGTTCCCCTCGATCCGACATATCCCAGTTGAACTACCGCCTTGCTGCCGACTTGCTGCTGCACGTTCAGATTAAAGTTCTGAATATAAGGTGTACGGATGTTTGGATCAGCACCGAAGAAGTCCCCCAGTGGGGAGGGGCTCGCAAAAACATCACCAGCACCCAAGTTGTTGCCCGACAAGCTGGCAAATGAAATCGCAGCTGGCCCTACACCTGAATAAGCCGGCCCCGGACAGAAGGCGCAGTTATAGGGGATGTGTCCCAGGAAAATATCCTGGGAGAAGGCATCGTAGAATAAGCCCCATCCCGCCCGAACAACCGTCTGGCCCTTACCGGTGAAGTCGTAAGCGAGGCCCACGCGCGGCGCGAAATTGTTGTAGTCGGGGTTGTATAAGCCGCTGGGGCCCCCGGGGCTGCCGACTTGGGTCTCGGTACCGCCGTTGGCAGCAGACATCTGGTAGAACAGGTTATTCTTCTCGTGTACTACGCCGAAGTAATCCCATCGCATGCCGTAGTTGACCGTCAGCCGCGAAGTCCAGCGAAATTCGTCCTGAATGTATAGACTATGATTGTTCTCTGCGGTGTGGCGCAAAGTATTGCCAAGCGCAATTTTCCCGCTGCCGGGAACCCCTTGCAGGAAAGAAGTGAGGTCTCCGAAGCCTAACTCACCGCGGAAGGTGTTGTCCTGAATTAGTTCGATGGTAGATCGCCGGAACTCGTAACCAAATTTCACGTCGTGACGGCCGACCCTCCACGAATAATTGTCGATGAAATGCCAGTTCGAGTCCACACGCGAGCGCGGCACAGACTCTGTGGCTCCGATCGGCGAAAAGCCGTCCACAGTAATCTTGGGAAGACCGAAATCATAAGAACTGGTCACGCCCGTATCCAAGCCGATGGAGTTGGGGTTAAAGGTGCTGTCCTGGGGGAAGAAACCTTCGGCAAAACGGTTCCAGCCCAAACGAGCCTCGTTGACTTGGGATGCACTCACATTCTTAACATAGGATACGGAAACCAATTGGACGCGCGTGGGTGTCACCGTATTGAACCCCGGCAATAGACCACCGGCGAGCTGCGCGAAGGGGAAACTCTGCGTGCTATTTCCGAAGTAATAGCGGCCAGTCAGCAGGCCGGAGGCGAAATTGTGGTCAACCTTGCCAATCAGACTGTCCACGCTATTGCTGAAGGTCGTAGCGGTTGAAAGATCGGGGCCATTCGGACAGCCGGAGTCCTCGGTGCCGACCAGCGCGCCGCCGTAGGTTCCAGGAATATTCGGCGTCGGCCATGGATTACGGGCCAGCAGCGCGACCGCGACGGGGTTGACCGTGCCTCCGCCTGCTGTTATCGAGTCCATGTCAGCGGCGATCTGAGCCGGGTCAGGCACGCAACTAAGCCCTCCCTGTGCGCCGGTTTCGCGCTGCCCTTCGTAGTCCAGATAAAAGAAAGTATGGTCCTTAACGATGGGTCCGCCGAGCGATCCGCCAAACTGATTGTTGTGGAAGGGGTTCTTGCCGTTTGGAGCGAAGTTGAAGAAATTGCGTGCGCCCAACTTGTCCGTGCGCAAGTATTCCAGTGCCGAGCCGTGCAGTCTATTGTTGCCACTCTTCGTAACAATGTCGATCACAGCGCCGCTATTCCGTCCGTACTCCGCCTCATAGTTGGAAATCACTTTCAGTTCGGCCACGGCATCGAGCGGCAGAATGGTCGCCGGATCGCCGAATACCCCCGCTTCGTTGATGGCCGGATCGTTGCGGTAGCCGTCGTTCATATCGGTGCCGTCGAGCAGGAAGTTGTTCGACCGACCACGAGAGCCATTCATCGAAAAAGTTCCGTAAGAACCGGGAGAATCCGTTATCTGGTCTGGCGATCCAGCCACACCTGGATTCATGTAGATCAGTTTCTGGTAGTCGCGTCCATTGACCGGAAGCGACTCAATCGTGTCCGCGGTCAGGGTACCTCCAATCTCGGTGGACGTCGTTTCCACCTGGGGCAGAAGGTCGCCAGCGACTTCCACCTTGGTTGACACCTGGCCTGGCTTCATGACCGCATTGACACGACGCTCTCCGGAAACGTCCACCGTCACACCGGTGGTCTCGAAAGTCTGAAAGCCGCTCAGAGTGATTGTCACGCTATAGGTACCGATCGGTAACTCCGGCAAAGCGTAGCTGCCGTCCGCGCTGGTCTCGGTGGTGCGCTCCAATCCTGTGCCCACGTTCTTTACTGTTACCTTGGCGCCGGGGAGGACCGCACCTGAAGCGTCGGTTGCGGTGCCGAGAATCGTGCCACGGAAGGTCTGTGCCGAAAGGCTCACTGCAGCCATTAGCACAAACGCCAGGATGATGCGCGCTCTCATAGAGTCTCCTTGATGCTGATCGTTTAGGGGGTGACGTCGGTGCGGCAGGCCAAGTTTTCAAGCTTTTAAAGAGAGGCTTGCAATTCCTTGCATACGAACAAGATGCAGCACCCCGGCCGCACACGAAACATTATCGAAAGGCTATCCCAAGAGTCAACCATTGAGTTGCGATCCAGAGGATAGATTTTATGAATGAGGCACTTTAATGCAACTTCTGCCGGCAAGCGGCGGCCGACCTTACCCCTCGACTACAAATGAAGCATGCAAGGTGACCGTCAAGCGGAGGGCGTGGCGCAAGAACTCTAGCTTAGAAGTTAATGGTCACGCCGCCACGGACGGAGCGGGCGGACTGAACGAAATAGACGGTTTGGCCATCTTGGCCGATGACCGGCACGTAGCCTTGAGCCAGCAGGTTCCGCAAGTCAATCAGCGCTTCCATGTGCGCCGGGAGGAAGCCCATAGTTGGGATCGGCTGACGAACGAAGAGGTTCAGAAATGCGTCACTGTGTCCCGGCGATGCGTTGAACATATCCACGGGAGTCAACGCCGGACCATTGACCCAGCGGTAAGAGGCGATCCATTGCGTGTGAGTGCGGGGCACGGTGCCACTGAACTTGGCGGCCACGGCTTGCCGGCGCTCGGTGCTGATCCACTGCCGGGCATCCTGGATCTCGACATCCGGCTTGGCGAGGTCGAGAACGTCGCCGCAGGCATAATCCAGCGTGGCGCTAAGATCGGCATAAAGCTTGCGCTCGAGGACCACCCGCATGCCGTGCGCAGCCAGCGTATCGCCGGCGTAAGTGAAAGTACCGGAGTACATGTCAGGCAACAGGTACCCGCCAGCCGCGGTAACATTGCCGGTCCCGAGCAATGCCGTATTGTCCACGCGGTCAGTGAAGACTGCCACTTGCATGTTGTTCTTGCCGACGCGCCGGGAAACATTCAGTTCCTGATGGTGAGCGCTTTCAAGCTTCGTGGCAAAATTGGCCACGCTGATCCGAGGATCGGTTTCACTCAAATCCGCCGGCGCCGAATCGAATCCAGTCTCGGACTGGGTGTTCGGCAAGGACGTGGCATAGCCGTAACCGACAACTGTATTCGGGGAGACATGCAGGTCCACGGAGCCATAGGGCCGGAATGCGGTCACACGTCCGAGGAATTGAATCGTCTGCAATTCGCTGCCGAACTTTAACTCCAGCACATCGCCAATCGAGAAATCATCTGAGCCAGAAAGCGCCAGTGCCTGCAACGAAGCATTATGCAGATTAGGATCGGAGGGCGCGAAACGACGGACGGTAACGCCCATCGAGGGCCCGGAACCGTCGGGCAACTCATGCGAGTACATCGCGCGCAAAACGGCGGCGGGAAGGCCGTCTCCATAGCCGACATTCCCCTTTAGACCTACACGATCAACGGAAAAAATGGAGCGCTCGATGGAGAATCCCGTGCTCATGTCCGAGCCGCTGCCATAGCCGTCAGCCGCCGAACCTGCCAGGAACGAGAGGCTGCCTTTGAGATCCCGATTCTGTTTGTCGGCTGATGTTGGATCGTCGAATACCCGCAGTACGGGACGGTTCGCCACCGAACGCAGAGTCCACTTCCAGTCGTCATCATCGGAGGTGCCGCGCAGCTGACCTACCCGCATGGCATTCAGCAGAGTATTCAGAGTGATGTTTAGGTGGGTGCTGGTGCCGGGATGCAATCCCACTTTGTCGCGCCAGGCAGGCAAAAAGGAAGGCACCGAAACCTTAACCGTGTATAGGCCCGGCAGCAGATCCGTTGCGGAGTAAAATCCGGCGCCGTCAGTGAACACAGTAAGGGTACGCGCCGCGGTTCCGACAATCTCGACGACCGCGCCCATCTGGGGGATGCCTGAGGCATCGCGTACGTATCCAGAGATCGCCCCTGGCCGCTCTGCGGCCCACGCAGGAAGCGACAACGCGACGATCACCGCCCAAGTTCCGAGCTGGCGAACCTTCAATACCACCCCCGGGGAATCAAACAGGCCGTTACTCAACAGCAAACGTCGCTGAAGGATCAATAGTCTGTTTGGAGATGTTGTCGTTCACTTTGATTTCGATCCGATACACGCCTGGCTGCAGGTTCGCTGATGCAATCGACTTCTGAAGCGTCACTTGTTCGCCGACGTTACCCATCGTGTCGGTCGATTCCGTTTTCTGAACCACAGCCTTGTTGGTCGCAATGTTGATGATGTCAAACTCGAAAGTGGCCGAGGGCTTGTGCGTCTTCTCGTCCACGCCCAAGTTATACACCTGCATCCAAAAGTTTACTTTCTGGTCCTTATTTCGCTTAAAGAGGGCAGGCTTGCCATCGGCGGGCGCAACGCGCGGCCGAACCTTGGTGACGCCAATCACGAAATTGCCCGTACTCACATCCTTCGTAGGCACTGCTTCCATCTGATCGGCCACGATCAGCGAAGAAGTCGAGAGCTTGTCGTCCGAGTACTCGGGAACCACAATACCACGGCTCCACAGACCTTTGCGGTCGCCGTTCACATCTTTGACAGCAATCTCGATTTTATAACGTCCGGGACGCAGCGGAAGCGCCTTCCAATAGACCGAAGAGTTCTCCGCCGTGCGCGGGAGCAACTCCGCCGGAACGTCCACCTGGGCCGTATCTTCGAAGGTCTGCACGACGCGCCCGGTTAACGTGGTGACGCGACCGAAGATATTCACTGTGCCGCGCTGCACGCCATCTTTGTTGGCAAATGTAATATCGCGGTACTTCATCTGGATCGTGATCGGCACCAGCACCGTGTCTCCAGTTACTTTCACAAAATCGGAGCGCACGTCGAAAGGCATCAGGTTCGTTATCAGCTTGGTATTGACGATTTCTTCCAGATCCTTAAATTTGACGGGCGGAGGAGCTTGCAACTTCGCGAACTGTTCGAGGCGATCGAACTCTTTGGTCTGCAGGCTCGAACTCATCGGCCCAGCTCCTAGTTGCTCTAGCCCACCGCTACTGAAGCGGTCCGCCTTGCTGGACATGCCCATCTGCTCATAGAGCGTCAGTCCGGCGTTGGGCGTGTATTTCAGGGCATCTTTCTCCGACCGATCCAAAGTCATGTGATAGTCGCCGCACATGCAAGTGTCGACGAACTCAATGATTACTTCCTGACCGATACCTTCAAGATAACGATACCGCCAGTCTTCAAAGGGGAACGTGGAAGTTTCGCCGCCGCCTTCTTCCATGGGGCGCTGGTAGGAGCCGCCGGAGGGGTGCGAATCGACTTCGTCCGCCGGACCGTACATGATGTAGATGCGACCGCGATCGGTCTTCCAGCCAGGAATGCCGGCGGGGAAATGCTCGTTGGCATAGGCAATACGCCGGTAATGTTCTTCCTTGTATTCGTTCTCTTCCGTGTCCGGAGTGGGATCGCGGCGCTGCCAGAAAGCTTCGATAAAGTTATCGCGCTCTTCATCGTTGGAAAGTTGTTTGAAGGCGGCTCGTTCCTGGTCGGTAATGATCCAGACCACGTCCTCGTTTAGCCATTTCTTATAGGTCTTGCTAAGCTCGATGTTCAGAGATCTCTTCTGCTGCTTCTTCTGCTTTTCCGTGGGCGTGCGCTTGAGGGGATCAACTTGGTCTGTGGGTAGCGTCTGAGAGCCGGTCACCGTCGCACTGGATGTCGCGCTCGACGGGGGCTGGCTGGAAGGATCCGGCTTGTCACTTTGCGCTGTGGCCGGACCGGCAAAACCAGAGGCGACCGCCAGGACAACCAGAGACGAGAGGTAGCGTGAACCAACCCGAACCATGAGAAGGACTCCTGCAACGGTACAGCTTTCGCCTGTTTATTTTAGGCTCCGAGTCCAGCGAATGCAAGGCTAAGTCACACTAGACCGTCCTAGCCAACCCTTTCATTGGAAGCTGTGTTGGCGATTCTGAGTTGCCCGCTCGACTGAAAAAGTACCCGGAGCGGGCGAACATCCAGATCAGGGCGGCGAAAGCGGCGGTGAGCAAGCTATAATTTCAGGTTCCGGGTCAGATACCTTCGGCTGTTTGCATTCCTATATTGGGTCGGTAAGGCATCTCTGGAACTTTCCTGTAACCGGGAACGTATCAGAGAACGTGTCCGTCAGACCGGTGAAATCCGGCTGGCCAGAATCGACCTGAAGGCCGAGGGGTTAAGAAACGGCCAAGACCCGGGACCGTGACGGAGACAATGAAGCCCTGGAAACAAATAGCGATCGGCGCCGGCGTGGTGGTGATGTTGGCCATCACTGTCGGGGTCACGGTGCATCAGAGCGGCAAGAACGTGGTCACGGTGCAGACCGGGAAGGTCCAGCGCCAGGACTTGTCGTCGGTGGTAAGCGGTTCGGGCGAGATTAAGCCGAAGACGTACGTCAACATCGGCGCGAATGCCTACGGAAAGATCACCCACCTGTACGTTAAGGAAGGCGATCACGTAAAGAAGGGGCAATTGCTGGCGCAACTGGAAAACGTGCAGTCCACGGCCGACGTGAGCGCCAACCAGGCCTCGGTGCAGGCTGCGGAAACGGACGCGATCGCCGCCGACGCGGCGCTCAAAACGTCCGACGCCGATCTGCTGCGCGCCCAAGCCGACTACGGGCGCAACAAGCTGGACTGGGATCGCGCGCAAAATCTTTTTAAGGAAGGTCTGATCGCGAAGTCCGATTTTGACAGCCGCCAGAACGCGTGGGCCACAGCGGACGCCGCGCTTGTACAAGCCAAGGCGCGTGTCGCCCAGGCAAAGGCTCAGAAGGACTCTGCGGACCGGCATGTCGCGCAGGCGCGGGCTAATCTTACCCGCGTGGCTGATGTGCTGCAGAAAACTAGCTATGCGGCTCCCTACGACGGAGTTGTCACGAACTTGCCGGTTCGGGAAGGCGAGTCGGTGGTCATCGGCATTCAGAGTGCGCTCGGCAGCACGTTGCTTACGCTGGCCGACATGTCCGTGATCACCGCCGAAGTGAAAGTCGATGAGACCGACATAGTCAACGTGCATTTGGGTCAGCCTGCCGAAGTTACCATCGACGCGATTCCCAAGAAAGTTTTCCACGGCACGGTTTCCGAGATTGGAGACAACGCTATCGTCCGCTCTACTGGCGTCGCCACTTCCCAACAGACCACCGCCAGCGAAGAAGCGAAAGACTTCAAAGTGGTTGTAACCGTGACCGATCCTCCGGCAGATCTGCGCCCTGGACTCTCGACCACCGCTAAGATCACAACGGCGGCCCGGAGCGGCGTGCTTTCCATTCCGATTCAAGCCCTCTCCGTTCGCAGCAAGGCCCAGTTGGAACAAGAGAAGTCAACGCCGGGCTCGGTGCATGCGGCGGCACCTGCGCCGAAGGAAACAGCATCCAAGAACAAGGATCAGCAGCAGGACGTGCAGGGCGTCTTCGTCATTCGCAATAAGAAAGCGGAATTCGTACCTGTCACTACCGGCATTACTGGTACCAGCGACATCGAAGTGGTAAATGGTTTGAGCGATGGGGACGAAGTAATTACCGGCAGTTACAAGGTTTTGCGTACGCTGCGTTCTGGAAGTCGCGTCAAGATCGACAACTCGGTTCCGAAGAAGGAAGAAGAATCGTCATGACGTTCGCCGGCTTCATCCGTCTAACGGAGAAGCCGGTGCCGCAGAAGAGGTCTCGAATCGCAGTCTTGAGCGACAAGTTTCACGGTGTCAACAGCAGACGGAGCCCACGGAATCGAATTCAAACACGGAGAACTCAGTGGCACCGGAGCAGGAGAAAAATATGGCTACCGCCGAAGTAATCAGCATGCCGCCCGCCGTCACCGCGCCGCCGCAGTCCCGCATGATCGCGGCCGAGGATCTTTGGAAGACCTACGATATGGGCTCGGAGCAGCAGGTTCACGCCCTGCGCGGCGTCAACTTGCGCATCGAGCGGGGTGAATACGTGGCCATCATGGGACCCTCTGGTTCCGGCAAGTCAACGCTGATGAACCTGATCGGCTGCCTGGATACGCCGACCAAAGGCGAGTACTGGCTTAACGGCCAATTGGTAAGCGAACTGGACGACGACGAACTGGCCCGCATCCGCAACAAAGAGATCGGCTTCGTATTTCAGACCTTCAACTTGCTGGCCCGTGCCACCGCTCTGCACAACGTTGAGCTGCCGTTGATTTATGCGGGCGTGCCCACCGAGCAACGCATCGAACGCGCCAAAGCTGCATTAATAGCGGTAGGAATGGGCTCGCGCATGACCCACAAGCCAAATGAGCTTTCCGGCGGACAGCGCCAGCGCGTCGCCGTCGCTCGCGCCCTGGTCAATAAGCCTTCCATCATTCTGGCGGATGAACCTACGGGCAATCTGGATTCGCAAACCGGAAGCGAAATCATGGCTTTGTTCGATAGCCTGCACAGGGAAGGAAATACGATTGTGCTGGTCACCCATGAGCATGACATCGCCGAATACGCTCACCGTGTAGTCCACATCAAGGACGGCGTGGTCGAGCGCGACGAAAGAAAGAAATAAATTTCGGTTCACTCGGCATGCTCTGGCGAAAGGCTGGCATTCTGGCTTTCCCGTCTATCCGAATAGCACTCAGAAACTAACCCCAGTTGGTGGCAGATTTTAATGTGACCATGCCCAACAAGAAGAGCCTCCGGTAAGAGGCCCTGGTAATCATCGAATCAAGAATCAAATGGTTTGACTATGTGAACTGGCTAGGAACGTTACCGCGCCACGGCAGTATCCGCTGACCGGGAGGGACCCGCCAGAAAGAAGTTGTGATCGTAAAGATTGCGGTACATGTGGCCGGCAATCTCAGCTGCCCTGGGACCAAAGGTGGGGCGACCGCCTTGCAGGAAAACCACCACCACAATGCGTCCGCTGCTGGTATTCGCATAGGAGGCGAACCAGCCAAAGCGCGTGCCGGCGTGCGAGCAGGTCCCGGTCTTACCCAAAATCTCTTCCTCGTTGAAGTTGAGTCCTAAGCGGCGGGCCGTGCCATATTGCACCGCTCCGGCCATACCCACCGAAATTTCCGGAATCACCGGCGCGATATCCAATTGACGCTTGATGCGCGGCTGGAAATTCGTAATCTCTTCCGGCGTTGTGGGATGCTGCAAATAATAAAGCGTGCCCCCGTTCGCGATGGCGGAAACCATGGCTCCCAGTTGCAGCGGGGTCATGGAAATGCCCTCGCCAAACGAACACATTTTGGCCACGCCGCCCAATTTTTCCGGTATCACTTCATCGGGATACGTGCCTAACTTCTCATCCGGAATGTCATATCCGGCCAATTCGCCCAAGCCGAATTCGTGGGCGTAGTAAGCAACCTTTTCGAATCCCAGCTTACGCCCCACCGCCTCGAAATAGGCGTTATTGGAGTGCGCCAGAGCTTCTGTAAGGTTCATCCGGCTCCGGCCCCCAAGTGGAACTTCAGTTTCTTTCGAGATAAGTCCTTCGCTCAACGCTGCCAGAGCCACGGAAAGTTTGATGGTCGAGCAGGGTTGCGCACCGCTCGACAGCGCCAGTTTCTGATTCACCATCGCCAGCACGCGGCCGCTGGTCGGCTCAATCGCGACCACCGTGCCATTCATGTTGCCTAATGCGTCGATCGCTGCCTGGCGCACGATGGGATCTTCGCCGTCTGTTACGTCCCCGCCGGTAATTCCCTCGGCGAACGAACTCATGAAAAACCGCTCGTGATAAGTGTGCCGACGCGTGCTCGCCGAGGTGCGCGTCAAGGTCGCAGTACGGCTGCTCACACTACGGCTGCGCGCCAAATGCCGCATGCGACGCCTGGTCCGCTGGGTCTCGCTCACTTTCTGAGTTGATTTGGGCTTGCTGGCATTCAGCGCGTGCGGGTTCACGTGCGCCGCCCACATGACCGGCGCCAGAACCAGACCACTCACGACCACCACCAGACGAAAATAGCGCGCTCCCGACTTAGACATCTTTTATTCGTTCCTCTGATTCCCGGATTCCCTGTTGATTTCGATGCACGAAGCCTGCCAGCTACCGTCGTCGCCTGGTAACTTGTCCCAACTCCGCGATACTACGAGAGTTAGCGTGTTTCAGCAATAACAAAGTTTTTCTAGACGTGAACACAAGTTTCGATCTAACCCGCTATGAAACAAGTACTTAAACGGGAATTACTTGAGTACTGCAGCCTCGGTAACGCGTTACCTCATTACTGAAAAGGTGCTGCCCTGTGGGTAAAACTTTTCCCTTCGCTTTGTGCCATTTCCGTTGAATTCGTTCCGCGCGAGCGCCTTCGCTACATGACTTCGCCACGCTTGCGCAGAAATGCCGGAACGTCCAAGTCCTCCTGCTCGAAATTCGCCACCATCGCGCTCCGCATGCTGTCGAGCGAGATCACTTCGGCGGCGGAATGCGTCGCCGGAGACGCCTCCACCATCCGGTGCTCTTCTATCATGCGTTCGGGCATGGGCTCGGAAAAAGCCGGCGGCGTGGGTTGCGACGGACTCAGGGGATCAGGAAAATCCATGGCGTCGTCATGTGATGCCGCAAAGGAGTGATGCATCTCGGCCGTCCGTTGCGAACGAGGAACCTCGCGGAATCCTGTCGCGATCACGGTAATCTTCACCGCATCCTTCATCTTCTCGTCCAGCACCGCGCCAAAGATGATATTCGCATCCTCATGCGCCGCGCTCTGGATGATGGTGCACGCCTGCTGCACCTCGGCCAGCTTGAGCGACGCCGATCCGGTGATATTGATCAGAATGCCACGCGCTCCGTCGATCGCACCCGCCTCCAACAAAGGCGATGCGATGGCGCGCTGCGCCGCTTCGATGGTACGCTTCGTCCCGCTCGCCGTCGCCGTCCCCATCACCGCATAACCCATGCGCGCCATGATGGTCTTCACATCGGCGAAGTCGCGGTTGATGATGCCGGGAATCGTGATGATGTCGGAAATCCCCTGCACGCCTTGCCGCAGAATGTCGTCGGCAACTCGGAACGATTCGAAAAAGCCCGCATCCTCCGCCACCGCCAGCAGTTTTTCATTGGGAATCACGATGGTCGTGTCGACGGATTCCATCAGCTCGGCGATGCCGCGGTCGGCCTGCGTCATTCGCCGCCGCCCTTCAAACGAAAACGGCTTGGTGACCACAGCGACCGTAAGCGCGCCCATTTCACTAGCCAGTGACGCAATGATCGGAGCCGCGCCCGTGCCCGTGCCCCCGCCCAGGCCGGTGGTCACAAATACCATGTCGGCTCCCTCGAGCGCCTCAATAATTTTGTCCGAGTCCTCCAGCGCCGCCTTGCGCCCCACTTCCGGATTAGCCCCCGCGCCCAGTCCGTTGGTGAGCTTTACGCCCAACTGCAGCTTCACCGGAGCGCGCGACATCCGCAGCGCCTGCAAGTCGGTGTTGGCGACGATGAACTCGATGCCCTCCACTCCGGCATCAATCATGCGGTTCACCGCGTTGCCGCCGCCACCACCCACGCCAATGACCTTGATCTTGGCATCGTTGAGAGGTTCTTCGTTGAAGCTGATGCGAATGCTCGAATCTTTGCTCATGTTTTCCACCTTCAATTTGAAATGTCCGTTCTCGTACTTGAAAATTCAAACACCTGAAACCGCGCCGCACTGGCTTCATCCCACCAATAACGCCTTCAGCCGCGACCCCCATCGGTCGCCCTGAAACCCGCGCGCCACCCGCGCCCGTTGTCCGTAGTTCACCATGCCGAGCAACGATGCATACTCGGGCTCCGCCAGCGTGATGGGCATTTTCGCCAGAGGCGTAGGCCAGGAGAGCCGCACCGGACGCCGTAGCACAGACTCGGCCACGTCAAACATTCCCGGCAATCGCGATCCTCCGCCGCTCAGCACGATGCCCGCCAGACACGCGTCGAACATGCCGCACTGACGCAGAGTATCGCGCATCATTTCAAACAATTCGCGAGCCCGGGGTTCGAGAATTTCCGCCACCAGTCGCTGCGGCAGCAGACGCGAAGGCCGATCACCCACCGAAGGCACCTCGACCTCGTTCCCTTCCGGAATTAACGTGACGATCGCATTGCCGTACACCTTCTTGATCTTTTCCGCCTCCGCCAGTGGCGTACACATGCCCAGCGACAAGTCGCTGGTGAAGTGGTCGCCACCCACTGGAATCACCCCCGTATAAGCCACCGCTCCCTGCAGGAAAACGACCAGCTCCGTCGATCCCGCGCCGATATCTGCCAGACACACGCCCAACTCTCGCTCGTCGGCGCGCAACACGGAATCGGCCGCCGCCAGTGGCTCGAACACGGTGTCGTCCACGTGAACGCCCGCGCGATTCACCGCCGTGATCACGTTCTGCACCGCGCTGGTCGCCGCCGTCACCAGATGAACTCGCACTTCCAGTCGGGCCGCCATCATGCCCAGCGGATCGTGCACGCCCGCCTGGTCGTCCAGAATGAATTCTTGCGGCAGAAGGTGCAGCACTTCGCGATCCGCCGGAAGTGGAATCGCCCGTGCCCGCTCCACCGCCTGCTTGATCTCGTCGCGGCCAATCTCCCGCGGACGCGTGCCCAAACTGATGCCTCCATGGCTATTGACGCCGCGCACGTGAGCTCCGCCGATGCCCACAATGGCGTGCTCCACCGCCGCACCCGCCACGTCTTCGGCCGCTTCCACCGCTTTTTGAATCGCCGCGACCGCCTTGTCCAGTTCCACGATCACGCCCTTGCGCGAACCGCGCGACTCCGCCACTCCGTGTCCGCGATAGCGCAGGCCGCTGTCGGTGACCTCCACCATGAGCGCGCACGTCTTCGCGCTTCCTACATCAATCGCCGTCAAAGCATTTCCCTGCTGCTTCGCCATCTCTTAATTAGTCCCCAATGAAATTCTCCGCACCGCTATGAACTTGAATTCTCAATTGCTCGGCTCCTGACTGGCCGGAATCTTGGCAATCGCCGGACTCGGTTTCTGACCGCCGCTGCTGCGACTCGGCACCTTCGCGGTCGATGTCGAACTTCGGAACGGTGACTTTTTCCCTGCCGCCGCTCGCCGGGCTGCCGTGGTATGGGAGGCCGGCTTCTTCGTAGCCTTGAACGTCGTCTTCCCAGTTGGTGCGGCTTTTTTTGCGACGGCACCTGAATCAGCTGGCCTGGCACCAGTCTTATTTGCTTTCGTTTTCGCGGCGGCTTTCTTCGTTCCGCTCACCGACGCCTTGGGATCGAGCTTCCTCTGGGTCAACTCAAATGCCGGCTTCGGCACCGCGCGGTCGTTCGGACTCATGCGCGTGAGCAAAGACACGGGCTTCACTCCGGCCGCAGCCGCCGCTTTCGCCATGCTGGGATTCAACGGCGCCTGCTTCGCCGTTCGCTCCATGTCTGGATTCACGATGATCTGGTTGTCATAGCGCAGATCCACCGATTCCAACTTTTGGAACTGCTGCCGCCAACCCTGTGCATGGCTTATGTAAATTTTGTAGCGCCGGAGATAATCGGACGACCCCAAGTGCACCAGAACATCGCCCGCCGGATCATTGACCCGCACTTTCACATCTTCCAGATCAGAGAGATCCACTTCACTCAGATCCTGCGAATACCGCGCTCCCCCCGAATCCAGTTCGCGCACCATCTCCCGGTAGGTCTTCATGCGCGGCGCACGCGTCGAAAGCGGCTCGCCAGGATTCATCCCGAGAATGACTGGGAAGGAATACTTGTGTTTAGGCGACAGCTCCATCAGCGTGCCACCGCCGTCGATCAATGACATGCGCGGCCCCACCCGGGCGAATGCCACAGGCGTGCGCTCGTGAATTTCCACCTTCAGGCGGTTGGGCACAAACCGCATCACACTGGCCGATTCTACCCATGGAATCTGCTCCAGTTGCGCCTCCTGCTGCGCCAGCGGAATAAAAAAAATATTGCGTCCGATATCGGCGCCCATCACTTCCATGATCTGAGGCATGGTCACGTTCTGCATGCCCGTGACTTCAATGTTGTCGCTCGATTCCACACGGAAACGCCACGAGCGCTCGCCATAGTGATACAGAGCCGCCGCGGCGAGCCCCGCTACGCACATCATGCCCGCGGCTACTACGGCCCAAAGCAAGCGGTTTGCTGTTTTTTTCGGAAGGGAACTTCGGCGGGCGGAGACTCGCTTTTGCCCGCGCAGGAACGGCGATTCCTCGTCCACATCCAGGTCGACGAGACGCGCGTCATCCATCTCCTCGCGCGCGGCTCCGGCGCTGGGTGGGTACAACTCCTCCTGCAAGATGGTGGGGCCTGATTTCCACGCCATCAGTTCAGGTCAGTTGTCGCTGTGGAATCGCTGAGCCTTCAAACTATAACTTTATTTCGCGAATTGAGACAGACAAAATATCAAACTTTTGCACAGGCAGGAATCGCATTGGGCATCATTGGAAAAACTCTGAAAGCGGAACTAGCTCATGTGGAGACAGCCGCCTTCGGCTGTCCGGCCAGGGCGAGACCCGGCCGCTTATCCTCAGACTCGTCTACAAAACAAGAGCGGACGCCGTTGCTGAGCGCGTCCGCCCTTCCAGGAGGAACAATCTTATTCGTTGTCCAGACTCATCGTCTCGACGTGCACACTCGGAACCGAAATCTGCACGTGCGGGATGCTCACGCGCACTCGCGGACAAACGACCGGATTGAACGCAGCCGGCGCGATACGCATGCGCGCAACTTGCGTCTCAATCCGCGCCCGATCAGCTTCCAGCCGGGCCAATCGAGCTTCTTCCCGGGCAGACATCTCCTCAAATGGAGCAAATCCCGTTGGCTTGCGGGTAATCTTAGTCTGAAATCGTGCCACGGTGGTCGCTAAACGGCAGGACGCAGTTTCGTCTCGCGCAGCTACCATGCTGCTTTTCGCGAAGAACCAGTCAGCGTGGCCCGAAGCCAACGCGATCACTGCCTCTGACCGGTCGCTAATCCGGGCCATCACCTGACCCACAGCTCGGTGTGCCCAAGCCGCGCCGCCATCCTGATAAATGCCGTTCAATCCCAGCGCCAGCACCCCAGTCGCCAGCCATCCCCACCCGTGCGTCGTTTTCATCGCCATCTCTCCATCTGGCAGATTGGACGAACCGCGCCTCGATCCGTTAGCAATGGAAGATACTTAGTCAGTCGTGAATTAGTTCCCCCACGTTCTTAGCCTCTTTCAACCTCTCCAGAATCATCGGTCCCAACTGCGAAACGCTGCCCGCTCCCAGCGTGAGGATCATGTCCCCCTCCGTCGCCCTGGCAGCCACCGAACTCACTGTGTCCGCGAATGAACTCACATACTCCGCGTTCCGTCCGCCCTTCTCGCGGATGGCCTGCGCCAACGCTTCCCCGCTGATTCCCTCGATCGGCCTCTCACTCGCCGCATAAATGTCGAGCACCAACAGCGAATCCGCATCGCTAAACGCCGTGGTGAAGTCCTCGATGAGATCGCGCGTGCGAGTGTACCGGTGCGGCTGAAAAACAACGTGTACTTTGCGATAGCCGCACTGTCGCGCTGCCGCGAGCGTCGCTTTGATCTCCGTAGGATGATGTCCGTAATCGTCTATCACGCTCACGCCCGCCACCCGACCGCGCAACTGGAAGCGCCGGTCCACTCCACGGAACTGATCGAGCGCAACGCGGATCGCATCGACCGGAACATCAAGCCCCACTCCCACCGCAATCGCCGCCGTCGCATTCAGAACGTTGTGGACTCCCGGCACATGCAGCGTGAACTCGCCCAGGTCCTTCTTGCGATAACTCACATGAAAGCAGCTCAACGGCCCGCCTGCACCGCCGTTCGCCGGCGCGCAGCCGGCACCCAGCCTGATCCAGAAATCCGATCTACGCTTGGTTCCGTACGTCACCGTCCGCCGCTGGACGTCCGGCAGCAATCCCCGTAGCAGCGGATCGTCATTGCACGCTACGACCATCCCATAAAAAGGCACGCGATCCATGAACTCCAGAAAAGTTTTCTTCACGTCGCGCATGTTGCGGTAGCAATCCATGTGCTCGCGGTCAATGTTGGTCACCACCGAAAGAATCGGCGAGAGCTTCAGAAACGACCGGTCGCTTTCATCCGCTTCGGCCACCAGATACTGCGACTTCCCCAGCCGCGCATTCGATCCCATCGCATCCACGCGTCCGCCCACCACCACCGTGGGATCGAGCCCGCCTCCAGCCAGGACCGCCGCCACCATCGAAGTCGTAGTCGTCTTGCCGTGCATGCCGGCGATGGCGATGCCATACTTCAACCGCATCAACTCCGCCAGCATCTCTGCCCGCTGAATTACCGGCACGTGCAGTTTGTGCGCTTCGACAACCTCAGGATTCTCTGCCGCAATCGCCGAACTCGTCACCACCACTTCCGCTCCCGCAATGTTCTCCGTACGATGTCCCTCAAACACCACGGCGCCTAGTCCAGCCAGCCGATGCGTGAGAGCCGAATGCTTCAGATCCGACCCCGAAACCTTGTAGCCGAGATTCAGCAACACCTCGGCAATCCCGCTCATGCCGATCCCACCAATGCCCACGAAATGAATCTGCTGAATCTTGGCAAACATAAAATCAAGTTCTTAGCCGCGGATCTGCATCTACCGATTCACACGACGAACCACTCACTCCCACTGCGCATTATGCCGTTCCAGCCACCAGCAAGCCGGCTTCCCCTGCTGTGGGAGGATCGACCGGCTGCAGGCCCCTGAAAAGTTCCCACCAGGTCATACTCAGTCTTGTTGCCCTTCAGCGATGTAGCCAGAAACTGATGGACTTCTACCGTGCCAAACGCCCTACCTCGCGCCACGCGAAACCGCAGTACCAGCCAGTCGCCCACATACAGCATCCCGAACAGGACAAGCGCCACGATCACAACTGCGCCCAATCGCCGTCCCCAAAATCCGTTCATATGAGCCCAACGCTTCCCACTTCTGTCATCCTGAGCGGAGTAAGTGCTTCGCGAATGCGAAGCATTTATGCAGTCGAAGGATCCCGGTCACTCCGACCTCTCCGCAGACTCATCAAGAAACTCCTCCGGGATTCTCTACGAACCCTCGCGGTCCATCCCCGCTACTCGCGCAGCCATCGCCGCTATATCCCGCGCAGCATCGGGATGCGCCAACCCCCGCGCGGCCTCACTCATCTGCTCCAACCGCCGCGGGTCACCGAGCAACGCCGCAATCGTCTCCGCCAGCCAGACTCCCTCCAGCTTCGACTCTTCCACCACCACCGCCGCTCCCGACCGCGCCAGTGCCTCCGCATTCACCCGCTGATGATCATCCGCCGCCCGCGGAAACGGTACAAAGATCGCAGGCTTCCCCGCCGCTGTGATTTCCGCCACAGTGCTCGCGCCCGATCTGCAGACCGCCAGATCCGCCCGCGCAAACGCCGCCGGCATGTCTTCGATAAACTTGAAGACTTCCGCCGATTCACCTATCCCACGATACGCCGCCAGCGCGTCATTATAGTCACGCTCGCCCGTCTGATGAATGATGTGAATCCCTGGTGCCTGCCGCCGCAACTCCGGCAAGCACCGGATCATCGCCTCATTGATGGCGTGCGCCCCCTGGCTTCCGCCGAACACCAACAGAGTCGGCGTCCCGCCGCACTTCGCTCGAATCTCAAAAAACGCCTGCCGCACCGGCACGCCCGTCACTTCCGCGTGCCGAAAATATTTCGCCGTTTCTTCAAAGTGCACTGCAGCTCCGGACACAAACCGCGCCACCATTCGGTTCGCAAATCCGGGTACGACATTCGGCTCAAACGCCAGCGTCGGAATATGCTTCACCACCGCCGCCAGCATCGCCGGACCCGACGCATATCCTCCCACCCCAATCACCACGTCGGGCGCAAACTCATTCAGCATGCGGGCCGCGCTCCACACCGCGCGCGGCAAATCGAAAGCCGTCTTCGCCCGCGTCATCAGGCTCACATTCTTCAGCGCCCCCACCCGCACCAGTTGCAGCGGATATCCCGCCACCGGCACCAAACGATTCTCAATCCCGCGCGCCGTCCCGATGAACAGCACCTCGGCCCCATAACTTTTCTTGAGTTCGTTGGCGATGGCCAGCGCGGGGATTACATGACCGCCCGTACCGCCGCCCGCCAGAATGGCCCGCATGAGGTGACTATAAACGACGCGAAGATAAACCGCGGCAAATCAATGCTTCGCTGCAAGCCTCGCGGGCAACGGATTATCAGAGCGCTCCGAATCCCATAAAATTGAAACCACCCACCAACGCTTTCCGTCATTCAGTAACTGGATAGTGTTGATGCCGCGTTCAAAAGGCTTCTCGCCTGGGCTATGCCGCGATTCGTAGCTGCTGAACACTTGTGCCACGTTCCCGTATGTGTCGGGCTGGTTCACAATGGCCTTTTCATAGAACGGTTCTTTGGCGAATGCTTGTCCCGCATCGCGGACAAACTCGTCCACGCTCCAGGAGAAAACAACCGTGGCGCCATCGGGAGCCTTCGCCGCCTGCGTGAAACGGGCCTGCGGAAGAAACAGTGAACGGAAGCGGCTCCAGTCGCGATCGCCGGCAGGGCCTGAGATTACGTCGTAGATAGAGCGTAGGATGGCATCCATTGACTTGACATCGTCCGGCTTCGGCACCGGAACTTGGGCAGCAAGGTCAGCCGCGGAGAACATTGGCGCCTGCGGCGACGTTTCAACAGCTTGAGACGTAGATGTCTTCTGAGCTGCAGCCATCGTTCCTAGAACGCAGCAAAGCGCCAGCACAAGAAATAGACGTTTCAACCGCCCTCCCTTATTTCTCAATCGGTCTGAGATCCGCGCAATCCGCGCCGGCTTTCCTTACTCCGCCTGCTTCGTAATATTCAGCAGCACGCCCACGCAAGCCAGCGTCACAAACAGTGACGACCCTCCGTACGACACCAGCGGCAGCGGAATCCCCTTGGTAGGCATCATGCCCAGCACCACGCTGATGTTGATGAACGCTTGCAGCACCACCATGCTGGTAATCCCCACCGCCAGGTATCTCCCGAAGACGTCTTCCGTGCGCCACGAAGCCCGCATGCCGCGCCACAGAAAGATGGCAAACAGCGTCACGACAAACAGCGCTCCCACCAGACCTAACTCTTCGGCCGTCACGGCAAAAATAAAATCAGTGTGGGGCTCGGGCAGATAAAAAAGCTTCTGCTTGCCTTCCATCAAGCCCGTGCCAGTCACCCCGCCCGTACCCACCGCGATCAACGATTGAATCAAGTGAAACCCAGCCTTCTGTCGCTCTGCGTACGGATTCATAAAAGCCAAAATGCGATCGCGCCGGAAGCTCACATGGAAGATCAGAAAATAAAGCGGCACAAGCGATGCCCCGAACGCGGACCCGAAATACCGCAGCCGCATCCCCGCCACATACAGGATGCAAGCCGCGATCCCGGCACACGCGATCGCGGTACCGAGGTCCGGCTGCAATACGATCAGCCCCAGCAGGACCAATACGGGCACCGCCGCGGGCACGAGCGTGTTGCGCCAGTCATCCATTGTTTTCGCCCGGCCCTCCAGAAAATACGCAAGAAACAGAATCAGCACCGGCTTGGCCAGTTCCGAAGGTTGGAATGAAAAACCTCCGGCGTGAATCCAGCGATGCGTATTGTGTGAGCGGTCCAGAAAGAACACGGAGATCAGCAGCAGCGTGGTCAGCCCCATCACCGAGAACACCAGCGCAGGATGCTTGTAGCGCCGGTAATCCACCCGCATCGCCACCACCATCGCCACCAGGCCCGCCGTCGCCCAGATCAACTGCTTCGACAAAAATGCATACGGAGACCCAAACCGCTCCCGCGCCATCACCGCCGACGCCGAAAACACCATCACCAGCCCCACAAACACCAAGAGCATGGTCACAGTGAACAGCCCGCGATCCACACTCACCCGCTTTGCCATGGGAAGTTCATTTCACCACGGAGGCACGGAGACACGGAGGAGGAATTGTCGATTGTCGAGTTTTGAATGTTGATTGTTTTGATTCCTGGGCGGAACGATCTTCCCTGTCTTTTCTGTGCCTCTGTGTCGGAGCCTGCCCTGAGCGATGCCGAAGGGTGGTGAAAACGCACATCAGGCGAACGAGCTCACAATCTCTTTGAACACCTTTCCCCGGTGCTCATAGCTCTTGAACTGATCGAAACTCGCACAGGCCGGAGCCAGCAACACCACGTCCCCCGGCTGCGCCACCGCGTTCGCTTTGCGAAGAGCATTCTCTAGCGTCTCCGCATGTACAACTTCTACATTCTTAATCTGCGACTCGATCTTCGCCGCCGCCGCCCCAATCGTGTACACGCGTTTCACCCGCTGCCGCAGCAACTCGTTAAGTACCGTATAGTCGCTGCCCTTGTCCTTGCCGCCAAGAATGAGGTGGATGTTCGCTGGAAACGACTCCAGCGCCTTGATGGTCGCATCCACATTGGTGGCCTTCGAGTCGTTGTAATAATCCACGCCGCGGATCGTCGCCACAAACTCCAGCCGGTGCTCGACCGCCTTGAACTCGCGCACGGCCTGCCGGATCTTCTCCGGTGCGCATCCCATCAGCGCGCTCGCGCACACCGCCGCCAGCACGTTCTCCAGATTGTGCGCTCCCTTCAGCGGAATCTCGGAAACCTGCATGATCTCGCGCTGTCCCGTGCTATCACGAAACAGAATGTTCCCGTCACGAACCCACGCTCCCCGCTTCACTTCCTGTTGTCGGCTGAACCAGAACACCTGTGCTCGAGTCCGCCCCGCCATCGCCACACAAATAGGATCGTCGCCGTTCAGCACCGCGAAATCTCCGCCCTGCTGATTTTCAAAGATTCGCGTCTTCGCATCCACGTAAACTTCCAACGTCCGGTGCCGATCCAGATGATCGGGTGTCACATTCAAGACCGCGGCAACTTTCGGACGGAAGGTCTGAATGGTCTCCAATTGAAAGCTCGAAACCTCCAGCACAATCACCGTCTCCGGCTTCGCCCGCTCCGCCAGCGAAATCGCCGGAGTACCAATGTTGCCACCGACCAGCGTCGGCAATCCGCCCGCCGCCAGAATCTCCCCTGTCAAAGTTGTCGTTGTAGTTTTCCCGTTCGACCCCGTGATGGCCACAATCGGTCCCGGCAGAAACTGCGCCGCCAGTTCAATCTCGCCGATCACAGCCTCGCCCAAAGACCGCGCTTGCGCCAGCAGCGGCGCATCTACCGGAACCCCCGGGCTCACCACAATCAGATCCTGCCCGCGAAACAAACGCTCGCCGTGCCCGCCGGTCTCGACCGTAACCCCATGATCGAGCAGCACCGGAATCTCGTTGCGCAGTTC
>Ga0181505_10853699_pt1 | contig 22339 bp, 17 predicted proteins | sample PEATcosm2014_Bin_5_FD_127743 | JGI IMG/M metagenome (GOLD analysis project Ga0181505, IMG submission 127743) | Metatranscriptome of peatland microbial communities from MTU Mesocosm Facility, Houghton, MI, USA - PEATcosm2014_Bin05_30_metaT... | ecosystem: Environmental > Terrestrial > Soil >...
CTGGGCTTCGGCATCGTGATCTTCACCTTCCTCGGCGTCACGTATTTGCTTCCCGGCTTACACGCGTACGCATGAGGAACCCAGGGCTGAGCGCCGCGGACCTGAGGACAAAGATGGCCCCAAAGAATCAGCTCCAAATCGCTCGGCCTTGGATTGAATCTGGACGGCTCCTAGCTCTGGATATTAGCTCTTAGCCTTTAGCAGGCGAAGAGTGGGATGCTAAGAGCTAACGGCTAAGAGCAAAAAGCTATAAATGACCGCTTCCGCCACAATCCGCATGTCCGAAGCCGAGGTCGCAAAGCCCGCACAGGATCCGGTGCCCGTCGTCCGCAAGCGCCACATCAACTGGGCGCTGAAGGCCGCTCTACCCGTGGCCGCCGTCTTGCTGAACGGGCTGCTTCTTTTCATCCTGGTCTCTTTGTCGTTAGCCGCTGGCGAACGGCATGAAGTCATCACGATCGCCACCGCGGGCGCCTTCCTCATCTGCGCCGCAGTCATTATGGTGCTGGCGGTTTCCGTCCGCCGTCCCATGATGGAGCTGCAAGACAAGATAGCGCGCGTCACCCTGGGTGACATGGAAGCTTCCGTCAGCTTTGCCGAGCGCAACGACGAAATTGGCGACCTGGGCCGCGACTTCAACGACATGGTGGCGCAGTTGAAAGCCAGCCGGGAAGAGATTCAGCTCCTGCACCAGACCCAGATGTCGCGGGCCGAGCACTTCGCAACCTTGGGCGAGTTAGCAGCAGGTCTGGCGCACGAGATACGCAATCCGCTGGCCGGAATCGCCGGAGTCATAGAAATCGTCAGCCGCGACCTGCCGCCCGGCAGTCCCGCCCGCGCCGTCATCAAGGATGCCAAAGAAGAAGCGGTGCAGATCAATCGCATTCTCACCGATCTGCTGGAGACTGCCCGCCCGAAGCCTCCGCAGTTCCAGGTAAAAGACATTGGTGCAACCGTCGAACACGCGGTGCTGTTTGCCCGCCAGCAAGCTATCACCAAGCGCATCACGATCGAGTTGGACAACACCGAAGAGATTCCCGCGGTCGATCACGACCCCCACCAGATCAATCAGGTGCTGCTGAACCTGCTGCTTAACGCGATTCAGTCGATGGATAAGCCGGGCACAATCTATGTCACATTGCGGCGCGACAAAGACGCCGCTCTCATCACCGTCGCCGATCAGGGCAAAGGCATTGCGCCGGAGATCCTCCCCAACATCTTCCGGCCGTTTTTCACTACCAAGGGACACGGCACCGGGCTCGGCCTGTCGCTGGCGCGGCGCATCGTGGAATCGCATCGCGGAACGATAAGCGTCCGCAGCGAAGTAGGTGAGGGAACGCAGTTTGTAATCCGTCTTCCCATCGCCCACAGCCCGGTGCAGGCATCATAAGAATCTATTCCTACATTGTGAGATACGACATTGTGGGATACCGACCGAATCTAGCAGGCAAGGGACCCCAGCCAGCCTACACCTCTATCAGCTCCTTGGTCACCGGAGTCAGCACCTGGCAGCCCGCAATCGTAACTAACACCATATCTTCGATGCGGATGCCGCCCTTGTCCGGGACATAGACTCCCGGCTCGATGGTAATGACCATCCCCGGTTGCAGCCGTTGCTCCTGCGTCTTACCAAGTCGAGGAGGTTCGTGAATCTCCAGTCCAACGCCGTGGCCGGTGGAATGGCTAAAGAACCGATCCAGCTTGGCGCGTCGCAGTACTTGACGCGCTGCGTGGTCCACCGCGCCGGCCGTTGTTCCCGGCTTTACGGCAGCAATCCCCGCCAGCTGTGCTTCCAGAACAGCGTCATACCATCGCCGCTCCTCGCGGCTGGCGCGACCCACATGCACGGTTCGCGTCATATCGGAGCAATAGCCGCGCAGGACAACACCGGAATCGACCACCACAAACCCGCGCCGGGGGATTGGCTGGCTGGAAGCCCGGCCATGCGGCAGAGCGGAGCGATTGCCCGCCGCCACAATCGTGTCGAAGGCCATGCCGTCGGCGCCCGCCCGGCGCGCAGCAAACTCCAGCTCACCGGCAATCTCCGACTCCCGCACTCCCGAACGTATCGATCGCAGTGCGCGCTCGTAAACGGCTGCTCCCATGTCGACAGCCTCGCGGATAACCTTCAGTTCATCGGCATCCTTAATCATCCGCTGGCCCATAATCAGGCCGGAGGTCGGCTTCCACGAGATTTTCTTGCCGACCAGCTTGCGCATCTCGGCCGCCGTGGCCACAGAAGTGTGGTCGCTCTCGAAGCCGACAGCAGCGGCCTTCATCTCGCCGATCAGCTTGCCAGCCGCCTCTAACAGCGGCCCCTTGGCGATGACTACGCGTGCGCCGCCAACTTCCTCTCGCGCCTGGTCGGTGTAGCGTCCATCGGTGAAGAAGACGCGGCGTCCGCGGAGAAAGAGCAGTAATCCGTTGCTCCCGGTATAGCCGCACAAGTAGCGCAGGTTGGCCGGATGCGTGACCACGAAACCCTGGAGTCGTTCTGAGTCCAGCGTCTGCTGGAAGGTCTTCTGGCGGAGTGCGTAGTCCATCGTTCCTTCAGGCTTTCGCGGCCTACTGCGTCAACTTGAGCGGCTCGGAGGTCTGCTTGCTAGCGCGGTAAATGTGACGATGATTCGGATGATGCGCAACCGCATCCAGCCGGACGTAATAGGTTCCCGTCCCCGGACCTGAACCAAACGGAATGACCGGGCTAGTGCTTCCGCCGGCGATCATGAAGTGCTGGTAGCCCAGCGTCGTCGCCCGGCCAATCTCGTTCACGGCGACGATGACCACCGTTAAATCGAAGTCCTCTGTTGTTTGATTCGAAACCACCGCGGAGCCGGAAATTGTGCTGCCATTGACCTTGGGTGGTTCCTTCCACTCCACGGTAAGAGCGGCGATTACATGGATGGTGACATCAGTCTGGATCTGAAATTTCGGAATGCTGGAATCGACCACCACCACGGTGACGCGGTAATCGCCCGGAGTCGTCGGTGTCCCATCGATCTTGCCGGAATGCGGGTGCAGTTTGAGTCCTGGCGGAAGATCGCCGCTTGCCACGTGCCAGGTGTAAGGTTGAATTCCACCGGTCGCAGCTAGAGACAAAGTAGCGGTCTGCCCCACGATGGCGCCCTGAGCCGGCACCGCCTGGATCTGCAAGGTTTGGCCGGCCGCGAGGCAAATGGCGAGAATGACAATCAGGGCGAGTACGGAAATCCGCATGAGAAGACATTATAGGGGTTAGGGGCTCGCGGCTCGAAGTTCGCGGCTGGGATCACACCGCCAAACTGTGTCTTGTTTCGAGCCTCACTTACGAAACGCTCGTTCAGCGTATATCATCGTTTGTTCAGCCCGATAGCGCTGGCTGACCCGCAAAACTATACTATTTGGCTCCATCGCACGCGAAAGCGAAGGGCGAAGGGCTGAGAGCGAAGAGCTACCATGGCCTCTGATCGCAAAATTCGAGTACTTGTCGCCAAGCCTGGCCTCGACGGCCACGACCGCGGCGCCAAAGTGATTGCCCGCGCTCTGCGCGATGCCGGCATGGAGGTCATCTATACCGGCCTGCGCCAGACCCCCGAGATGGTGGTCACTGCCTCGCTGCAGGAAGACGTGGACGTAATTGGACTCAGCATTCTTTCCGGCGCGCACAACGCCATTGTGCCGCGCGTGATCGAGCTGCTGAAGCAAAACCATATGGACGACGTCCTGCTGCTGCTGGGCGGCATCATCCCGGACCAGGATGTGGAGACGCTGAAGCAGCAAGGCGTAGCGGCAGTGTTTCAGCCAGGCACGCCGATGGACTCCATCATCGAGTTCATCCGCGGAAACGTGAAGTCGCGTGGCGTCACAGCGGGCTAGCAATCAGCATTTGGCAGTCACAATCACCAATGCGGCAGCTCGCTTTTGGCAGTCAGGTTCTGCTAGTTGCAGAATACTGATTGCTAATTGCTTCTCTGAGGCAGGTATGCGTATTCTTTGCTCTTTCTTGCTCCTGTTTGTCGCCGCCTTTTCGGTAGCTCAAACAACGCCATCCAGCTCATCTGAGTTCCCCAACTTCGATCTCACCGCCATGGATAAGACGATCGACCCCTGTGTCGACTTCTATCAGTACGCTTGCGGCAACTGGATGAAGAACAATCCCATCCCGCCCGACAAGTCTGCCTGGGGCCGTTTCAACGAGCTGGCGGAACGCAATCGTTATGTCCTGCGCGGCATTCTGGAGCAGGCAGAGGCGCCGGGGAAACACAGTGCCATCGAGCAGAAGGTCGGCGATTACTACGCCGCTTGTATGGACGAAACCGTAGTCGAGAAGCGAGGCACCGAGCCGCTCGCGCCTCCCATGAGCGCCATCGCCACCATCAAAACGAAGCAGGAACTGATCCAGCAGATCGCAGCGATGCAACGCGACGGGATTAGTGCGTTGTTCACCTTCGGCCAGATGCCCGACATGCACGACTCGCGGCAGACCATCGCCAACCTCGATCAGGGCGGTTTGACCCTCCCAGACCGCGATTACTACATCAAGGACGATGCCAAGTCAGCAGAGACGCGGCAGAAGTATCTGGAGCACGTGCAGAAGATGTTTGAACTCGTGGGCGACAAGCCTGACGTCGCCGCAGCTGAAGCCAAGACTGTGCTGGCAGTCGAGACCGGGCTGGCCAAGGCTTCCATGGATCGCACGGCTCGCCGCGACCCCAAGAATCGCGACCACAAGATGCAGGTTACGGAGATTGCCGCCACCGCGCCGAACTTTGAGTTGACGGAATACTTTGCCGCGAGCGGCGCGCCGAAATTCACCACCCTGAATGTAACCAACCCCGATTTCTTCAACGCGGTGAACCAGCAAATCAGCTCTACTTCTCTCGACGACTGGAAGATTTATCTCCGCTGGCGCGCGCTCGACACCTACGCGCCGACGCTGTCCAAGGCATTCGTCGACGAGGATTTCAAGTTCAACGGCATGTACATGTCCGGTCAGAAGGAGATCGAAGCTCGCTGGAAGCGCTGCGTGCAGTCTACGGATCAGGACCTCGGCATGGCGCTGGGACAGCTTTATGTCGACAAGACGTTCGGCCCGGAAGGCAAAGAGCGCACGCTCAAAATGGTGGAGGCCGTCGAAGCGGCCATGCACCAGGACATTGGGCAGTTGACCTGGATGTCGGACACCACTAAGCAACAGGCCTATGAAAAGCTGAACGCCATCGTCAATAACATCGGCTATCCCGACAAGTGGCGCGATTACAGCACCGTCGTTGTGAAGCGCGACGACTACGCCGGCAACGTCACCCGGGCCAGCACCTTCGAGGTGCAGCGCGAGCTCAACAAGATCGGCAAGCCCACTGACAAGAAGGACTGGGGCATGACTCCGCCGACGGTAAACGCGTACTATCGCTCGAACATGAACGACATCAACTTCCCTGCCGGAATTTTGCAACCGCCGTTCTACGGCAAGACCATGGACGATGCGGTGAACTATGGCGCCATCGGCATGGTGATCGGTCATGAACTGACCCACGGCTTTGACGATCAAGGGCGCAAGTTCGATGCCGCTGGCAATTTCAAGAACTGGTGGACGCCGGAGGACGCCAAGGCCTTCGAGGAGCGCGCCAGTTGCACCGCAGATGAGTATTCCAGTTTTGTAGCGGTGAAAGATGACAAGGGCGAAGTGAAACTGAATGGACGGTTGACCCTGGGCGAGAACACCGCCGACAATGGCGGCCTGAAGCTGGCATACATGGCACTGACAAACATCATCGGCAGCACGCCGGTGAAGACCATCGACGGCTATACGCCGCAGCGCCGTTTCTTCATTGCGTACGGGCAGATCTGGTGCGAGAACGTGACCGATCAGCAGGCGCGGAAGTGGGCGATCATCGATTCCCATTCGCCGGGCCGCTGGCGCATTAACGGAGTGGCGCAGAACTCGGCTGCGTTCGAGGAGGCATTCGGGTGCAAGGCTGGCCAGTCCATGGTCAGCAAGAACGCCTGCCGGGTGTGGTGAGTGGCAAAAACAGCTTGACATCTGTTTATTCACCAAAGCTTTTTGTGGGCGTCCACTTGATAAAATTAAGCGTTCGCTCGGGCCTGCCGCCCGGTGGGGACCTTCTCTTTGCCGTTGCAATTCACAGAAAGCTACGACGTCGTGGTGGTCGGCGCGGGTCATGCCGGTTGCGAGGCCGCCATGGCTGCCGCTCGCATGGGTCTGAAGACTGCGCTGTACACGCTTAACCTCGATCTCATCGCGCAGATGTCGTGCAATCCCGCGGTCGGCGGCATCGCCAAAGGACATCTCGTCCGCGAAGTGGACGCACTGGGCGGCATCATGGGAGAGGTGACCGATGCCGTCGGCATTCAGTTCCGGCTGCTGAACACCTCACGCGGGCCGGCAGTGTGGTCTCCGCGAGCGCAGTGCGACAAGCAGCAATACCGCCTGAAGATGCGCGAGATGCTGGAGTCGGAACCGAATCTGCACATCAAGCAGGCGGAAGTGGCGGAGTTAGTTGTCGAGCCGCGAGCTGCGAGCCGCGAGCCACGGGCTGAACCTTGCGTCGAGGGCGATGATTCTGGCAATAGGGGTCCTTCGACTCCGCTTCGTTCCGCTCATGATGACACGGCGGATGGATTTTCCTCTGGCGAAGAGCGAAGAGCGAAGAGCGAAGAGCGTATTATCCGCGGCATCAAGCTCCGCGATGGCCGTACCGTCGCCGCGCGGGCCGTCATCATTACTACCGGAACATTTCTGAACGGTCTCATCCATTGCGGCGAGCAGCAATATCCTGCGGGCCGCAGCGGCGAACCGCCCGCCGTGCTCCTCGGGGAGGCGCTTAAGAAGCTGGGCCTGCGCGGCTGCCGGTTGAAGACCGGCACTCCACCGCGCCTGGATGGCCGCAGCATCGACTGGTCGAAGTTCACGATACAGCCCGGCGACGAAGATCCCACGCCGTTCAGCTTTCGCACCAGGCAAGTCGCTCACCATGACAAGCAGGTGCCGTGCTACATCGCGTTCACCACGCCGGAGACGCATCGGATCATTCGCGAGAACGTGCATCGCTCGCCCATGTACAGCGGGCAGATTCAGTCGATCGGGCCGCGCTACTGCCCGTCGATTGAGGACAAGATCGTCAAGTTCCCCGACAAGGAGACGCATCAGCTTTTTCTTGAGCCCGAGGGGCTGACCACGCACGAAATCTACGTCAATGGCATGAGCACGTCGCTGCCGATCGACGTGCAACTGGCGATCATTAAGTCGATTCCCGGGCTGGAAACCGCCGAGATGCTGCGGCCCGGCTACGCTATCGAGTACGACTCTATCGACCCGACTGAACTGCGGCGCACGCTGGAGACCAAGAAGGTCGAGCGACTCTATCTGGCAGGGCAAATCAACGGCACCAGCGGCTACGAGGAGGCGGCGTGCCAGGGACTGATGGCCGGCATCAACGCGGCGCTGAAGGTGAAGGGCGAGCCATCGCTGATCCTCGAGCGCACCGAGGCGTACACGGCAATCCTGATCGACGACCTCATCAGCAAGGGAACGAACGAGCCGTATCGCATGTTTACCTCGCGCGCGGAATTTCGCCTACACCTGCGCATCGACAACGCTGACCGCCGGCTCACGCCGCATGGCCGCCACGTGGGATTGATTCGCGATGCCGATTGGAACGACTATCTGGCCAAGCAGGAGCGCATGAAGGCCTTGCGTGAGGTGCTGGAACGGACCAGAGTGAATGCAGAAATAGCTGCGAGCTTCGAGCCCCGAGCCGCGGGCGAAAAACCAGTTTCGAGTTTCAAGTTTCAAGTTTCGAGCGCAAACAGCGTACCGGCTGGCGGCCAGCACGATACCTCAAAGATCGACAACTCTGTTCTGGGACTCACGCTCGCGCAGCTATTGAAGCGGCCCGAAGTGGGGGTTGAGCAGCTTGCTCCCGTGCTGGCGAGGTTGGTGCCTAGCTTTTTCTTGTCCCGAGACAACGGCGATTCTGGCCTTTTGCTCGAAGCCCGAAGCTCGAAGCTCGGAGCTGCTGTGCGCAATGAGCTGAAGTCGGTCGAAACCGAAATCAAGTATTCCGGGTACCTTGATCAGCAGACAAAGGCGATCGAGCGACTGAAGCGCTCGGAGCAGCGCATGATTCCGGACTGGTTCGACTACGGCCAAGTTTCCGGACTCTCGCGCGAGATGAACGAGAAGCTGACGCGGGTGCGCCCGCAGACACTAGGCCAGGCGAGCCGCATTCCTGGCGTGACTCCCGCCGCCGTCTCGCTCATCAACGTGTACATCGAGATTCAGGCTCGCCGGCAGGCGGCGACGCGACCAGGGGTTGGGCGAATAAGTCGCGTCTGAGGAACTGGCCGTCCCGTCGGAAGAGAGTTTATGCAAATTCGGGAGCTCGACATTTTTCTCGACTACCTCGACAAAGTACAGCAGCGCACGATGCGTGTTGCTACATGCATCCCTTCCGACAAGCTGGACTGGTCTTATCGTGAGGGAAAATTCACGCTTGGCGATCTGGTGCGCCACCTGGGGGCGATCGAGCGCTACATGTTCGGCGAAACCATTCAAGGTAAACCCAGCCGATATACGGGCTGCGGCAAAGAACTAGCGGACGGCCTAAACGAGGTTATCCGGTTCAAAGAGACGATGCACCGTGAGACAGTGGAGATTATTCGCCAGCTCGGAGAAGAGGGACTCAACCGCAAGTGCACCACCCCTGATGGCGCTTCAATAACCGTCTGGAAGTGGCTGCGACTGATGGTGGAGCACGAAATCCACCATCGCGGCCAAATCTATCTTTATCTCGGCATGCTCAATGTGCCGACTCCGCCGCTCTACGGCCTGACATCGGAGCAGTTGAGCGAGCGCGGGACAAAGAATTGAAGTCGCTAAACTACTTCGCCGGGCCGGAATGGAAATATTGCTTGATCATGGGGATGATTTGTTCCCACCAGGCCCCTTGCCAATTGACAGCCCGCTTGGGCAACGTCTGTACCTTCGTCTGGCACGCGTCGGCCTTCGCGCTGTCACCTAACTGGCGATAAATGATGGCCATATTGTTCAGGACCTGAGTGCTCTGGTCCGCATTCCACGCCTCTTTCAGCGCCTTCTTGTAATACTCGAGAGCTACCTCGAGGTTGCCGTGCGTCTGCTCGTATCCAGCGATACTCAGATTGATAAACGGGTCGGTAGGTTCGATGGCGGCGGCGCGAAAGAAGTGTTGGGCTGCTTCGTCATGTCGTCCCGCGGCGTCCAGTGCCCCACCCAATAGATATTCCGCCTTCCAGTTTCCCGTGGTGACTTCCGCGGAGTGGCCCCACAAACTTACATCGTCTTGCCAGTACCCAATCTGCCGATAAGTAACCGCCGCCAGCACCGCGAGAACTACGATACTGACGGCGGGCAGCAGTACCCTGGGCAAATGCCGCTCGGCGGCCCAGTCAGCCACGCCCCAGCAGACCATCAGGAAGAGGCCGATGAAAGAAACATACGCGTAGCGGTCAGCCATGCCCTGCACATCGGCCTGCACCAAGCCAATGCAGGGAACCAGCATGATGAGGAACCACAGCCATCCCACAATGTAGTACCTGTGCCTCCGGGCACGCGCCGCCAGAACGGTGATGACTGCCAGAAGCGCGATTGACGCCCACACCTGCCACCAGTGCAAGTACTTGCCAGGATGCGGGTAGTAAAGCGCAAGGTTCGTCGGCCAAAACGCCTTGCGTATGTAACGCGTGTAGGAGACGAGGGCGTTCTCAATTCTGATCCACAGCGTGTAAGGCTGCTGTTCCCCGGCGACGTGTTGCGCGATCATGGTGACGCCCGCATCCACTGTGCAGATGAAGAACAGCGGAAACTTTTCTTTCACCAGCCACCACAAGCTCTTTGCCGGAATGCCGTCAGGCGTCGCCGGGCAATCGCCGGCAAACATCCGCTGCAGTGGCCAGTAATCCCACAGCAACAGGACGAGCGGCAGCATGATGATCTGCGGCTTGCTCCACAATCCCAGGATGAACAAACCCGTCATGACGATGTAGCGGCCAACGCCTGGTTTGCTGGCATACCAGCGATACGCGGCCAAGGCCAGCAGGCAGAACAGCGTGCTGAGCATTGTCTTGCGCTCAGCTAACCAGGCCACCGATTCCACGTTGAGAGGATGCAGAGCGAACAGTGCGGCGACCATGAGGCTGCGCCCGACGTAACCGGTCGCCCGCTTCAGTACCAAGAATAGTAAGACAGCGTCCAGCGCGTGCAGAAGCACGTTCTCGTCGTGATGAGGAGCCGGGTCGAGTCCGAACAGTTGGATATCAATGGCGTGCGACACCCAGGTCAGCGGATGATAATTGCCGGCGTAGCCATGAGTGAATGCCCAGAAGACCGCGCCGCCAGTCAGCCCGTTCGCGATGTGTGTGTTCTGGGTGACGTACTTGGGGTCGTCAATGTTGGCGAAGGGGTGCTCGTGGACCGGCGCATACACAGCAATAGTGACAACGGCCAACAGCAGGCCGAAAAGAGCGGTGCGGAGAGCCGAGTCCTTGAAGAGAAAGCCAGGTTGCGGCTGTGTTGCTGCTTGAGGTTCGACGCCAACGGAAGCCACATGTCCCCCTTGTCCGCGACGAGTATATCCGATAGGTTTCCGCGAGGTGAACAATTCTGCCTTGGGCCGCCGGATCCCAAGAATAAGTCTGGCCGGTTTTTCAGGGAGCGTCTAGATGCGCTCTCCAATCATAAGCACTCGTCCTCGGCTAAGTGGAACGGGGAACAGGTCTTGCCACGTCCATTGTTCGCCACTGAGCTCCTGCGCCGATTTCGTCTGGCCGGAGCCGATGAGCAGGTAAAGCTTCCCGCCCGGCCGGACCAGTGCCGCCGCAACCGGTAATGCGCGCTCGAAGTGTTCTACCGCGCGCAGGGTCACGAGATCAGCGGTTTGTCCCCACTGCTCGGCTCGACCGCAGAAGACCTGGGCGTGATTGAGCTTCAGGGTCCGCAAGGCTTCGCGAAGAAACGTGGCTTTCTTGTTTTGCGATTCGATGAGCGTCAGCTCGATTTGAGGCGCCCATAGCTTGATGGGGATGCCCGGGAAGCCCGCGCCGCAACCGACGTCGGCCAGAGTGCTGGGCCCGGCAGCTTGCGGGTCGAGCATGCGCGCCGCGAATAGCGACTCGCCAAAATGCCGGGTCACGATCTGTTCGGGATCGCGCACCGCTGTCAGGTTTACGCGCGCATTCCAGCGTAGCAGCAGATCAAGGTAGAGGCGGAACTGGTCGAGCATCCCGGACGGAGGTTCCGCGTCGCCGGTAAACGGCCGCAGGAGTTCGGCAATGCGGGCGGGATCCATCCGAGATTATTGCGGGCGATCTAGACTGACACCAGAGGTCTGTTCTTCTGTCATGCCGAAGAACCGTTCCACTTGTCGTACATCGGCAGTCCGGCCGTATTTCGGCAAGCTGTCGAGAAACACCCGCCCGTACTGCTTCTTCAGAATGCGATTGTCCAGCAGGCATAGCAGCCCACGATCATGCAGCGAGCGGATCAGCCTGCCAAAACCCTGCTTCAGGGAAATCACCGCGCTGGGCACCTGGTACTCGTAGAAGGCGTTGCCACCGTCATCGTCAATGGCCCGGACGCGCGCGGCAACGACTGGATCATTCGGGACTGCAAAAGGCAGCTTGTCGATGATGACGCAGCTCAGTTGTTCGCCCTGCACATCCACCCCTTGCCAGAAGGAAGAAGTTGCAAACAGCACCGCGTTGGGCGTGAGCCGGAACTCCTCCAGCAGCGCGTTCTTGGGCGCGCTGCCCTGCAGCAGCATGGGGAAGTTGAGTTCCCCCAGCAAGCGCTCGTAGAGCTGGTTCATCAGCGCATAGCTGGTGAACAGGCAGAACGCCCTTCCGCGCGTAATCTCCAGCAGTTGCCGAACTCGTTGTGAAGCCTGCTCCACAAAGCGCGGGTCGCGGGGATCGGGCAGATCGGGAGGCACGTACAGCAGCGCCTGGCTCTCATAATCGAAGTGCGAGGGCACCACCAGCTCCCGGGCATGCTGGATGCCCAGCCGGTTGCGGATGTACTCAAACTCTCCTGCCACGGCGAGCGTGGCGGAGGTGAGCACCGCCGACTCCAGATGCTCAAACAATACGCTCCGCAAGATTTGCGATACCGTGATCGGCGTGGCCTGCAGGAAGACATTGTGCTGTCCGCCGCGACGGTCGCCGCGGCGGTCGATCCAGAACACGGTATTGCGGTCCTGCGCTTCCAGAATGAAGCCAAGTTGTGTCTTTAGTTCGTCGACACGCCGCGCCATCGCGTGGACTTCGTCTGGTTTCTTGGGAATGGCTTGCAACTCCGTATAGAGGTGCAGCAGCGCATTCTGCAATCCGAGATATTCGTCACCGTTCTCTTCCAGGAACTCGGCGCGATTGTCGAAGGCGAAGCGGCCGTCGCCTGGCGGAATCAGCGAGAAGAAAAACTGCGAGTGCTCGCGCACGCGCGCCGACGCCTGTAGCACATCCGCCAACGGAATGTCGGCTCGCCGCAAAGTATTCTCAACATCGCGCAGCAGCTCATCAACCTTGAGGTTCGACACGGTCACGCCGAAGTAGTCGGTGGCCACGTCTTCCAGTTCGTGGGCTTCATCGAAGATGACAATGCCGGCGTCCGGCAGCACACCCGCGTCTGCGGCGCGGTCGGTCGCAGCTTTGATCGCCAGATCGGCGCAGAAGAGATGATGATTGACGATGATGATGTCGCTCTCGGCGGCGCGCCGTCGCATCTCGGTAATGAAGCAGCGGTCGAACTGCTGGCACTGGGAGCCGATACAACGGTCGGTGCGGGCGTCGAGTTTAGGCCACAAGTGGCTGGTCTCAGGCAGCTCGGAAAGCTCGGCGCGGTCGCCGGTCTCGGTCGTCTTCTCCCAATCGTTGATGATGCGAAAGTGGCTGATCTCCTCCAGCCCATTCAATACCGGCTGAGACGTGAGATCATAGAGCTTCTTGCGGCAAAGATAGTTGCCGCGGCCCTTCATATAGCAGACCCGCAAGTCGCCGAGGTGCTGCTTCAGGAAAGGAATGTCCTTGAAGAAGAGCTGCTCCTGCAGGGTCTTTGTGCCGGTCGAGATGATGACGCGTTTGCCGGAGCGGATGACTGGCAGCAGGTAGGCCAGCGTCTTTCCCGTGCCGGTTCCGGCTTCGACGATGAGGTGACGGCGCTCTTGCAACGCCTGCTCGACGGCTTCGGCCATCTGCAGTTGCCCGCGGCGAAACTCGTACGCCGGATGAGTGCGAGCCAACAGGCCTCCTGGACCGAAGAACTGGTATAGCGAGGGCAGGCGCGCGGCCAGCGTGGCGGATTGTGAAGTGGAGGACACGGTGATGGCAACGTGTTCCTATAATAGCTGTTTGGGCTACCGCCGCAGAAAGAGTCTGAGTGAGCCGTCGAGTACGATTGGAAGCGAACAAGGTCATCCACGAGGGAGAGTCGCCAGCCATCGGCACGCTCGCCATCGTTGGCCGGCCCAACGTTGGCAAGTCAACGCTATTCAACCGTCTGGTGCGCTCGCGCCGCGCCATCGTCGGCGACGAGCCCGGCATCACGCGTGACCGCATCTATGGCGAAGCCGAATGGGCCGGACGCAAGCTGCGCGTGGTCGACACCGGCGGCATCGTTCCCGACGACCAGGCGCTGATTCCGGCGGAGATCTTCCGCCAGGCGCGGGTTGCGCTGGAGGAAGCCGACGCAATCGTTCTGGTAGTGGATGGCCGGACCGAGCTCGCGTCGCCCGACATCGATCTGGCGCGGCTGCTCCTGCGCACCGGCAAACCGCTGGTTCTGGCGGTAAACAAAATGGACACGACGGCGCTGGAGCCTTATGCCGAGGAGTTTCGGCGATTGGGAATCAAGGAATTGTTGCCTATCTCCGCCGAGCATGGCACTGGAGTCGCTGAGCTACTGGAGTATGTGCTGAGCGTGATTCCGGAGCGCAAGGCCTCACTTGAGGACATGGAAGCGGTGGAACCGCAGATCCCTCCGCTCGGACTAAAGTCATCGGTCGGGATGACAACAGGACAAGGGAGCGGCTGTGCGGAACCTGAGACACAGGGGATCGAAGAGAACGACGCTGCGGAGGAAGCGCTCGACTCGGCACGCGAGACGAAGGTCGCGATCATTGGCCGTCCCAATGTCGGCAAGTCGACGCTGCTGAACGCGCTGACCGGAACGTCGCGGGCGATTGTCTCGCCAGTTGCGGGCACCACTCGCGATGCGGTGGATGAGTTGATGGAGCGTGATGGCCTGACCTACCGCTTCATCGATACCGCCGGCATTCGCCGCAAAGGCAAGACGGAGCTGATGGCCGAGAAGATGTCTGTAGTGATGGCGCGCAAGCATCTGGAAGCTGCGGACGTAGCGCTGGTGGTGATTGACGCTGTCGAAGGCGTAACCGCCAACGACGCCACCATTGCCGGCTACGCCCACGAGAGCGGGCGGTCAGTAATTGTGGTCATCAACAAATGGGATTTGGTGAGCACTCCGGCCAGCAAGAAAGCGGCGCCTGCCGGGAGCACCGCGCCGAGAGAAAAACGAAGGGACGGCGCACCTCCCGCCGACCGCAGCGTCTATGAGGAGCAGGTCCGGCGTCATCTCAAGTTTCTGTCGTACGCGCCGGTGCTGTTCGTCTCGGCGACGACGGGAAAAAACCTCGACAACCTGTTTTCCACGCTGGAGCTGGTGGCGCGCGAACGCCGCAAGCGCGTTGGCACCGGCGAGATGAACCGCTTCCTCAGTCACATCGACTTTGAGCGGGCCTCGGTGCCCGTTGCCAAGCGGGTGAAGATTTTCTATATGACGCAGGCGTCCGTCGCACCGCCAACGTTCATTCTGTTCACGGACCGGCCGGTGAAGCTGCACTTCTCCTACCAGCGATTTCTGGAGAACCAGATTCGAGCGGCGTTTGGCTTCGTCGGCACGCCGATATGGATCAAGAACCGGGCGCGAAATGAACCTCGGGGAAAGAAGTAGGTAGCCGCACGAAGCAAGTAGCGATACGCCTGGCAGCGGTGACGAACCGAATGGATGCGCTGGCGTTATCTGGACGCTGCGTGACCGAACCCAACAGCGTCTTAAATTTGCCGATTCCGTACCCAACCTTTACACTTAGGGCTTTCCTTTTGAAATAATGCGTTGTGCGCGTCCGCCGGCCCTCTGTAGCGGCGGGGAGGATTCATGCAGCGGGTTTCAGCGGTTCCTGTTTTGGCTGCGGTAGCAGCAATTCTATTTCTGATATTTCTGCCTGGGTGTGGTGGTGGCGGCAGTACCGCGAGCAGCGTCGTGTCCCGGCTCATTCTGACGCCCTCACCGATTTCTTTGAACGAAGGCGGAGTCGCCACGCTTTCGGCGGTAGCGCAGAATTCAGCAGGGACCCCCGTCGCTGCGGACATCAGCTTCAGCAGCAACAACACGAATATCGCGACCGTCTCTGCCGGCGGCCTGATTTGCGGAGGAATCTGGGACGCCAGCATCATCAACTGCAACGCCACTCTCGGCTCGGCGGGAGTGGGAGTGGTAACGATTACGGCCACGGCTACGGCGAACGGCGTCACCGCGACCGTGACGGTCTATGTGCACGAACAGGTAGACCGGGTAAACGCTATCGTGGTCAACAGTTGCACGTCCATGACCCAACAAGTGTCCCTTTACGGGCAGGCGCTCAGCACCTCTGCTCCGGGCTGCTCGCCCTCGGCACCGTGCGACATCACGTCCACGGTGGGTCCCTTCATCTTCGGTTCCAACGATGCCACCGTCGTCTCCGTTAACAGCGCTGGTCTGCTGGTCGCTGCCACTCCCGGCGCCACTACTGTATTCGCCTCGGTTTCGGGCGTGAACAGCGTGGGCGCACCTTATCTTACTTGCCCTGTGGCCAGGATTCAGGTTCAAAGCAACAGCAGCTCAGCCACTTCATTTACGTTGGCAGCGGGCGGGACTCAAGCCCTGATCGCTGGCGTTTACGACACCATGAATCGATACATCAGCCCACCACTCACTTGGGGGTCGTCCTCCATTGCGACGGCCACGATTGCAGCGACCTCCCCGCCGAACGATGAAGCCACGATTACTGCCGTCGCTCCCGGCATAGCCTACATCACTGCGTCCTGCAGTTATCCCAATTGCAACATCAATGTCCCGCCGCAATACAGTCAAAACGTGGTTACCGCAACCGTTAGCGGTGGAACTCCGACCTCGGTTTACGCAGCCAGCACCAACTCCACCATGCTGGTGCCGTTCAACATCCAGACTGATACACCCGGAACCGCCATTACGCTGCCGTATACCCCAAACTCGATGATTGCCGCTCCCGCCGGTACCGCAGTCTACCTCGGTTCCGCCAGTGGCTTGATGGCGGTGAGTGTGAGCGCCGGAACAGTTACGACGTACGCGGTTAACGGAAATATCGAGGCGATCTCGCCGGATGGGAATTACTTGCTGCTGTCCGACAGCGTCGCCGGCAGCCTGAATTACTTCAATATCACTACCGGCACCCTTAGCAGTGCTTCGTCAGGGATTACGGTCAGCTCGGCTGCCTACACTCCTGAAAGCTCATTGATTGAATGGATAACCGGTCGGCTACTTGGTTTCGGCCTCCCGAGCGGAACGGGCGGTACCGTGAGTGTACCGAACACGGCCAATGCGATGGATATCATGGCGCAAGGTGGCCTGACCTACATCACCAGCGCCGCCGCGCAACAAGTTTTCGTCTACTCAACTTGTAATCAAAGCAAGGAACAGATTATGACCACAGCCACTCCGACCTTAATCAAGGCGCTGCCCAATGGAACGGGCGCTGTGGCTGCCGACTCGCCCAACGTCGACGTGATCTCCACTCCCTCGGTCTTAAGCGCTGGCTGCCCCGTCACCACGCAGAGCACGATCACTTCCTATGATTTGGGCGCGGGCAGCTTCACTGCCCGGCAGATGTTCGTCAGCCCCGACAGCACTCGCGCCTGGGTCGTCAGCAATCTTCCCCAGATACTGACCTTTTCTTTACCTTCGTTAACGCCGAACAATATCCCTCTGACCAGAGGGGCGACGGCTTACAACGGAGGGATCACGATGGATAGCGCCAATGCGTATTTTGGCGCCAGCGATGGCACCGTGCATCAGATCCTCGTCGACGAGTTGAGTGATGTGGCACAGATTGCCGTCAACTTGAAGGATTCCAACGGCAACGTGACCCCGCCGAACCTGGTTGTCGTGGTGCCGTAAGCGCAGCGATCGTAGACTGCGGCATAAGGCAGACTGCGCTATTCCGGCGCGCCGCCCAGCACTTCGAAGCGCCCGCTGGCGTCGGCTGCCGAGATGGAACCGGCAGCGATGTCATAGACCCAACCTTGTAGCGCCAGATCTCCGCGGGACAAGGCCGCAGCGACCGCAGGATGTGTCTGCAGGTTTTCCAGTTGCGTCAGGACGTTGTACTCCGTCAGCAACCGAAGCTTCTCTTCCGTGGAAATATCGCGAGGTTCGCGCAGCAGACGTTCGCGCGAAGCCAGCGAGTGCCGCATCCAGCTCTGCAACGCCGGCATTCCGGCGGCTTGGTCCGGCTCCAGCAGCGCTTTCACCACTCCGCAATCGGTATGTCCGCATACGATGATGAGCGGCACATACAAGGCCAGCAGAGCGTATTCCACGCTCGCTGTCACGCCACCCACGTGATCGCTGTATTTTGGCACGATGTTTCCCGGGGTGCGCTCGATGAAGATCTCGCCCGGCCGGCTTTGCATCAGCATGGCAGGCTGGATTCGGGAGTCAGCGCAAGTAAAGAACATGGCAATCGGTTCTTGGCGATGCTTCAACTGCTCGAAAAGCTGGCGCTGCGCGGGATAAACCTCTCGTTGGTACTTCGCTACGCCTTGCACGATTTTCGCCAGCGCTTCCTCACTCTTCACGGCAATCTCCTGATCGAATAGTCATCGGCAGAAGAGGTTCGGCGGACTAACTGCCTGAGTCCACCCCTGTTCGCTGCAGCATGAGAACGCACTCCTTGCGGTAAAAGTGCGCGTTCCAAAACACCACAGGCCGCCAGTTCAGACGCATGACGCTGCGCGTGTACTCCAAAATTTCCCGGATGTCCTCGTCAGTCCACACGTGGTAATGGATGCTGTAGTCGGATTGCAGAAGGTGTGCCAGTTGCTGGTCGAACTCGGGAGTTCCTCGACGACATCCCACAACATTCTCCACCCAGTCGTCAAAATGCGCTCGCTTGTCGAAGGCGCTGCCATCTTCATCTTCCGCGATCAGGTGTTGCAAGGTTGTGCGCGCGCGCTTCGCATCGAATGTGTATCGCCTGTCGGGAATCTTCAGCAGCAGGATTCCGCGCGGCCGCAGCACGTCGTACCAGTGACGCAGCGCCGCCAGCGGAAACGGCAGATGCTCCAGAACATGGCTGGCGATCACGAAGTCCAGGCTGCGCGGCGCAAACGGCAACTCCATCGCGTCGGCGACGATATCAGGATTCACGACCGGCGTGCTAACTTCGGCATAGTGCTGCCGCAAATCCGCATCTGGCAGGCGATCGACGTAATACACGGTCGCGCCGCGCGGGACCGGAAACTTCCGCCATAACGCTCCGATCTCAATGCCTCGTCCGCGCAGATGTCCGGCCAGCAGCCTGTTCTCCAGCCATCGCAGCGGAGCGCCTTTTCCCATGCGACCACTATAGAACAGCGATTTGCGTGAATCACGCTGAGGAAAATGCGATCCAGAACGCAGCGACAACTCGGTTCGCGCCATTGCGGCTGCTGACATCCTTGCCTCGCTATATGCGCCCCCTATGAGGAGAAAAATTCGATCGCAATCTCGGCCGAAATCCAACCATCGCTTGAATTGAGAATTGACAACGCCCTCGCTCGCGACCACAATTCAACCCACTGGCCCAGGTCAATCTCGCCGCCACAATCTCACCTACGAAAGGAGCGCTTTATGCGCCGCACCAGCCTCGCCATTGCTCTGACGACTCTCATGCTAACGTCTCTTTGCATCGCCCAGCAGACCACCAGCAACACAACAACCAAATCAGACCGAATTGCCTCACCAGCCCCACCGCCCGGCCCGATCCTCGGCGGAATGGGGACGACGAACTACATCCCCATCTGGGCGTCATCAAGTTTCTTGCTGAATTCCGTGATCTATCAGGCCAGCGGCGGGAACGTGGGCGTTGGAACCACCTCGCCAATAGCAACCCTCGACGTTAACGGCAACGTCAACACTAAATTCAACGGGGCGAATGAGATTGGCGGGGCGGTGGTCGTCAGGGCTGGCCTTAATGACGATCTGTATCTCGGCATGGGGGCTGGGAGCAACGACACTGGGGAGGGCAATACGTTTCCGGTTTCAACGCCGGCTGGGCGAATACCACCGGATTCAGCAACACATTCAATGGCCTGGACGCCGGCTACAACAACACAACCGGCTGGGATAACACCTTCATCGGTGCGGGCGCTGGCAGTGCCAACACCACGGCAATGGGCAGCACGTTCATCGGAGCTTCGGCTGGCTATAGCAGCACCGGCGCTGGCAATACCTTTATCGGCTCAGCCGCTGGCACACACAGCACCGCCGCTGCCGACAATACTTTCGTCGGCTTTACTACCGGCAATCTCAATACCACCGGTGCCAATAACACCTTTATCGGCGGTGGCGCTGGCTATGCCAACACCACCGGAGGCTGGAATACCTTCACCGGGCTTGGGGCTGGTGTTCTTAATCGCACCGGAGGTGCCAACATCTTCTTCGGGTACAACGCGGGAGGAGACAACACTTCCGGCAACAATGACATTTACATTGGGAACCTGGGGCCATCATCGGGCACGGAATCAAGCACGATTCGCATCGGAGGCGATATCGGGTTGGGCTACGGACCACAAAACTGCCGCGTATATCGCCGGCATCTACGGCTTCACCTCGTCCGGAGGCGTTCCCGTCTACATCGACTCGAACGGCCAGCTCGGAACGCAGACTTCCTCTCTTCGCTTCAAGGAGCAAGTCCGCGACATGGGCGACAGCACCAGCGCGCTGATGAAGCTGCGGCCGGTCACGTTCCTCTACAAGCCTGGATACTCCAACGGGGAGCGCACGCTGCAATATGGCCTGATCGCCGAAGAAGTCGCGAAGGTCTACCCCGAGCTCGTTGCCTATGACAACGACGGCCAGCCGTATTCAGTGCGGTATCAATATCTGAGCACGATGCTCCTGAACGAGGCGCAGAAGCAGTATCGCCGTGCGGAAGCGCAAGCCGAGGTCATCCAGACGCAGGAGCAGAAGATCGATTCCCAGCAGCGTCAGATTGAAGAAATGCAGCAGCGCCTGTCGCGGCTGGAGGCGCTGGTCGGCACGCGGGTCAGGTCCGGCAACTGACAACTGGCCACTGACAACTGGCTATAATGGTCTTCCGGGCGAAGTGTGGGTCCTGCCCGGTTTGAATCCTCGTAATATTCCTTAGCATCAGCCACTGGAGGACGATACAGAATGGCACATGAAGTTCCGCCGCTGCCCTACGACTACGCTGCTCTTGAACCCTACATCGACACCCAAACCATGCACCTGCATCACGACAAGCACCATCAGGCTTACGTCACCAACCTGAATGCCGCGCTGGAGAAGGCTCCCGAGCTGCAAAAGCTCAGCGGCGAAGATCTGCTGAAGGGCCTGGAGAACGTGCCCGAAGCCATCCGCAACGCCGTGCGCAACAATGGCGGCGGCCACGTGAACCACTCCATGTTCTGGAAGATCATGGCGCCCAACGCCGGCGGCGAGCCTACCGGCGCCATCGCCGACGCCATCAAGAGCACCTTCGGCGGCTTCAACGCCTTCAAGGAGAAGTTCAACGACGCCGGGCTGAAGCAGTTCGGCAGCGGCTGGGCCTGGCTGGTGCGCGACCACGGCGGCAAGCTGCAGGTCGTCAGTTCGGCCAATCAGGACAACCCCATGAGCCAGGGCTTCTACCCCATCATGGGCAATGACGTCTGGGAGCACGCCTACTACCTGAAATACCAGAACCGCCGCGCCGACTACCTGAAGGAATGGTGGAACGTGGTCAACTGGGCGGAAGTCAACAAGCGCTTCCAGGCGAGCGGGAAGTAGAGCGCGAGAGTTACAAAGCTCAACTCGAACTGTTGCGGAATGCGAAAGGGTGCCGTGAGCACCCTTTTCTGTTTCGAATTCTAAGTTGTGAGTGGCGAAGGATCGCGCGGTCACGGCTGGCATGTTGCGCAGGTGTTAACCACGCCCACGCGAAAGATCGTGCCATCGCCATAGGTCCCGCCGCTACTAGTCGTCCCGTAGAGGAATCCGTCGGGGGCTTGCACCAGCCCGCCGTAAGGCCACTCGCCGTCTGACCCCTCGAAGGTGTGCACCGTGGTCAGCGTGCCACTTGGGGTGATTTTGAAGACCGTTCCACAACCGAGAAAATAACAGTTGTCGTCGCCGCCTAGGTTGGTAGTCCCGTAGAAGTTGCCGTCGCTGGCTTGCACCAGACCGGCTATAGCTGACCCGCTCAAGTTTTGCAACGTCGTCAGCGTGCCACTGGGGGTCATCTTGAAAACGGTGCCACTCTGCGTTGTCCCGTAGAAGTTCCCATCGGTGGCCTGCACCAGCGTACCGTAGGGGGATTCACCGTCATAGCTGTCGAAGCTGTGCAACGTGGTCAGCACGCCACCAGGCGTGATCTTGAAGACCGTGCCACAGCCTACGGGGCAGGGGTCGGATTCAACCCCGCCACTTATGGTAGTACCGTAGAAGTTCCCGTCAGTGCCTTGCACCAGCCCACCATAAGGGTTGCTGCCGTCAGTGCAGTTCGGCTGAGAACAAAATCTGTACAGGGTGGTCAGCGCGCCGGTAGGGGTGATTTTGAAGACCGTGCCACACCCCCCGCCGGGTACGAAGCAGTTGTTGTTGTTGAAGATCCCCCCTCCCTCGGTTGTCCCGTAGAAGTTGCCATCGCTGGCTTGCACCAGCGCATCCGTGGGCCAATGGCCGTCAGTGCAGCCCCGTTTGGAACAAAAGCTGTACAGCGTGGTCAGCGTGCCCGCTGGCGTGATTCTGAAGACCATGCCGCCGAGCTGAGCCCCGCCGCCGTCAGTTGTCCCGTAAAAATTGCCGTCGGTGCCTTGCACCAGCCCGCCGGTAAGTTCGCTGCCGTCCGTCCCGTTGAAGCTGTACAGCGTGGTCAGGGTGCCGCTGGGAGTCATTTTGAAGACCGTGCCCCAGTCATAGGCCCCGCCAAAGTACGTTGTCCCGTAAAAATTTCCGTCTGTGCCTTGCGCTAGCCCAGCTTCAATACTTTCGCCGTCTGTGCCGTCGAAGCTCGCC